>Ga0335085_10004993_pt1 | contig 21643 bp, 21 predicted proteins | sample Lox_Sample_45_FD_206712 | JGI IMG/M metagenome (GOLD analysis project Ga0335085, IMG submission 206712) | Soil microbial communities from Loxahatchee National Wildlife Refuge, Florida, United States - Lox_Sample_4.5 | ecosystem: Environmental > Terrestrial > Soil > Wetlands | place: USA...
CTTCGCCAACATATTCCTTTCTAGTATTTTCCAGGGATCTTATGATCCAGGAATTAAATCCCTATTTATTTATTAGATCCGATCTCATCAGCCGAAAATCGTGATAAGAATCCCATACCATTGCTGCCGCATTACGCTTCGACTATCTGCAAAACGCTCGCCGAGTTATGTCCAGTCAAACTAATGATGCTCAGGCATGCCTGCGATAATATCTATCGGTCCCAGACAACGGTCTAGTCGGCATGGGTGTAATTGCTTCCCCCGAGTTCGGGTCTGACCGCGTAGGTTTGCATTTCTACTTACGGTCTTTGTCTACTCGCCATGGTTCTCACGATGCTCCCTTATCCCAAATTCCGACGTTTCATATCCTCTGTGCCTGTGCTTGGCTATATTGCATTCGACTACGCAGCCATCGCGAGTTACGCGGTCATTACCTGGGTACGAGATCGGCATAATTGTACGGAGTTTGCGCTCGCGACGTTACTTCTCTCCGACCTTTCGACAGCATTCTACGTCCTTGTGACATATGCACCATCGACATACGATCTTCTTTGTGTGACGCCAGAAGCGGAAAGCGGTTCAACTCAGCTCCCGAAAGGCGCGACCGCAAATACGAAGGCGGCGGCTGAACCAGCGACAGCGACAGCTCCAACAGAGCCAGGCGCGGGTTGCCGGGATACAACACGTTCTGGTACATCAGGGCCCGGGTCTGAACGTGGTATGGTGACGCCTCCGCTACAAGTGCCAATGGCGGTTAAGCTAGCGAAGTATATCAGCCATCTAACGATTTTCTTCGCAACTGTGGGAGCCGTCGTGGGTGTCGCCGCAATCGCTGGTTGCCGGTCGTCCTGCCATTCAATTGAATTGAAATCCTTCACATCTACGTTGTGTGCTGCGATAGGCCTCGCGAAGCTTGGCGTCCTTGCAATTTTGATAACAAATAAAACCTTACCGACACAGTTGAAGACGAGGCATAACCGGCTGCCAGATTCAACCTTCCCCGCCACATTGAGAGGCCTTTGGTTCGTAGGCCTTTTGATAACGATAATAATGGTCGAGTGCTGGAGCGGTCGAGGATTCGACCTTGACGTTAATGGAGTAATCACTCGTGTGGGTTTGGCAAAGATTGCAGGGATCTATGGACAGACTGTGCCGATTCTTTTAATGGTTCAGTCGGCGATAATGCTCTTCAGCGACGACTGGGATAGTAGCGAAATCTCGGAAGTAGAGAGCAAGTAGGGCGCGTGCATTACGATGAAAGTTTAAACGGGCTATTGAAGGTACACTCATTATAATTCAATCCGTTGTTTGTTCCTTGGTTGCAACGCCGTCCACCTGGTCCCAATAAGGAGGCTCCTCCTCTGTGATCCTTTCAAGCCAATCGTTTAGATGCCTTATAAGGTAACTATCATCACTTCGACATAAGCCATTTGCAAAACAATTGACCTCTCCTTCAACTGTTCCATCTGGATGGAATCGGGCCACGTGATTGAATACATGTTCACCGGCATAGACGGTGAGAGCCATCCAAATAATATCGTCTCCTTGTTTTTCGACGATATGACCCAATTCCCAAAAACAAGACTCGGGAGGGTCTTTCCACCGTGGCAGAGGTTCCCCGTTAACAATAGTGTGCTTGCGAAGCGTCCGCCATCCGGGTTGAGCGCCGGTCTTTTTAAGACATTCGTCAAACAATTCCCGGATTTTCAGGTTTCGAAGTATTTGGGGAGGACGCGACGATGTCATTGCGAATTTCCTTGCTATGAAGTCTTCAAACCTTTTTGTAGGACGCTCTTATAGGAATTTGTTCTGGCCGTGAGCACAACTCGATTGAAAATTGGATACCTCGACAGTAATATTCTGACCTTGATGCGCCGGGGACAGAGGAGGCGAGTTTGGCTTCCATATTTTGTTAGCACGAATCTTCAGCTGAAGTACTTCACGAAGGCCAGGAACAAGGGCCGAGTAACTGGAACGAAACAATGAAATGGTGCCGAACTAAAATCGAGTCGGTCTTAACTACACGTCCCACACGATCAAAGGGTAGAAAAAAGTTAGTCATATTCGAAATTACCTAAATCGGCACCAGGGATTGCAGATGGATATCTCAACAACCATTATTGCTATGGCCTTGCCCTTTTGAAAAGAGCACGACACTGCAATTGTTGGCTACTTCACCAAAGGAATAGCCTGTTGAGCATGTTGTTCTTGCATTATATGAGATGCAATCAACATGACTCCAATTTAACTGTTCCCAACTGTTGCCCTTAGATCTTAAGATCTGTATCTTCATAGATCGCTTTGATGTTTTGAGTTCATACCTGTGTATCTTAGTTACGCCGCTGACATATGAAATTGCCATATTAGGGCGGGACAAATGCAATAGTGGAGGGATAAAGTTTTGTTAATTTATTGCATTTCGGGGTCGGCTTGAATTTCCATTGTTCCTTATTCAATACAAGTCTAAATATAATCCAACGATTGAATATAGCATATATGAAGATCTGTGATACTCATTCAATGATATCTCAATGAATAAAAACGAATTCTTGCATCGGTTTTGATTTAGAGAATTTATGACACCTGGAAAACTATACTAAAGATCACAGTCATAAATGAGTTACCAGGGTATATCTACCACCTAATTTGATACACAAATAACATATCAACTTCGGTATAAGGCTTAAGAGCGATCTAGTCTACTTTACCATAAACGGCGGGGGTCTACTTTCCTTCAAAATTTGAAGAATTTCACCACCTTCTTTGCCTCCTTCCACCACATGGAATTTTAATTAAATCTCATTAACTTAGTGGCCGATGTCAAGTAAAAACTAGTGGCTATTGAACTATGAACCTCATCTTTTATGGCTATGTACTGGGGTGGTGCAAGGAGAGCGCGAAAGTGACCAATTTCCGTGATTTGCGAGATGATTTCGAATGTGACTAACTTTTTTCTACCCTTTGATCAAACGGTGGAAAAAAGTTTGTCACCAAGGCCGAAATCACTGCAAAACACCCCATTTTGCAGCTGTTCAAAACCACGTAAATAAATTTTTCCAGGACTCTACCTTCTGTCCAGAGCTTGTACTTGTTATAAGCTATAATACATCTCCAAGAAGCTAGTCGGTAAAAAAATTATTGTAGAAGTTATAAGCTACAGAAGTGAAATTGCCAATGGATAATTAATTTTTTGTGTGGGGCGCCACACAAATTAATTATCCATTTTGAGTAGGACGACTTTATTTCCCCAGAACGTTTTAGCCAGTGGAGGTACAAAAAATCTGAAGAATGGAAATTGAAGGAAATAACTTTTCGCATCTCCAGCTCTGGCGGCATTGAATTTCGTTAAAAATTGAGTAAGTTATGGTCTCTGCAAAATGGGGTGTTTTGCAGTGATTTCGGCCTTCGTGACAAACTTTTTTCCACCGTTTGATCATCCGTCAAAAAAATAAAATTTAAATAGATCATAGCCAATCAAAAAAGCCGCGAATTTCCGCGCTCTTAATTGTCTGAAGCGAACGTCATCGAAGGGACTGTTCTTTGAAAGGGTGGAGTCGAGTGTAATCCCTTTACATGATTAGATTGTGGTTTTGGGCTGTGGATTAAGGGGCACAAAAAGCGTCAAGTTTTTTTTTGGGGACAATTCAGCTAATGTACAGTACGCCACTTCGAAGAGGCGAATTGGAAATGGAAATTTTGTTGCCATGCCGCTGCATATTTACATTTCCCCTGCCACTCGTTCGATAGTAAGGACGAGCTCAATCTCGCCCAGCCTTACTGATCCAGAATTTTACATACACGATTTCAAATCCAATCCGACAAATCAAATTACAGATATTGGGTCGTCGTATTAGATGCCTCCATTTTAATTGGCGATAGGAGTTCGAAATAAGGTGGCTTTGTCCCCTGCAATAAGAGTCGGTTCCAACCACAGCCACTTTCCTTCCCTCTTTAGCTTACTCAGTTTGCATCGCAATTCCACTGCCACATAGGCACTGTCGACCCGGTTCTCCGCCTCCGTAATTCCATTCAAATACCGGACAAGCCCCTCAGGACGTCCTTAGAGCGCACCATGCCGACCTGGGACAAGGAGACGGCAATTCGAACTGTCCTTGAAATCACCGCCGAATGTATTTCCGTCAGTCGGCAAGATCCCCACCCTTCTGAGGATGATGTTCGGACACTCCAAGCTCAAATCCATATATGGGAGGCAATCTACGCAAAATTGGCTGACGACGAGATTCACAACCGGATCGAGCCTGCAGACCTGGCTATATATTACTACGTCATGAAGCGCGTGTACGGTGTCTTGCGCAAACGCGTCAAACCTGAAACGCAAAAATGTTGGAGCGACTCGGACGTGGCTGATATGTTCACTACAACGGATAAGAACGATTCCTTCACCGACGCTCAGCAGAGACAGTGTTTTGAGATTATGCTCAGATGGAAGGAAGGAGCGGCATGGGTGGCCTGGAATGGCCGTAAAGGTGAGAGGTTCGCGAACGAGATTGAGTTTTGGGGGAAGGTACTCAATGAATTCTCGTCGTGGGCCTTTCCGAGCATGTTCCCTGAACCCCCGACGGCGGATATCGTGAATCGCATCTTGGACCCGTCGGGGGCCCTGGTCGCAACCAATCTCAAAGCGCGAGTTATGACAGCACGCTCCCCCGGCGCTGTCGCGATGGACTTGAATAGCCTCGTCCATGTCGAACAAGGTCCGTTCAAGTTAAACATGAAGCACATAAATTTTTTACATGCCTGCAATGGCGAACTTTCCCCTAATGATATCGTCGCTAAATGCACCGGGCGCGGTCAACTGGGTGGGGAGGAACGCCGGCAATGGGGACAATTTATGAAAACGGGAGGACACGAGGTTTCCGTAATTGTAGAATTCAAAGCCCATCCATCCCAGGACGCACGATTCAAAGCAGATGGAAATGTCGTCACGCATGAGATGGAGAGACTCGTTCGCACCTTTCGGACCGCATCCACGGATAACCGTACATTCCGCATACTGTATGCTGAGGGGTGGTATGAGGGACCAGATCGTTATGGTGTTGTATATCGGCTTCCCTCACACACGACGCGCCCCCAATGGGAGAGCTTAGAAAACATTCTCCTGAAAGGAGCCTACAGAAATCTTCTCGGAGATGATCTCCAAAACCGTGTCGGTCTGGCTAAAGCACTGGCTTGGGCGTTGGTTGAGCTGCATTCGGTCGGCTGGAAGCATGGATCTCTTCGCCCGGACAACATTCTCCTTTGCGGTGAAGAAGTTCAGGGACAGATTCGGTTCGACTGGTCCGCTCCGTACATCATCGGATTCAAATCTCCTCCCTTGGATACCGGCGTGGCCGCGCAATGGAATTCCAAAGGCGAGTGGAAAACCCAGTTGTACACACATCCGGCCGGTCAACTCGTCGAAAGCGAACCGAACCAAAAGATTTACGACATGTATTCGCTGGGCGTCGTCCTCTTGGAGATCGGCAAATTATCGAGCTTTGTGGGGGAGAACAAACTTCTCACGATGAAGCCTAACCAGTTCAAAGAGGTGTTTATAGAGGAGGCTGACGGTTTAATCGCCACCATGGGGAAGGCGTACATGGAGGTAGTGTTGGCGTGTCTAGACGGGACTTTTGGTGATGCCGATAGGCATGGATTAGTCGGGGAATTCCGACGACGAGTTTGCGGGAAGCTTGATTCGATTCGAATCTGATGTATACCGTAGCGGCAGGCAATGCGAAAGCCGGCTAAATAAGTCTGGATGAGGGTGCACCAAAAATGGATAACAATTATTGGTTCTTCTATAGTAACTATTTGAAATCAAATTTCGCTTCAGTTGAGCAATCCCTTGCTGCCACGGGTTAGAGAACAAACTCCCACTGTGATTTTCCCGCCATCACGCATTATATTGTTACCGCCGGCTTGCGTGCAATTATCTGGGGTCGCCAATTATTTACGAAAACAAAGGAAATACGGCATCGTGGCAACATTTCCGGTACCAACGCCTCACTTGCCCTGAACTGAATCCAATGACATTCCAATTGCCACTGCTTTATGGAAACATTGTGCTTAGCCTTATAATTCCTTGGCAAAGCCGAGACGAGTCCACGTTTTATCCTTTGGCAATCATCTGTTTTGGTGGCTTGAGACGAGGGATTCCACCGGACAATGGAAATCGTAAACGAATTAAATCCTTGGCCCCTAGCATAGACAAATGAGATCTCCCATATGTTTCGGTAGAGAGTGAACAATTGTACCCATTTATTCATCCACGCAGACCGTATCCGTCTTGAGAACAACATGGACGCCGCATTCATACCTCCGCGAGGCCACCACTGCCGTTGCCATTATATGCCGGAAGTGCTTCAGTCCATCAATTATTTTTACATTTATTTTTGATCTATAAAAAGGGTTGAAAATTTCCATCTGACATTACCCAACCGGGACTTCAATTATATGATCATTACGGACGTACAGGAAAGCTTCGACAAAAGTGTAAATGTCGGGTGTCTGGTTCGAGATTTCTCGACAATGAAGGACGTATTTCGGCCAGATCCCATCCCGGAGGATAAGGTAGAGGACGTGTCCTCTCCTTACATCCAGATGGATATCGAGTCCCAGCATATCGATGTACCACAGCCCGGCGTCCATGTATTTTATGACGAGGTATTGCACAAAGACAGATTCCGTAAGGAACAGTCGTCGTCGAAATTGAGGCGGCGCAAACTCCGACGGCCACACGAATACCTCGACCGGCTTTCGAATGATAGGGCCGTTTGGCAATGGATAATCGATGGAGGGGGTGGCGATTTTTTCTTGGTTATCTGTCTGATCACACTTGAGCACAAAGAAGGCCAGTACCAAGATGCACGCAGGAAGGAGGGGTGGTATTTTAATGACCGGGAGAGGGTTATCGGCATACAGTATCAACTATGGTCATTCGATTCACTGTCCTACAGAAAGTTTGGAGACGAGTATCTAAAATGGAAAGAAGAAAATAAAGGGTTGTTGAATGATCGAAATATCCATCTAGGTTCGGTTTAGGCCATGATGGCTTCCGCGTAAATATACATAAAAGAAAAGAATTCTGAAAAGCCAAGCAACAACAGCCAACAATAGCCTTCTAACCACCGAATCCATAGATGGTGCGTCCCTATCATCAGCATGAGTCACAAAGTCCGGGAGCAAGGGAGCTGGGAGGTGCCTGTCTCTTCAAAGCGTAGACGACATCGAGAGATGTGACAGTCTTTCTCTTGGCGTGCTCGGTGTAGGTCACCGCATCACGGATGACTCCTTCAAGAAAAGCTTTAAGGACGCCTCGGGTTTCTTCGTACATGAGACCGGAGATACGTTTGACGCCGCCACGACGAGCTAGACGGCGGATGGCGGGTTTCGTAATGCCTTCTAAACCAAGTAAGCGACGTTTGAGAAACACACGTTCCATCAACGTCCTCGACGAAAGATTGGGGAACGGGTCAAGGGTACGTACGGATGTTATCACGGAGGATCTTGCGATGACGTTTCCCTCCACCTTTCCCTCCGCTTTTTCCCAACCCTTTGCCGCCTTTTCCACGCCCTACGCGTCAGTCTCTAAGATTGCCAACATCGTAATAACGAAGGATAGAAGACATAACACACAACGATATGTGCTCGGGATGGATGCATACCGGACATGATTGATCAAGGATCAAAGTAAAGATGTAAAAAGAAATCGGCGCCTCAAAGTGATGCCTCAAGGACTTGGACAAATGTATATGTGAGTGTGTGAATGATATTGCGATACCCAATCAATCGATCAATCGGTAAAAGCAAAATCGAATTGCTGATCCCTGATTTCGACCTTGGCACATCAGCATCGGTTTTTAGAGTGCATACAAAATAGATTGTCGCTGTGAGGGTGATTTGGACTGCTATTACAAGTCAAAGCGAACACGGCCAAAGAACCTATTGTCAAGGTAGTGGACCTAAGAGAAGGGGGGACTGAATCACTCCTCGAAAACGAGATGTGGAGGCAAGGACGGCGGGACTGGGTAGAATACAAGGCAAGAGTAGACAAACAAGATAACAAGTTTTGGACAAGTTGCGGACTGGAGAATCTACGGAATTACAAGGTCTTTATATACGTTTTTGAGCCTCGGGATCACCTGACCGTGCTAACCGACATTGGCGCGTTTTCCGCTGGCACAAGACATCTCAATATAGGTCAACTGACTCGGCCAACGCCTGCCAACACCAACTAACACTTACCAATAGTTGCTAACGCCGTCACATGACGGTGGTGCTCCTGACACATATCAAAGGGTAAGACGAAGAGGAGACTGTGCCGATGTCGCTCGGTCCGGATCGCATGAGACACTCAACGAATGCTAAATATGTCCACTCAATTAAACGTCACCTTCATCAGGATGGCGTGAACCACAGACAGCCATTAGCATACATTCGAGTCGATCTCAATCGTGTTATGGGCCATGCTAAATATCGAACAAGGCGGCCTTGGAATGATGCGGGGTTTGTCAAAGAGAGCAGTGAACAGCCGCTTTATGGCCCAATCTCCTCGCGTAATCGGAGGTTTCAGATCCATTGCATTTGACGTGATGATATTTCATACATAAACGGGGTTCAACGGCCTGTGGATTCTTCAGATGTATGCATTACGAACTTTGCCGGCATCCCGCCCTTTGCTGCGCCGCCCGCCCACTCTCTGAGAATAGAATAGCCATCCCGGCCGTTCCTTGTATATTGCACGACAAGCAATGCCCGTTTTTTAGCATCCTAGTGCATTTGTTGGTGAAGAGGAGACAAGGTCGTGAGGGTCGAATTCTGGAACCTATGTAGGGTTAGAGCCTAGGCTATGGGACGCGACGCCACCATGGATTTCGTAATACAGACCCGGACGCATCAAACGCATCAAACACGCCCGGCGCGTACAATGCGATCCAATTTAGGATAATGCCATTCTGCGCACGCATCGTCCTGTGATCAAACGGTTGGATGGACTAAACCTTTGTAATTATACCACTCTTTTTTGTTGTTCGTAACACCCTAAGAGGCTACAGAGATGTCCGAGCTTATTCCGGATTTGCACCGATTAGGCTTCCAAGTCGAGGGTGAGGCACTACGGAGTTTACAGGTGAGAGTACGACGGCTGCTCGGCAGGCCAAATGCCAGCTTTCCAGGTACTTGGCCGTGAACGAGACAGACCTAACTCAGGATCAAAACCGATAGCTCTTCGCGAAGGACACTATACAGACCTTATGAACACAAAGTACTCACTGTCCGGAACGTACCTTAATGTATAGCTTTTATGTCCGTGAAAAGTCAGCCGGAATACGATTCTTATTATATTACGCGGCCGACAACGGCTACCGAGACCGTTACGGCCTGCCCGCGACCTACTTCGTACATCCTCGTACGAATCGTTTTAACGATAGATTGACGAAAAGAATGACTATTATCGTGTTAAGGGCCTGGTCTTTCTAGCTCCGCATTTTGACGAGAATGGTACGGCCATCGGGTTCAGGATGGATAGATTCCTCGGGGATACCATACTCGACGGAGAAATGGTCGTTGATGTCAAGGATGACCGGACTAGTGTGAGCAAGTTTCTTGTGACCGATGCGTTGATCGTGGACGGAAAGAATCTCATGGAACGTAAACTGGATATTCGTCTCGGCGTAAGTTCCCTAAATTGTCCCTGGCTAATGGGAGCATTTTAAAAAACACGTGCTAGAACCCTATCAAAACTATGTAAAACAATCGGCATTATTCGAACTCGCCCGGTTTATGTATCTCCTCACTCGATGAGTTAACCCGAAGGCTCGAAATGAAAGAGATGCAACTCGCCTACGGAATTGGAATGATCCTTCCACGATTAGCCCATAAAAATGGCGGATTGATATTCACGTCTGTTGAACAACCGTATACCTACCCGCACATGTATCAATGGACGCGCCACTCGCTCGATTTCCGTCTGAATCTAGTTTTTCCATCACCAACCGATCCAAGCCGCATCACCACCCTAACCCCCTTCTCTGAAATCCCCACAGGCACAACCTTCCAATTATCCATTTGCCAACACAATGGCAATAGGACGGATTACGTGGAATGGGGTCGCATGTACGTTTGTGAGGCGGATTGGGTCAAAATCCAATGTTCTGGGGAGAGGCCAGTTCCATTGGAAAATGCAATGGTGATATGTCTATGGGTTGAGGACGACGAAACGTCAGGGCAATGGAGATTCGAGGGATTTCGTACCGACAAGACGTCTGCAAGTTTGATTACTGAGGCAATTCGGGCCCGGTTGAGTATACAGCTTGGTATTACAGAATGGGAACTCAGGAAGTGGGCTAGTGAAATTAGAAAGAGCTGGAAAAAACGGGCTGCAGGCAAGAAAGCTTCGAGCAGCAACTCGTGTAGGAACAATGATGACAATCCGGAAACCAAATAGATCAAGGAGTGTACGATTTATCTCTTTAGATGTTCGTGGACTCGCTCAATTACCGTTCGTGAATAGTCGCATACATCGTTGGTCGCTTCCGTGACCACCATTTCGAAGGCATCACCGGATAACAGTAATTTTCTTTGTAAGGCTTGCGATCGCAGGGATTTAAATAACCTTTATGGAAGACCTGGAGGCTTTAAAGGAACACATAGCAGATTCGCAAAATGAAATTGCATATTTGTTCATTTACACAAGTATAACTTTGCGATCTTATTGCGACCTCGAGCAACAAATTCCTATGTGAATAGTCGCATACCTGGTTAGTCACTGAAGTGACCGACCACCATTGCGGGAAGCATAGGCATCAGACCATCGGCGTTCTTCCGAGGCTAACGTGAGATCGACGGCAGCCCCGAGATCGCCAATGAATGTATGAATGTATGAGATCTTAATTCACGCCACCCTACCTACATTGCTCCGTCATTTTGTATACCAAGCAAGCCTCGTGATATTGGTCGTTTTCTACCAAGAGGTCTCCAAGCCGGTACAACATGCTCTTATCAAAGATCTTCCCTCCCTCAGAATCTAGTTGGATCTCAATCGCTGCTCTCCAATCCTGATATCGCGGATAACATGGAGCATCACACAGAATTCGTGCACCGGGAATTCCTAACATTTCGCAGTAAGAGCCGAATATCCGATCGACAAGCGATATTGGCGGCCGTTTTTTGGGATCGACTTGGATGAGATCAAAAATACAGTCGGCCATATGATCCTGCAAAAAATTTGAAGATGCAGCGATGGATGTTCGGAGGGTGGAAAGACTAGACCCGACATCTGCGAATGCCGAATAGTTAGGAAATGCTTTTCGTAATGTGACCAATTCGTAAATGACGCAGCCGAGGCTCCATATATCCATATTAGGGGGAAATTTTCCACGACGAAAGGGGTCATCATAGCCGTAGTCCTCAAGAGGACCAGCCCAATTGTCAAATGCAGGCGATCGTCTATTAAGGGAGTAGTCTGTAAGCTTCCAGACCTTATCGTAACGACAATAAAGGACTAAACATGTCAGAAACTGCAAATCTGTAGTAAATCGAAAATGTACCATTGGTCGGTCGAAGACTGCGGTGCGCGACGTTATTTCTATGCAGAAAATGCAGGCCTTGCGACATGTGCCTTCCGATAGTCCAAAATTTCCGCATTTTCTCCAAAGAGCCACAGTCCTCAAGAGAGAATTCAGTGTCACAAGGTCGGGCATACTTAGAATCGATCTCACTGTGCTCTTCGGCCCTATAGTACTCGATAAAAGACGCCAAGCTGAAGTCGGCGATCTCCATGTCGATGAAGTAATCACCGAATGCCGGAAGCCGTCCATCATCGAAAATAAAAATGAGATTTCTGTGTCTTTGGAGATCACGAATCAAATGGAGGATGCGGATCTCCCTCTCGAAGGCCTCATCCAGACCAGTACGAATGATCTTTCTCGCAAATAGCTATTTTCGGTCAGAAGCTCTGAATATATCATACGCACTGCATTATCTCCTTTGAGAAACATCTACGTCTATGTTAGTGTGTCTTTAGCAAATTGTCAGGATCAGACCTCATAAACTTCTGAATAACGTCCTTTCCCTAGGCTCTCACCAACAGATAGCTGATCATCGCCTCCACATATCCACGGTATGTCCATCTTGGAAATGCGTTTCGTTCAAAAATGCCTCTAGAATCTAAATGGAAGGGGTCGCAAGCTCTTATGAGATGGGTTCTATTAAATCTCTTATATGAAGCCCTCGCGTTGCCCACCACTGGGGCTGCGGTTCGAGTTATGGTCGCCACCTTGCCGCTGTCGGAACAGAAGTTGCTATCGTCTCAACTTGCGCCTTTCATTTCGAATGAGATTTAGATCGCAATGTTGATCGCCACGAGACGCCGTCACTCGGGTCGTGTTCGATCAGAAATCACGGTGTAAGTGTGCTACACACTTTGGAGGGTTGTGATTTCATGCTCGTGTGGGGTTCTCTTGTCCATGGGCAAGGTCTCTCTGCACCACGACGGTGATGATGAGACCATGCATTATTTCAGCTCCCCGCCATAGCCCAGTTCCAGAATTGCGACGCCCCGGTTGAATGGTTTGATGTTGTGTCCACAACAATATTGGAAAAAAGAGTACTAGATACCCCATTGTAATCAGCCGTAATCCCTTTCTGCTGGAGAACGAACTCTCAATGTGGTTTCCGCGCCATGACGCATTATACTGTTGCCGCCAGCTTGCACACAATTATCTGGCGTCTACAATTATTTACCTCGCGGCGACATATCCGGTACCAAAGACCGAACGAAATCCAAAGCCGGAGTGGAAATTATATGCATAGGACCTTGACAGTTGGAATTCCCTGGCAAAGTCCAAGATGAGCCCACGTTTTATCGTTTGGCGATCATCTGTCGTACATCTTCATGTTTTGGTGACTTGGGAAGTATCCCACCTGACAATGGAAATCGTAAACGAATCAAGTCCTTGCCCCTGGCATGGACAAATGAGATCCCGATAGGGTTCCGCGGGCAGAGAGTGAACAATTGTACCGATTTATTCATCCAGCAAATTATCTCCGTCTTCAGTGAAGGAATGTCTGAAAGTCCCACGCTTCCCCGGCTGATCCTATGCCGCTCTATGTGCGCCGATGAATAAGTGAAACCAATAGCCGCAATTCTTTGCGGCCCGGCACGTGACCACATGCTCCATAGGGGCAAAGCCGTAGTGCTCTTCGCCATTGTAGCTCCTATGCCCTAGCACTTATAAAAGGAAGACGAGATTCGACACATTCAATGCTGGGCCAACAAAATACATGGTGGTGAAGGCAGTTCAAAAGTTATGTATACAGTAGTGAGGCGCAATGGCAGAGTGTGCGTTAACAATGCCCATTGTGAGCCATCACAATTACACGGAACGCGGAGCTCAGAACGGACTACAAACCTATTTGCTTTCCACTTAAGTAACTAACATTGTCCCACTTGGCTCTCTACTGAACACATGTTATGGCGTTGACGGCCTCAAACAATCTTGTGCTTGCCGCTTATGAACTCAAGCTAGGAATGTCGAGAGAATACGAGATATCTGAGATCATATCATCGCCACGTCGCATGCGCTCCAGATCCGCTAGCCATACTTCGTACGCCGTTGGATCTCAAATTATGTGATTCGGGTGATAGATATATCGGTTCGTCGTGACATTCGCCCGACAGCCGGACCCATTGGAGTACGTGCACCATATATATAAGTACATTGAAGGCAAGATCGGTCTTATTTTTGGTCCCTTCGACACGGGGCTCTTACGGCAAGGATAGCATGAATTTCCTTATCCTCCTCCTGGTTGGTTTTTTCAATTTTTCCAGTGGCCGTATCATTACGGTCACCAACAACTGTGGGTTCGACCTATGGCCAGGCGTATTCACGTCGGGCAGCACCGGCCCCGGCACGGGAGGGTTCTTCCTTCCTTCAAAAGCCTCTCTGACGCTTTCGGTTGCCAATAATTGGAGTGGGCGAATATGGGCGCGAACGAACTGTACATTCAACCAAGCAAACGTCGGATCTTGTGCCACTGGGTCTTGTGGTAATGCATTGAACTGTTCGGTCAGCGGAACGCCGCCCACCACCCTCGCTGAATTTACTTTACAAGGCGATGGAAACCAAGATTTCTTCGATCTCTCCCAGGTCAACGGCTATAATGTCCCGATGGCGATCTTCCCCAACTCTACCAACACGGTGACCAACAAGAGCCCGATTTGTCAGTGGCCGGATAATTCAGTTTTCCCGGAAAATTCGCAAGATTTACAGACAAGCATTTTAGACCAATGTCCTCAGGCATTGATCTTCCAATCTGGAGGCAACCCCGCGGCGGGATGTATGTCTGCTTGCGATAAATTTTTGAGCCCCGGCTTTTGCTGTACAAGCCCGAACAACACAGCGGAGACCTGCGGCCCGACACCCTATTCTAAAATCTTCAAGGGGCTGTGTCCAAATGCCTATTCGTTTCCTTTCGATGATCCAAGCAGCACTTTTACACTACCCTCGGAATCTACTGTGAGCTACGGGGTCGCATTTTGCCCATGTATCCATCTCATGACTTTGAAAGACGGCTAATTCTAGTTCATGGATCTACGGACATCAATAACGGAAGTGCTAGATTATCTATGGTTCGGGGTATTTGGCTATTGGAAGCGCTCTTGATCATATTCGTGTGGGTCGGCCGATAGAAGGTGAATAAAGGGAGTCGAGAGAAGCGTCGTCTTGGCGGCTGGGAGATGACAATCAGCCACCACGCGCGATACCTCGGATGCGGACTGGTTAACCTACTAAAGCAGAAGAACCATGGTGATTGCAATCAATAGTTGCTTGCTGTTCACATAATTAAATCATTTAAATCATCACGCTGTTCAAATATTTCGTTGCTATTCAGATACGGCAGAGGCGGGTATGACGGCGACGGACCGGAATGAAGGGTCCAGACGTCAGATAAGCATAATATATATGGCAGTCGTATGACAATTCCTGTATCAATCGATCCTCTGATCTCCGCATATCGCATCTCAATAAGAAAGCCAGTTACGAAGAACGCAGAAGACCAAAATCACGTGAAAACTTGGTTGAAGGGGAATGGAGTGGATACGCCTAAAAGTACTCGGCCTTCTCATGCCGATCAACGATGATCATTATCTGACAATAATCTTTTATGATTCCTTTCAGTTAAGACCAGGGTTCCGCGGTTTCAATTTTTATCGACGAATACCTGCTTAGTTTTCAATTTGAATGCCTAGAGCGGAGACATAGTCGACCGTCAGGTACTTCTCTCAGCCAAAAAAAGGGGTTCCCGAATGACCAATTACTGGTTGTGACGCGGGTACCAGCCACCAGCATTTTTGCACAATATTTCAGCCATTGGCACCCCTGTCATTACGTACTAAAGAACTCCGTTAATGTACTGAAAATGAGACTTACAATGCCTAAAACGAGACGCTAGTCGAGAGACGGGTATCTCTGCCACCACTTCGTTTTGAGATACCACCCAATAGAAGGCATCTTTACCAACTTCTTCCCTTAATTGCACAATGGCGATGTGTCATAGCAGCACCCCTCTTAACTAATTTCGAATAATAAGGCCGTTTGGCAATGGATAAGGGATGGGCGATTTTTTTTTAGCTATCGGTTTGATCACACTTGAACACGAAGAAAGCCAGTTCCAGGATGCGGGCAAAGATATCGCCATACAGTATGAATTATGGTCATTCCATTCACTGTCCTGCAGAAAGTTTGGGGATGAGTGTCTAAAATGGAAAGAGGAAGAGGAGGGCAAGGTCGAGTCGAAGTAGTTGAATTTTATTGGAATATTGAATAAATTAACCTCTATCATGTTCAAGATGACAATATTGTCTAATCTAACCTAAACCTGAGGCCCTTTTGCCCTCGTATGCCCGCCATGAACAGAACGATACAGCCCGCCCGAAACCAATGCGTAAAGCTTTGAATAATATTCGCAGAGATGGCCATCTCACTATTCAACTGAACCAGTCAGAATATTGCCTCCAACGATGTGTCAATTTCGGTAATTGCTTCAATGCTGGATGAACAAAACGGGATGGTACTTCGATGTTAAAACGGCCCGCGGACTAATTCTCGAAAGCATGCGCGTCTCAATGCGTCGCACCACATGGAAATCTCACTATTCAGTGCATTTTGATCTGATAATTGAACCTCATTGAGGTCCCCTTAGTCATTGATGCATCGCCTGTGCGGCGGGTAGAGGGTATGCAGATTGAGAAGTTGAAATTGCTTCTCTATATTCTGCAGTCCATTTGATGAGACCGCTAGCTCGGATATTTTAGTGAGATGGCCATGCCCATATGTCGGTGACGCGGGTCAGTCATATATCCCCATCCAATCCCACTTTGAGCGCGCGCCGAAGAGTATCCCGCATACCCTAGGCTAATCGTCGGCATCTTGACAAACTTCGGAGAGGGGCATCACGATTCTCTTTCGATATGTACAACCTGTCATAGGTGTGCTCCAGGGTGGGCTGATATAGTGAGCTGTAGAGCTAATGAAGAAGAGGTTAGTGTATCGGGGAGAAAAGTTTGTCACGAGAAGGGAAATCGGAAACGGCTGCAGCGATGGAAGCTTTATTGATGGGGCCCGGACCAATACGGCGTGGCTGTTAAGCTCCAGAAAAGGGCAGTGGAGATCAGGGAAACGGTTTTTGGAACATGCGACTCCATTCCACACGTCGAATCTGCATTCAGTTCTACAGGTGCTCATGTCGACGCCAGTGAGACTTTAAAGTCATCACGTCCCTTCGTTTCTCCAACACGTCCAAGATTTCTTCATCTCCGTTAGAATATTCAGAGACGTTGTTTCCATCATGGTCCTTCCAACAGATATTTGCACCCCAAGATAGAAGTAATTCCACGATATCAGCGTGTCCATTTTTGGCAGCGTGATGTAGAGCCGTCGCACCATATTTGTCCCCCAGGCGCAAGTCAGCCCCCCGCTCCACGAGGGCCTCCACTGCCTCTTCCTATCCTGCTTCGACAGCCTCAATCAGAGGCGTTCGATCCTCTTTGTCTTGGGGGTCGGCATTTGCGCCTTTGTCTAACAACATTTCTACCATTTCAACGTCCCCGGCTTCGCCGGCTTTGTGCAATGCAGTGCGCCCATCAGGGTCCATGTTATTCACGTCCACCCCAAAATCCAAAAGGATTGCTACGGCCCTTTTATTCCCATTTGACGCTGCCTCAACAATTGCGGAATTTCCAAACTTGTCGGTCGTGTGAGAGCCCCTTTCCAATAACAATTTTAACATCTCCAAATTTTCCAACTCTAACGCTTCAAACAGCACAATGCTACCATAGTTGTCATACTCGTTAATATCTATTCCGTAATCCAAAATCATACCCGCAACCACGTCGTCGCCGTTTTTGACGGCATACCACAGACCATTACGGTTGTCGTCATCGTGTACACGAGAGAGCAAGTCGACTATCCATGCTCTCATAACGTTCGTGCTTTTACTAGGACATTGTTGCGACGACATACTCATCTGGGAAGTCCCGCTCGGCCTTGTCCTCAAAATATAGATACAGTGGTCTATAAATTTTCTTTTTTCCGTCTGATCGTTACCGCCAAGTTGATTGATTGTTCCAAAGCGCATCGTGCTGCAAATACCAAAAATGCTGCTTCGAGGCGTACAATTTAAGTAGTTTGACTTCATGGCGTCGTTCGTCTCGGTTGTAGAAGCTTCCATAATTTCCTAAAGTTACTTCCAAAGATGAAACGGGCGATTACCGGGTGAGCAACCTAAATACATATTCAAAGTTTTTGTTATTTTGGGCACTAGCTTCGAAGAGCTGAATGCTTCTCTCCATCGCTCTGTTCTTCATTTAAGGATGACCACCTTCAAGCCTCTATACAGCGGTGTGGCACATACATAGCCATAATTCCGTTCTTGCCCAAAAAATGAGTAAATAAGCGCATGCCCCATAAACGATGACCTATTCTTTCCCTCCCAAATTCGTGGCCTGCAATAGAATATCCATCATATTACGGTCCAGTAGCAATACCCAAAATCTTGGCGTCCAGTTTCGCCCCGTATTATATTGAACATTATATTGTTGTTGTATCTCCCTTCATTCATGCCGACTTCACCTCGAAATTATTCGCTATTCACTTCATCTCACAATGCCGTTAAGCTCGATATAAGGTGGATATTGCTGTGCATGATAATATGTTGACGTTTGGGACAGTATTGTCCTTTAGCGAAAACAGATAACCGCAACTATTTGTACTATAAATCATGGCGATCGAGATTTTTGGGCGGCAGATACCAGCCCTGATAGTCAGCGATGTCGTCTCCACTGAACACGCCCGGCAAGCACTTCGACCGTCTTTGTGATTACCTGTTCATCTCAAATAGGGATAAGGTGTTGTCGGAGGTTCTCACGGATCTATTAAACTGGTTTGGAGTGATTTTCTCTGTGAACTACGAGGGAGTTGGTATTGTCCGTGCAATGCTGCGGGACGGATATCGTTCAACTGGCCGATACTACGCCAACCTCTCACCAACGTTGCCGCTCCTGACGACGCCTGGCGACCACGTCGATCGTCTATGCGACTTTTTGTGGAACGAAAAGAGGTACAAAGAGCTGTCTGGCTTCATCAAAGATATGTTACCCTGGTTCGAGACGATTTTCTCTATAAATGACAAAGGGGTTGGTGTTCTTCGTGTCAAGCTCGGCGACCTTTGTTCATCACAGGGGAATCCTCGGGAGGCCATTAAGAAATTTGAAGACGCACTCGTTATTTTTGAGAAGGCGGGCGATAATGGATGGATTGCCGGCGTCCTGATGTCGATCGCGAGGGAAGAACTGGCGGCGCGCGAGTATTCGGCCGCCGAGAATACGCTACGGAGAGCACTCAATGTTGTTCAAAACGACTTTCCAGACGAGAAGAAAGAGTTGGTAATTATCAAGCAAATGCTGGGTAAAGCGCTCCAAGGGTCAGGGAGAGATACTGAAGGGATTTCGATGTTCGAAAGGGCCTCGGAATCGTCTCGTCCGGAGGGTTTAACAGAAGAAGTTATGTGGTGATTTGGCGGAGATTAGGGTAAAGTTCTTGGAGCCCACCTCCAGGTCTTAATTATGCACCTCTATTTTGCAGCCCAACCACGAGGCGAAATTAGGCATATGATTATTTGTCTATCTATTTCGACACACCCATGGCGTTCAATGAAATCGCCCTTGGTGACGCATCGATCTTTATAATCGGTCATATAGCAACGACGATGTGTACCTTCTTGATGACCCTGACACAAATACTTTCTATTGTAATACTCAAGTGCAATCTCAGGCCGGCCCAAAGATGGGTGACAAAGCACCTAGATTGAATATTATGCTCTCCATGTTGATGTGTGATCAGTGAACGCGCTGAGGATTTGCAGGTCTTGAAATTTTTGGAATTTTTCGGGGCTCCCCATGAATATCGTCCATGGGACATCTTCATGATCTAGGAATGGTAGCAGCTAAAGGAGCCGACGAGATACTGGCGGCAGCGCGCGAAGCATGGAGAGGGTTAAAGCGTCGTTCATCTTCGTTCCGGTAGAGCCGATTCACTTCCCCTTCCGCATATCCTGTATATCCTGTGCACATTCGAAATGAATAGCACGAAAGCGCCCCGACGCGCTTTTGTTTTGCAATTGCAATTGTTTTTGGTGGGTTATTGTGGGACGTTTGAGGAACGAATGACCAGACCAATCGCTTGCCGGCACCTAATTGGCATTGTCACGTGACTACATGCCTCGTTTTAAATGCCACCCAGGTCGCTCCCTCAGTTTGATCGAAGAACTGCCACGGCCATATATGATGACGTGTTAAGGTGTAATGCCCCTTTGTCGGATTTAGTTAAGTTCGGTTTTTAAGCCGTCACAGACATGTCTATTTTCACCTCTTCCACTGATCTAAGGAACCCAAAATATTGACTCGCATGACGTACCTCTTTCACCAACATCGACATGACCTCTCCCATGAATCTCACATTGTCGGGCCATGTTTGAGTACGGTAACATGTCCGGGGACGGTTACGGGATGGACATGTATGCATTCGTAGCTGGAATGGGACCTCCGCGTATTGAATATGTGAGGGCAATGCAATGCAATGCGAATGTGATTGTGGCGGATGGCGTGCTCGGCCAATGGTGAAATTGCTCCATCGGTTACTGAAGCTGGCCCAATCGGTGCAAACGGGATCAGTTCATGTGGGCTGGGGCACGGTTGGAAATACAGGACAGTGGATTTCGTATCAATTGAGTATAATTGTGATCCAAAAATGATCAAAATTGGCGATTGAGAATGGTGGAATGCTGCTATATCAGATGTTCGCGAGCGACTCGAACAAGAGTCGTCGAAGGGGTCCCAAGCTGAGGAGTTACTTATGCTGGATCGAGAAGGGGGACGTGCGCACTCGGCTAACCACTCGCTCGGGAGCCACACTGGTCAGATCATGTGTTAACTTCGATCATATGACGTCCTGCCAGCGTCCATAATTGGCGATTGGTAAAATGACCTTGGACACGGTGGCATGCAGGAGGCTGACAGACAACTAGTTGCTGTCGGTTAGTTTTCTTGAAGGCTCGTGCGTCGGCATTTTCCTTCCCCCGAAGAGCCGATCATCCGTGCGTTTACACAGTATAACTCAGGATTTCATTTTTGCTTTGATGACCGAATCGGGATAGGCGGTCCAAGGAGCCTGTCATTCGGTTAACACATCACACTTCCTAACGCCATTTGGCTTGTAGATCATCTTGGCATGTTGTTGCACCATCTTTTCCGATTCTGTCATGGAAGCATAATAAATTCACGCAAGCCTTAGAAACAACTTACCTATACTTAGGTCGTAACAGATCAGAACACAATCGACTCATATTGTTAAATGTATCAAAGCAATACAATATCGACGCACGGCGATGGGGGCTGCATTCCTGGATCTAAACAGGAATCTCCTCACGTACAAAATCCCTTCGCGAATAAGGAATTGATTTCCTCACCATCTCCTCCTGTGGCGGGCCGCCATCCAGGCAAAGCGGAAAGCGCCGATCGATTTCCCAACAAGCGACCCACGGGATTTTCTGCTGCTAAACTGCGTCGGCAAATGAATAATGACAACGCGATGCGCTCCCGGGCACGTCTCAAGAAGGCTCTTGAAGATTTATGGAAGGCTGTTCCAAAACAGGAGAAAACGATTTATCCGGAGAATGGAATGGACGCCAATCGAGGGTCCAGTCGTGCAGTCAAGGTAAAAGTTGCTATCAACTACTTGAAAAAGTTGCAGGCCCAACTTTCAACTCCGCAGCGTGGTAATCCAGCGGTTTGGCAAACGGATCAAATCCATTGTTCAGAAGGCTCGTCAGTACAAGGCAGCCTCAGATTCGATTCGAGGTCCGTAATCAAAACGACCAAACGGCCGTCCACCTTAAAAAACGAATTTAACTGCTCCACCGGCTCCCCCATTCAACTCGGTCCACGCCGAACTCCTCCGTCTCAACAAGAAGAATCAGAAGCATGGGATTCCATGATCCAATCTGTCGATGCGAAATCCGAAGAGGAAATGATGGTGGAAGCAATCGAGGATGTAGTGTGCACTACGAAGGGCGGGAGGGAATT
>Ga0335085_10004994_pt1 | contig 21642 bp, 18 predicted proteins | sample Lox_Sample_45_FD_206712 | JGI IMG/M metagenome (GOLD analysis project Ga0335085, IMG submission 206712) | Soil microbial communities from Loxahatchee National Wildlife Refuge, Florida, United States - Lox_Sample_4.5 | ecosystem: Environmental > Terrestrial > Soil > Wetlands | place: USA...
AGGTGAGTGATGGTCTCGATCAGCTGCTCCTGCGTTACGCCGTGCTTGCGCGCGATGATTCAAATGAGACCGAAGCAGTTGGGGACGTCTCAACGCAATCAAAAAGCTCGGGAGTGGTCTCCCAGGTCTTCGAGAACTGACCTGTCCCATTTAGGGACACAAGCGGGAGCGGTCTCAGAAATCGGCGCGCTTCCCTGATTCGGTGGCCAACTGCATCACGTCCAACCGCGCTTTCCAGGGATCCGGAATCGCGCCGGCCGAGCCATCGGGATGGAAATCGAAGATCAAATCCTTGTTCGTATCGTAACGCGGCCAAGCCGGCAAGCCAGCACCATTCGGATCGCCAGTCCTGGCGAAGTTGACCCAGTAACTTTGCGCCATTCGAGAGACCGCCTGATCCTCGGCTGTCGGCGGTGGTGGTGGCGGCCCGAAGCCTCCGGCTCCCAAAGTGCCGAACACGAAGGCGATTTCGCCGCCGTGCGGTGTCCCGGCCCGGAACATTTCTCGCATCGCAGGCTGAACGTAGGAGAACCGGTAGAGATAGACGGGTGAACCGTTGGCCGCGAAGGCACTCGCTGCGAAGCGGGCCGGCTCGGCCTGGCCAAAGTCGTCGTTTGCCCTCGATACTAGAGTGGCCAAATCCGTCGACCCGTCGGGATCGTAGGCCGTTTTCGCCTGGGCGCTCCACTGGCCGAACCGAGCGAAGAACTGCTCCTTGGTAGTGGCTCTTACCCGGTTACCTGCAGTATCGTCGCTGTTGCTTCCGAGCATGAGCGGAACACGCGGCTGGCGGTGGGCTTTGTAGGTGGTCTCGGCCGTCTCCGTGACCAGCTTGCCGTCAAGGATCGGCGTTGTCTCGGAGAACTGTACGCTACCCCCCGGTTGAGCCGGCGCGCCGCGAAGGACCTCTTCTGCCCTGAGGGCGCGAAGTTTGGCCAGCGCGGCCTGATCCGTTCCCTCGATCCCCATCGAATGGGCGAAGTTGATCCCGATCGTCTCGGCCGACACCGGATAATTCGGATCGACGCCGTCCTTGCTCATTGGCCGCGCGGTGAGTACGCTGTCACGCGAACCGCCAGATTCGACGATCGCCTTCTGGAACAGGCCGCGCGCCATTGGTGAAACCAGGAGGCTGTGCACAGAGACACCGCCCGCGGAGAATCCAAAAATAGTGACGTTGTTCGGATCGCCTCCGAACGCGGCGATGTTTTGCTGCACCCACCTGAGGGCTGCAATCTGGTCCATGTAGGCGTAGTTGCCCTTGGGCTCTTCAGGATGTTCCTGGCTAAGCGCCGGGAAGGCGAAGAATCCGAAACGCCCCACGCGGTAATTGGCAGCGACCAGGACGACGCCCTGCTTAGCGAACTGGGTCCCCGAGGTGTTGGGCGCGGCGCTCGAGCCGCCCATAAACCCACCCCCGTAGATCCAGACCATCACTGGTAGCTTTGCTCCCGAAGTGGCTGCCACAGGTCGCCACACATTGAGATACAGGCAATCTTCCGACGAAGTTGGCGACATCGAAATCGACCTGGAGCCCGCCGTGAATCCCAACTGCGCACAATCCGCGCCGAACTTGCTGGCATCGCGTACCCCCTTCCACGGAGGCAAGGGTTGGGGCGGACGCCAGCGGTTGTCGCCGACGGGCGCAGCAGCAAACGGAATTCCCTTGAAGCTCGAGACGTCTCCTTCGGTCACGCCGCGTACGATTCCGGTGGATGTACGAACCGTTGGCGCCCCGGCCGGAGTAGAGGCGCTGACTGTACTTCTAGGGCCCGTCTGTGCAAGCGTGCATTGCACACTCATCAATAGACACAACCCAATTGGCACGTTCGATTTCACGTATGTAGTCCTTTCTTGCCTTTCGGATTTCGAGTCAGCGGACAATTGTGCATACGAGTGACGAGAGCAGCACCTAGCGTCCGGTCATCTTCAGCATGGCTTCAGGAAGGCGGGCTCCTTCGAGCTTCAACCTGGATGACGCTTCGTCGATTTGCTTGAGGTCGTCCTCGGTCAGCTCGACGTTTATCGCACCAAGGTTTTCTTCAAGCCGATGTAGCTTGGTGGTTCCCGGGATGGGCACAATCCACGGCTTCTGCGCCAGCAGCCAAGCGAGTGCGACTTGTGCCGGCGTCGCACCCTTGCGCTCCGCGACGGCCTTGACCAGGTCGACCAGCACCATGTTGGCCTTGCGCGCCTCGGGCGAGAAGCGCGGCACCATGTTCCGAAAGTCGGTGGGATCGAACTTCGTGTTCTCGTCGATCTTGCCCGTGAGGAATCCTGCGCCAAGTGGGCTGAATGGCACGAACCCGATGCCAAGATCCTCCAGGGCAGGCAAAAGCTCGGCTTCCGGACCACGCCAGAACAGCGAGTATTCGCTCTGCACTGCGGTGACTGGCTGAATGGCGTGCGCGCGGCGAATGGTCTTTATCCCCGCCTCTGACATGCCGAAGTGCTTGACCTTGCCCTCGGCAATCAACTCCTTCACGGCTCCAGCAACATCCTCGATAGGCACGTCGGGATCGACACGGTGCTGATAAAAGAGATCAATGTGATCGGTTCGCAAACGCTTCAGGCTGGCGTCCGCCACTTGCTTGATGTGCTCAGGCCGGCTATTGGTCCCGGCGCCGCGCTTGCCCGTTTCAAGATCGATGTCGAAGCCGAACTTGGTAGCAATCGTTACCTTGTCGCGAATGGGCTCAAGCGCCTCGCCCACCAGCCCTTCGTTCGCGAACGGCCCATAGGCTTCGGCCGTATCGAAGTGGGTCACGCCGCGGTCATAGGCGGTACGAATCAACCGGATCATCTCGCCCTTGTCGGCTGGTGGACCATAGCCCGAGCTCATGCTCATGCAGCCGAGCCCAAGCGCCGAAACTTGCAGGTTACTTTTGCCCAGTTTGCGTTTCTTCATGCGAATCCTTTGCTGCGACGAGCGCTACTTCACGCTGTTATAGTCTTTCTCGCTTACCGGCTCTAACCAAATCGTTTTTCCCTTTTGAGTCGGTGTCGTTGCCAGATAGGTAAAGCTGCTATTGGGTGTTGCACCGTGCCAATGCTCGACGCCCTGGAGACACTTTATTACGTCCCCCTTGTGAACTATCTGTATTGGCTTTCCCCGTTCTTGATAATAGCCGGTGCCTTCCAGAATAAGTAGAATTTGACCACCCGGATGGACATGCCAATCCAGCTTTGCACCGGCATCGAAGGTTGCTACGGCAAGACTGTAATCGAACATACTGTCACCTACATTTAACTCTCTAAGCCACACATTTCCCGTGTGATTCTTGGTGGTGGATAGTTCGCCTTTTGGAAAGATTGGGTCTCCTGTTTGTGCCCGGCACTGGAAGCTGAATACGAGACTCAACGCGAAAGCGATAATTTGGAGCCTTGTTCTCATTTTTATCCTCTTTTCTTGTGCTCAGTTCTCTAGAAGTGCCACTCACACGAGGGTCATTGCTGCTTTCGGGGCGCTTCAACTCCGGAGAGCGACAGCACCATTGCCGGCAGTCGCGCACCGTGAACTGGAGTGCGGCGCAACGCGGCATTCAGCTCTCGAAGTTCTTCCGGAGTGAAGCGCACGGCGTCCGCGCCGATATTGTCGAGGAGATGCGGCATCTTGGTCGTGCCGGGAATCGGAACGATCCAAGGTTCCTGTGCCATCAGCCAGGCCAGTGCGATCTGGGCAGGTGTCGCTTGCTTGCGCCGCGCCCATTCCTTAACGATAGCGACGAGCGCGAGATTCCCTGGGCGATTTTCAGGAGCAAACCAGGGGACCATACCGCGGAAATCACCCTGCTCGAAGCGAGTGTTCTGGTCGATGGCGCCAGTCAGGAACGCCATGGCGAGCGGGCTCCAGCACACGAAGCCGATTCCGAGCTCTTTGCATATCGGCAGGATTTGGGCTTCAGGGCCGCGCGCCATCATGGAGTATTCGTTTTGCACAGCCGACACCGGCTGCACCGCGTGCGCGCGACGCAGCGTCTGGGCACCAGGTTCAGAGAGTCCGAAATGCAATACCTTTCCTTGTGCGATCAGGTCTTTGACCGTGCCTGCCACATCCTCGATCGGAACAGCGGGATCGACACGGTGCTGGTAGAGGAGATCGATGCGGTCCGTTCGTAGCCGCTTCAGCATGCCGTCAACAGCCAATCGGATGTGCGCAGGCTGACTGTTGAGACCGCCTGTCATTCGGCCTGTATCCGGATCAATGCCCCAGCCGAATTTAGAGGTGATGACAACCTCGTTGCGGACCGGGGCGAGCGCCTCGCCGAGGATTCGTTCGACCTCAAGCGGGCCATACGCTTCAGCCGCGTCGAAGAGCGTAACACCGTGCTCATGAGCCGTGCGAGCGAGGGTGATCATGTCGGCGCGGTTCGGGTGGGTCGCGTAGAATGTGCCGGTAAAATCCTGGCAGCCGAGCCCGACGCTTGAGACCTCCATTGTTCCGAGCTTCCGCCGTCCGCTCACCAGCGGTTTGGCCGAAGCACCATCGACCTCCCTCGCAATGGCCGGGAGGGAAGGACCGCCAATTACCGTCGCGGCCGCGACGATTCCAGTTGCGCGCAGAAATGAGCGGCGGTCAAGGTTAGGTCTGCGTCCTAGGGCGATGTCTTTGAAGTTGGGCATGTTGTTCCTTTCGTCAGATCTTTGGTTTGAGCTTCTAACGGTTCACAAGATTCTGGTGGCGAGCGGAATATCGGTCACCCTGAACTTCAATCGCTGAGATGCCAACAGGCCGTAAGCTTCCGTCGGATCGACGAATGTCACGCCGCATTCGACTACGGTTCGGATTACTTCTATGGCTTGCTGCTGTTCCAGGGTTGGTCCGTAGCCATAGTTCAGTCCCATGTAACCGAATCCCAGAGCTGAAACTTCCAGTCCGCTTTTTCCCAGAGTGCGCTTCTTCATGTCGTACTCCTTGCATGGTTGTTTCACCCATCCCGAGACTAGAAGCAAATCACGAACAAGCGGTAGCCCGATCCTGCCTACTTATTGCCTATTCCTCTTATCAGGCAAGAAATCAATTGCGCTATTGCAGTCACGCGGCTATCTTTAGAAGCGCGCAATATCGGTGACTAACATGAATAACCTCAAGGAAAATGCCGCCCTAAAGCCAAACCTGGCCCGCGAGTTGCGCGCAACGCTGGAGCGCAAGATTGCCTCATTTGTGGGCGAAGAAGAGAATCGGATAACGGAGATTCCCGGCGTGAGCCTTCACCGGCGGACGTCCCCTACACCTCCATGCCGGACAACCTACCACGCGGGCGTTATCGTGGTCGCTCAGGGCCGCAAGCAGGTGAACCTTGGCCGGGCGAGCTTCGTCTACGACGAGTCGCGCTTCCTCCTGACTGCGGTCGATTTGCCGATTGTCAGCTGGGTGGCGGAGGCTACCGAAGAGGTTCCCTGTCTCGTCCTGTCGCTCAAACTGGACATGTCCATGGTCCGGGAGGTGCTCGGCCGTGAGGAAATTCATGTCGCGGAGGCAGCGCCAGAAAGTCCCGCCATGTCCACCGGCGAAACCACGCCCGAATTATTGGGTGCGTGCTGCCGCCTGGTGGATCTTCTGGACAGCCCGCTGGACATCCCATTCCTGAGCGGACTGATTCAGCGCGAGATCATCTACCGGATTTTGCAGGGACCGGAGGGAGCGCGCTTGCGCGCAGTTGCAACACTCGGAGATCAAAGCCACCGAACGGCAAAAGCGGTCGCATGGATAGCCGCGAATTACGCTAAGCCGCTACACGTGGAGGAACTCGCCCAGATGGCCAGCATGGGCGTATCGACGCTACATCATCATTTCCGGATGCTGACGGCGATGAGTCCGCTTCAGTATCAAAAACAAATCCGGCTTCAGGCAGCGCGGAGTCTGATGCTAAACAATGGTCGCGACGCCGCCGGTGCGGCATTTGAGGTCGGTTACGAAAGCCCCACCCAATTCAATCGCGAATACAGCCGCTTTTTCGGCCAGCCTCCTATGCGGGACATTCGAGCCCTTCTTTCCCCAGGTGCCCCGAAACTCGAATTGGTCGGTAGTCGTTGAGGCAGATGTTTGTCGCCTTCATCCATTGCTTCCGGCCTGCGCTTGAGGTCTTATCGAACTCCCGTAGACAGAGTGCGCTTTTCTGAGTGAGTGGTCGGCTGCTCGGAAGTTGGCCCACGCCATCGCAAATTCCTCCTGCCTTGTCGCCAAGCCCGGATTTGGAATGATAAACGCCCTTACCACGCCGGACTCCAGCCGACCGGGATGCACCAAGCCATTTGGCGGCTAGGAGACTTGCCACGTCAGGCATCGTCACATGTGTTGAGGGTACCGTGGACAATCTACGGCATCAGTCTCGTGCTTTCGCCTGTCGTTTCTGCCAGCCTTCCTCGAACAGATTGAAGAATGTATGTTCGCGGGGGTGTTCAGCCACGAATTCTTCGACCAACGTCACACCGAGACCGGGTTTGACCGGCAGTTCGAAGTAACCATCAACTACCTCGGGATAGTGATCCACCGCGCCCTTGACCCAGGCATCGGCGAAGTCGTTGAAGTGCTCCTGGATCTTGAAATTCGGCGTGCACGCAGCGAGGTGCAGGTTGGCCGCCGTCCCCACTGGTCCACAGACATTGTGGGGTGCCATGAGCAGGTAATAGCTTTCCGCCCAAGCGGCGAGCTTGCGCGCCTCTGAAATCCCACCGAAATGCGACAAATCGATTTGGACGATATCGCACGCCTGGAGTTCGAAAAGCTCCCGGCACTCAAATCGTGTATGCAGGCGTTCACCGGCCGCGATGGGCTGGTGCACGGCCTCGGCAACCTTCTTGAGTGCCCGTAGATTCTCCGGCGGGACCGGCTCTTCCAGCCAACCTGGCCGAAACGGCTTGAGCTCGCTTGCGATCTGGATTGCCGTGATGGGATTGAAGCGCCCGTGCATCTCTATGAAAATCTCGAAATCAGCCCCCACAGCGTCCCGTACGGCTTCCACCAATGAGATTGAACGTAGTAGCTCCTGACGTTCGAGTTCATAGAATCCCGCTCCGAACGGGTCCAGTTTGGCCGCGCGATAACCACGTTCAACCACACGCCGGGCTGCCTTCGCGAACTCTTCCGGAGTTCGCTCGACCGTGTACCAGCCGTTCGCATAGGCTTTAATTCTCTGGCGAACCGCGCCTCCCATCAGCCGATATACCGGTTGATTCAGCGCCTTTCCGACGATGTCCCAACACGCCATTTCAATGAGAGCGATCCCGCTCATGGCCACCTCGCCCGCACGCTCGAAGTCGTGCCGGAACATACTATTTACAATGAGTTCCCGATCGAAAGGATCTTTGCCGATCACATGTCGCGGCGCCGCTTCGGACACATAACCAAGCAGCGCATCCGTATTGTTGACCATGCGAACTTCCCCAACGCCACTTAGCCCCTCGTCAGTCTCGACAATGAGGAAGGTGAGATTGCGCCAGGGAGTGCCCATAACAATCTGTCGAACGCGGATTATCTTCATTTCTCTCCTTTCGTCTGGGTCACGATTGCCACTGTTATTCCCTCGACCCGCCTCAACATACACCTGAGCTCCTAGCATACAACGTTCCGCCTAATAGACCGACTGAACCTCAACGCTGCACAACGTGCGACCACGGGCAACAGGGACACGTGATGACCGGTATGTGCCAGTTGGAAGTTCGACCGTCCAAGGGGGCGATTGTGGGGCGACAGTTCCGACATGGCGACTTTTCAGGCCGAATCCGATCAGGATGGTATCGATCGCTAAGAAATCACTGGTGGGAAGGATATCGCCAGCTATTACAGGTTTTTCTCATCGTGGCCAAGTTCCCAGGGGCCGATCCGGGAGTTTATCGCTTAGGCAAACATTACGCTCTGATGGTGGGTAAAGGCGGCCCGCCCCCCTACAGCCCAAGCCGCGCGAGCGGGAATGACTTGCGAGCACGACGCTGCTGAACACTGCGACCCTCCCGCGTGCGCCCGCCGTCCATCCGAGTTTTCGTCCCGGCGAGGTTCTTTCCCCCATTTGGTTCGCGAGGCCGAATCGGCTTGTTGTATTCTTTAGCTACGATGGCTGACTCGAACCCTGGAGCAGAGAAAACCGCCGCGCGGGTGATCCTGAAGATTCAGGCTCGTGCCATGCAGCACAAGTCCGTCTCTTCGGCCTGGATCACTCTCCAGCATGAGCTCTTCCGTGTCCTCTGGATTGCTTCCGTCGCTTCCAACATTGGCACGCTGATGCAAGATGTTGGCGCGAGCTGGCTGATGACCCAACTTGCGCCCACGCCGATAATGGTCTCGCTGATTCAGACGGCAGGTTCTTTGCCGCTGTTCCTGTTGTCATTCACAGCCGGGGCCCTAGCCGACATCCTGGACCGCCGTCGGCTGCTGATTTTCAGCCAGAGCTGGATGCTGGGGGCGGCGGCCGGGCTGGGAATTCTGACCGTCTTTCACCTGACCTCGCCACTAATCCTGCTGACCTTCACCTTCCTCCTCGGTGTGGGCAACGCCTTGAATGGACCGGCTTGGTCCGCAATCGTGCCGGAGCTCGTTCCCCGCGCCGAGGTGGCGGCAGCCGTCTCGATCAACTCGGTAAGTTACAATGTGGCGCGCGCCGTCGGCCCAGCGCTCGGCGGACTGGTGGTCGCGGCCATCGGTTCTGGCGCCGTCTTCCTGCTCAATGCCGCGTCGTTCCTGGGCGTTATCGTGGTGTTCTACCGCTGGCGACGCGAGCCCCGCAAGAGCGTACTGCCCGCAGAGCGCGTGGTGGGAGCCATGAGAGCCGGATGGCGATACGTGGCCCACGTTCCGTCGATCCGCTCCACACTGGTCTGCGTTTCCCTGTTCTCGGTGGGGGCGAGCGCCTTTTGGAGCCTGGTGCCATTGTATGCACGCCAGGAACTGGGGCGCGGGGCAACCGGTTATGGTGTCTTGCTGGGATTTTTCGGAGCAGGTGCGGTGCTCAGCGGATCCATTCTGCCGCGCCTGCAGCGACAATTGGGCATCATGCGTTTGCTGCGCGACACCACCCTCCTGAATGCCGTCGGACTTGCCCTGATGGCGGTGTGGCGCCATTACCCTGTGGCATGCGTGGCCGCTTTCGCCTCCGGGTTTGCCTGGACCGCCGCCTTTTCCACCTTCAACACCAGCGTTCAACTCAATACCGCGGCCTGGGTGCGGGGCCGCGCTCTGGCATTCTATCAACTCACCTTTGCCGCCGCGCTGGGCGCAGGGAGTGTCCTGTGGGGGGCCGTGGCCGAACATGTGGGCATCCCGCAAGCGCTCCTCGCTGCGGCCTTGGCGCTGGCGCTGGGTCTCCTCCTGGCAGCCCGCTATCCGGTCAGCTTCGCCGAAGGGCTTAACCTCGATCCCTCATCTCGACCCCTGCCGGCTCCAGCGAATGAGCCGGAAGCAGAGCAGGGGCCTGTGCTGGTCACGGTGGAATACCGAATCGACCCGCAGAGGAGCGCGGAGTTCACCGCAGCCATGCAAGAACTCGGGCGTTTTCGCCGGCGCGACGGAGCCGTGGAGTGGGGGCTTTACGAAGATATCGCCGCGCAAGGTCGCTACCTGGAAACGTTCGTGGTCGAGTCCTGGGGCGAATATCGTCGCCAGCGGGCGCGCGCCACGGTGGCCGACCGCCAAATCTGGGAACGCGCCAACTCCTTCCACCTCCCCGCCGGGTTTCCCCCCGTCTCGCGCCTCCTGTATGCCTACCATCAGGAAACTAAACCTCTTCCGACTTGACAGCAGTAACGCTGGCCGCCCCGCGTTTAGCGTTTACGTATAATTATTGATAACAGCCCTTCTATCCAGTAATTAGCCCACGAGGTCCCGATACGGTGCTTTCGGAGATAGGTCCTCCCTTGTCGCCAAGGGGCGACTAATCTGTTCGCGCTTGCGTCCTCCGCCAGTGTCGATTGCCGATCCGTTCTTGCACCGTCAGCCAGGAATGATCGCCGTCGGCGCGCTGGAGAATCGTCGCTGGGAGTCCGTCCCGCACAACTTTCGAGCACCCTGTCAACCCGTCAGGATTAGACTCCCATTCACCTTCTTGGTCCGACCTGGCGGCGCTTCCGCGATGGCGAACGGGGTGCTACGTTGGCGGTCACAAACTTGTGGGCCATGCTGAGCAAATCCCGCAATACGTCGGGATTGACGCGAGACAGGCGAACCAGGACGGCGCTGTAGTCGGCGTAGTGGTCCGTCACGTAGTAAACATCGGGGGCCGCAGCGAGCAGCTCGGCACGATCATCGAAATCCACCCGAACGACCATCGAACCGGGTTCGGCCGAGCGATTAGCAGGTACACAGGCCAGAAGTTTTCCGTGGACCTTGAGCGCCGGGAATCCGTACGCTGTGCTCTCCTCCACACCGGGCAACGCAAGTCCGATATTCCGCACGGTGTCGAAGTCGATGGTGCTTCTAGGCATTGGTCAGCGCGATTCCGTGGAACTCCCTGTTCTTATTTTGCAGGCCGACGTGGCTGTGATTATCCCCGAGAACTGGAACTCTTTCAAGATAGCTCGCGTGACCAGATAAGTGCCTCCCCTGCCGGCGTCCGAACCGGTCCAAGGTGGGCGAGTTGACGGGTGGGCGACCACCTTTCCGCGATCATGGGATTTGCTGAACAGAGAGACCCGCGTCGCCACATGTGCGGGGTAGGCCGTTTCTCGGCCACGTAGATTCTTGCCCGGTCCGGCGGTGGTGCGATCGGAATCGGCAACCTAGCAGCGGGATTGGTTGCTTGAAGGGTAGGGAATGGGTATGCTAGTGCTCTTCCGTGGGCTCAAATTCAGTTCGGCGATCTCGGAGGTGGTTGATGGCAACCTTCAAGGAACACGTCAGCAGTGCGTTAGCGCAGTACCCGGTGACGATGAGTTTACTTCGCTGGCGCAGTGCAGAGAGTATATGGCCGCGAACTACTTCCGGGGAGAGATTACTGCTGGCATTGACGACGCGACGCTCAAAACCATTGTAAACTTTCTGCTCACGGGAACGAATCCGCCATGGTCGGGATCGGTGGACCCTTGACCATGACGGCCTTGAATCCGGCCCGCGATTTCGCCCCCCGCCTATTCGGATATTTGGCGGGGTGGGGACACGTCGCTCTCCCCGGCCCACGTGGAAACGAGTGGTGGGTCTTTATTCTCGCCCCAATCATCGGCGGCCTGCTGGGGGGAGCCGCTTACGACGCGGGCTTGCGGCGGTTTCTCCAGAAATCGTAGTCCGTCGATGATGCCGCCCCAGTTTCTGGCCGGCTTGCGCTCTTTCAAGAGCGATTTGGCAATCTATACATAGCGACACAAATTGTAGCGTCGATCTCTGATCGACGACGGCGGTCGGAGACCGCCGCTACAACCGGGCGCGCAAACACTAATGTCGCTCTGTATAGTCAATCTGTCGATTCTCAATAGTGAAAAGAAGTCCGCTACGGGCGTGGGGGCGATCGGGGCCGGGAATCGCGCATCGTCACCTCAAGAGCTGATGCCCCCCAAAACTTGATTTGATCGGCCCAATCTGTAATGCTGCAAGGAAGTTATCAGTCGTCAGTCAGGGCCTTGCATTCAGTGCGCAGCAGCCCAGGATCGACAACGGTGAATGACGGCAGACTGACTACTGAAAACTGAAACTGAGAACTGATCCTTACCGAGCGAGGTTGTGCCGTGTCCTACCAAGACCTACGCGAATTCCTTGCCCGCCTGGAACGCGACGGAGAACTGAAGCGCATTGCGGCGGAGGTTGACGTCGATTTGGAAATCACCGAAATCACCGACCGCGTTTCGAAAGCCGGAGGGCCGGCACTGCTGTTTGAAAAGCCTCGCTCGGCGAGTGATGGCGTAAGCTACTCGATGCCACTGCTCATCAACATGCTGGGCTCGCGGCGGCGGCTGGAAATGGCGCTCGACGTCGCTTCTCTCGACGACGTAACTCGCCGCATGGAAGATCTTCTCGACATGAAGCCGCCGGTAGGATTCTTCGACAAGGTAAAGCTTCTTCCCAAGATTTCTGAACTCGGGTCGTTCTTCCCCAAAAACGTGCGCAGTGGTCCGGTGAAGGAAGTCATCGAGCGGGACAACCTCTCGCTGGCACGCCTGCCCATCATGAAGTGCTGGCCGCAGGACGGCGGCCGATTCATCACCTTTCCGATGGTGGTGACCCGCAGTCCCAAGAACGGCCGCCGCAATGTGGGTTGTTACCGCATGCAGGTGTATGACGAGCGGACCACGGGAATGCATTGGCAGGTTCACAAGGGCGGCGCCGAGCACTTCCGCTGGCTGGAGCGCCAGGGAAAGGGCCGTCGCATGGACGTGGCCGTGGCCCTGGGGGCCGACCCTGCCACGATGCTCTCCGGTGTGTTGCCGCTGCCGGAGGATTTGGATGAATTCCTATTCGCCGGCTTCCTGCGCCAGCAGCCGGTGGAGTTAGTGAAGTGTGAGACCGTGGAGCTCGAGGTTCCCGCTCACGCTGAGATCGTGCTGGAAGGTTACGTGGATCTGGACGACATCCGCCCGGAAGGGCCGTTCGGCGACCACACGGGGTACTACTCGCTGGAGGACAAATTTCCGGCGTTCCACATTACCTGCATCACCCGGCGACGCGACCCGATTTACGTTTCGACTATCGTCGGGCGTCCGCCCATGGAAGACTATTGGATGGGATACGCAGTGGAACGCCTGTTCCTGCCCCTGATGCGCAAACAATTGCCGGAAGTCGTGGATATGCATATGCCCGCCGAAGGCGTGTTTCACAACCTGATGATGGTGGCGGTTCGGAAGAGCTACCCGGGTCATGCCCGGAAAGTAATGAACGCCATCTGGGGAATGCCCGGCGCCATGTTTACCAAGTGTATCGTGGTGGTGGACCACGATGTGAACGTGCACGACTCCGCTGAAGTCGTTTGGAAAGCCTTGAATCACATCGACCCCGAGCGCGATATTCAGTTTATGCTCGGCCCCGTGGATCAGCTCGAACATGCTTCGCGTCTGCCTAACTTCGGTTCGAAGATGGGAATTGACTCCACCCGCAAATGGCCGACGGAAGGTTTTACCCGCCCCTGGCCGGATGAGATCGTCATGGACCCGGAGGTGAAAAAAAAGATAGACAAGCTTTGGGCAAGCCTGGGGCTGAAGGCTGCGGGAAAATAGTGGTAAGGCGCCGTCAAGTCGGGGAAGAAAGTCAAAAGGCAAAAGTGAAAGGCCGCCCGCCAATCCTTGTTAAGAAAACCACTCTTCACGATAGCATCATCACATCGTAGTTGACATCAGATTGTGTCCCGTGGCATCATTTTTTGATGAGGACCACACTATCCCTGCAATCTGATGCGGTAGAGGAGATTCGCGCGTATGCCAAGCGGCGTCGACTCTCCTTGGGGAAGGCTGCATCCGAGCTTGTCCGCCGCGGGGCTCGCTATCAAATTGGGACCCGGAAGGTGAACGGATTGCCCGTCTTGGCCGCGCCGGACGACTTTCCCCTGATCACGAGCGGGCGAGTGCGGGAACTCTCCGATGAAGAATGAATCGTTACCTACCTGATGTTAACGTCCTGCTGGCCCTGGTCTGGCCGCGACACGCGGGCCATGACGCGGCTCATGCCTGGTTTGCCAAGTCCGGCCGGCACGCCTGGGCCACCAATGCACTGACGCAGCTTGGCGTACTGCGTCTGCTCACCAATCCCGCCGTAACCCAAGGCGTGGTGACGGCAGCGACCGCATGGGACGTCCTGCGCGAAGCCACCAGCCACCCCGGACATGAATTCTGGCCCCTGGATCGCGCGACACCAGCCGGTCTCGAATTGATGGCTGCACGAGTCAAAGGACATCAACAATGGACCGATGCTCTGCTCCTGTGCCAGGCGATGGAACACCAAGGTGTCTTCGTTACTTTCGACGCTGGCGTGAAGGAACTGGCGGCTGCGGAGTTAAGGAGCCACCTCTTGCTTCTGAAGGGCCATCTATGATGGTTGGGGTTTGTGCCCGTTGCCTTCGAGCCCCTGGATGAAGCGGTCCGTAGCTTTCAGTATAACCCGATGAACTGTTCCTCACAACTTACCCCTTGGTTCGATAGAGGTGCCATTGGTTGGAGCGGTGGTCTCTGACCGCCGTCGTCGATTGGAGATCGACGATACAGTTCTCGGCGCTCGGAGTGCGCCCCCACAAACAAGTGCACTTTTACCCTTGCTTCAAAGCTCGGTGACGCTGAGGGTGTTGCCGTCCGGGTCTTTGAACCAGGCCACTTTCGCGCCACCGGGTGCATGCCAAACATCGAGTTCGTCCTGCCCCAGCCCATCATAGCGCTCAAATTTCACGCCGGCCTCGCGCATGGCTTTCACGGTGGCAGCGATACTCTCCACCTGCCATCCCAGGACGGTATAAGGCGCGATGACGACCTTGCCGACGTTCGTCACTCGCAACATGATGCCTTCCACATCAAATGCCAGGGCGAAGTGATCCTCACTGATCAGCCGCAGACCCAATGTGCCGTGGTAAAACTCCTTGGCTCTGGCTTGGTCCTGCGTTCCGACGAACGCCATAATTCTCTCGGAGCCGAGCGGTGATTCTGTGGTCATAACAGTAATTCCTCCAAAGTGAAGTTTGCTTAAGTTGTGGCTGCTATCGTGAACCGGAAGTTGTTTGATGAAGTTAGCCCGCGTAGCGGGCGAAAGACCGTAGCGCACGGCGTGCGCCGTGGATCAGCAAGTCCCTCCCCTCCCTTACCCCCTTCCCCTCTCCCGCGAGCGGGAGGGGGCGCCGAAGGCGGGGTGAGGGCGCTCTCCCCCGGGCTTGCGCCCGGGGCTACGATCTTGCGCCCCTGACGGGGCTGTGGGATGCTCGTCCGCATGGGAAAACTTCATCAGCGAACTTCCATCTCAGGGTACGACCCTTTCCGTGATGTATTGCATCCGGTCCCACTCGCAATCGGCTGTCACCATGTCGCTGACGCCGAGGATGAAATGACTTTGATGGGAATAACGCTCCACGGTTTCATCAATGGAGCGGCGGAACTCGTCTTCCGGGGTACTGGTGGCGCAAAGCAGCGTGGAGGGAATTCCGCCCCAAATCGTCACGCGGTCGCCGAAGTTTGCGCGAACTTCTTCCAGGCGGCATCGGGTCATCGGGTGGGGGCACACGGAATCAGCAATATCGAATCCAGTGCGACGATACAAGGGGAAAAGACGCTGGTTTTCGCCGTCGGTGTGGGTCATCAGGTATTTGCCCCGGCGATGGAGCACATCGGCATACTCACGCAGGGCAGGGAAGATGTACTTCTCGAAGAAACGCGGGTAGGTGATGGAATCGTCGTAGTTGCCGCCGAGGAGAAGGACCTCGGCTGGTGACTCTGCGCCGATCTCTTGCATCCGCTGGAAAATGGGTTCGATTTGGTCCGCCAGCCGGTGAACTTTTGCCGGGTAGTCATTCAGGGCATAAAAGAACTGTTCGAGGGGCATGAGTTCCTTCATGATGTGTTGAATCGGGCCGGCCGTTCCCTGGAGATAGCCGATCACAAGCCCCTGCTCGCCAACCTCCCGGCGGCGCGCGAGGTAACCGGCGAAATTCGGTTCGATTCTCAAGTGCGAAAAAATGTGCCCGACCACGTCGAAGTCACGGGGCTCGCGGATGGCGTGTTCGGTGGTCCAGGACATTGAGGCTCCCGCATCCAGCATTTCTTCGGTGAATATCGAAGCGGTGCGAATCGACCCGACGGGGGTGTGATACTCCACAACCGTTTCCTGGCCGTGGCAGGTGACGTGGCGTACCACGTCTTCCAGGACTATGCGGTAAGGCATAACTGGAAGATGAAACAGGCCGAGCGTGCGGTCGATCATGGCGGTCTCGTCGGCAACGTCAGTGAAGTCGGGGATGGAAGCGTAACATCCTACGCCCAGTCGATCGGCAACCTCGGTGAGCGTGAGGGAACGCAGTTCGGGGGGGAGCGTGCCATGGCGCAGGCGCGCCCGATGCCAGAACTCCAATCGCGGAACCCAGGGTAGCCGATCCGGGATTTCGCCCCGGATGGCGGCCAGCACTCGTTCGCGATGGGTCATAAATGTTCTCCCTTGCTGAGTGCGATGTAGTATAAAGCCTCTGCCACATGCCTAACAAATCCGATTGGCAAAATATTCTATCCCGCCTGGTTATCCTGCTCCTGTTTGTGGGCTCGATGGTCAACTACTTCGACCGGTCGATGCTGGGCGTGGTCATACCGCAGGTGCGGCGCGATCTATCACTCACCAACGCAAATTACGGACTCGCCATTCACGCTTTTCTGGTGATGTATGCAGCCTTCTATATCCTGGGGGGGCGGATTGCCGATCGCCTGGGATACCGCCGCACGTTTACGCTGACCTTGGTCTTCTGGTCACTCGCCAGCATGGCCCACACGTTTGTGCAAGGCCTCCGCAGCTTGTTCCTTTGCCAGGCCATGCTGGGAATGGGAGAAGGCAGCTACTATCCCACCGCCATGCGTGGCGCCGCCGGGTTGTTTCCCCCTGCCAGCCGCGCCAAGGCCGTGGGCACCATCCTGTCGGCAATAAGTCTGGGGATGTTGATTGCGCCCCCGCTGGTGGCGTGGATAACCCTTCATTACGGATGGAGGACGACGTTCCTCTTCCTCGGCTCGCTCGGCTTGTTGCTGCCACCCCCATGGTTATGGGTCCATCGGCAAATCCAGCGGTCGGAGGGGGGGCCTGCGTCTGCGCCGGTGGAAGAATGCAGTCCTGCGGCGGGCGCTCCCCCGGAACAAGAACTGACGCTGGGTGAGGTTCTCAGGGCCCGGAAGTACTGGTGCGCACTTGCGGCGCGGGCCTGCGGAGACGCGGCCTGGTACTTCTACCTCTTTTGGATTCCCGGCTACTTCCAGGATGCCCGCGGGCTCTCACTCGCCAGGGTGGGCAGACTTCTTTGGGTGCCTTACCTTTGCTCCTTCATTGGACCCTTTGCCGGGGCGGCCGCGAGCAGCGCCTTGATCCGCAGAGGCTGGGGCCTGCATCGCAGTCGCAAGATCGTCATGCTGGTTTTCGCCACCTTTGCCGTCTTCAGCGCCTCGGCGGGTTTCGCACCGGCAATGAAGCTGGCCTTAGCGTTGGTGAGTCTGGCGCTATTCTCCCACCAAGCTTGGTCGGCGAATTTGCACACCGTCATCACGGAAATTTCTCCCCCCAAGCATGTGGCGATCCTTTATGGAATGACGGGGGCTGCCGGGACCCTGATCGGAGCCGCGGCGCAACTCGTCCTTGGGCCGCTTATCGACATGCACGGGTACAAACCGGCGTTCGTGTGGGCGGGCGGAATGTATGTGGTGGCGGCGGGCTTGCTCATTGGCGCGGGGAAGCTTGAACCCATTCGGCGGAGGGTGCGCTTTTTGCGAAGTCAGAAAATGGTCGTCTAGTAGTGTTGCAGTTTGATTAAGTTTTGGGTCGTGGGTGGCTTACCGGCAAGGCGCCCTCCCGGACGGAAACTGCGAGTGGCGGTATCGACCACTTGAAAACCACTCGTAGGATGCGGACCTCGGGGTAGTCAGGAGTTGCACTTCCACGGTTAGGTTTCTCGTCAACTTGACCGCGGTCGCCCAATTTTCGAGTGGCAGGGATAACCGGTCCAAATCCCCACCGCCGTGTGTTGGTGTTCTACAGTCCTGTTACTGAACGCTGATGGGCATTTACGACCGTAGGTCGGGCATGCCCTCGGCTCTTTTCTTGATGCCCTCGAGCCACTGAAGCCGGAGCAGCCCGCTTCCGGGCACAATCAATCTCCAGTAACGGCCCATGCCGCGGCGGGTGAGATCGTCAAGCGCCGCGACACGGGTCTCGGCGGTGAGGGTGGACCATCCGCCGCCCGCATCTTCCACATTGAAGTCATAAGCCATTTTGACCGCACCCTGCTCCCGATAATCAGCGAACTCCTGCACAGTGTGAACCTCGAGGCGGCGGTTCGCCCGCACATTCCAACCCCCGAACATCACGATTTCATGCTCGCTGCCGCCGGAAAGATAACCAGACGCCGAAAACGCATCGAGAATCCGCTTATCCGGCAAAAGACCGCCGGTGTCATGAATGCGCAAGGCCGCTCCGCGAATTTTCAGGAGCGTGGCCAAGGATTTCATGTCGCCGAACGTTGACTGGCGAATAGCCTGCATCACCAGCTCGGGCCGGGCGTGAATGCGGGCCGAGTGCCTTTCGAAAAACTGGTACTCCGGCATGCTGTCGTCAAGAACAGTTCTATGTTGCGCGACGCGGATCATCGGGGCTGGCCAGTGTAGAGCCACAATGGCCAGGCCCACACCACCCGCGAGAATAAGCGCTCCGACGGCTCGTTTGCGGACTCCCAGAAAGCGGAAAGGAAGAACCAGGTTTGCCTGCCCACACAGCGCCAGCACGATTCCCGAGTAAGCCAGCGTACTTAGCGGCTGATACGAAGCCCAATAGTTCAATAGCAGAATAGCGGCAAGCGCCATTGCAGTCAGCAGGGTCCACCACACAGTCTTCATTGACATCGGCGCATCTCCTTGCGGTCGATCTTGACCCAAGGATCGAGTCACGATCTGTTAAGTAGTACGGAGACATGGCGGTCCAAGTTCCGCTGTCTGTAGCGTTGCTACGGTCTCCGGCAAAATCCATCCAGTCATCGCGCCGTTCAAGCGATCTGAGGCCGACGATCCCTTGCGTTGCCCAGGAATTCCGGGATGAGAAACCGGCCTTATCACCCTTGTACGCTTCATGGGTGAGCGTGACGATTTGTCGCCTTGGCGCCGAGCCTCGAAAGCCCATTTCCTACCGGTAGGAAATTCGGCGTGCCGTTCGTGCGATTTTTCCCTACCCTTAGGAAATTCCGCTAGATTTCTATTGACAACATGCCTTGCCTTTGCGCTAGCCTTGAGGGGTGGGAAGGAGCGAGCGGATTACCGGCTCCCGAGCCGGCGCATCGATCCGTGGGCGAGCACGGAGTTGGTTTTAGATGGCCCGATGACCCAATGGTCCGCTGGTCCGATCATCGCGGCTCTCCACGATGTAGCAGAAACAGAAGGGGTTAATGGTTTATAGTAAAAATGTTCAAGAGTCTATCTCATTCAAATGAAAGTAGTTACATTGAACAACAAGAGCCGGGGAGAAAAAAGGCACGGCTCTCCACGATACTGATGAAAAGAAGGACAGTTATCGACAAACGAAAAATAGGGACCTCGGCGGATTGGGAATGAAAACGCCTTACCCGGAAAATGGGACGACTGGATTTTTGCTCGAGCGTCCTCGCTGGCGGTCGCGCCGTAAGCCGGGGTGGTTCGGCACGTGCAATGGATGGCCATTGAGCGTGGGGGACTGGTTTCGGAAGGTCCGAGGTCGGAACGCCCACAGGCTTTTCGACGGGATTGGCAGGCGCGCTATCTCATTGACGATTAATCAGATTGATTACACTCTCGGAACCGAAAAGTCAACTGAGGAATCGCCCGCGGGCGGCTTTGGGGGCAGAGCCGCTGCCGCGTTAATCCTCGCACTCATGTGAGCTAATGCCCTACACTCGCTTGAGGAGGATGGGGAAATGGCCATCGAGCAACGCGGTCCACGGTTGGGACTTGAGGAACTGAAGCTGGCCGCTGCTGAGATGCGGGCGGTCGACCTGATTGACATTTTTGCTGCGGGGTCGGGCCATCCTGGGGGCACGCTCTCCATCATGGACATCGCCGCGGCGCTTTATCTGCGCGTGTTGAACCACGATCCTGAGAACCCCTCCTGGCCCCAGCGCGACCGCGTTTTCTGGTCAGCGGGCCACAAGGCGCCGGCCCTTTACGTGGCTTTGGGCAGGGCAGGATATTTTCCTTTGGAGGACACGGTGCTGCTGCGGCAGTTTGGCGCGAGGTTTGAGGGGCACCCGAATTGTCTCAAACTGCCGGGCGTGGAAGTCTCCAGCGGTTCCCTGGGACAGGGGTTGGGAGTGGCAGTGGGCAACGCGCTGGCCGGGAAACTGGCGGGACGCCCCTATCGCGTCTACTGCATCATGGGGGATGGCGAGCAGCAAGAAGGAAGCATATGGGAATCTGCCATGGCGGCGGGGCATTACAAGCTGGATAACCTGTGCGGGATCATCGACAAGAACGACTTGCAGATTGATGGTCGGGTGAGCGAGGTGATGAATGTCGACCCGCTCGGGGAAAAGTATGCGGCCTTTGGCTGGAACATTCTCGAGGTTAATGGGCACGACATAAACGACATTTTGTCGGCTTTTGAGCGCGCGGCCTCCACCACTGGGCGCCCCACCGTATTGATTGCGCACACAGTGAAGGGAAAGGGCGTTTCCTTCATGGAAGATCAGGCGGGGTGGCACGGCATCGCGCCTGATCGCGAGAAGTTTGACAAAGCTATGGTTGATCTTTCGATCCCGGCGATGCCCGCCAAACGGCAGGCGACCATGCTGGCAAACGCTCAGTCGCACGCACTAACGGCGGCCGCCAAAGCGCAGGCCAAGCTGCCGCAGTTCCGGCACAATTACTGGTGGAATGCCGGTCCGATCATGAAGGTGGACATGGACCCCACGCGCATGGGTTTTGGGCGCGGATTGGAGGCGGCCGGCGCCGACGAGCGCGTGGTCACGGTGCACGCCGACATCTCCGGCTCGATCAAGATTACGGATTTCGAGGCCAAACACCCCGAGCGCAAAAATCGAGTCTTCAGCGTGGGAATTGCCGAGCAGAATATGATGGAAGTCGCTGCGGGCTTGGCGAAAGAAGGGTTAATTCCGGTGACGGGGACCTACGGCGTGTTCGCGTCGGGGCGATGCTGGGACCAAATTCGCACCACGATCTGTTATTCCAACTTGAATGTCAAGATTGCCGGCGCGCACGGCGGCATTTCCGTGGGTGCAGACGGCGCCACTCACCAGGCGCTGGAAGAGATTTCCCTAATGGCCATCCTTCCCAACATGCACGTCGTGGCGCCGTGTGACTCCGTGGAGACCGAGCGTGCCACGTGCCATAGCCTGCTCAAGCTGAACGGTCCGGCTTACATCCGTTACGCGCGCGAGGCCACGCCCGTCGTGACCACCCACGAAACACCCTTCCAATTCGGCGTCGCCAACATCATCCGGTATCGCGGGGCAAAGCCGCGCTTCCTCGAGGCGTTTGAAACCGTGCTTTCCACGAACTACCAAGACGAATGTGAGGAGGTATCCATCGTCGCCTGCGGCCCCATGGTGCCGGAAGCGATGCGCGCCGCCTGGCTGTTGAAAGAAGAGTACGAAATTGAGACGCGCGTCGTGAACGTGCACACGGTGAAGCCTCTGGATGTGGCGGCGCTGGTGCGGGCGGCGGAAGAGACCGGGTTGGTGGTGACCGCGGAAGAACACCAGGTGGGTGGCTTCGGCAATATCGTGGCGGGAGCGATTCTCGAGGACCGGCAGAATTTCCAGTTGCCGCTCTTGCTCGATAGGGTGGGAGTTCCCGACTGCTTCGGCGTCTCCGGCAAGCCCTGGGAATTGATGCAGTGGTTCGGCCTGAGCGCGGAGCATATTGCCGAGCGCGTGCTGAAGCTCCACGCCAAGCGCGCCGGCGCCCAACGCCTGGCGGCGTGACCACGCGGAACGCGGTCCCGTTCTTGTCCGCGGCTTTTCTGATCAATCGGAATCGAGCCGCAAACCTCCAGAAGCGGTTCTGCATTGCAAGGCCGGAAATGCT
>Ga0335085_10004995_pt1 | contig 21636 bp, 16 predicted proteins | sample Lox_Sample_45_FD_206712 | JGI IMG/M metagenome (GOLD analysis project Ga0335085, IMG submission 206712) | Soil microbial communities from Loxahatchee National Wildlife Refuge, Florida, United States - Lox_Sample_4.5 | ecosystem: Environmental > Terrestrial > Soil > Wetlands | place: USA...
CCGGACTGGTCGCTGCCTCTCCCGTCGTACGAGGCGATCGACCTGCGCTTCCCGCTCCCGACGGACGTGCTCGCGCTCGTCGAGTCCGATCCGCCCGACGTCGTCCACGTCGCCACGCCGGGTCCGGTCGGCGTGTGCGGGCTGCTCGTCGCGAGGCTCGTCGGCATCCCGGTCGTCGGCTCATACCACACCGAGCTGGGGCCGTACGCGCTGCATCTCACGCACGACGCGCTCGTGGCCGAGGCGATGGACGTCTACGTCGACTGGTTCTACAGGCAGTGCGCGGTCGTGCTCGCGCCGACGCTGCAGGTCGCCGACGCGCTCGAGTCGCGCGGGCTTCCGAACGTCGGGCTCTGGGGGCGCGGCGTCGACACGAGCCAGTTCGGCCCGGAGCGGCGTGAGGCGGCGCGGCGGCACGAGCTGCTCGGCGGCGACGACGGGCTGGTCGTCCTCTCGGTCGGGCGGCTGTCGCGGGAGAAGCGGATCGGCGTGCTCCTCGACGCCTACGCTCTCGTCTCGCGGCGGCGGCCGGACGTGCGGCTCGTCGTTGCCGGCGACGGGCCGGCGCGGCGGGAGCTGGAGCGGACGGCGCCCGCGGGAACCGTCTTCACCGGCGAGCTCGTCGGCGACGACCTCGCCGCGCTCTACGCGAGCGCCGACGTCTTCTGCTTCCCGAGCACGACGGACACGTTCGGGCAGGTGCTGCTCGAGGCGGGCGCATCGGGCCTTCCCGCGGTCGCCGCCGCGACCGGCGGCGCCCTCGAGCTCGTCGCCCACGGCCGCACCGGGAGCCTCGTGCCGCCGGACGACGCGCACGCGTTCGCCGCGGCGCTGCTCGAGCTCGCCGCCGATCCGGAGCTGCGCCGCCGCCAGGGCGCGGCCGGCCGTGAGGCGGCGCTCGCCCGCACCTGGCCCGCGGCGATCGCCTCGCTCGCCGGCGTCTACCGCAGCGTCCTCGGCATCCGCGCGGAGGAATCCCTCGTCGCGGCATAGACCGGCCCGCCGTTTCGTGGCAGGCTCCGCCGATGGACTCGCGGCTGTTCCTCCCCGGCTGGGGCGCGCCGGCTGCGCTCTACGCGCCGTCGCTGCCCTCGAGCTGGCAGGCGCTCGAGCCGCCGAGCTTCGCCGCTGCCGGCGGCTCCTTCACCGCCTACCGGCGCTGGGTCGACTGCGAGCTGCGCGCCCGCGGCCGTTCGCGGCTCGCCGGTCACTCGATGGGCGCGGCGCTGGCCATCCTCGCCGCCGCCGACTCGCCGGAGCTCGTCGAGCGGCTCGTCCTGATCGCGCCGGCGGGCCTCCCGCTGGAGAAGCCGATGCGGCAGAGCATCCGGGACTTCGTGCGCCAGCTCGCGCACGGCGCCTATCCGGGCTTCGCCGCCCGATCCGGCGCGCTCGCAGTCGCACGCGCCCCGCGCGCGGCGCTCGCGGTCGCGCGCCACGTGCGCGGGCTCGACCTGCGCCGCGAATGCGCGCGCGTCCGCGCGGCCGGGATCCCCGCCACCGTCGTCGGCTGCATCACGGACACCCTCGTCACGACCGACCGGGCCCGCGCGCTCGCCGACCTGCTGGGCGCGGGCTACGTCGAGCTCGACCTCGGCGGCGGCCACATGTGGATGCTCGGCGAGCCGGCCCGCTTCGCCGCGGTCGTCGCGCGCGGCTGATCGCGGACCAAAAAGGGATCGTATCTCCGCGGCGCGCGCCGCACGACGGGGTCGGCGCGGATCCCGGCGGTGCGCTCCCCCGATGCAGCGGCCGGCCCTTCCCGCTTGCATGGAGGCATGGCCGCGCCATCCGAGGCGACGCGACGAAAGCTCGACCACATCCCGGGGGAGCTCGAGCGGGAGTTCCCGCACGTGCCGCGCGAGCGGATCGACGAGCTCGTCGACACGCTGACGGTGCGGCTGCTCCTCGCGGCCCACTTCGACGACTTCGTGCCGCTGCTCGCGCACCGTCGCGCGCGCGAGAGCCTGCTCGAGGAGTCGCACGCCCGCGGATCCGCGTAGGCCGTGGCGGAGAGGGGTAACCGGGCGGGCTCGACCGAGACCGCGCGCGCGTACAGGCATGCGATCGAGAGCCTGTTCCTCGACCAGGCGCGGTGGCACGACCGCGAGGCCCTCGTGTCGGAGCAGCCGGAGCACGCCCGCTCGGCGGATGCGCTCCGGCGGGCCACAGCACTCCTCCACGACTGGTCTCCGGACGAGACCGACCTCCAGTGCTTCGCGCAGCTCGCGAACGTGCTCGAGCGGAAGGGCATCCCCGCGGACCCGGAGCTCGTCCTGCGCGGCTCGACCGAGCCCGTCCGCCGCTTCTTCGCCGTTGCGGGACGCCCGTCGCGGGTCGGCACCCGCGAGGTGCTCTGGCTCGTCGAGGACATCTTCAACGAGACGGTGGAGCGGTACGAGGACGCGGTCTTCTCGGCCCGTTCGTAGAGCGCGTATCGCCGTCGCGGAACCGGGTCAGGGGCGGCGGAAGACGCGCGTGCAGTGGAGGGGCGAGTCCGCGCACTCGACGGTCTCGAGCGCGTGGGCTCGCGCGAAGTCGTCCACTCCGCGGCGGGTCGGCAGACGGCGGCCCGCCGGCGCGACGAAGTCGGAGTAGCAGAGCCGCCCGCCGGGCTTGAGAACGCGGGTCATCTCGTCGAGCGCCTGCCGCCAGTCGGAGACGTGATGGGTCGTCTTGCTGCTGTGGACGAGGTCGAACTCACCGTCGGCGAAGGGGAGTCGCACGGCGTCCGCGGTGACGAACCGGGCCTCGGCCGCATCGCCGGCCGCGATGCGCGCGACCGCGATCTGGTCGGGATCGAGGTCGACTCCGGTCACCTCCAGCCCGAACGTTCGTCCGAGTCGGATCAGCACCGCGCCGTTGCCGCAGCCGACGTCGAGCAGACGCTGACCCGGCTGCGGGCGGGCGGTGCGGACGAGCTGCTCGGCGCGCGAGGCGACGCGCCTGCTGTGCGTCGCACCGTTCACGAACCGCTTCTCGAGCCTGTTCATCTTCATTCGAGTTCTCCTTTCTTGCTAAGTAGCTTAGCGAATATGTATACTCCGGGATAGTGGCCGTTCGCGAGACACGGGATTCGCTCCATCGGTTCGGGCTGGCGCGCGACCGGCTCGCTGCGGCGCTCCGTCAGGCGAGCGGGCTGACGCCGAGCGAGCTCGCGACGCTCGAGCACCTGGAGATCGCCGGGCCACTGACACAGCGCGAGTTGGCCGAGCGCCTGTCCCTCACTTCGGGCGGGACGACGCTGCTCGTCGACCGCCTCGAGAAGCGAGGTCTCGTGGCGCGGAGACCGCACCCCGCCGATCGGCGCGCGGTGCTGGTCGAGCTGAGGACGATGCCGGCAGGACGCGCGGCGTCGGCGGTCGAGCGGTACGAGGCTGCAGTCACGGCGGCGGCGCGCAGACTGTCGGTGGCCGAGCGTGAGGCGGTGATCGGGTTCCTCGACTCTGCGGCGAGCGCCGCCGTCGAGGCGGTGGCGACCCTGCGTGACGAAGTGGCGGCCGCCCGGTGACCATTCGGTGACGCGCCTCGCATGCGACGCGCGATCGCGGGAACATTGCATCACGATGAGCCTCCAGGAGTTTCCGAACTTCGACGAGGCGCTCGGCGCCCGGCTCGCCTCCGCCGTCGACCGCCTCAGCGCGGAGTTCGAGGGCGTCTACTCGCGCGAGCACGTGCGCGCCGTCGTGGACGAGTCCGCGCGGCAGCTGAGCAAGGGAAACGTGACGCCGTTCGTCCCGGTGCTCGCTGAGCGGTTCGCGCGCGAGCGGCTGCGCGCGCAGGCGCAGGCCGAGGGCCGCGTGGACAAGGCCGTCCCGGAGGTGTTGTTCGTCAGCCTCACCGGCGGCGGGCGCGCGCAGATCGGGGCGGCGCTGCTGGCACGGCGCGCCGGCGCCGCGGTGAGCGTCCACTCGGCGGGATCGGACAGCGTCGGCGAGATCGACCCGAACGTCCGCGCCGCGATGGAGGAGGTCGGGATCGACCTCGCGGACGCGTTCACGAAGCCGCTGACGCCCGAGGTGATGGCCGGCGCCGACATCGTCGTGACGATGGGCCGCTCCGTCGGCGAGGTCGACCTTCCCGGCGCCGTCCGCCACGAGGACTGGCGCGTCGGCGATCCCGCCGGCGCCGAGCTCGACGAGGTGCGCCGCGTCCGCGAGGACATCGACCGCCGCATCGAGGCGCTCGCGGCGGAGCTGCTCTAGCGGCTCGCGCAGGCTCTACAGTCGGCCCGATGGACGAGCCGGCACGCGAGATCGACGAGCTCGCCGCGGCGAGCGGGTTCTCCGGCGTCGTCCGCGTCGACCGCGGCGGCGAGACCGTCCTCGCGAAGGCATACGGGCTCGCCGACCGCGCGCACGGGATCCCGAATGCGCTCGACACGCAGTTCGCGATCGCGAGCGGGACGAAGGGGCTGACCGCGCTCACCGTCGTGTCGCTGATCGAGGACGGCGCGCTCGCGCTCTCCACGACGGCGCGCTCCGTCCTCGGAGACGACCTTCCGCTGATCGGCGGCGACGTCACCGTCGAGCAGCTCCTCTCGCACCGCTCCGGGATCGGCGACTACCTCGACGAGAGCGATCCGACGCTCGACGTCGACGACTACGCGATGCCGGTCCCGGTGCACGAGCTCGCGACGACGGAGGACTACCTCGCCGTGCTCGCCGGTCACGCGCCGAAGTTCGCTCCCGGAGAGCGGTTCGAGTACTGCAACAGCGGCTACGTCGTGCTCGCGCTCGTCGCCGAGCGGACGAGCGGCATGCCGTTCCACGAGCTCGCCCGGCGCCGCGTCTGCGAGCCGGCGGGCATGGACGACACCGCGTTCCTCCGCTCGGACGAGCTGCCCGCACGCGCGGCGAGCGGCTACGTGCAGGTGGGCGGCGCGTGGCGGACGAACGTGTTCCACGTGCCGGTGCGGGGCAGCGGCGACGGCGGGATCTACTCGACCGCGGCCGACGTCGCCGCGCTCTGGGACGCACTCTTCGCGGGCCGGATCGTGTCGACCGAGTGGGCGGCCGAGGTGACGCGCCCGCGAAGCGAGCGCTACGGCCTCGGCTTCTGGCTCGAGCCGGCGCGCGGGCTCGCGATCCTCGAAGGGCGCGACGCCGGCGTCGCGTTCCGCAGCGTCTACGACCCGGCCCGGCGGCTCACGCACACCGTGCTCGCGAACGCGGCCGGGGGCGCGCTGGAGCTCATGCGGCTCCTCGCCGGGCGAGTCCTGGAATAGTTCGAGCCGTCCAACGCACGAGGGGAGCTCTCATGGTGGTCGGTCTCGGTGTCTGGTGGTACGGCGGCGGGATCGCCGCGTTCTTCTGGTTCGCGCTGATGCTGACCCTCGGGATCATCGCGATCTCGAAGGGGCACTGGGTGATGTTCCTGGTCGGGCTGTTCTTCCCGCTGTTCTGGTTCATCGGCGCGCTCCTGCCCGCGCGGCGCTGAGGCGCGTCAGCCGTCGAACCGGATCGCTTCCCCGTGCGGCAGCACGAGCACGGGGCAGCGCAGCATCTCGATCAGATACTGCGCCGCGGCGCTGAGCGTGACGCGCCCGGCGGCCGTGCCCGGCTTCGAGCCGACGACGACGAGCCCGGCCTCGCCGTCCACGCGCTCCTCGACGCTCGCGCCGAGCGCGCCCGCGAGCGACGCGGCCGTCTCGCGCGGGCCCGGGTCGCCGTCCTCGCCGACGGCCGAGATCGTCTCGATCGCGAGACCGTTTCGGTCGCTCAGCCCGGCCGGCGCGATCGCCACCGCGATCGGACCGCCGTCGAGCAGCCGCTGCGCCGACGTCCCGGCGGCCACGTGCCCGGGCGAGGTGCGGTACTCGGAGCCGAACGCGATCACGTCCGCTCCCTCCCGCTCCGCGAGGTCGCGCAGGCCCTCCGGGGTCGACGGGCTGAGGACGACGAACCGCGGGACGTCGGGGTCGCCGAGCCAGCGCGCGCCGGTCTCGAGCAGCTCCTCCGCCTCGCTCTGCGCCAGCTCCTCGGCCCCCGCTTCCTCCTCGTGCGCGTGGCGTACGTACGCGAGCGCGAGCGAGCCGCCGGCGCGGGCGAGCAGCTTCCCGAGCGCGAGCGCGTCGGTGTCGTTCGCCGTGCCGTCGTAGGACACGATGATCTTCGTTGCCATGATCCCTCCGGATTCGGGGTGCTCGTGGTGGTCTCCTCCGGTTGCGAAGGAGACCACCACCGCGAACACGTGACGTCGCCGGTCAGACGGTGCCGATCAACCTCCGGCCGGCTCGGGAGTCGGAGGAGGCGTCAGGCTCGGGACGCTGCCGTGGAACCCGAGCGACGGCACGTCGGACGGGTAGACCTCGTGGCCGTGCACGGCGAGGTCGCCCGTCTCCATGTCCTTCTCGCTCATCCGGAGCGGGATCACGAGGCCGACGAGCTTCAGCAGGACGAAGGTCGCGGCCGCGGAGAACACGATCACCCACAACCCCGCGTACAGCTGCACCTTCAGCAGGTGGAGGCCGCCCTCGGCGGCGAAGCTCGGCGTGTTGCCGAGGCCGAGGTAGACGACCATGTTCGAGTCGGCCAAGAGCCCGACCATCAGGCCGCCGATCAGTCCGGCGAAGCCGTGCGTGTAGATGACGCCGAGCGTGTCGTCCACGACGCGGAACGGCCAGACGCGGCTGAGGTAGTTGTAGGCGACGTACACGACGCTCGCGCCGATCGCGCCGATCGCCATCGCGCCGTACCCGTTGACGAAGCCGGCCGCCGGCGTGATCGCGACGAGGCCGACGATCATCCCGTTGACACTGCCGATCAGCGACGGCTTGCGTCCCGTCATGTAGTCCCAGATCACCCAGACGAGGAACGCGACCGCCGTCGCGAGGTTCGTGTTGAGCACGGCCGCGGCCGCGTCGGCGCCCGCGTAGTACGGGTCGCCACCGTTGAAGCCGTTCCAGCCGAGCCAGAGGAGGCCCGCGCCCGCCGCCACCATCAGCAGGTTGTTCGGGGCGTCGATCTCGCGGTCGCGCGCGAGGCGCGGGCCGATCACCGCGGCGGCGACGAAGCCGGAGATGCCCGCGGAGAGATGGATGACGTAGCCGCCGCTGTAGTCGACCGCTCCCTTCTGCGCCCAGAAGCCGCCGCCCCAGATCAGGAAGGCGTTGACGACGTACACGCAGGTCGTCCAGAGCGGGACGAAGATCAGCCACGCCTTGAAGTTGATGCGGCCGAGGACCGCACCGAGCATCAGGATCGGCGTGATCGCGGCGAAGACGAACTGGAAGTAGACGAGCGTCGACGTCGGGAAGTGGAACGGCGGCCCGCTCGTGACGAGGGGGATCCCCGCCTGTCCCTGCTCCGCCGTGTGGTTCAGCACGGCGCCCGGCTGCCCGATGAAGTTGCCGAAGAAGCCGGAGCTCGAGAGCCCGTGCCACGGGTGCCCGAAGCCCATGTCGAACGCCCAGAGCACCCAGGCGACGAGGACGAGGCCGAAGGCGGCGAACGACAGCATCATGCTGTTCACCGACCAGCGCTTCTGCATCACGCCGCCGTAGAGGACGACGAGTCCGGGGACGCTCATCAGGCCGACGAACGTCGCCGCCGTGAGCTGCCAGGCGTTGTCGCCCGGGTTCAGCCAAGAGGGATATGGGGCCCACGCAGCCGCTAGCACAGGTTCATCTCCTTTCGGAACAACCTCGAAAGATGTCCCCGGAGACGAAAAGACGCCCCAGGGCCATCAATGCCCGAGGCGTCGTCACCCCATTTCCGCCCTCGTCGGCGGAGGCCACACCGTAGTCGACCGGTCGGACGGGCGTCAAGGCAAACCGGTCAACCCGTAGAGTTCTTCGGTGCCGGTCGAAGGACAGTGGGATCGGTCGAGGACGCCGTTGAGCCGCCGGGACAAGCTGCTGCTGCTGCTGGCGCTCGCCGCGCTCGTCCTCGCGGGCGCGATCGCCGCGGGCGTCTACGTCGCGACGCGCTCGTCGTCGCCGCCGCAGGCGGCGTGCCTCTCCGTCGACGTCCCGTCGACGATGGGCGGCGGGCACCTGAAGGAGTGCGGCGCGGCGGCGCGGCAGTTCTGCCTCGAGCAGGCGAAGCGCGAGCCGGCGATCGCGACCGCCTGCCGCCGACAGGGGTTCCTCTCCGAGCTGAAGCCGAAGCCGTAGAGCGTCAGCGCCGGACGACGCGGACGCGGATCCGGTCGGCGGCGCGGCCGCCGACCCTCGCGACGGCCTTCGCCGCCCACGTCAGCCAGTACGAGCCGGGCCGGTCGATGAGCAGCCGTCGCGTGTGCGCGGTCAGGCGCAGCCGCGGATGGTTGACGCCGGCGGCGAGCCGCCGCTGCCACGAGCCGAGCCGGTGCCCGTGCGCGTCGACGAGCGTCACCGTCGCGGTCGCCGGGCCGGTGACGGCGACGGTCGCGGGCACCGTGCGGCGGTGCATCGGCCGGAAGACCCTCGGCGCGAGGGCGTGGAGCGAGAACCGCGCCGCCGGCCCGCCCGACACCGTCAGGTCGACGGCGGAGCCGAGCGGGAGCACCTGGACGCCGGCCGGGCCGACGACGGTCCCGAGGGGCGCGCTCGACTGCACGCGCGTGATCGTCCCGGCGAGGAACCCGGACGCGTCGAGCGCCTGCGTCGCGGCCGCGACGCTCAGCCCCGCAAGCTGCGGCAGCGCCCGGAGCCCGATCGTCGGCGCGCTCACGTTGCCGGCGAAGTCGTCCTCGGTGAACACGAAGGTCCGCGGGTCGCCGGCCGTGATCTGGCCCATCTTCGTCTCGAACTGGGTCGTGTCGAAGTTCTGGATCCACGTTCCGTCCACGTAGAGCTGCACCTGGTGGATCGGGCCGACCGGGTCGAAGCCCGGCGCCCAGCGGAGCGTGAGCCCGTCGGAGGCGACGACGCCGTTCACGTCGCGCGGCGGCGGCGGCGGGAAGCGGTCGTGGAGAAGCGTGAACTCGCTGAGGTGGCGCGTGAGCACGTGGATCTCGCCGGATCCGGCGTAGAAGCCGTCGTTCCAGCCGGCCGGGAGCACGCCGGCGGTCGGCACGAGCGGGAGCGGCCGCCACGCGCCGTTCTCGAGCGTCGCGGGCACGAGCGTCGGGTCGTTCGTCGGGTTGGAAAGGACGATCTCGATCGGCGCCGTGAACGTGTGCACCTCGACGCCGGTCTGCGACCAGTAGCAGGTGACGTCGTAGACGAGCGAGCCGGTGGAGAGCCCGCCGCCGACGACCGCCGGCGGGTTCGGGTCGATGCGGATCACGAGATGGTCGCTCGAGCCGGTGCTCGGCGCGACGATCGTCGCGGTCGCGCCGCCGTCGGTCGAGCCGAGCGTCGCCGACACGCCGGCGAAGGCGTTCATCTCGACGTACGGCCAGTCGGCAGGCGCCGGGCCGGAGACGATCGTCAGGTGCGTCGTGAACGCCGCGGTCTTCCCGACGAGGTCGACGAGCGTGCCCGCGAGCGTGTGCGGACCGTCGGCGAGCGGGCCGGTCGCGAACGACGCGACCGCGCCGGAGATCGACGGCGCCGCGATCGGGATCCCGTCGAGGGTGGCGCCCGTGACGGCGGAGAGATCCTCGCTCGCGGTCACGTCGATCGAGCTCGCGGCGCTCAGCGTCGAGCCGTCCGCCGGGCTCGCGGAGACGAACGACGGCGGCGTGTTATCGATGCGGCGCGAGGCGACGACGCTCGGAGTCGAGACGTTGCCGACCGCGTCGGTGGCGACGGCGCGGAAGTCGTAGAGCCCGTCGCCGACGGTCGTCGTATCGAAGGAGGCCGAGTACGGCGACGGCGGCGTCGAGTCGGTGGCGGCGGTCGTCCACGTGTTCGCGCCGGCCGGGCTGACCTGGAACTCGACGCTCGCCGTGTCCGAGTCGGGCGAGGTCGCGTGCAGCGTGATCGTCCCGCCGAGCGGCGTGCCGGGGTCGGTGAGCGTCACCGTCGGCGGAGTCGAGTCGACGGTGACGCCGACGCCGGCGGTCGTCGTCGTGTTCCCGGCGGCGTCGCTGACGACGGCGTCGATCGTGTGCGGTCCGCTCGGGGTCGACGACGCGTTCCAGGCGAGCGACCACGGCGACGACGACGCGGTGCCCACCGGCGAGCCGTCGACGCGGTACTGCACCGAGGCGACGCCGGAGCCCGCGTCGGCGACGGTCGCCTTCAGCGTCACGTTCGGCCCTCCGACGGTCGAGCCGGCGGCCGGCGCGGTGACCGAGCCGGTGGGCGGCGTGTTGTCGACGCGCGTGGTCACGACGTTGGACGTGACCGGCGTCATCCCGTCGGTTGCGATCGCGTGCAGGTCGTAGAGCCCGTCGGCGAGCGCCGTCGTGTCGAGGCTCGCGCCGAACGGCGCGGTCGAGTCGACCGAGATCGTCGTCCACGTGTTCGCGCCCGCCGGGCTGCGCTCGAACGTGACCTGCGTCGTGTCGGACGACGTCGTCGTCGTCAGCGAGACCGTCCCGTGGACGGCAGAGCCAGGGTCGTCGAGCGTCACCGTCGGCGGGTGGTTGTTGACGATGATCGTCCGCGCGGACGAGACCGTCGGCCCGTTGCCGGCGACGTCCTTCGCCTCGACGGTCACGGACACCGGGCCGTCCGGCGTCGACGTCGAGTCCCAGTTCACGGACGCCGGCGTGCCGGTCGTCGAGCCGACGACGGTCCCGTTCACCTTGAAGACCATCTGGCCGACGCCGGAGGTCGCGTCGGAGGCCGCGCCGGAGAGCGTGACCGTTCCGCCGACGTACGCGTTCGGGGCGGGCGACGTGACAGCGGCCGAGACGGGCGGAGTGTTGTCGACGACCTTCGGCCCGGGCAGGTCGATCGTCGTCACGTTCGCCGGGATCGCCGCGTCCGAGATCACCTCGCGCAGGTCGTACTGCCCGTCGGCGACGGTCGTCGTGTCGAAGGACGCCGACCACGGCGCGGAGGTGGCGGTGCCGATCGTCGTCCACGTGTTCGCGCCGTGCGGCGAGTCCTCGAACGCGACGGAGGCGACGCCGGCGCCCGGATCGGTCGGCGACGGGTCGTTCAGCGTGACCGTGCCCCTGAGGACGGAGCCGGGGTCGACCGGCGCGCCGCTCGGCGGCTGCGTGTCGATCGTCACCGTCGCGTGCCGGGTCGTCTCGACGTTGCCGACGTTGTCGGTCGAGTAGTAGTCGATCGTGTGCGGCCCGTCGTTCGAGTGGTCGGACGGCGCCGAGACGACGACGCTCGTGCCGGTGTGCCAGCCGCCGCCGTCGAGCCGCCAGCTCGTCGAGCCGACGCCGGAGCCGGAGCCGTCGCTCGGAGTGAGCGTCACCGTCACAGCCGTCGACTGCGACCCCGACGGGGCGTCGTCGGTCGTCGTCGGCGCGCTCTTGTCGAGCGTGACCGTCGTCGTCGACGAGTCCGTCGTGTTGCCGGCGGCGTCGCTCGCGCGCGCGACGACGGTGTACTGCGCGCCGTCGCTGAGGCCGGAGAGATCCCAGCCCTGCGACGCGAAGCCCGAGGTGGAGACCGGCGAGCCGATCGTCGTCCCGGAGCCGAAGGCGCAGCTGCCGCCGGAGCAGTAGCGGAACTCGAGCTGTGCCATCCCCGAGCCACCGGTATCGACGCCGGTCGCGGAGACGGTCGCGCTCGGCCCGACGAACCCGGCCGCGGGCGTCGTCAGCGAGAACGCGTTCGGCGCGATCGTGTCGACCTCGACCGTGGCGCCGCTCGTGTAGGTCACCGAGTTGCCCACCAGGTCGAGGACGACGTAGCGGTAGCGATAGCAGTTCGCCGTCGAGACGCCCGTGTCCGTGTACGTCGCGCCCGGATGCATCACGATCGTGGCGAAGGCGCCGAAGCTCCCGCACGCGCCGCCCGCGAGCGTCGCGCTCGCGCGCTGGAGCAGCTCGCTCCCGGACGAGATCGTGTCGACGCCGCTCTGCGCGTCCGTCCCGTCGGCCAGCGTGATCGGCACGGACGCCGCGGTGTAGTACCCGCCCGCGTACGAGATCGAGCCGCCGGCCGGCGGCGTCGTGTCGTCGACGAACGTGAGCGCGAGCGGCGCGGTGTTGCCGGCGACGTCGTGGCCGGTGACGCCGTAGCCGCTCGGCGTGCCGGCGGAGGACGTCCACGTGAAGGAGCTCGACGCGTAGCTCGGCCCGCTCGAGGCGCTCTCGGCGCCGTGCGTCCACCCGGAGGTCGACGTGTCCGGGTAGTCGACGCTCGCCGGTCCGGAGGTCGCGTCCGTCAGCGCGTCGTTCAGGACGAAGCTGCCGGCGGCATCGCCCTTGAAGTACATCGTCGAGCCGGAGAGGTACGCGCCGCTGCCGCTCGCCATCGTCAGCGCGTTCACCGGCGAGGTGTTGTCGACCGTGACCCCGACGGTCGACGCGTCCGTCGTGTTGCCCGCGTTGTCCGTCGCCCGGGCGACGATCTTGTACGAGCCGTCGGCCGGCTGCGAGCTCCAGGTCACGGAGTACGGCGCGGTCGTCGCCGTGCCGATCGTCACGCTCGCCGAGCCGAAGGTGCAGGCGCCGGCGCCGGGGCACGCCTTGAACGCGACGCTCGCGATCCCGTTCGCGTCGGTCGGCGTCCCGCCGGGCACGGACACGGTCTGACCGTTCCGGATCGCCTGGCCGGCGGTCGGCGCGCCGATCGAGAACGCGCTCGGCGGCGTCTGGTCGATCGTGAAGGTCGTCGAGCCGACCGAGCCGACGCCGTTCAGGTTGTCCGTCGGCCGCACCTGCACCGTGTAGGAGCCGTCGGCGGGGAAGCTCGACGCGACGAACCCGTACGACCAGCTCGTCGTGCCCGTCGCGGCGAGCCAGACCGGCGTCGCGCTCGAGAAGCCGCCGCCGTTCCAGTAGTTGCCCGAGCCCTGGCGGATCGTCAGCTCGACCTTCTGCAGGCCCGCGCCGGAGTTGTCGACCGCGGTCCCGCAGAAGCCGGGGCTCGCGCAGCCGGCCGTCCACGATGCGGTGCCGTACAGGCCCGAGCCGGGGAACGTCGCCGTCGCGGTCGGCGCCGGCGCGACGGTGACGCTCGGCGAGGAGCCGAGATTCGTCAGCGTTCCGCCGGCGGTCGCCTGCGACTGCGCCGACCACGTCGCGGCACCGGCGCTCGCGGGCGCGGTCGCGCCGGGCGCGCCGCTCCCGTACGTGATCGTCGCGGTCGCGCCGCCGGCGAGCGTCAGGCTCGAGACCGTGATCGTCTGCCCGGCGACGGAGACGCTGCCGGCGCTCGCCACCGTGTAGCCCGCGTCACCCGACGACGTGCTCGGGGCGGGCCAGCCGGACGGGACCGCGACGGTGACGCTGCCGGTGCTCGTGCCGCCGGCGGCCGCGGTGTAGGTGAACGTCTCCGTGTTCCCGGGCGATGCGTAGCCGACCGTCGACGGCGCCGGCGACAGCGTGCCCGACCCGTCGGCCGCGTAGACGTTGATCGCAGGCGAGACGGCGAGCGCCGTCTGCGTGCCGGCGGCGGTCGAGGCCTCCGTCGCCGACCACGTCTGCAGGCCGCCGGTCGTCGGCGCGTTCGCCGGGCCGTACGTGATCGTGAAGGTCGCGCTCGGCGCGAGCGTCAGCCCGGAGACGGTCACGGTCTGGCCGCTGTAGCCGGGCGTGCCCGCGGACGAGACCGTGTTCCCCGCGGTCGGCGCGGGCCAGCCCGTCGGGACGGTCAGCTTCACCGCGCCGTTCGAGGTGCCGCCGGCGGCGGCCGCGGTGTACGTGAAGACGATCGTGTTCGACGAGCCGTTGACGACGTTCGCCGTCGGCGTCGTCAGCGTCCCGGAGCCGTCCGCGGCGTAGACGTTCACCGACGGCGACGCGCCGATGTTCGTGAGGATGCCGGCGAGAGTCGAGCGCTGCTGCGTCGGGAAGGCGTTGGCGCCGGCGGTCGTGCCCGCACTCGCGCCCGATCCTCCGCCGCCGGTGTCGCCGTAGACGATCGTCATCGTCGCACCCCCGGCGAGCGTGACGCCGGAGACGTCGAGCGTCTGCCCGACCGCCGAGACGGTGCCGGTCGACGCGGTCGTGTACCCGGCGTCCGTCGGAGCCGTCGACGGCGCGCTCCAGCCGGACGGAATCGCCACGGTCACGTCGCCGCCGTTCATGCCGCCGGCCGCCGCGGTGTACGTGAACGTGAGCGTGTTGCCGATCGACCCGTTCCCGACGTTCGCGGGAAGCGCGGTCATCGTGCCTGTGCCGTTGGCGGCGTAGACCGTGATCGACGGCGACGACGCGAGCGCGGTGAGCACGCCGGCGGCGGTCGAGCGCTCCTTCGCAGTCCACGTCGCCCCGCCGGTCGTCGACGTCACGGTCGCGCCGGGACCGCCGCCGCTCGTGTCGCCGTACGCGATCGAGAACGAGGCGCCGCCGGAGAGCGTCAGCGCCGAGACGGTGATCGTCTGCCCGGCGACCGTCAGCGTCCCGGCCGTGGAGGTCGAGTAGCCCGCGTTGCTCCCCGTCGTCGACGGCGCCGACCAGCCGGCGGGGACGACGAGGGTGACGCTGCCGCCGCTCATCCCGCCCGCCGCAACGGTGTACGTGAACGTCTCGGTCATGCCGGTCTGCGAGGCCGAGACCGCCGACGGCGCGGGCACGAGCGTTCCGGAGCCGTCCGCCGACTCGACCGCGATCGCCGGCGACGACGCGATGGGCGTGAGCGTCCCGGCGGCCGTCGAGGCCTCCTGCACCGTCCACGTCTGCGAGCCCGGCGTCGCCGGCGCGGTCGCCGTCCCGCCGGAGCCGTAGGTGATCACGACGGTCTGCCCGGCCGTCCGCGTCACTCCCGTGACGGTGATCCGCTGGCCGGAGACGGAGAGGCTGCCGACGTTCGTCGTCGAATAGCCCGGGCCTGCGGACGTCGCGGGCGGCGTCCAGCCCGACGGGACGTCGAGGGTGAGCGAGCCGCCGATCGTGCCTCCGGCAGCCGCGGTGTACGTGAGCGTGACGGTGCGCCCGGTCTGTCCCGCGGAGACGACGGAGATCGAGGTCGTCGCCGTGCCGGACCCGTCGGCCGCGTAGACGTTCACCGAGGGCGACGCCGCGATATTGGTGAGGACGGCCGGAGCGCCCGTCGACCGCTGCTGCGTCTGCAGCAGGTTCGCGCCTCCCGTGGTGCCGGCGGTCGCGCCGGGGCCGCCGCCGCCGGTGTCGCCGTAGACGATCGTCATCGTCGCCCCGCCGGCGAGCGTGACGCCGGAGACGTCGAGCGTCTGCCCGACGCCGGAGACGGTGCCGGTGGACGACGTGGCGTAACCCGGATCGGTCCCCGTCGTCGACGGTGCACTCCAGCCGGACGGGAGCGTCACGGCCACGTCGCCGCCCGACATCCCGCCGGCCGCCGCCGTGTACGTGAACGTCAGCGTGTTCCCGGGCGACCCGTTGCTCACGTTCGCCGGCAGCTCCGTCATCGTGCCGCTGCCGTTCGCCGCGTTGACGGTGATCGACGGCGACGAGCTGTTCGTGTAGACGCCCCCGTTCGTCGCCTTGTCCTGGAACTGCCACACCTGCGCGCCGGTCGCCGCGTTCGCGGTTGCGCCGGGGGCGCCGAGGCTCGTGTCGCCGTACGTGATCGTGATGCTGTCCCCTTGGGCGAGCGTCACGTTGGCGACCGTCACGACGCGGGCGGCGACCGTCACCGTGCCCGCAGACGCGGTCGTGTAGCCCGCGTTGCTCCCCGTCGTCGACGGCGCCGTCCAGCCGGTCGGGATCGTCAGCTTGACGCCGCCGGAGAGCATGCCGCCGGTCGCGGCGGTGTACGTGAACGTGACGGTGTTCCCGGTCTGCGACGCGGACACGTTCGTCGTCGGCGTCGTCCCGGAGCCGGCGCCGTCGGCGGCGTAGATCGTGACCACCGGCTGGGACGCGATCGGCGTGAGCACGCCGCCGGCGCTCGAGGCCTCGTTGAACTGCCAGGTCTGCGCGCCCGGCGTCGAGGGAGCGGTTGCCGTGTTGCCGGAGCCGTACGTGATCAGCACGGTCTGGCCCATCACCGTGCGCGTGACGCCGGTGACGGTGATCGTCTGCCCCGAGATGGAGAGCGTCCCGAGGTTCGTCGTCGTGTAGCCGGGCTGCCCGCTGACCGTGGACGGCGGGGTCCAGCCGCTCGGGACGACCACCTGGAGCGTGCCGTTGTTGATCCCGCCCGCGGGCGTGCTGAACGTCAGCCGTTCCGAGAGGCCCGACTGCGAGGCGGAGGCGTTGTTGAACGTCAGCGCGACGGTGCCGCTGCCGTCCGCCGCGTAGACCGTGACCTTCGGCTGGCCGGCGGCCGCGAGGTTCGTCATCGTCCCGCGGCTCGAGGAGCGTTCCTGCACCGTCCAGGTCACAGCTCCGGTCGTGCTCGTCGCGGTCACGCCGGAACCGCCGCCGCTCGTGTCGCCGTACGTCATCACGAGCGTGTCGCCCGCCCCCTGGTTGAGCGTGACGCCGGAGACGGTGACCGTCCACGGGCCGGTGCCGGAGACCGAGACGCTGTCCGTCCCGCTGCCGCCCGTGGCGGTCACGTAGCCGGGGTCGGTCCCGAGCGTCGACGGCGCCGACCAGCCGACGGGGACGACGAAGGAGACGCTGCCGTTCGCCATGCTCCCGGCCGCGGGCGTGAACGTGAGCGTCTGCGTCAGGCCGGTCTGTCCGGCCGACGCGGTCGTGAACGACGGGGTGATGGTGCCGGTGCCGTCGGCCGCCTCGTTCTTCAGCGCGAAGAGCTGCGCGACCCAGAGCGAGCTCGTCACCCACGTCGCGAGCTTGTTGCCCGAGGCGCCCGCCGCGGCCTGCGTCCCGTCCGAGAACCCCGCGGTGACCTTCGTCGCGCCGGTCGACGACGCCGTCCACTCGCGTGCCAGACCCTCGCTCCCGGTCTGCGTGATCGTCACGCCGTTGGCGACGCCGTAGGCGGCCTGGAGCATCTCGCTCGCCGCCGTCGTCGTGATCGCGAGACCGGCGGCGTTCGTGGCCGCAGCAGTCCCGCCGCTGTTCATCGACGTGACCGCGCTGCCGCCCTGGTCGTAGCCGACGAACGGGTCGACGCCCTTGTAGGTCGCGATGCCGCCTGACGCGTCGGCGTTGCCACCCGACCACGAGAACGTGATCGTCGCGGGCTCGGTGCCGTCGACGCGATGCCAGTACACCGCCTGCTCGATCGGTCCCGCCGCGTCCTGCGCGGTCGAGATCTGGTTCCAGCCGGCGGGCGCGCTGATCGCGCCGGTCGAGTGCACGGTGATCTGCGCGACCATCACGTCGCCGTTGACGGCGGCGGAGGGCTTCGTGATCCCGAGGCTCGACGAGCCCGTCGACGTCGCCGCGGTGCAGCTCGTCGTCCCGCCCGGCCCGGCCGCGAGACCGCATGCCGCGATCAGCGCGATCGGGTCGATGAGGTACGGGACCGGCAGCGAGCGGTCGTCGAGCCGCAGGGCGAGGATCCAGTCGGCGCCGCTCCGCGTGAGCGACCAGCGTGAGCCGGCGGGAGTGACGTCGCGGCCGTGCCGGTCGTAGATCGCGACGGGAAGGATGCGAAGACCGACGACGCGTCCGGCGCGCGAGAAGCCCACGGCGCCGTCCGCGTCGAGATGCGGCGTGCCGTCGGACGCGTCGAGCCGCCACGCCCACGTGCGCGCGCCGAGCGAGCGGTCGACCGTGAGCAGCTCCTCCGCGCGGTCGATCCCGAACAGGATCGACTCGCGCCCGAAGCTCGTCTCTCGCACGGCGCCGTCGAGATGGCGCTGCCAGCCGGCGTCGCCGGTCCCGATCGACGAGAGCGCAACCGAGGTCGAGCCGACGTGCGCGTCGAGGCCGCTGCGGTCGACCGCGAGCGTCGCGCCGTTCGCGAGACTCCGCTCGAGCGACGCGCCGCGACTGGGCGCGCCGAGCGCGCGGTCGACGAACGTCGGCGGCGGCGCAGGATGCCGCGACGGCAGCGCGAGCGCGGCCGCGACCGCCGCGGTCAGCGCCGCAAGAGCGAGCAGGCCGAGCCCGCCCGGCGCGCCGACCGAGGGCCGAGTGGTGGTGTCGCAATCGTTCATCGTGCGCCAAGCCTTCGGACCGCTGGTATCCGGCGGATACCGCACCCACCGGCGTCGCCTCAGCGGTTACAAACTCATCGGAAAAAACGGGCCGCTCCCGCACCCCAGAATGCGCGTCGAAACCCCGTTTGGCGTCCCTCGTTCGAGTGATCCAACGGACTACGAAGTAGTGAGCGGCGGAGTACCGTCCACTCGGTGCGCAGGATCCTCGTGACCGGGATGTCCGGCACCGGCAAGTCCGGGGCGCTCGCGGAGCTGGCGCGGCGCGGCTTCCGCGTGGTCGACGCCGACGAGCCCGGGTGGAGCGAGTGGCGCGACGACGGCTGGTACTGGGACGAGACGCGGATGGCGGAGCTGCTCGCGGAGGACGGTGCGACGACCCTCTACGTCTCCGGATGCGTCACGAACCAGGGGCGGTTCTACGACCGCTTCGACGCGGTCGTGGTGCTCAGCGCGCCGACCGAGGTGATCCTCGACCGGATCGCGACGCGCACGACGAACGACTACGGCAAGAGCGAGTCGGAGCGCGCGCTGATCCTCGAGCACGTCGCGTCGGTGGAGCCGCTGCTGCGCGCGACGTGCACGCACGAGCTGGACGCGTCGCGGCCGCTCGAGGAGGTCGTCGACGCGCTCGTCGCGATCGGCGAGACGGGCTAGAGGCTTGATGTGAAATCGACGCCCTGCGGGGCCGTTCCAGGCCAAGCCAGGGCGGCTCGGCGGCCGCAGCACAGGCCGGTGGCCTGTGCAAGGTCGACGAGACGGCATGGCGCCGCGCCTGGGGCGCCAGCCGCAGCCGCGGACTGTTTCACATCAAGCCTCTAGTCGTCCCAGAAGCCGTCGACCATCTCGGCGTCGTCGCTCTCGCCGAAGCCGATCGCGAGCAGCTCGAGCCCGTCCGGTCCCGACTCGAAGCCGCGCGCGACGGACGGCGCGACGCGCACGACGTCCCACTGCCGCAGCGGGCGCACCTCGTCGTCGAGCTTGACGCGGCCCGAGCCGCCGAGCACGACGTAGACCTCCTCCTGGACGCGGTGCCGGTGCGCGGTCGTGCCCACGACGTTCGGCGCGTACCGCTGGTAGCTGAACCCGCCGCCCTCGACGCCGAGCGCGGCGCGGCCGAACCGCGCCTCGAGCTCGTCGCCCATGCCGAAGCGCACGGCCGCGTTCTCGACGTCGTCCTTGAGGTTGAGGATCGTCCAGTCCGCCATCCGGCGACACGCTACCCGAGCGCGTCCTTCGTCCACGCGACGACCTCGGCGACGAGCTCCGGGTCGACGGGGCGGCGCAGCTCGCCGAGGTAGCGGACGACCGTCGGCCGCCGTGGCTGGCGGCGCAGCGTGTGCGTGAGGTCGGGCGGCCGCGAGATCGTGACCGGCCCTGCCGCCGCCGCGCGGATCGCGTCGAGCTGGTCGGGATCGATCTGGACGTCCTTGCCGCCGGTGACGGCGAGCACCGGCACCCGGCAGCGGTGGAGATCCGCGGCGGGGTCGTACGCGAGGAACTCCCGCTGCCAGCGCGCGTTCACGCGGCGGAGGCCGACGCGGTCGACGTCGCCGCTCGTCGCGAGCATCCGCGCGTGCGAGGCGTCGACGCGCCGGTCGACGTCGATCCGCAGCCGGCGCACGAGCGCCCTCGCCGGCCGCGGGAGCGTCGAGACGAATCGCCTCGCCTGGTAGCGGCCGACCTCCGTGCCGGGAACGGCGGAGCCGGCGAGGAGCACGATCGCGGCGAGCGGCTCGCCCCGGCCCGCGAGCGCGGTCGCCGTGAACGCGCCCTCGCTGTGCCCGATCGCCGCGACGCGCTCCGCGTCCACCTCGGGCAGCCCCGCGAGGAACGCCAGCGCCGCCGCGGCGTCGTCGACCGCGTCGAAGAAGCCGGCCGCGCGCCAGTCGCCGCCGTCGCTCGCGCCGACGCCGCGCTTGTCGTAGCGAAGCGACGCGATCCCCGCGGCCGCGAGCGCGTGCGCGAGCTGCCGCGTCGCGTCGACGCGCACGAGGCCCATGTTCTCGTTCCGGTCGACGGGCCCCGAGCCGACGAGCAGGAGCGCCGCCGGGCGGGACTCCGGCTCGTCGCCGGGCAGCGTCAGCGTGCCCGCGAGCCGGAGCGCGCCCGAGGCGAAGACGACCTCCCGCTCGACGACAGCTCCCACGTCAGGAGCGAGCATCCGAGCCCGCGGCGCCGGCACCATCAGCGCCGTCCGTGAGCCCCACCGCGGGATTGCCGCAGGCCCGAGCTAAGAGGCTTGATGTGAAACAGTCCGCGGCTGCGGCTGCCGCCCCCGCAGGGCGTCCATTTCACATCAAGCCTCTAGCGGCCGATCTCCTCGAGCGCGCGCCGGACGAGCACGCCGGCGAGATGGTTGCGGTACTCCGCGCTCGCGAACGCGTCGTCGACGGGCGCGGTGCCGTCGAGCGCGCTTCCCGCCGCGGTCGCCGATTTCGCTCCGCCGGCGAGCGCCGCCTCCACTCCGGCCGCGCGCATCGGCGTCGGGCCCATGCTCATCAGCGCGACGTGCGCGCCGCCGTTCGCCGCCACCGCGGCGACGCCGACGATCGCCCAGTCCTGCGCCCGCGGGCGGAACTTCGCGTACGACCACTTCGCGCCGTCCGTCGCCGGGACACGCAGCGCCGTCACCACCTCCTGCGGGCCGAGCGCCGTCGTGTACGGGCCGACGAAGAAGTCGCTCGCGGCGATCGTCCGCTCGCCCTTCGGCCCCTTCGCCACGACCTCGCCCTCGAGCGCGAGCAGCGCCGCCGGGAGGTCGCCGGCGGGATCGGCGTGCGCGATCGAGCCGCCGATCGTCCCGCGGTGGCGCACCTGCGGATCACCGACCTCTCCCGCCGCGTGGGCGAGCAAGGGGCACCGCTTCGCCGCCGTCGCGTCGCGGTGCAGGTCCTCGTGGCACGTGAGCGCGCCGACGACGAGCGTGTCGCCGTCCTCGCGGACGCCGCTCAGCCCCTCGACGCGGCCGAGGTCGACGAGCAGCAGCGGCGACGAGAGCCGCAGCTTCATCAGCGGCAGGAGCGACTGGCCTCCGGCGAGCAGCCGCGTCTCCGCGTTCGTCCCGAGCAGCTCGATCGCGTGCTCGACCGACGTCGCCGCCTCGTAGTCGAACTCGGCGGGGATCATGTCGCCTCCTTCGCGTCGCGGATGGCTCGCCAGATGCGCTCCGGCGTGACCGGCTTCTCGACCGCGGTGACGCCGAGCGGGAGGAGCGCGTCGGCGACGGCGTTGACGACGGCCGGCGGCGAGCCGATCGTGCCGGCCTCGCCGATGCCCTTCACCCCCATCGGATTCGTCGTCGACGGCGTCACCGTCCGGTCGGTCTCGATCGTCGGCAGCTCCGCCGCTGACGGCACGCGGTAGCTGAGCATCGAGTTCGTCACGAGGTTCCCGGCCTCGTCGTAGACCGCCTCCTCGTACATCGCCTCGGCGATGCCCTGCGCGACGCCGCCGTGCACCTGGCCGTCGACGATCATCGGGTTGATCACCTCGCCGCAGTCGTCGACCGCGACGTAGCGGAGGATCTCCGTCTCACCGGTCTCCGTGTCCACCTCGACGACGCAGACGTGCGTCCCCGACGGGAACGTGAAGTTCGGCGGATCCCACACCGACGTCGCCTCGAGCCCCGGCTCGACGCCCTCCGGCAGCGCGTGCGCCGTCCACGCGGAGAACGCGATCTCCGGCACGG
>Ga0335085_10004998_pt1 | contig 21617 bp, 17 predicted proteins | sample Lox_Sample_45_FD_206712 | JGI IMG/M metagenome (GOLD analysis project Ga0335085, IMG submission 206712) | Soil microbial communities from Loxahatchee National Wildlife Refuge, Florida, United States - Lox_Sample_4.5 | ecosystem: Environmental > Terrestrial > Soil > Wetlands | place: USA...
TGGCATAGCTTTGGCACTTGGTGTGGCATTTCTCGCTGCCGCGGCGATCTGCTTTGGCCTCTTATTGCGCCTTAGGCCTCTGCTCGCGCGCTACGCGCTCGCAAGGCCGAATGCCCGTTCGTCACACAAGATACCGACGCCACAGGGCGGCGGTATTGCGGTGATCACCGCAACCGTCGTCGTCGTCGCCGCAACGGAGATTTTCCTTCCCGGCCTGGTCGACGACCCGTGGCGGCTTGCCGTCATTTTCGCGGCCGCCGTTGGCCTTGCTCTGGTGGGCGCCACCGACGACCTTCGACCAATGGGCGCCGCCCCCCGGCTGCTCTTGCAGATCGCGGCTGTTGCCACCGTTATCTTCGCGCTTCCATCCGACGTGCGGATCGTCCCGGCGCTCCCCTGGTGGCTGGACCGCGCGGCCATGCTCGTTAGCGGCGTGTGGCTCGTGAACGTCGTCAATTTCATGGACGGTATCGACTGGATGACCGTGGCAGAGATCGTGCCCGTTACGGCAGGCCTTGCCCTGTTTGGCCTGACAGGCGCCCTGCCCCATGACGCAACACTCGTCGCGCTCGCCCTTTGCGGGGCGATGATCGGTTTCGCGCCCCTGAACCGGCCGGTCGCCAAGCTGTTTCTTGGTGACGTCGGAAGTTTGCCGATCGGATTATTGCTGGGCTGGCTGCTCATGCTCCTGGCGGGTCGCGGCTATCTTGCCGCGGCGGCACTATTGCCGCTTTATTATCTGGCTGACGCGACAATTACTTTGATACGTCGTTTCATCAACGGCGAACCGGTCACCCAAGCGCACCGGAGTCATTTCTATCAGCGAGCCCTGGATGGTGGCTTTACCGTCTATCAAATCGTCGCGCGTGTTTTCTTGTTAAACGTCGCGCTGGGAGCGCTCGCGTCAGTAACGGTGCTGAGCAGCTCACTGACACTTGAGATGGCGTCATTCGTAGTGGGCTGCACTCTCGTTTCGGCCCTGCTTTGGACGTTCAACCGCACCGGTTCAAAGACACAAAAGGCTGTTTAGATACTTCTCTGACACCTTTTCAGGCGTTCGATCCGTGCTCCGACCGCTGAAGCGCCAATCCGGCACCAACCATGAGCCAAAATGTCCGTTGATAAACCATGTCGGCCGGCCCGGACATCACGGCAAACGTTACGAAAGACAGTGCAATGAGTGCGGAGGCCTGTTCTCTGCGCGCGTATCCCCATTCCTTGCAGAAAGTGTATGCGGCCGGAAGCACAAACGCGGCAAAGCCGACAAGGCCGAGCTCGGCAAGAAGCCATACGCTCGTCGAATGAATGAGAAGCGGCACACCACCACTACCGATGTTCATTTCATTGCGGAACGCGCCGAGACCCGCGCCAAAAACCGGATGATCGAGAAACAAGTTCAAACCACCCACGATGGTCATCAACCGTTCGTGCGTAGACGCGGCAGTTGGGACAAATTGCGGAAAGGCGTCAGAGCCAAGCAGTTTGGACATTAAGGCCACAACAGTTGCCGTCCCAACGGCGCCGAGGACTGCTGCCGACAGTTCGCCCAGAGTGACCGCGCGCAGATAACAACCCGTCACCAGCACGAGCACTGCGGCGATCCATCCTGACCGTGATCCTGCAAAATACAGACCGGTCATCACCAAGGTTAAAATGACAATCCGCAGGGCGGCCCCCCGGACAGCCGTCATTGCGGCGCACATGGCCATCAAAAGCTGAAACGCAAAAAAATTGTGATTGAGCGAGAAGCCTTCGGCGGCGGTGGGAACGACCGGAATCTGAAAGCCAAGATTGGCCAACATCACGAGTAGCACTTCCACGCCCGCAACTGCCGCGGTCGCGCCGGCAAATGTCAGCAATATCGTGCGGAGGCCCTCTTTTTGGCCAACTTTCACAATGAGCGCGCCAGTCGCTGCATAGGCCAGAAGGACAAACCATCCGAGGAACCGGTTCGTCACCGCCCAGGTTGTCCAGCCAAATCGGTCGGCCCCGATCAGGAGCGATCCGCCGAGTACAAGGGTGGCAACCGCGGCCGCCAGATTGATGTGCGGCACCCGCCAGCTCGGCAGAGACCCCAGGCGGATACACGTCAGAATAAAAAGCACGCCCCCCAGCATCGCCAGCGGGTCGGCAAGGTTGACGTTGAGCAGGCCCGATTGGACCGGGACATAGATTTGAAACAGCACAAGCGTGGCCGCGCCAATCGGCAGCACCCATGCCAGCACCTGATAATAGTCGACCGGTTTGGCGGCTCGCGTTTGCACCGGCTGCTTCCTGGTTTCGGAGCCCGGGAGGGAGATCGCGGCAAGCATCCCCACGACAAGCAATGAACCGACGCCAATGAGGACGGCGGCGGTCAGCGCCGCGTGAGCCGGCACGCCGATCGCGCCGAGCCCGACGATGGCGCTCATCTCGCGCATGCCCCAGCCGGCCAGACTGATCGGCACGCTGGTCGCAAACATGACGATCGCCGATGCAGCCACAAGATTGGCGATTGATGTCTGCGGAGACAGCGTGTGGGCGGCTATGACATACGCAGCCTGCATCGGGATCTGCACAAGAAACGTGAGGCCGATGATGGCCAGGCAGCGCCGCACGAAATGCCGGGTCAACAGCGGTGTGATCGTCCGCACGGCCATTCGTCCATACCCCATCAGGGCTCCGGCGGTCGTCGCCGCAATGAGGCCAGCCATGATCTTGAGCAATTCGGCACCGCCCGAGGACCGATCAAGGTACACATTGCCGAAAATGAAGAAGGCGCCGCCCAGCGCGAAAAGCGCGGACACGATTGCGGCTGTGAAACGTTCATAGGCCGTAATGACAACGACAGCGGCAAACGGAACGCCGCCACGCCCGGCAATGACACCGCGCGCCATCAATTGGCCGGCGATTTGAAAAAAGATGGCGCCTGCCAGACTTCCGGTGGAAACGACGGCCATTGCCCTGCGAAACGTTATCGGGTGCTCGACTTCGGCCGCGATAACCTTGAAGCGAAGAACAGCAGCGAACGCGTTCGCCAACAACACAAAGAGAATGGCACTTATGGCGCCGGTGGACAGCGCGCGAATGTCGTCAAATATCTCTGCCGTACCGTAGTAATAGCCAACCAGAAAAATGACGCCGACCAGCAGGACAACCGAGACTGCCGGTTTGACAACTTTCATATACATAGGGGACGCTACATGCCGCCTGTTGGAATTCGCGCTTGGTTTTTGTTCGGGAAGCCAATCGTCGCTCTCATCAACCGATGGAGCGGTGAATTGGGTTTGCAGGCTCATTTCAAACTGCCGCTCTGAAAGAGATTTCGTGCGCGCTACGCAACTGCTCCCAGAATCGTTCGACGATTTCAAGTGCGTTGATATTTAATTTTTCTCAACTTGGTGTTGTCGCGTGACGCATATCGACGTCGTTTCTGACAAAGAACGAATTCGATCAGGCACGACAAAAAGCACCGCGGATCGCGACTATGCAACCCACAGGCAAACAGATTTGCAACGCAACGAAATTCAGACGCGCCTTGGCGCACAGCCGATTGATTCGGCTTCCGTCAGTAGAATCTTATCGATCTGAGTTGGCAAGAAAATCTTGCAGTCGTGAAAAGCTGATGCCCCTAACGATAATAATAGTAAGGCACCTGCAGCCCGCGATACGGCTTGCACCGACCGCCTTGCAAGGTGAAACCCTCAGGGCCTTGTGATTAAGTGAAACATTGCTTGCCTCAGGATAGGCTGTTTAGACCCCCACCCAATTCCATTCTTTCGCAAGATCACTCAGGTAGGTCTTGGTTCCAGCCCTGCCCCATTTTTGACGGCCAAAAGCTCAAAATTTTGACCGTTCTCCGGCTCGGTTAAAATTCCGCGTCCTCAAAACACACCCCCCGGCAACACCGACACCGATGACATAGACCCAGCCCTGGACGAAATCGAACAAGTGCGAGTTGAACACAGAACCGATGACGGTCTGCACCACAATCACAAGACCGATCCACGCGACTAGGCCTTTGCCGCCAAACAGCAATAAGTGCGCGATCCACATCGCCCATAATATGGCAACGCCGACAAGTCCAAGTTGAATTCCGACAGCTAGAGTCTGATTGTGGGGATTGGCGGCGGCGACACCCGCTGTGGCCGTGTGTCCAGCCGCTGCCTTTGCAAACAGCGCATGGATCGATCCCGTGCCATGACCGATCACCGGCGACTGCCGAATGAACTCTATCGATTTCTTCGAGAACTCAATCCGCTCGCCCGAGGATGTTCTCTCGTCGGTGGCCTCGTATTTTTCCATGTCCGTCCAGATCTGAACGGTGCGGCTGCGCAAGTAGGGCGAGGACACCCAACCAAGAAGGCCAATCAGGAGGGCGGCGGCACAAATGAACGCAATGCCCTTGGCGTTTAGCCTTTTGATCGCAAACAAAATGAGCAGCACAGGCACGATAGCCAGTGCCGTGCGGCCGGTCGCCACATACAGCATATTGGCAAGCATGGCGAGAATGACCGCGACAAGACAAGGCGATAACTGCCAGCGGCGACGCTCGATCGCATCAGTCAGACAATACAGCAGGCCGAAGATGCAGGTGACAAATTCGCCGCTTTGTGTGGCGGCGCTCTTAACCAACACGCCATCGTGCCGCATCAAAGTGGCCGACCACGCCGGGATTGCCATGACAACGGTCGTGGCGACCAACAAGGCAACACATGACAATAGATAGCCGGCAAATACCCACTCCTCACGGTTGGAGCGACGGTATTGCGCAAACAAGAGCGGTATCACCAACAGCTTCAAAAATGATTCAAAACCCTTCCAACGCTCGAGCAAGGTTACATCGGCCCACAACATTCCGGCCAAACCAGCAGCGACAAGCAAAACCGGAAGACCGCCGGCAGGGGTGATGAGTTCGCGGCGAATGTCAGCCCAATGAAACGTGGGAATAAGTGCGAGAAGCCAAAGAACGACCAAAATTGCCGTAGCGGAGGTCGACCAGGGCAGCGACACCGCTACCGCCACGATAAGCCCATCGGCAAGACGCGTGAGCTTGTCTTGATCAATTCCGTTTGCGAGCGAGAGCCCGGACATCGTTTCAGCTCACGGCTTTGGCAGTAGTGGATGTACCCTGAAGCGACGACAAGCCCCGTTGCGGGCGGATGCGATCGCCCGCGGCAACGCCGGCAAGCTTTCGCTCATTCTCAGACAGCTGCGAACGATCGGCATCCGCGTGCCAAAGATGGAGTACGCCGGTTGCGAAGACGCCGTCTTTGCGACGAACACCGGCATGGAGCAGGCGGATGATGATATCGGAATCTTCCTTGCCCCAGCCCTGATAGTCCGCATCAAAGCCGTCAACGCGATCGAGATCTGATCGCCAAATGGCGAGATTGCACGACCGCGCGCCTTGCCAGACGCGCTGGCGGATTCGGCGCAAGGGCCCGAGTGGGATATGCACCAGCGCTGACAACCGATTGACGCCGCCATGCCAGCGTTCAGCGACCCAGCGCGTAAAGCTCCAGTTTTGCGGCGCGAGTTTTTCCTCCAGCACCCTCTTTGTGAGATTTGCCGAGAGCAGGACGCGATTGCCCGTAACGAACCAACCGGGCTCCGCCAGCTGGCGATGGTTGGCGACAAAATCGGGCGGCACGATGCAATCGCCGTCGAGAAAAACGCAGTAAGTGCCGCGAGCCGTCAGTATTGCGCGGTTGCGAATTTCCGCCGCGCGAAAGCCGTGATCGGCGTGCCAGACACGTTCGAGGCGCCGGCCGATTTTCGACCGCCAGGTATCGATGAGCTTTGCCGTAGCCGGACCTGAACCGTCATCTGCCACGATGACCTCGAAATCAGGGTCGCTCTGCCGGGCAAGCGACTGCAAAACCGCATCGAGCGCATCCTCGCGGTTATACGTCGTAACGATGACGGAAATCAGCTCTGGCACGGATCCCCTCTCACTCAGGCTTTAGCCGATGTCGCTCGTGCCGACAAACCCCTAGGGCTCGCGCGCCCGTCAATGTTAACTTGCAGCCGACTCTCACGGCCTCAACAGGCTCCAGGGCCATGCAAAAAATATCAGCTTATATTCTCACCTATAACGAGGCGGAAAAGATCGAAGCGGCCGTATCCAGCGTGCTATGGGCCGACGAAGTCGTCGTGGTCGATTCATCGAGCGTTGACCGCACCGCCCACATTGCCCGTTCGCTCGGTGCACGTGTCGTGGACGTGCCATTCAAGGGTTTCGGTGAACTGCGCAATCGTGCAATCGAAGCTTGCAGTTTCGACTGGATATTCAGTCTCGACGCCGACGAGCGTTGTACCGAAGCGGTGCGCGACGAAATCCTGACGTTGCTCGCCGGCTCGCCTCTGCACGAAATCTACATGGTGCCGCGGCGGAGCTACATGATGGGACGTTGGATCCGGGGCTCGGGCTGGTATCCGAATTTTCGCCAACCGCAGCTCTTCCGCAAAGGCAGCATTCGCTACACGCTTGAACCGGTGCATGAGGGTTTTGAGGTGCTCGGCAGCCGATCGGTTGGCACCCTCACGAATGCAATCTGGCAATTTCCCTTCCGCAATATGGAAGAGGTCATCAGCAAGATGAATCGCTATTCCACGCTTGGCGCGACGAAACTGGCGGGCAAGCGCGTATCAATGGCGAGTGCGTTTGGCCACGGCGCGTGGTCGTTCATAAAACACTATATCTTCAAGCTTGGTTTCATCGACGGCTGGGCCGGGTTCGTCATTGCCTTTGGGAATTTCGAAGGCACCTTCTATCGCTACGCCAAGCGCTATGAAGAGACTCAGGATTGGTGCCCTCCGGTCGGCAATCCGATTCGGCGTGAGGTCAAGACGCGATAGGTGCGGATCGTTGGCGCCAACCTCGACGAAATAGCCCTTGTTGCTGCCAAAGAAACCACCGAGCAGGTGCATTTCATGGTCGTATCCAGCGCACAACAAGGATGAATCTTTCACCGTGACAAGCGTGTCTTCGAGGCCCGCGTACGTTCGACCACTGATGTGGTTGAATGGCCCGGCACAATATCGATAAGGACAATCTCGCCGCCGAGCGCTTCTACGATTTCGCGGCCGACCACTTCCTCGCGGGTATAGTCACTGCCTTTGACGAGGACTGTCGGCTTCACACGGCTAATCAGCTTTTCCGGCGTGTCCTCATCGAAAACCGCTACCAGATCGACGGCCTCAAGCGCCGCCAGCACCTCGGCACGCGCCTGCACCGGCTGCACCGGACGGCCGGCACCTTTCAGACGCGTAACAGATGCATCGCCATTGAGCCCTACGACCAGACGATCGCAGGCCGCACGGGCGCCAGCCAGCAATTTTACGTGACCGGGATGCAGCAGGTCGAAACAGCCGTTGGTAAAACCGACACGCAAACCTTGCTTGCGCCATTCGGCGAGATGATCGTCAAGGAGCGCCCAATCGAAGACAATCTTTTCTTCAGGTGCAAGAGTAGCTGCCGGCAAGATGCGCGAGCGCAGCTCGGCGACGGATACGGTTGCGGTCCCACGCTTCCCGACCACCACTGCCGCAGCGGCATTTGCCGCGCGCACAGCAGATTCAAAATCAGCCCCCATTGCCAACATTGCGGAAAGCACCGCGACCACCGTATCGCCAGCACCCGAAACATCGCGCACGCGCACCGGATAGGCAGGGATATGAACCGACGTACCGTTGCTCACTAAAGTCATCCCGGACTCGCTTCGCGTCACCAGGACAGCTCTTGCGGCGACAGCGTCGCAAAGCTTGGCAGCGGCGGTTGCGATCTCATCGTCCGTCCCTGCCGGACTGTACGTTGCGTCAGCAAGCTCTTGCCTGTTCGGCGTAATAAAGGTCGCACCGCGGTAAATCCGATAGTCGCGGCCTTTGGGATCGACTACCACCGGTTTGCCGCGCTCGATTGCGGCGTCAATCACGGCGCGGGTCACGCGTGGAGTGAGGGCGCCCTTGGCATAGTCAGACAAAACTACCGCGCCGACACGGGGCATCGCCTTTATCGCATGTCCGATCAGCGCGTCTTCGCTGCCGGCATTGACGGCGGAAGGCGTTTCCCAATCGGCTCGCAGCAGGTGCGTTGAATGGTGCTCCGAAACGAACCGGACCTTGCGCGTGGTCTGGCGTCCGCCATCGATGACCAGATGAAATTCGATCAACGGATGCGTCGCGAGCGCTTTGGTTAGTGAGCTGCCCGCATCATCATCGCCGACAGCACCGATAAAGACGCAGCGCGTACCGAGTGCGACCAGGTTGCGGGCGACGTTGCCCGCCCCGCCGATCATCAATTCAACGCGTTTTACCGCGATCACCGGCGTTGGAGCTTCCGGCGAAATACGCGAAACGTCCCCATAGACAAATTCATCCAGCATCAAATCGCCGATGCAGAGCACGGTCTGCTCGGAGAGCGCGGCAAGATGCTTGTCGAAATCGTACATGGCCCTAGCGGTAACGGTCTTCGCGGTCGAGAAAGCCGGTGACGTATTGATTTACTGCGGCTTCGAGTGGCAAGAACCCGGCATTATAGCCCGCATGGCGCAATCGTTCGATACGCGCTTCCGTGAAATACTGATATTGCTTGCGGATCGCTTCCGGCATCTCGATGTATTCAATATTAACCGGCTGACGAAGCGCCTTGAACATGGCGCTGATCATGTCGCGGAAGCTTTCAGCCTTGCCTGTGCCAACATTGAAAATGCCATTTATACCTGTTGCCTCCAGCAACCAGCGCAGGACGGAAATAGCGTCGTCCACGTAAATAAAATCGCGGCGCTGATCGCCATCGGCAATACCTGCACGGTGCGACCTGAATAGACGCACGGGGTTGCCGGCTTTTGCATTGTCAAACACCTTTGCCAGGACACTTGCCATGTGACCCTTGTGGTATTCATTCGGACCGTACACGTTGAAGAATTTCAGGCCGACCCAATGCGGCGGCATTTTTTCCTTCTTTACGTAACGGTCGACTACAGCAAGATCGAACAGGTGCTTGCTCCAGCCGTAAAGATTCATTGGCTTGAGTTCGCGCAATGCATCAAGTGACCAGTCATCATCGAATCCCTGACCGCCATCGCCATAGGTTGCCGCCGACGAAGCGTAGATAAATGACGTACGAGTTGCCGTGCACCAGTCGAGAAGGCGAAGTGATGAACGAAAGTTGTTCTCCATCACCAGGTCGCCGTCGGTGGCCGTGGTGTCAGAGATTGCGCCCATGTGAATCACGGCATCGAGTTTGCGGCTATCAAGCCAGCGGGTCAGTTGGTCTGGGGGTACCAGGTCTGCTACCTGGTGCTTGGCCAGGTTGCGCCATTTGGCGTCGTCGCGACCGAGCTTGTCACTCACGACAATGTCAGTCGCACCCGCGTCGTTGAGGCTGGCGACCACGTTCGATCCGATAAAACCGGCCCCACCAGTAACCAAAAACATGCCCAACCTCGCCGCCGCCCGGCTTTCCCGCAAACCTTTGCCCCAGTCAGCCGCCGGGCGCAATGTTGGTGGCTATTTCCGGCCAAATGGCTCAGGAGAACGATAAAAATCGCATCTGGACAGGCGGCCGGGACGCAGGCTAACGGCTGGTTGCGCATGGTGTTTTCCGACCATTGCCCAAACATGCGTGTGGGGGGTAAGCAGCGCCGTATCCATGCGCGAAGACGTCAACCAATCAGCCGCTCCGGTTCTTATTGTCCCGTACGTCTGGATCGGTGATTTCGTCCGCTGCCATTCGGTGGTCAAATTATTGCGCGCGCGGGACCCCGACCGCGCCGTAGATATTGTCAGCAGCACACTTTGCGCTCCGCTCGCCGACTACATGCCGGGCGTCCGGCGCACCGTTGTGATCGATTTGCCGCGCCGGCGATTGGGTGTCGCCCTTCAGCGGCATCTCGCCGATTTGATGCGGCAAGGCAAATACGGTCAGGCCCTGGTGATGTCGCGCAAATGGAAGGCAGCGTTAGCGCCCTGGCTCGCCGGTATACCAATGCGCACTGGTTTTGCCGGCGAATTTCGCTTTGGTCTCCTTAATGACGTTCGCTTCGGCGAGCACAAATTGCCGCGCATGATCGACCAGATGGGCGCACTCACACTTCCAAAAAATGCGTCACTTCCAAAAGAGTGGCCGCTGCCCGAACTAAAGGTACCAGCGCAGGAAGTGAGAGAGTGGCGTAAGCGAAGAAGATTGGTGAATGACGCACGGCCTATCGTTACGCTATCACCGGGAGCGGTGGGCGCCGGCAAAGCCTGGCCCATCAGCCATTACGCCGGACTGGCGCTCAGCCTTGCGAAACATGGCGCATCGGTCTGGGTGCTGGGTGGGCCAAGTGAAACGCCACTGGCGAGACAAATCGCAGAGGCTGGCGGCGATCGCGTGCGCGATTTGACGAGCGCAGATCTCCGTAACGCGATTTTCGCGATGGCAGCGGCCGATATAGCTGTAACCAATGATTCCGGTTTGATGCACGTCTCGGCGGCGATTGGCACGCCGACGGTCGCAATCTTTGGCCCAACCAGTCCCTGGCATTGGAAACCACTCAATCCGGTCGCTGCCATCGTTGAACCAGAGGGCAATGACGACGCGCGCGCACTCGCCCGAATCCTCGGTAACGATGCCGTGCGTCATCGACGTACCGACGATGTCACCGTTGAAACTGTATTCAAGATCGTGCGGCAAGTACTCGCAAATGCAAAGGACCGTACGAAATAGGCGACCGAGAATGTTGCCCCACTCTGCCGCGTTAACAAATGAGCGATACGCGCCTGACGCGATGCCGTTTCCGTGCTATCAAGGTGGCCATGGCTAAACCGAAGCCTGCTCAGATGACCAGCGACCGCACGCAAGCCGCAATCGATTCCGCCTTGCGTACTCTCGAAGCGGAAGGCGGCGGTATTGACGCGTTGGCCGCTGCATTGCGCGACGGACTTGGCACCGCTTTTGCGGCTGCCGTCGACCTCATCCGCGCGGCGCAAGGCCGGGTGATTGTGACCGGCATGGGCAAATCCGGTCATGTGGGGCGCAAAATCGCCTCTACGCTCGCATCCACTGGCACCCCGGCCTTCTTCGTGCACCCTGGCGAAGCCAGTCACGGCGATCTGGGAATGATCGCCAATAATGACGTCATCCTTGCACTGTCATGGTCGGGCGAAACCGCTGAGCTCAAAAACATCACGGATTATTCGCGCCGGCACGGAATCAAGCTGATCGCAATGACGGCAATTTCGGATAGCGCCTTGGCCAAAGTTGCCGACGCGGTCCTGGCGCTGCCGCAGGCGCGCGAAGCCTGCCCTCACAATCTCGCGCCGACGACGTCGTCACTCATGCAACTTGCGCTCGGCGATGCTTTGGCCATCGCGCTCCTCGAAAGCCATGGCTTTACACCTGTCGATTTTGGCCTGCTGCATCCCGGCGGCAAACTCGGGACTCTGCTGAAAACGGTGCGCGATATCATGCATACCGGCTCAACAATGCCGCTGTCGCCGCTCGGCACGCGCATGTCGGAGGGAATTCTCGAAATGACCGCCAAGGGCTTTGGTTGCGTCGGTATCACCGATCCGCGTGGACATTTGGTTGGAATTATCACCGACGGCGATTTGCGACGGCACATGCGGGAAAATCTGCTCGACGCACGCGTCGAAGAAGTTATGACGCGCGAGCCAAAGACTGTACGACCCGATCAATTGCTCAGCGAGACCCTCGATATCCTCAACTCGATGAAGGTCACCGCGCTGTTTGCGGTCGAGGCGAGCAAACCGGTCGGCATCATCCACGTGCACGATTTGTTGCGGGCGGGCACTGCGTAAAGACCAATTTCAGCGAACGATTTTGGCGATCGCATCGACTACAGCGTCGACCGATGGCGGCTTGCCATCGTTCCCGAGAACCGACAATGGCCCGCTGCCGACAGGTCCAGTCAGGTTTGGCTTGCTGCCGGCAAAGATCGCCACCAACGGAACACCCAGCGCAGCAGCAAGATGCAACAGACCCGTATCAACGCCAACAACGAACTGCGCGCCCGCGATCATCTTCGCTACTTGGTCAAGCGGCGCGCGCTCGGGCACGTTCGCGTTTGGAACTTCGGTCGCAATGCGCTCGCTGCGCAAGCGCTCGACTTGCGTACCCCAGGGCACTACCAGCTCAATATCTCGACCAATTGCCTTACCGAGGGCGATCCAATTCATCTCCGGCCATTGCTTTTCCGCGCGCGCAGTCGCATGCAACAAGACCGCATAGCGCGATGCGTTGGGCGCAAATCGCCGGCGATCCAGCCCAAAGTCTGGGGCGCCCTGCGGTGCATAGTGCAGAGCCAGCCCACACAGGATCCGGTTGCGTTCGACGGCGTGCAAATTGCGATCTACAGCGTAGCGCGCATCGTAGAAACGCGACGCCAGGGGCTCGCGAATGCTTGCGGCGTCGTAACCGTGCCGACGTCCGTACGCCACACGCGCCATCAACGCGCTACGCAGAAGCCCTTGACTGTCGATGATGTCATCGTACCGGCGCAAGCGAATGCTGCGAATACTTGCGGCAATCTCACCTAGCGTCGCAGGAGCGTACAGCGACTTTCGCCAGCGACGCCACGCTACCGGAATTACTTCGCTCATGGCCGGATGCAACCGCACCAGCGGCGCAAAGGCCTCTTCCACCAGCCAGGTGAAAGCCGCATCGCCTCGCCCCTTGCGCGCATCTGTCAAGGCCGGCATGTGGTGAATCACATCGCCGAGGGAAGATGTCTTGATGAAAAGGACGTTGGCCATGGCTTGTTTTGCGGCACTCATATACCGGTCATTAAGCATGCCCGCCATAACCATGCCATTGCGCGGCGCAATCAGGATGGGGCTTTTATGATCATTGGCCACATTCGCCGGACCAAGAGGGGGCACCTGATATGACGGTTCTGGTTACGGGCGGCGCCGGCTATATCGGGAGCCACATGGTGCACGAGCTCGTCGATGCGGGTGAGCCGGTGGTTGTGCTCGATAATCTCTCGACCGGATTCCGCTTCCTGATCCCGACCTCAGTTCCCTTCGTTGCCGGCAGCACGGGCGACCGATCTTTGGTCAGCGAGATTATCGCGCAGCACGGCATTACGACCATCATCCATTTCGCCGCATCCGTCGTCGTGCCGGACTCCGTCGCCGACCCGCTCGGATATTACGGCAATAACACCATGAACACCTGCGCGCTGCTTGACGCCGCAACGAAGGCAGGCATCCGGCAGTTTATTTTTTCCTCCACAGCAGCCGTCTATGGCACAACGGGCAAGACACCCGTACGTGAAGATGCGCCAACAGCGCCGATTTCGCCCTATGGCACGTCAAAGCTGATGTCAGAGATCATGCTGCATGACACCGGCAGGGCACACGGGTTGCGCTTTGTAGTGCTGCGTTATTTCAACGTCGCGGGTGCCGACCCCAGATTACGCACCGGCCAGGCGACGCCGGCCGCTACCCACCTGATCAAGGTCGCCTGCGAGACCGCGATCGGCAAGCGTCCGAAGATGGATGTATTTGGAACCGACTATCCGACACCGGATGGTACGTGCATTCGTGACTACATCCACGTCAGCGATCTGGTACAGGCACATTCGGCCGCGCTTGCCTATCTACGCAGTGGGGGCACCAGCACGACGCTCAATTGCGGCTATGGTCGCGGCGTTTCGGTGCTCGAGGTTATCGACTCGGTACAGCGCACAAGCGGGCGCGAGTTTTTAGTTGACATTGCCGGTCGTCGTCCCGGCGACCCGCCAGCATTGGTGGCGAATGTCGATCGCATTCGCGAGGTGCTGCCTTGGCGCCCGCGATTCCAGAACCTCGATACGATCGTCTCCCACGCGCTCGCGTGGGAAAAGCAATTGGCGAGCCGGCGTAAAAGCCTCATGGCTTGATCAGCAAAATTGGCGTATTTTACCACCTTCCATCGACCAAGGTTTTGGCTTGAAAATTTCTTTGCCGGCAGGCAAGGAAACGGTCGATCCTGCCCCGACGCGCCCTATTAACAGCCCACAGAGGGCGGATGAACGAACATAGCCTGCCATCGGGCGCCGACGAACGCTACGGCGCGCTTGCCCTGATCCGGCGTTTGCTCACAGAGCAAGGTCGGGTGCATTGGCGCAAGTACGCTGTCGCGTTCGTGCTTATGGCGGTGGCTGCTGGCTGCACCGCCGCGAGTGCCTATTTGATCGGCGACGTTATCAACCAGGCTTATGTGAATCGTAGTTTGCGGGGGATCGTTACGCTCGGCGTAATCACCGTCGTATTGTTCACTGTCAAGGGACTCGCCACGTACGGCCACAGCGTAATGCTCTCGCGTATCGGGAATCGCATCGTCGCCGACAATCAACGTGCGGTATTCGCCAAACTCGTCACCGAAGGTCTCGGCTTTTTCTCGGACCGACATTCCACGGAATTCATTGCTCGCCTTTCGACTGGCGCCGCGTCAGCAACGCAAGTCATCAACCTGCTGATAACCTCGGTCGGCCGCGATCTGTTCTCGCTGATCGGCCTGGTGACCGTAATGGTGGTGCAAGACCCGTTGATGTCGTTCTTCAGCTTTGTGGTCGCTCCGCCAGCATTCTTTGTTCTGCGCAAGCTGATCCGGCGCATCTATTCGATCGCGCGGTCGCAGTTCCACGGTGGCACCCGTATCATCGAGACCCTGCAGGAAACATTGCAGGGTATTCGTATCGTGAAAGCTTTCACCCTCGAAGAAATCATGCGACAGCGGTTCGACAAAAATGTCGCGGCAGTTGAGTACGAGGCGAACAAGATGGCGCGCGTGTCCAATCGCGCCAGTCCTCTGATGGAGACGCTCGGCGGCTGTGCCATCGCCATCGCGATCACTTATGGTGGATATCGTGTGATCGAGACCGGCGCGACACCGGGTCAGTTCTTCTCATTTATCGCCGCCTTTTTATTGGCCTATGAGCCTGCCAAACGGCTTGCCCGACTTAATATTGAACTCAATAGCGCGCTGGTCGGCGTGCGCATTTTGTTCGAAGTGATTGATAGCCCGCCGAGCGAGCCGCTCGACAGCAACAAGCCCGACCTCCAGATAAAAACGGCACGTCTGACGTTCGACGATGTGCAATTCGCATATCGAAGCGACGAACCAGTCCTGCGCGGGATGTCTTTCGTGGCCGAGCCGGGCAAGCTGACCGCTCTGGTCGGGCCCTCCGGTGGCGGCAAGTCGACGATATTCAACCTGATTTTACGTTTCTATGACGCCGCGCAAGGCAAGATCACAATCGACGAACAGGACATCGCTCAACGATCGCGCCATTCACTCCGCCAGCATATTGCCTACGTCGGACAGGACGTATTCCTTTTCCGCGCTACGATCCGGGAAAATATTGAATTCGGCAAGCCGGGCGCCAGCGAAGATGAGATCATGGCGGCCGCTAGAGCCGCTTACGCGCATGACTTCATCATGTCGTTTCCGCGCGGCTATGAAACGCCGGTCGGCGAGCACGGCTTGCAGCTGTCAGGCGGTCAAAGACAACGGGTGGCGATTGCCCGCGCGCTCATCAGGAATGCACCCATCATACTGCTCGATGAAGCGACCGCCGCGCTTGACTCTGAGTCTGAGTTGCAGGTCCGCGAGGCTATGGAGCGGCTCTGCCGCGGCCGCACTACTCTCGTGATCGCACACCGACTCCATACAGTGTCGCACGCCGACTGTATTTTTGTTGTCGAAGACGGGCGGGCGGTCGAGTCCGGGAGGCACGACGAATTGCTTCGTGCGGGCGGTCGCTATGCATCGTTCTATCGGCTCCAGCTTAAGGAGCAGGAGACACGCAGTCCCGTTGCGGCAGTGGTGTCGTCATGATCGCCATGCAGTTGACGGCGGCACATCGCACCTGATACGCACAGCCGTCTTTCCGTGGCCGCCTTATTGAGCGACAGGCCATCCTCCAGCCATAACGATATCGAACGGTCAACACTCATGACTGACAGCCGCTATGTCATTCCACCCGCGCCGCAAGCCGCCATCGCGGTTGCAGGGAGCGACAAAGTATTTCCGGTTCGCCGCATCTGGTGCGTCGGCCGCAACTACATCGAGCATATTCGCGAGATGGGGCAGGACGAGCGCGCACCGCCCTTCTTTTTTGCCAAGCCTGCCGACGCCATTGTGCCGGACGGCGGCACGGTGCCGTACCCATCGCTGACCAAGGATATGCATCACGAGGTCGAACTGGTGGTCGCACTAAAGAGCGGCGGCCGCAACATCCCCGTCGCCAAGGCCAACGATTGTATTTACGGTTATGCGGTTGGCATCGATCTGACCCGCCGTGACTTGCAGATAGCCTCACGTGACGTGAAGCGGCCGTGGGAAGTCGGCAAGGCTTTCGATGCCTCTGCGCCGTGCGGACCATTGATGCCGGCGAGCAAAATCGGGCACCCAACCAAGGGCAAGATTGTCCTCAAGGTCAACGGAGAGGTCCGCCAGGACGGTGACCTCAATCAGATGATCTGGAATGTCCCGGAAACGATCTCGAAGCTATCGGAAATTGTGGCGCTTGAAGCTGGCGACGTCATCATGACCGGTACGCCATCAGGCGTAGCCGCCACCGTTGCGGGCGACAAGATCGAGTGTGAAGTCGCGGGCGTGAGCAAGCTGACCGTAACTATCGGTCCGCCCTTGAAGTAATCGTCGGATGTGTCAGAGCCCCAGATAGGCCCGCCGCACGCGATCATCGCTGAGGAGCGCCTCGCCCGAGCCCGCAAGGGTGATGCGGCCATTCTCCAGCACATAGGCATGACTGGCGAGTTTAAGCGAAACAGCAACGTTCTGCTCCACGAGCACACAAGTGAGCCCGTCGCTGTTGAGGTCACGAACACATCGCAGCACGCTTTGGACGACCGCCGGCGCCAAACCAAGCGACGGTTCGTCGAATAGAACCAGTTCGGGCGCTCCCATCAGGCATCGGCCAATAGCAAGCATCTGTTGTTCGCCGCCCGAGAGCGTTCCCGCAGATTGGTGATACCGCTCCGCCAAGACCGGAAATATTGCATTGATTTTCTCGAGATTTTTTTCGCGCAAACGGTAGGCGCGCGGAACCATGGCGCCCATCGCAAGATTTTCGGCCACGGACAGGGACGGAAACACCTGACGACCTTCGGCCACTTGACCAATGCCAAGGTCGCAGATCTTGTGGCTCGGCCAGCCAGTAATGTCGGCGCCACGATATAGAATGCGCCCGCGCGCCGGGCTCTGCATTCCCGCAATTGTGCGGATCAAAGAGGTTTTGCCAGCTCCGTTGGCGCCGACGATTGCGACAATGGCACCCTCTTTGATCGCAAGAGACACGCCATCGAGCGCCTGCGCGTCGCCGTAGAAAACATCCAGATTTTCGATGACAAGCATTAAGCGACCGCCTCCGCGCCGAGGTAGCTATCGATCACTGCGCGGTCGCGCACCACTTCGGCCGGTGTGCCATCGGCAATGGCGGCTCCGTGATGCATCACCAGAACATGAGTCGCGAGCGCCATCACTGCGCGCATCACATGTTCTATCAGCAGAATCGTGAGGCCGCTGTCACGGTTGATTTCCTTCAAGATCCCGACCATCCGATCAGTCTCGGTCGGCCGCAATCCCGCCATCACCTCATCGAGCAAAAGCAATTTCGGATCGGTGGCGAGCGATCGCGCCAGCTCCAGTCGCTTGCGATCGGGAAGTGTCAGCGCGGACGCAGGTTGCGCGCGTTTGGCATAAAGATCGAGCCGTCTTAAAACCTCATGCGCATGTGCGCGTGCATCCGGAACATGCTGCCGGTGAAGCAGACCACCAACTATGACGTTATCCTCCACGCTGAGCGCTGGAAACGGCCGGACAATCTGGAAGGTACGCCCGATGCCACGGCGGCATATCTGATCGGATGGGAGTCCATCGATCCGCTCTCCGGCAAAACTGATCGCACCGTCGTCGGGCGTGAATACTCCGGCGATCGTATTGAAAAGCGTTGTCTTGCCGGCGCCATTTGGCCCGATGACAGCGAAAATTCCGGCCTTCGGCACTTCAAAATTGACACGGTCGACCGCAACCAGGCCGCGGAAGCGTTTGCTTACGCCCTTGACGGTAAGCAGCATGCTCATGGCTTTTGCTCTGCCAGGCCGATGCGTCTGTAAAACCACGGCCAAACGCCCTCTGGCAACGCGATCACAACCAGCAACAACACAATGCCGAAAAACAGCTGGTTCGTGCCGGGCAAATCGACGCCAACCCATTCCAGCAGGGTGCGCAAGCTTTCCGCGATTGTTTCGAGCAGGAAAGCGCCCACGATTGGTCCGAACAGGGTGCCCACACCGCCGACGAAGGGTGCGAGAATGATCAAGATCGATTGAGAGATATTGAAGACCTGCTCGGGGAAAAGGTTGTTGTAGTAGAAAGCGTAGATCACGCCAGCGAACGAGGTCATGGCCGCTGAGATCATCACCGCCATCATCTTGTAACGGAAGGTATTGATACCGACTGCGCGCGCGGCCTCCTCGTCTTCCCGGATGGCGAGCCAGAAAAAGCCCATGCGGCTTTGCAATAACGCTCTACAGCCGATCAAAGCGAGCACAGTGGCAGCGAGGAGAATGTAGTAGAACATCACCGGATGACCGCGAAGGTTCCACACATCGTTGTGGGCGTATTGCGCAACCGGCAGAAAAAGACCGGCCGAAGCGCCGGTCCAGGTCAGATGGTCGAAGCCGACGCGGGCGAATTCGGCGACCGCAATGGTCAGGATCGCGAAATAAACTCCTGCGACACGAAACCGAAAGGCAAGGAAGCCGATAAAGGCACCGGCTGCCGCGGCAATCGGCACCGCAGCGAGCAGCCCGAGCCAGGGTCCGATGCCGAAACGCACGAATAGCGCCGCCGCCGTGTAGGCACCAAGGCCGACAAAGAGGGCATGCCCGAGAGAAAGGTGGCCGACGAAACCCATCATGATATTCCAGGCTTGACCGGCGTAGGCGAAGTAGAGGATCAGGACGAGCACGGTGAGCAGGTAGTCGCCGGCGAAGAGCGGCGCGGCGACAAACAAAGCGAGCAAAATAGCCAGGACGATCAAGCTACGTTGGCTGATGTCTTCCATCAGACGCGCAATCACGCCAGCCTCCTGCCCATAATACCTTGCGGGCGGACCAGCAGCACAAGCACAAGAATTGCGAAAGCAAACATGGATTTCGCCGAAGGCGTGAACAACAAGCCGGCAACAGCTTCGGTGAGCCCGATCAGTACGCCACCGATAATGGCGCCCGGCATGGAGCCCAGGCCGCCAGTGATAACGATGACAAAAGCGAGCAAGGTGTAAGCTGGGCCAATCGACGGTGTGACATCAAAGATCAACAGCAACATACAGCCGGCAGCGCCGACACAGGCCGCACCAATGCCAAAGGTCAGCGCGTAGAGCCGTTTCACGTCGAGCCCCACTACCACCGCCCCGGTATAGTTGTCGGCGCATGCGCGGATAGCGGTTCCAATCAAAGTGAAGCGAAAGAAGCTAAACAGAGCAGTGGCGACCACAATGGCGGCAGAAGCGGCATAGAGCTTGGTGGCGTCGATGATCAGTGGACCATACTGAAAGCTCTCGTACGCATAGGCCGTTTGTACATTCTGCGAGTCGGGACCAAAGATGATGAGCAGCGTATTGACGATGATGATGGCGATAGCGATGAGCAAGAGAAACTGGCTGTGCTCCGGCCGGGTGATGAAAATATTGATCAGGCCTGCTTGCAGTGCGTACCCGAACACAAACAGGACCGCTGCGATCGGCACCAACATCACCAATGGATCAAGATGAAAGGCTGTAAACAATGTCAGCGCTATATACATAGCGATGGTCATCATCTCGCCATGGGCGAAATTCACCACGCGCACCACGCCGAAGATCACTGACAATCCAAGCGCCATCAGACCGTAGACAAGGCCGGTCAATACACCGCCTACGGCGACGTTGAGATAGATTTCTCCCGGCACTGTCCCCGCGCCCTTATCTGCTATCGCCGGGCTTGCGCCGGCGACGTCGCCTGGTCGTGCGCAGCATTACCATCATGAGCGCGAGGGCCGGAATACTTTTAGCCGCGCTTGTCGTACGGTTTAAGTGGCCATTCTACCTTGGCGTTGGCCGCGACTTTCGGCGCCACAGTTACGAGCTTGCCATCGCGATTCTGGATGGCGGACCCCTTAAGTTTGTCGTTCTGACCTTTTGCATTGAATTGAATGCCGGGACCAGGGCTCACATTGTCGGTGATGTTGGTCTTGCGGATCGCGTCAGCGAGCGCCGTGGGGTCGCTCGAGCCCGCCCGTTTGTAGGCATCGGCGGCGACAAGCAACGCCTCGAATGTATAAACCTGGTTGGTATTGAGGTTGACACCCGGATGAGCTTTGGCGAGCGCTTGTTCAAGCTTTTTGCTCATGGGCTTATTCGGATCATACCAAGGGACGAAACTCAGCGGTCCATCGGAAAGTTTGCCGAGCGTTTTCAGGTACTGATCCTCATACCATCCTGGCCCCATACTCAGGATTGCCATCGGCGACCAGCGCTGCTTAACCAGTTCGCGTGTGAGCAAGATTGCGTCATTAAGCCGGCTCACCAGCAATAACGCGTCGGCTCCGGTGGCCTTGGCCTTGGAGACTTCCACCGACAAATCCCTTGCCGCCGGATCGTACGCGATCGTGTCCACGATTTTATAGGGTAAATCGAATTTCGGCATCACAGCCGAAATGCCGCTCTGCATCGCGGTGCCGAAAGTGTCATTGATGTGCATGAACACGGCGGTCTTTGGCACTGCCCCTGTCACCTCGAACAATTCCTTCTGGTTGGCAAAGGCATCGGTGAGAATCATCCCGGCGGTCGGGAAATTACGGAAGACGAATTTGTAGCCTTGCTCCGTAATCTGCGGGGCCGCGGCGATATTGATGACGTAGGGGATGCCCTTCTGCTCGGCGACTTGCGCGATCGCAGTGCTTTGCCCGGAATCGAACGCGCCAATCAGGACTTGCGCCCCGTCGCTGATCAGTTTCTCGGCGCGGGATCGGGCTACTTCTACCTTGGTCTCCGTGTCGGCATTGATAATTTCGAGCGCGGGCAAGCCCAGCTCCTTGAGAATGCCGGGCGCGATATCCACACCGCGCTGGCAGTCCTGACCGATACCGGCCTGTACACCTGACCGTGGGAGCAACACCCCTACTTTCAAGGCCGCGCTTTGCGCGCGCACAATATTGAAGGACGCAGTACCGGCAATAAAACCGGCAGCGCCGAGACCGGCATTGAAGCCGCGGCGGGTCACGCGCGTTACTTTCGACTGCAATTTTTCCTTCATTGGATATCCTCCCTTGTCCGGCCCGCGGTCGCCCTCCCGGTTATGCCGGTATTTGCGGAATACCAATAAGCGAAACCATAACGGATGGTGGCGCCCAAGGCACAATCGCTGTTTTGGCGGCACTCCGGCGGCCCACCCTATTGTTGACGTGGACAACAAATTTCGTCAACACCATTGTCCAGGTCAAAACGAGGTTAAGCGCAAATGCCGGTCGCGAAACGTACGTCCAAGCCAGCCATACCGCTGCGCAAAACGGCAGAGCCGCGTCGCACCAGTTCTTCGGTCATAGATATTGATGTGCTCAACGAGCGGCTCGGATATTT
>Ga0335085_10004999_pt1 | contig 21616 bp, 21 predicted proteins | sample Lox_Sample_45_FD_206712 | JGI IMG/M metagenome (GOLD analysis project Ga0335085, IMG submission 206712) | Soil microbial communities from Loxahatchee National Wildlife Refuge, Florida, United States - Lox_Sample_4.5 | ecosystem: Environmental > Terrestrial > Soil > Wetlands | place: USA...
GGCCCACATTTATTACTGCAGTTTCCCGTACTCGGCTTTGGCTTCCTTCAGGATGGGAACGTCGGAGTCGGCATCTTTCCACAGCGCGAAGAAATCCTGGTAGGCCGTACGTGCGCCGGCATTGTCGCCGGAGAGGACGCGGGCGCGTCCCAACTGGAGATGGGCCAGGGAGCAAGTCGGCAGGGTCCCGCACACTCCGCGATGATTCAGAATGTTCTGAAATTGCTCTGCAGCCTCTTTCCCCTGGCGCAAGCGCAGATAGGCTAGCCCGCGAACATAACTGGGCGTTACCCGCGCCGGCCAGCCAAACTCGAAAGGAACAGCGGGCTGGAGCAACTCGATCGCCCTCGACGGATTCCCCCGGCTGAACTCGACCGCGCCCCGCATCGATGGCACCCAAACACTGTTGACCAAGGTGTCGGACGGGAATTCCTTGCTCAGTGTGTCCGCGATGGTGGTTGCCTGGGCGACGTCGCCGGCGGTTGCCAGCGCCAGGCCAACGGAGGCCAACTCGAACCGGTTGCGACCCATAGCCAGCGCGGCCCGGACACTCTCACGGGCCTGCGCCGCGTCCCCGGCCTCGGCTTCCGTCCGCGCCTGGCGGCCCATGATCCCGGCTACGTTGTCCGTAAGCTTCGCCTGCCGCGCGCTATCAGCAGCCTGCTGGTACAAGTCCCGTGCCTGCTGCATCTTTCCGCCGGATGCCGCTACTTCCGCCATTGCTTCGAGCATGACAAATGCATCCGGCTTGCCCTTTGCCCAATCCGCCTCGCCTTGCATCCCGGCCTGGTCGCCTTCGAGAAAGGCGAGCATGTAAAGGTCGGCGTGGTCATTCATCCCGCCCAGATTGAGGCCTAGTTCTTTCTGTCGAATGGCTCTGGCCTCGGCAAAACGATTCAGGCCGATGTAGGCGCCGCCCAGGACTCCATAACTAAACGTGCTGTTCGGATCCAGGCGCATGGTTTCCTGAGCTTCTATCAGGGCCTGGTCAAACTTGCCGGTCCAGGCGTACTCCACAGCGAGATTGTTGGTGGGAATGGAATCCCGCGGATAAGTCCGCTTCCAGAGCTGGTAGGTTTCGATGGCTTTGTCAATTTCGCCGGTGACGATTTCGTAATAGTGCGAGGAAATGTAGAGCTTTTCCAGTTCGCTGCCTCGCTCCCGCCGGTCAAATGCCTGCTTCGTGCTTTCGATAGAGAGAGCGCTCTGTCCGGTGTTGGCATAGGCCTGGCCCAGATGCGCATAAGCCACGGCGAAATTGGGATCCAGTTCGAGAGCATGTTTGTACAGGGGAATCGCAGTGTACTCGGACCCTTTGTTCCTTTCCGCTTCGGCCAGGCTGAACGCCTTGAGTGCTTCCAGTGACGAAGTTGTGGCCTCTTCCACCGGCGCATCGAATTTCTGCAGTGAAGCCAGCGATTCGCCCAGCTTGCCGCGCAAGTTCGAAGCCGCTTTCCCCACTGCTGCCAGAACCTGTTCCTTTTTGTCCGCCGGCACCTGTTCGTGGGCCAGGCTGTCACCGTTTTGGCAGTTCACGGCATTGACGTCCACTACATACTGGGTCCCGATGCTGCTGATGGCTCCATTCAGTACCGCCTTGATGCCCTCCCGCTGGCAGACATCGCGCGCCAGGTCGGGAGTGAGCCGTTCGTCGGGAGAGCGCCCCATAAACTTCAGCGTGTCCCGCACCCGCTCCTGGGGAAACACATTCAGGTAAGGCGACTGCTCGAGCTGCACTGCCAGGGCCTGCTTCAGAGTGCCGTCAAAAACCGCGTCCCCGGTGGTGTTGACGAAATCAGTAAGCAGAATGGAATCCTTCTCTGTAAGAGCGCCCGCGCTGCGGGTGTAAAAAAAGCCGCCGATGCCGATGGCCAACGCCAGCAATGCAGCGCCTGCGATATACCACCGCTTTCGGCTCGGCGCCTGCGCATCAACTGGAGCCGACGAAACCGGTCCCGAGATCGCGGACACGGGTGGCACCGCTGGAGCCGAAGGCGGCGGCACCGCACTCGGCGAAGGCCCTAAAGGAGTCGAGCCCGGCTGAGTCGACACACTCACCGACGAACTCTTGCCCGAATCAATCTCGCGCTTCAGGCGCTTCAGGTCGCCGCGCATTTCTGACGCCACCTGGTAGCGCAGTTCGCGGTCCTTCTCCAGAGCTTTGTTGATGATGCGTTCCAGCTCCGCTGGCAAATTGGGATTCAGCCGTACCGGCGCGGTCGGCGCCCGATTCAGAATGGCGTCAAAAATTACTGCGGAGGTGTTGCCGGTGAAGGGCTGCCGCCCGGTGGACATCTCGTAGAGCACGGCACCAAAAGAGAACAAGTCAGTGCGAGCGTCAATTTCCTCTCCACGCGCCTGCTCCGGAGACATATAAGCCACGGTTCCCACCGTGCTGCCCGGGCTGGTGAGGTTGGCCGCGTCCACGGCGGCGGTCGCGAAGGACGCGCCCACGGGCTCCAGTTCCGGCATCGGCCGCCCGGCCACTTTGGCCAGGCCAAAATCGAGGATCTTAGCCTGTCCGCGCTTGGTAAGAAATAAATTCGCTGGCTTCAGGTCACGATGGACAATGCCGGCGGCGTGCGCCACATCCAGGGCGTCGGCAATCTGCACGCCGAAGTCCACCAACTGCTCCACCGACAAGGGCTTTCCTTCGATGCGGTATTTCAGCGTCGTACCATCGAGATATTCCATCACGATGTACTGGCGCTCGTCGTCTTCGCCGATGTCGTAGATGGTGCAGATATTGGGATGATTGAGGGCCGACGCCGCCCGCGCCTCGCGCCGGAACCGCTCCAGGACCTGCGGGTCCCGCGCCAGTTCCTCGGGGAGGAATTTCAAGGCTACGCGGCGGCCCAGGCGCAGGTCTTCCGCTTCGTAAACCACACCCATCCCGCCGCCACCCAATTTTTGCGATATGCGGTAGTGTGAGATGGTTTGGCCGATCATAAAGAGGTAGGTCGGCCATGTTAGGCCGGGGACCTTCAGCAAGTCAATTTAGCCAGTGTGGGGGTAACGCGGGCGCTCCGCCCGCGGCTTTTGACTTTGGCCTTCGCCATTTGAAAAATCGGGAGCGCTTGGGGCTTGGGGCTCCTGCCATCATCTGAACGCAAATCACAACCAGACTACATCTCAAAATCATGTGGCAGCCCCTGCGCGACCGCCTCACCCTGGCTGCGCAGGCCCAGAAGCAGCCCCACCGTGAGCACCGCCAACAACATCTCCCCAGGCGGCTTCGAGCATCAGCGTGACCCGGACCGGTTCCTCCGCCCACAGTTGCTGCAAGACGGGCAGCACAACCGTGCTGCTGGTGCAGCCCAGTGCAGCCCCCACCAGAAGCCCGTCGGTCCACGACAATCCGAGACGGCTGGTTACGATCACCGCGACCAGCACCATGCTGAAAATGTAGGCCTGCGTGGCCAGCAGGAGGCTGCCGGGACAATGCTTCAAGGTATCGCGAAGATTGAGCTCGAGTGCGCCTTCGAACAGCACCAGAATGATGGCTAGCGTTCCCAACAGATTGGTGGTCTGAGCCAGCGTGCCGGGCTGCACCAGACCCAGCACAGGACCGAGTAGAACGCCCAGCATCATCAGCACCAGCACATCCGGGATTCGGGTCAGTCCAGAGACGCGGTTGGCCAGGAAGGCCACCACCAGCAGACCGCCGACCAATCCCAGAACTAAGGCTGCGGACATTCCTGCTCCATTCTCCTAAGAAAATACCGGCTCCTTTTTGATCGGGAACGCATCCAGAAACCGAGCCTGCCCGGACATCTTATCGCGTGCTACTCTCAGTCCTCCGGACGACCAGCAAAAGGATCTAGTTTGGCCTCTGTCGAACAACTCGTGCCGGTCGCCTGTAGCCTGACGGCAGCTCTGTGCTGGGGGACCAGCGACTTCAGCGGGGGGTACGCTTCCCGGCGCTCAGATTCCTTTCTGGTGACGGCCCTATCCCACGCCGGGGGCTTCGTACTCATGTTCGCCCTCGCGCTACTCATGCGCCCAGATCTTCCTTCGCGGTCAAGCCAACTCTGGGCCGCTGCGGCCGGGGCGCTGGGCGGAGTAGCTCTCCTCTTGTTTTATCGGGCTCTTTCGCGGGGCATGGGACTGGCCGCCCCCGTGGCTGCCGTCCTCGGGGCCGCCATCCCGGCCGCTTTCACCATGATCACGCACGGACCGCCGGGCAAACTTGGCCTCGTCGGTTTTCTCCTGGCTGGGTTGGGCATCTGGCTGATCTCGCGTCCTGATGGCTCAGGCAATGCTGGCGGCGTTTTCATCGCTGCCCTAGCCGGAATCGGCTTTGCCGGATTCTTCCTCTGCATTAGCCGCACCGGCAACAGCTCTCCGTTATGGTCGGCCGTGTTTTCACGCGTGGCCTCCTTGCTCCTGGTAGGGAGTATCGCGCTGTCCCGCCGGCGCAAGGGTCCACTGCTCCGTGGGGATGCAACCATTGCCGTCTTCGCCGGGTGTCTGGACGTTTCCGGCACCGCACTTTTTATTCGAGCCAATCAGACGGGGAGGCTGGATTCGGTGGTCGTTCTATCTTCACTTTATCCTGCGTTAACAGTGTTGCTGGCCCGCTTCTTTCTGAAAGAGGAATTCACAAACTGGAAAACCGCGGGCATCCTCGCTGCCGTGGCAGCCGTGCCGCTCATAGCGTTGCAGTAGCGATGTAGGCGCGAGCATCGCGGCTCCTGCTGGACGATCCGTCAAGCCGTCAGCATGGGTGACGATTACACTTACGGAGACCTGAGGACGTAAAGTGGGGGTACGCTCGCGCCTGCAGGGAGACTGCTATAATCAAGAATTGCGCTCATGCCTACGAAGCGTCTGATTCGCTCCACCACAGTGCTTTCGGTCCGCCGCAACGGTAACGTCGTCATGGCCGGGGATGGCCAGGTCACGCTCGGCGAAGGCGTGATCAAGCACTCCGCCAAGAAGATTCGCCGCCTCTATCAGGACAAGATCCTGGCCGGATTCGCCGGCTCCACCGCTGACGCTTTCACCCTTTTCAGCCGCTTTGAATCGAAGCTGGAGCAATATCACGGCAACCTGGGACGGGGTGCGGTCGAGCTGGCCAAAGACTGGCGCACTGACAAATTTCTGCGCCATCTCGAAGCCCTGTTGCTGGTTTCGGATAAAGACCAGACTTTTCTGCTGAGCGGCCAGGGCGATGTGATCGAGCCGGACGGCGGCATTGCGGCGATTGGAAGCGGTGGCCCCTACGCCCAGGCAGCGGCGCAGGCCCTTTCCGAGCATACCCAGCTGACAGCGCGACAGATCGCCGAAGAAGCAATGAAGATTGCCGGCAAAATGTGCATCTATACTAATGACAAGGTAACGATTGAAGAACTGTAGTCTTCAGTCATCGGTCGTCAGTCGTCAGAAAGTGACTTGGCCGACGACTGAAGACTGACGACCGACGACAGATTTATGGCTATCTACCTACCCGCTGCCGCTGAAGAGGAACAGATCGCGCTCGACGAGCTCACCCCGCGTGAAATTGTCGCCGAACTGGACAAGCATGTTGTCGGTCAGAAGGACGCCAAGCGCGCCGTCGCAATCGCCCTGCGCAATCGCATGCGCCGCCAGAAATTAACTCCCGACCTGGCGGAAGAGGTCATTCCCAAAAACATCATCATGATCGGCCCCACCGGTGTGGGCAAAACCGAAATCGCGCGCCGCCTGGCCAAGCTCGCCAACTCCCCGTTCCTGAAAGTGGAAGCGTCGAAGTTTACCGAGGTCGGCTACGTGGGACGCGACGTCGAGTCCATGATTCGCGACCTGGTCGAAATCGCCATCGAGATGGTGCGCGAAGAAAAACTGGAAGACGTCTCCGACAAAGCCGAGCTCAATGCGGAAGAGCGCCTGCTGGATATCCTGCTTCCGCCACCGCCTCCCCGCCCCGCAGAGGCGACCACGGGTGGGATGGTGCTCGAAGGGACAACAGCTTCTTCCGGCCATGAGTCGCAAGGCCGCACGCGCGAGAAACTTCGCCAGCAGCTGCGCGAAGGCAAGCTCGACGAGCGCACCGTCGAAATCGACGTGCGCGAGCGCAATTTCCCGTCCTTCGAAATCATCTCCAACCAGGGCGTCGAGGAGATGGACGTCAACATCAAGGACATGCTGCCCAACATCTTCGGCCAGCGCACCAAGAAGCGGAAGATGAAGGTGAACGAAGCCTTTGAGTACCTGATCCAGGAAGAAGAACAGCGCCTGATTGACATGGACCAGGTCACCCGCATGGCGATTGATCGCGTGGAAGATTCGGGCATCATCTTCCTCGACGAAATCGACAAGATCGCAGGACGCGAAAGCGGGCATGGCCCCGACGTATCACGCGAAGGCGTGCAGCGCGACATCCTGCCCATCGTCGAAGGCACAACCGTCAACACGCGTTACGGCATGGTTCGAACCGACCACATCCTGTTTATTGCCGCCGGCGCCTTCCACGTTTCGAAACCCAGCGATTTGATTCCCGAACTGCAGGGCCGCTTTCCCATCCGGGTGGAGCTGCAGTCGCTGACGATGGAGGATTTCATCCGCATCCTGACCGAACCCAAGTCCTCGCTGGTGAAGCAGTACGTGGCCTTGATGGAAACTGAAGGCGTCAAGCTGGAATTTAGCCGCGAGGCCCAGGAAGAAATCGCTCGCTATGCCTTCCGCGTAAACGAAGGCACGGAAGACATCGGTGCCCGCCGCCTGCACACCATCATGGAGCGCGTCCTTGATGAAATCAGCTTCGACGCTCCGGACAAGAAAGGCGAACACATCAAAGTGGACGCTGACTACGTACGCAAGATGCTGGCCGACATCGTGAAAGACCAGGATTTGTCCCGGTATATCCTGTAAGGCATTAACCACAGAGGACACAAAGGACGCGGAGGGCGATTTTCTCTGTGTCCTTGTGTCCTCTGTGGTTAAGATTGTCGAAACATGAAAACGATCGACCGGCAGCGGATCAAGTCCCTCATGCAGCGCGAGCAGCAGCGCTTCGTGAACGAGCGCCCCAAGTCCAAAGCCCTATTCGAGCGCGCCGGCACATCGCTCCTCGGCGGCGTGCCCATGAACTGGATGATCAAATGGGCCGGCGCTTTCCCGCCTTTCGTTCGCGAGGCCCAGGGCGCGCACTTCTACGATGTGGACGGCCACCGTTATATCGACTTCTGCCTGGGCGACACCGGCGCCATGACCGGGCACTCCCCGTTCTCCACAGTAAAAGCTGTGGAAGACCAGATGAAGCGCGGCATCACGCTGATGCTGCCCACCGAAGACGCAATTTTCGTGGCGGAAGAGTTGCAGCAGCGCTTCGGCCTGCCCTACTGGCAATTCGCTCTTACCGCCACCGACGCCAATCGCTTCGCCATACGGCTGGCGCGCCAGATCACAAAGCGTGACAAAATACTGGTCTTCAACTGGTGCTATCACGGCACCGTGGACGAGAGTTTCATTACCCTGAAAGGTGGAGTGGCGCAGTCCCGCCGGGGAAACATCGGACCGCCCGTCGATCCTGCCGTCACCACCAAAGTCGTCGAATTCAACGACCTCCCAGCGCTGCAGCAGGCCCTGGCCCCGGGCGATGTCGCCTGCGTGCTGGCCGAGCCGGTCATGACCAACGTCGGCATCGTCCATCCCGAACCCGGCTACCATAAGGCATTGCGGGAACTCACCCGCAAATCCGGCACCCTGCTCATCATCGACGAAACCCACACCATTTGTGCCGGGCCAGGCGGATACACTCGGGCAGAAAATCTCGAACCTGACTTCTTCATCTTCGGCAAGGCCATTGCCGGCGGGGTTCCGGGGGCGGCCTACGGATTTACAAAGGAAGTCGCGAAATGCATCTCCGATGGCCAGAACCTGGAAGACTGCGACACCGGCGGAATAGGTGGGACCCTGGCCGGCAACGCGCTCTCCCTCGCCGCCATGCGTGCCACCTTGACCAAGGTGCTGACCAAAGAGGCCTTTCCCCGTATGATCTCCGCGGCCGAGCGCTGGACCGCTGGAGTCGAGAAAGCAATCACTGAATTCGCCCTGCCCTGGCACGTCACCCGCCTCGGCTGCCGCGCCGAATACCAGTTCTCGCCCACCCGTCCCAGGAACGGCACCCAGGCGCACGACGCCATGGATTTCGAACTAGAGCGTTTCATGCATCTCTACGCCATGAACCGCGGGATCCTGCTCACTCCGTTCCACAACATGGCGCTCATGTCGCCCCAGGCCGATCCGGAAGATGTTGATCAGCACACGCGCGTGTTCCGTGAAGCTGTCAAGGAACTAGTGGCATAGCCCGCCGCTGCTGTCCGGTAATCCGCACTCCTTCTGATACCCTGTTGGTTCTCGCGATGAAGCGATCCGGTTGGATTCTGATCTACGTGCTGAGCAGTGCTGCGCTTGTTTCCTGCGGCGCCCCGGGGGTTCCCATCCCGCCTTCGCTTGAACTGGCCAAGCCTGTCACCGATCTGCGCGCGGCGCGCAAGGGCGATAAAGTTTACCTGGCATGGACCGTGCCCTCAAGGACCGTTGATCGCCAGTCTGTGCGCCACCCAGGTGCAACCCTCATTTGCCGCAGCCTGAAAGTTCCCGTGGCCGATTGCAAGAATCCGGTGGCAGAAGTTCCGGCCAGCCAGTTTCCGTTGCCTGGTTCCGGATCAAACGGGAAAGTTGAAGCCAGCTACGCCGACATCTTGTCGGAACAATTGCAAAAAGAGGATCCCACCGCGGGGATTAGCTATGCGGTGTCGGCGCAGAATGAAAGCGGCCGCAGCGCCGGAATTTCCAACCAGGTGCAGGTTCCATCCGCGCCCACGCTGCCCCCGCCGGACCATTTCCGCGCCGAACTGAAGAGCGATGGCGTGCTGCTCTCCTGGGATTGTCCGCCTGCGCCGGCCGCGTCGGACGTGATCACTCACAAAATGCGAATCTATCGCCGCGAACACGGAAAGCAGACCGATACCAGAGCCAGCGATGCCAGCTTCGCAGGCTGTTCGCAAGCTCAACCGGTCAACCCTTTGCCCGAATTTCTTGATCAGACTTTCGAGTGGGAAAATCAATACGACTACCGCGCCACGGTTGTGACCGTTGTTTCCGAACCCGGCAAGCCCGAGGTCGAGGTGGAAGGCGATGACACTCCGGTAGTCCAGGTCTTCGCTCACGATGTTTTTCCTCCGGCCGTGCCCACCGGACTGCAGGCGGTTTTCTCGGGAGTGGGTCAGGCGCCATTCGTCGATCTGGTCTGGTCGCCCGACACCGAAGCTGACCTTTCCGGCTACAACATCTTCCGCCATGAGGAAGGGGGACAGCCGGCAAAGCTGAATTCCGAACCGGTGAAGACCCCAGCCTTCCGCGACTCGAACGTGCAATCGGGAAAGAAGTATTTTTACTCGGTATCCGCAGTGGATGAACGTAACAACGAAAGCGCGAGGTCAGAAGAGGCCAGCGAGCAAGTACCATAGAAGCAGCAGCAATTAGCGATTGGCAACTGGCGTTTGGCGTGTCGCGCGTTACCGGGTGACCATCGGCCGGTTCAGGGGCAACTTCATTTGCCACTTGCCAATTGCTAAGTGCCAAGTGCTGATGTTTCAGAGGTCCGAATGAAATATTGCCGTTTTCAGATGAATCACCAGCCGCACTACGGACTCATAGAATCCGTCGCAGGGCTGCAACAGATTACCCGGCTTTTTCTGAGTTCCCCGCAAGATGCGGGCGGAGACCTGGAAGACGTCCCCACCCGGCGCATCGACCACATTGCTCTGATGGAGGCCATGTTGTTGCCGCCCGTCTGTCCGTCGAAGATTGTTTGTGTCGGGCGCAACTATCGCGAGCACGCCGCCGAACTGGGCAACGAAGTTCCTGCCGAGCCGCTGATTTTCCTGAAGCCGCCCTCTTCGTTGCTGGCACCGGGCGCTTCGGTGCTCCGGCCCCAGATCGCGGAGCGGGTGGACTACGAAGGCGAACTCGGCGTTGTGATCGCCAAGAAGTGCCACCAACTGGCAGCGGACGAAGATGTTCGCCCCTACATTCTGGGCTACACCTGCGTGAACGACGTTACCGCGCGTGATCTGCAGAAGAAAGATAGCCAATGGACCCGCGCCAAAGGTTTCGACACCTTCTGCCCGGTTGGCCCGCTGGTCACGGATGAAATCGATCCTTGGGCGGGGACCGGCGTGGAAACCCGAGTCAACGGTGCGGTTCGTCAACAGGGCAACACGCGGGACTTTATCTTCCCGCTCGATGTCGTAATCCGGTATATCTCCCAGGTCATGACCCTGCTGCCCGGCGACCTCATTCCCACCGGAACCCCCCAGGGCGTCGGCCCGGTAGTCGCGGGTGAAACCATGGAAGTGATTGTGGAAGGGATAGGAGCCCTGCGCAATCCCGTGGCGTGAATAGAGTGGCACCGCCGACTCGGCGGTTGTCGGGGGCGCGTCCCGCCCCTCACCTCTGAGGGCGAGACGCCCTCAGGACAACCGGCAGGATGCCGGCGCTGCTAACCCGTTGTCAAAGCTCGCGCCTACTTCGAGACTTCCCCGATTTACTGTCAGGCCGTATTCTGTTGCAGGAACTGCCGCGTTGCGGCCGTCCCCGGCCAATCAACATGATCCCATTTCGACTTTATCTGTTCATTTTGGTAGGCATAGCTGTTCTTAGCCTCGCCTACCTACTGCTCCGCCGCAAGCCCAAGACCGCCGATGACCTGGAGCGGGAACGGCGCGCCTGGCTCGACCGCATCGGCCGCATCACCGACGGCACCGTGATCGATGTCCAGGAAATGCCCGGCACCCGCGAGCGCCCTTCCACCTTCCTGATCTACCAATACGACGTCGCCGGGGTATCTTACGAAGCCTCGCAGGATGTAACCTATCTGCGCCAGTTCATCAATCTTCACTCCTGCCGCCTCGGCCTACCCACCTCCGTCCGCTTCGACCCGCACAATCCCGGAAACTCCCTGGTGGTCTCCGAACGCTGGATGGGCCTGAGACAGTAGTCGCCCGACCCACTTAGGGGCGGACGCCCTCGTCCGCCCAGGCCGAGCGAAGCTCGGCAGCCGTCTTCCTTTGCCCGCATCCCGGTCGGGCGGTGGTCTTCCGTGTATCTCTATTGGTCTTCGGTGACGTTCTCAGGGCAGCGGGGTATTGCTAACGTGCAAGGTCAGCCGGAACGAGAAAGGCCGGCCTCACTCACTTTATGGCAAATACCACAAAGTCCACCTCAAAACTCAAGATTTTGTACGCAGAAGGCGATCCTGAACCCCTTATAGCACAAGCGGTTACGATCGAGAAGGCGGGCCACCAGGTCACCCAGGCGGAGGGCCGACAGCAGGTGGTGGATGCTCTCAAACGGGAAGCATTCGATCTGGTCATCCTCGGTCCCACCTTGACCAAGAATGACCGGCACCACCTGGCCTACATGGTCAAAAAGGCCAAATCAGACGCACGCGTGCTGGTAATGCACACCGACGGGGAGGGTCATCCTGCAGTTGACGCCACCCTGGAGACCGGCCGCAGCATCAACGCCCTGCTGGAAAAGATTGCGGCAATGTATCCTCAGGCCGCCGGCGCAGCCTCCGGCAGATAACTTTGGAGTATTGGTCCGGTGTGGTGGCGGGCGACTCGCCCGCCGTTGCCGGAAATATCGAAGAATGTGATTCGGGGGCGGCCATCAACGCGCTCTTTTCATTTTGAGACTACTTCAGGCATGCGTCTCGATACGAATCTCATCAGTAAACAGGTGGGAAGAAATACAAGCCAATTGCTGACTTACACCCTCCATCTGACACCAGGCTGAGCGAAAAGTGGGAATTACCCCAGGCGATCTGCATCACTCCTGAAAGATCCCGATGTGACGGACTCAGGTCCCCACCCCTCCGGCATCGCAACCGGTAAGAACCAGCGTCGTTACCGTGGGAAGAAGATCCGTGCAGAGGTGAATATTCTGATCTCCGTCCCTAATATCTTTCGCTGGGAGCGCAAAAGTGGAGTGGCGGCGGTTAAAATACAAATTCCAAATCATTCTCATTATGAACACACCCGCACAAGCTAATAAAGAGCCGGAAAAGAAGATCTACGTCTGTCTCAGCGGCTTGCCGCTCTCGTTCCGGCTGGAATGGCCGTTTCGTAAGTCCACCTCGGGAGCGGATTTCTGGGTGCTGCACGCTGACATTGCTCTCGAGAATTCGGAAGGGTTGCATGCGCCCGTGTCGGTGAATCTGTCGGCGACGGTTTACGAAGTGATGCCGTCGCTCGAACCGAAAGACATAGAGGGGCCGGTGATCAATGCTTTGCGCAAGGAGGTGGATCGCCGGCAAATTGAATTTCTGAAGTCAGGCAAGCGCGTGCCGGTGCAATTCTCCAGCCGCTATTACGATTTCAAACGCAGCAAGTGGGTGTTCGGCAAGGCGACGGACGAGAATATGGCTTTGCTGGTGATGCGCAAAGTTTACTGGCAGACCAAAGTTGCCGGCGGGCCAGTCTGGATTGGCGACCCCACGGAGGCGCTGTTCCTGGAGACTTTCCCCGCGCAAATTCTCGAGGTGGCGCAGAAACTGCGACACCAGGAGTTGGTGACTCTCCAAGGCGAGTGGGCCTCAGCCAATGCGTCCCTGATGGCGCAGGCGGAAAGATTTGAGGCAGACATGCGCAGTGCCCTCGCCGAGCTGGAGCAGAAGCACGCCTTCGAAAGAGGCTAACCGGGGGTGGGTCGGACACTCCTGTCCGACGCTTTTGAAGTTGACTTTGATTCTCAAGTTTCAGAGGAAAAAACCCACCTGCACTCCGACCGGGTTCAAGACCAAAATCAAAATCAAAGGCGTCGGACAGGAGTGTCCGCCCCACACTTCTTGCTAGTGCTGCTTGCTGATGGTGCCGCTCAGGGCTACGCCCGAATCAGCCTGCACGATGTAGGCATCGCTTCCTGAAACCAGATAAAAGATCAGGTTGCTGGAGAGGCTGCCGATCGAGCCTCCGGTTCGCCCATTCGCGGACACCGCGTAGTGTCCCGACAGGATCACGGGCACGGTAATGACACCATTCGCGTTGGTAAATTCATTCAGGACCAGGCCCCCGGAGCCATCCCACTGCAGTGTTCCCACCCGGTCCTTTGCGCCGCCCGCGTCAAATCCGTCCATAACAAAGCCAAACTGTCCGCTCATCGTGGAGTTCGAAAATGAGGAAACCTGCTGCAGCTCGAGGCTCCCGTCCTGCACCGTGTTGGGGTCATTGACCAGGAAGAGTCCGCGCGTAGGACTGACCATCCACACCACAAGATTCTGGTTGGCGGCGGTAGTGAGGGTGACCAGGGCGCGCCCGTTGACCGCCTGGGTAAAGGTCCCGGTGAAACTGACATTGCTGGCGACGTTGCCATCCTGCACCGAATCGCGCACGCCCATGGTGATGTTTCCTCCGCTGGCGTTGAAGCGGCCGGCCATATTTACTCCGCCCAGAAAACCGGTGTCGCCCTTGCTGCCAAACGCGTAACTGCCGGAGAGCGCGGCTGTGCCGCTTTGGAGTTCGGCACGTCCCAGTCCATTGACCCCGACGGTTTCTGCCATGAAGCGTACGTTGTTGGCGTCCACAATGTAATAAACGAAGCTGGAAGTGGCCGGGGAATTGTCAGTGAAGGTCCCGGTGCCGCGCCCGGTGCTGGAGTCAGGGCCATTGAATGAGCCGGTAAAGGTCAACGAGCTGAAAGTTCCGCCGCGATTAACGTCTTCATTCCCGTTGCTGACGACGCCCCCAGCTACCGTGAAGGCGCCCACGTTGGCCACGGATTGGGTCGAATTCAGATCGTGCTCGCGGAAAACAAATGTTCCGCTGGGTGCGGAAGCGATTGCGGTCAAGTCCTGCTTCTCTGCCAGCCCGCCCCCGTTGAGGGCCTGGTCACCCTCCACCAGATAAACTTTGGAAGCGCTCACCAGGGTCACGGCCAGATGGATCGTTCCTAGGGCATTGTTGAGACTCAAACTGCCGGTGCCGTCGTTGCTGATATTGTAGGTGCCGGTGCTGCTGGTGGTGAGGAAGGTGTTGCCTTCGGAGAAATCGTCGGTCGCGCTGGTGATGTTTCCGTTGCCGTCGGCAGTAAACACGCCGGCTTCGCGATAAGCTACACCGTTGAGGTTCGTCGTGAAATCGAATCCTTCGATCTGATAGACGTACTGCCCGTTGAGACTGGCCTTGGAATAATTTCCTTTGGGAACGAAACCCGGCACGCCATTACTGTTGTTGCCACAAGCGGCACAAAATAGAAGGGAAGCCAGGCCCAGGTACAGATATGAAGTTTTCATAACAAATGTGCACAGTAAGCCGCACGACTCCTTCACGACATTGATAAAGTTCGACCTTCCACTCTCTAACACGACTACCCGGCAAAAGTTGTCACTATCAGGTCACGTCTATCCCTCCGCAACTTCGGGCTGCTCTGCTATCGCCGACGCGGCCTTTCTCTCCCTCCTACGCACTAGCCAGGCCACGACGCGATATCCCAGCAGCAGAGACAAGACGAAAGCATACTGCTCTGGCTTGCTGACATCGGCTTTCACCAGCCACCAATAATGAATCACGCCCGCGAGCGCACTGACGTAGATCAGCCGGTGCAAGGCCTGCCAGCGCTTGCCGCCAAGACGGCGTATCCAGCCCTGGGTTGAAGTGAGGGCCAGCGGAATCAGCAGGACGAATCCAGTGAAACCGACTGTGATGAAGCGGCGCTTGCTCACGTCCGCCCACATCTCGTGCAGATCAAAAAATTTGTCCAGCCAGATGTAGGTTATGAAGTGCAGCACCGCATAGAAGAACGCAAACAGCCCAAACATGCGGCGATAGCGAATCAGCCATAGCTGTCCAGTCAGCTTGCGCAGCGGCGTGATCGAAAGCGTCACCAGCAGAAAGATCAGGATCCAATTTCCCGTGGAATGGGTAATGACTTCGATGGGATTGGCTCCCAGCAGGCCCATGTAGGCCTTCCACCCCAGCCGCGCCAGCGGCCCCAAGCAGGCGAGAAATACGAAGGGCTTCAACCAACGGACCATTGCTTTCCTTTGAGCTTCACGGGGCGAGAGCGACACACCTCGGGCCAGCCGGCGGGCCGCCGGCGCTACAAAAAAACGGCCCTTCGTAGCGCCGGCGTCTCGCCGGCTGTCTGAAGGCGTCTCGCCCTCGCCGCTCTAGAAGTTCTTCTTCAGATCCATGCCCGAGTAGAGCGAGGCCACCTGGTCGTAGCCGTTGAACATCAGCGTAGGCCGCTTCCGGAATTCTCCCAGGCGGCGTTCCGTGGCCTGACTCCAGCGCGGATGGTCCACATGCGGGTTCACATTAGAATAGAACCCGTATTCCATTGGCGCGGATATGTGCCAGGTGTTGTCGGGCTGGCTGTCAACAAAACGGATGCGCACGATGCCCTTGATGCTCTTGAAACCATACTTCCAGGGTATGACCATGCGCAGCGGCGCGCCATCCTGGTTGGGCAGTACTTCGCCGTACATGCCAAAACACAGCAGGGCCAGGGGGTGTATGGCCTCGTCCATCCTCAGGCCCTCGAGATAAGGCCATTCCAGCACGTGGTTGCGCTGGCCCGGCATCTGCTGCAGATCGAAGAGCGTGGTGAACTCCACAAACTTCGCCCTGGGCAAGGGGTCGGCGCGCTTGATCAGTTCGCTTAGGGAAAAGCCAACCCAGGGCACAACGATCGACCAGCCTTCCACGCACCGGTGCCGATAGATGCGCTCTTCCGGCGCGGCCATCTTGATGATCGTGTCCACATCGAGCACTTGCTTCTTCTTGACATGGCCGTCGATAGTGACCGTCCACGGGCGTGTCTTTAGATTCTTGGACAGGCCGGCAGGTTCGTACTTGTCGGTCGAGAATTCATAATAGTTGTTGTAGTTGGTAACGTCCTTGTAGGGCGTGATGGCTTCGGTGGTTGAGAAGGGACTCTTCTGAAGGCCGTCAATCTTGGTGTTGGCGTGCGCCACCGACGACGGCGAAGTCATCTCGTGCAATCCCACTCCTGCCGCCACCGCCGAGGCGCCCGCCAGCGCAGTGCCCGCCAGAAACTTCCGCCGGTTCAGGTAGAGGCTTTTCGGAGTAATCTCGGAAGATGGAATGTCGTCTGCTTTCTTGATCAACATGAGGGAAAGCTCCCTTGGTTACGCACCAACCATCATGGCTAGATTGCTGGCTTCTATTCTCTGTTACATAGGACGCATTTGGCGGGGAAAAGTTGCATTGCGGACCCCGGATACGACAAACCAAAATCCATTGATTCGAGGGTACTTATTCCGGTGTCTCGGCTGCGGGCGGCAGCAGCCGGGACCTCGAGGGGACAACTGCCACCGGCTCGACTCGGGCGTTTCGGCTCCGCTGTGATCGAGCCAACCTCGATGGCGGCTGCCGGGCGATAACACCGTCGAGCTGCGCTCGACCGGGCGGACGAGGGCGTCCGCCCCTACGTCTGCGCTTTCATGAAGTGTTCCCAGCCCCGGGGCAGCAATTCGCTTACACGCTTCTTGTTCAGCGAGAAAATTTTCTCGCCTCGCGTGATCACGCCAATCTTGCGGACAGCAACTCCCGCGATGCGCGGTGGAACTTTCTTTTCCGCTGGCGCGGTAAACAGCAGCTCGTAGTCTTCTCCGCCGTGGAGCGCAAAGCGGAGATCAACTTTCCGCGCCGCTTTCCCCACCCTGGCAAGGGGAATGTTGTCAGTTTCGATCTCGGCCCCTACACCGCTTTCCTCGCAGATATGGCTGAGATCGGTGGACAGTCCATCGCTGAGGTCGATCATGGCGGAAGCCACTCTCTTTTCGCGAAGAAGTCGTCCGACCGCGACTCGAGGCGTGGGATAAAAATGCCTGCCATAGTCCAGCGGCCGAAGCTTTTTTCCTCCGGATAGCAAATCCAGCGTCGCCGCCGAAGCTCCGAGCTCGCCGGTTACATAGATCAGGTCACCTGGGCGCGCCCCTGAACGCATCACCGCCTTACCCTTTGGCACCGAGCCCAGAACAACAATGTCGGCCAGAATCCCGGTGGGAGACTCGGCGGTGTCTCCGCCGGCCAAGGGCACTCTGAACTCCTCCGCCAGCTTCAGCAAACCGTTAAGGAATCCGTCCACCCAGCTCTGGGGCAAGCTGCCCGGCAGGGCGAGAGAGAGGAACACCGCCTGCGGCTCCCCTCCCATGGCCGCAATGTCGCTGAGGCCGCGCGTCAGGCAGCGATGCCCCACGCTCTCGGACGGATGCCATGCCCGCCTGAAGTGGACATTTTCCAGGCTGAAATCAGTGGTGACCAGGGCTTGATAACCACGAGGGATCTCTATCACCGCACAGTCGTCCCCGATCCCAACTCCGCCGCGGAAGCTGACAGATCGTTTTGCGATCTGGTCGCGAATCCGGCGGATCAGCTCTTTCTCCGGGAGGGGCACAGCGCCAATCATATATACATTGACGGGAACGGTGTGGGGCCGGGTCTCTGACCTTGGTGGGCCGGACAAGGCTAGGCCAGTCCGTTGTGGGCGTCGAGATTCCGGCACACCGCGGTCGAAATGCACAAACGTAACGTTACCCTCCCGGTCAAAGTCACCACCGAGTAACAGGTCCCACCGACCAGTCCGTCATACCCGGCGTTGGTAAGGCCGCCAACGTTGACAGGGGGGAACCTACTTTGTTACCGTTCAGAAGCTGTCCAAACACTTGTGGCCGAACTAAGTGCTGCATTCAGTAGGGATTGCAGACACAAGTTTCGGTCTTCCCGGTTCCGGTAGGGTTCGGGCGCGTAAAACGGCTGGAGTTGCAAGATTCAAAGCTGGCCCGGATTCAGGATGGCAATGGGGCTCTCGTAACGGCGAGCCGCCCGCATTGGGCCGATCCTGATCAACTAACGGAAGGAATAAATTGCAAAAACGCTTTTACATTCTTTTTGTGGCGCGCGGTGACGATGGTCAGCTGCGCAAGATCCCCATCCCCGTCCACTACCTGTACGTGTTTCTGGTGGGGGCATCGATCGTGGGTCTGAGCCTGACCGGCATCGCCAGTTCGTACCTGCGCATGCTGCTGAAGGTGTCGCACTACAACGAACTCCGGGCTGAACGGGAAGATCTCCGTAACCGTTACTCCCGGCTGGAGCAGGTGGCCAAGGAGCGCGATATTCAGGTGGCCTCGCTGGGTTCGCTGGCCGGCGAAGTTTCTTCGCTATATGGGCTGAAGTCCGATCCCAACCTGGTAACCGCCTCTTCAGAAAACGTGGCCAACGTTCAATTCGTTTCATCCCTGGACCAGCTTTATGCGCTCCGGACTTCCGCGCTGACTGGTGCTACCATGACCGGCCTTTCCCTGGGACTCACGCGCAACGTGACTACCGCGGACTGGCTGAGGGCAAATTCAGCGCCCAACCTCTGGCCGGTGGAAGGCCCGGTGACCGGCTCCTTTGGTGAACGCATCGATCCGTTTAACGGGGAAGGCGCATTCCATAGCGGGATCGATATCGGATCGAATGACGGGCAGCCCGTGGTGGCCCCGGCCGATGGCGTAGTCACCTTTGCCGACTTCCTAGGCGGCTACGGACGCGCCATCATGATCGACCACGGCCATGGCATCACTACCCGGTATGGCCACCTGGCAAACTTTGCGGTCATGCCCGGTCAGCGCGTGCATCGCGGCGACACCATCGGGTTCGTCGGTGAGAGCGGCCGCAGCACCGGTCCCCACCTCCACTATGAAGTGCGCATCAATGACACTCCGGTAAATCCCCACAAATATCTGCGGCTCACGGTCGCGAATGTGGGCGGATTCTCAGCCGGAAGCTAGGTCCCCTCAAATAATAAGGACTGTTTCTAGTTTCTGGATCCGTGCGGAACCGGTGGGCGGCCATTCACTGCAGCCGGAAGCGTTCGTTCATCAGTCGCTGTAGTCGAGGACGGTAGAGGAGATCGTAGGCCAGCTCCTTGTCGGGGAACATGGCTAGTGCGGCCCGCTTGGCGCCGGCTACCAGCTCTGAGGCTTCTTCCACGGTCAGGTTGCCGTCCTGGCTGATGACCGACATGACCATGCTCATCATGAGCTGCAGTCGCCGGATGTTTCTGGCTTCCTGCTCCTTCTCGGTCAGGTGCGCGGACAGTTCAGCCCGCTCCCGTGTACTCATTACTCCCCCAGACTGTTCAAAACCTACCGCTGCGCCAGCGCTGAACCTCCAGCGTTTTCGATGCGCCGCCGCGACGGGCGATGCGCTCGTTGCTAATTCTTCTATTCTGTTGGCATTCGAAAGCGAACGCAACATCTCCGGAGTGTAGGACTTCGGTTACCCACGCTTACCGGGTTACAATCACAGTGCTGCCAGACAGACCGAAGCGGGCTGATCTATATATAATTCGTGCCGCCGGGCTGCCCGATCGGAGGAGCTATGAACCAACGTCCCGCTGTGCGCCCCAATCCCAATGAAAAGCTGGTGCGGGTGTTTGATACGGAACAGGAGTCCGAGGCCATGGTCGTGCACGGCCTGCTCGAGTCCACCGGGATCGATTCCGATATCACTTCGCTGGACGCCCAGCAGGACATTCTCCCCGGAGTCGGCGGCACCATTATTCTGGTGCGGGAAGAGGATGCGGAACAGGCGCGGCGCGTGATTGAGGAATATCGCCAGGCCCCGGGCAGCGACGAAACCGCGGAAATTGATATCAGTGGACGTCCGCCCGAGGAAGGCCAGGAATGACGGTTTTGCCGTCCAGATAGAACGTGACCGCGCCCTCGAGATCAGTGCGGTAGGTCATCACGCCGGCCTCGCCCAGCCGGGCCAGAACTTCTCCGCGCGGGTGACCATAAGTATTGCGCGCGCCCACTGAAATCACTGCGAATCGAGGATGCACCCGGTCGAGCAGCAGGGGGATTGTCGAAGTCGCGCTGCCGTGATGCGCCACCTTGAGCAGATCGGCTTCGGGGTGCTCTTCCGCGACTTGCTGTTCTGAACGTTTCTCCGCGTCGCCTTCCAGCAGAGCGGATGTTTTTTCGTAAACCAGTTTCATCACCAGGGATTCATCGTTGCGCCGCGCGGCCAGGTCCAGCGCCGCGGGAGCCAGGATTCGGACCTCCGCCCCACCAAAGTCGAACTCATCGCCTGCCTGACGCTGGATGACGCGCACCCCCAGTTCCTGCGCTTGCTGCAGCAGGGCCTTCATCTCCGGATCCGGGGGTCGCCCAGCCACAACTCCCGTGGCCGGAAGTTGGCCAGTATAGCTGCCGCCCCGCCCATGTGGTCGGCATGCGCGTGCGTGATGGCCACCGCGTCCAGACGGCTGATGGCACACGACCATAGGTAGGGCGAAACTACGTCTTCGCCGACATTTAGGTCCGAATGCACCCAGTGCGGCAGGCCTCCAGCATCCCCCAGCAGAGTGCGGCCCGTGGGAGATACCAGCAGGATGGAGTCTCCCTGGCCCACGTCAATCGCTGTCATCTCCAGCACCGCCGGGCGAACCTGTGGACGCGGGGGGACCGCGGAGATCCAGAGGGCGCTGCCAGCCAACGCGGCCAAGCCGCTTGCAGCCATCCATGGTCGGCGCCGCACCAGGACCATGGCCAGCACGATCGCCACCGCGCTGAGCAAAATCACGGCGCTTGTGGGCACGCGCAGATCGGCAAATGCGCAGTCCGCCCAGCCAACGCACCGTGCCCACGATGCCCTCGAGTGCGAAGCCGGCAATCAGCACCGGAATCTTCGCCAGCGCGTGCGAAACATACCCGAGAGCCATGGCCGCGACGGCCGCCGGCATAAGCAGTTCCATCAGCGGCACCACCAGCATGTTGGCTGGCAGTCCCACCACCGTGGCGCGATGGAAGTAGTAGGCCATGGGAAGCGCCAGCCCTATCTGCATGACCACCGAGATCAGCAGCAATTCGCCAGCGCCCAGAAGCGTGCGTGAAGCCACGGCCAGCACGGGCAAAGGTGAGCTTTGGCCGGCAAAACGACGCAACCGCCCTGCGACCATTCGCAAATCCAGACGGAACTGCACAACTTTAGCCGGCAGAACAAGATCGTAGGACATCGAATCTATGTTTCTCGAGCCGCGGACAAAGGGTTGCGTTGTCCGTTCCAGAATAGGTATCCCCACGGCCGCCACCAGCCACACGCACAAAAAGGTCAATTCGAAACTGGCGCTGAACAGGGCTTGCGGACTAACGATCAGAAGGCCAAGGGCCGCCGCTCCAAGGGCGTTGAGCATCGACTTCTCGCGGTAGAGCAGACGCGCTCCCAGATAGAGCGCCAGCATCAGCGTGGCCCGCCAGACGGGAGCGCCCAGCGCGGTCAACCAGGCATAACCCAGCATGAGCGCTACCGAGATGGCACCCGCCAAGAGATCGCTGACCCGCAGCCGCCACAAAAACCAGAACGTTACCAGGGCGAGGATGCTCACGTTCATCCCCGAAACCACAAGCACGTGATAAGTGCCCGAGCGCTGGAAGTCGGCGCGCGTGGGGCGGTTGATGAACGCGTCTTCACCAATCACCATGGCGTCCATAAGCGCAGCTTCCCGCCGTGGCCACAAGGCGTGGACTTTGTCGAGGATGCTGCGATGGACCCGCGACCGCCAGAGTTCAGCCCGGCTGCCGGCGAAGCCGGAGAGGACTTCGACGCTCGCG
>Ga0335085_10005000_pt1 | contig 21609 bp, 11 predicted proteins | sample Lox_Sample_45_FD_206712 | JGI IMG/M metagenome (GOLD analysis project Ga0335085, IMG submission 206712) | Soil microbial communities from Loxahatchee National Wildlife Refuge, Florida, United States - Lox_Sample_4.5 | ecosystem: Environmental > Terrestrial > Soil > Wetlands | place: USA...
GGTCCTCTTGCTCTTCCCTTGAACTCCGTTTCTTCCTTCCATCGGTAACACTCCTTTCGGTTCCTTGGTCCTGGAGTGTCACCCCTTTTCCTCAGGAAATTTCGCTCATGATCTGGTTGTTAGCCCAACCTACGGCACACCTTCGCAACTCGACTCAGCGCGGGCGGCGTGGCCGATAACTTCGTCACCCAGATGCTGCGCCAGGGCGATTCCCAAGTCTTCAAACGCTACAGCCAAGCAAAGCTCAACATGATGAGGGAGGCCCTGACGAGAATTGACCGGCAAGCCAACGAACACAGCAGGACTTTTAGCACAGCAAGCCCCAACTGACTGACTTTTAGCACAGTTTTGGCACAGTTCAGCTGGGTTTCCGGGCTATGGAAGAAGAGATGAGATTGAAGGGAAAGCAGTTAGCTGGTGGACCTGGAGGGGTTCGAACCCTCGACCTCATGACTGCCAGTCATGCGCGCTCCCAACTGCGCCACAGGCCCGATCTACTCTATAGCTCCACGAGTACCACGAGCTCAGCTCCAAAGTCAACCGCGCGATTGCCGTTAGCGCTGAGCGTTAGTGGCTGAGCCCGGCCGAAGGTACCCGCGGTTGGCGGCCGCATCCACGGTCAGGCCCTCCTGACTACGAGCCGAAATCAGCCCGGAACGAGGTTGAAACCGGCCCGGAACCCGACCGCACTGGGCTCAGGGACTTAATTCACCTGCAGCGTCAGCGTGACGTTGTGGGTCACGGTTGCGGACCCCGACGTCGCTGTCCCGGCGACCACCAAGGAATAAGTGCCGGCCGGCGTGCCCGGGTTTGAAGGGGTCGTGATGGAGGCCCCGCCCCCTCCGCCCCCGCAGGCAGCCATCCCGAGCGCCAGCAGGACCAACAAGCCCACCGTGACCAGTCCCAGACGCAGCCGGACCGCCGTGGCCTGAGGTCTGCGCCGAGCCAGCCCGACCATGCCCGCCAGCGTCAACAAGCCAACGAGGAGCCATGGGCTGCGACCGCCCTTGAAAGGCGGCGTGGTTCGCGGACGCGGCGTCAAACCTGAAGCGGCGGTGGAGGTTACCTTCACAGCAAAGCTGCTGGCGCTCGATCCATTCAGCGTCACCGAGGCCGGCGACACCGTGCAAGTGGACTCGGAAGGCGCCCCGCTGCAGCTGAGCGCGACGGTCTGATTCAGGCCATCGACGGGAGTAACACTCAGATTGTAAGTCGCCGACTGGCCGGGTGAGATGGTAGCCGCCGGCGCACCACTCAGCGTGAAGTCCTGGCCGGTGCCGGACAACGCCAGAGTTTGGGACACGCCGCCGGAGATGCTGAGGACGCCGGTGCGCACGCCAGCGGCCGTGGGCCGGAACGTTACCGAGACGGTGCAACTCCCATTGACTGCCAGGCTGCTGCTGCAATTGCTCGTGGCGGCGAAGTCGCCGCTGGCCGTCAGGCTGGTGATAGTCATGGCCGCATTACCGGTATTCGTCAAGGTCACGGTCTGCACCGGGCTGGTGGCGCCCATGAGCCGGCCGCTGAAGACCAGGCTGGTGGGCGAGAAACTCGCCTCCGGCCCCAGACCCGTGCCGGTCAAAGCGACGGTTTGCGTGCCAGGCGAGGCATTGTCAGTGAGGGTCAGGGTTCCGCTACGGCTCTCGATGGCCGTGGGCTTAAAGGTGACGGTGACGGTGCAGCTTGCATTGACGGCCAGGCTGCTGCCGCAATTGCTGGTCTGGGTGAAGTCGCCGCTCGCCGTAACGCCCGTCAGACTGAGCGGAGCCGAGCCGGTATTGGTCACCGTGACCGTCCCCAAGCTGGTCGACCCTACGTTCTCGGCGGCAAAGCTGAGGCTGGTGGGGGGGTTCAGCTTGACGGCGGGCGCCGCGCCGGTTCCGGAAAGGGAGGCGGTCTGGGGGCTGCCGGAGGCATTGTCGGTGATCGTCACCGCTCCCGTGCGCGCTCCGCTGGTGGAGGGCGTAAAGGTTACGCTGACGGTGCAGCTCGCCCCCGCGGACAAGCTTGCGCCGCAGGTGGTGGTGTCGGCGAAATCGCCGCTGGCGGTGATACTGGTGAGGGTGAGCGAGCCCGTTCCAGTGTTGCTGATCGTGATCAGCTGAGCGGCGCTCGTGGTTCCGACAGCTTGGCTGGCAAAAGTCAGGCTGGAAGGCGCAAGACTGACCTGAGGGACCGCGGTTCCAGTGCCGGTCAGGCTGACCGTCTGAGTACTGCTGGCGGCTGCGTTGGAATTGTCCGTCACCGTCAGAGTGCCGTTTCGAGTGCCGGCGGTGGTGGGCGTGAAGGTGACGCTGATCGCGCAGCTGGCTCCGGCGGCCAGCGAACTCCCGCAATTGTTGGTGGCACCGAAGTCACCGCTGGCGGTAATGCTCGTGATGGTGAGCGCGGCCGCGCCCGTGTTGCTGAGCGTCACGGTTTGGGCGGCGCTGGTCGAGCCCAGATTCTGACTGGAGAAGGTGAGCGCGGAGGGAGCGATCCCGGCGACCGGGACCACGCCGCTGCCGGTGAGGTTGATCGTCTGCGCGCTGGCCAGCATGCCATTCGAGTTGGACGTCACCGCCACGCTGCCACTACGCGTGCCGGTGGCCGTCGGCTTGAAGGTGACCGTGATCGCGCAGTTCGCTCCCGCGGCCACCGAGCTGCCGCAGTTGTTTGTCTGAGAGAAATCCCCGCTGGCCACGATACTGGTGATGGACAGCGCAGCCGAGCCCGTGTTCGACAGCGTCAGGGTCTGGCTGGGGCTCGACGTTCCTACGAGCTGACTGGCGAAGGTAAGGCTGCCGGGAGCGAGGCTGGCCACCGGCGCGACGCCCGAACCCGTCAGGGTCACGGTTTGGGTCGCGTTGGAGGCGGCGTCGGAGTTGTCAGTGACGGTGAGAGTCCCGTTGGTGGTCCCGGTGGCCGCAGGCGCGAAGGTGACGGTGATGGTGCAGTTGGCGCCTGCGTTGAGCGAAGCTCCGCAGTTGTTGCTTTGCTGGAAGCCACTGCTGGTGCTGATGCTGTTGATGGTGAGCGAGCCGTTGCCAGTATTGGAGAGGGTCGCCGTCTGCCCGGGGCTGGTGCTATTCACCAGCTGATTGCTGAAGGTCAGGCTGGAAGGAGAGAGCGCCGCCTCGGGCGCGACACCGGTTCCGGTCAGGGTGATGAACTGAGGATTGTTGAATCCGGTGACGTTGTTGGTAATCGTCACGTGACTGGAGAGGCTCCCTTCCTGGCTGGGGCTGAAGGTTACCGACACGGTGCAACTGGCGCCGGACTCCAACATGTTGCCGCAAGTCGTCGTTGCGGGAAAATTCACAGGATCGGCGCTGCTGATGCCGTAGAAGAATAGCGGAGCGCCTCCGTTGTTGGTGAGCGTCGCCGTTTGCGGAGTACTCTGGGTGCCCTTGTTCTGATTCCCGAAGGCCAGAGACGTGGGACTGGGCGTCATGACAGGCGCCTGCAGCATGACGGCGACATGCCCCGACATTTGCTGATCGAGCACGGTGAAGGCGAAGTCAGCGCGGCCGTCGGAGTTGAAGTCGGCCGCAGCGACTCCCAAAGCCGCGGTGTAGGTCAATCCGATGGTGAAGGAGTCATTTGTCGAGCCGAAGGTTCCATCTCCGTTTCCCATCAGCGTGGCGAAGGCGCCCGACGTGCCCGAGGTGGACACGGGTAGGGCGAGGTCCAAAAAGCCGTCACCATTGAAGTCGCCCGTGGCCAGGAAAGTTGCCGCCCCGCCCGTGGCGTATTCAACATGATTGGGGAAGGTACCGCTGCCGCTGTTGAGCAGCACCGAGGCTTCGGCGGTATTCGGGTAGGCGACGGCAAGGTCGATGCCGTTCTTTTTGTCGAAGTCACCGGCCACAAGGCCGGCGGGACCGCCTGCCGTTGCATCGGCAGCGTACGCAGCGCCGGAGGAGAACGTACCGTCGCCGTTTCCGCTCAGGATCCAGATCTCGTTGTTGGTGAAATCGCTGACCGCGAGGTCCAGTGTTCCGTTGCCATCAAAGTCAGCCAGCACGAGACCGTTGGGTTGACCAATGGCGCCGTAAGTCACTGGGCTGCTGAAGGTCCCATCGCCGTTGCCAAGCAAAACGGCTACGAACCCGTTCGGCCCCTGCGCGGGGCCAAGGCAGGCTACCCCGAGGTCCAGTTTGCCATCGCCGTTGAAGTCGCCGGTGACCACCAGGGAGGGCCTGCTGTTGGCAGCCAGTGCGGTTGGAGCTAAAGCCGTAAAGCCGCCACCCTGCATGCCCAGGAGAATCGTGATGGTGGCATCCTGAGAATTGACGACTGCCAGATCCGGAATGCCATCGCCGTTGAGGTCGCCAACCGCCAACCCTTCCGGCACCTTTCCAACCTGATAGCTCGAGGCGGACTGGAAGGAACCATCGCCATTGCCGAGAAACACCGAAACGAGGCCCTGGTTGCTGTCATTCGACACCGCCAGGTCCAGGTTGCCATCGCCGTTGAAATCCGCCACCACGGGCGGGAAAGGGTGATTGGCGCCTGAAGCGGACTGCTCGGTCGAGCGGAAGGTCAGGAAGGCGGTGGTGTTCGTGATGGGAAGATAAGCTACATTCGAGACCGTCGCGGGGGGATTCAGGACGGTCACCCAGCCGTTTCCATCCGCGGCAACGGCGCTCGCGGGCACCGTGACCGTCAACTGAGTGGGGCTCACGTAGGTGGTGGCAAGCTGGCTGGTCTTGGGCGGGTTACCGGGAACCGTCCACTGGACCACGGAGCTGGCCGTGAAGTTGGCGCCGGCGATGGTCACCGGAACCGCGGCGCCACCTGGCGGCGCGACAGCCACGGGCGAGATGCTTTGAATGTACGGTACCGGGTTGTTAGCCGCTTGGGCCTTCGGAGACCAGACATTCCAGACGATGAACCCCAGGAGCAGCAGCCAAAGCGCCCCAGAGTCCCGAACACACTTGCTTGTCATCAATTCCCCCCCATCCGCGTGTGGTGCGGCCGGCTTACTCCCCGCGCCGTTGGACAAGATTGTCCGGGCGCGGGTGCGAAACCTGTATGGCCTGCATTGAAGTCGCGGGAGTTCTCAGAATACCACAGCTCAGCAGAATCCATCGCCTCCTGAAGACTCAAACGATGACGCGTCTGTAATAGTACGAAAGTACCGGCGGCCCGAATGCGGCGAGATCCTCCGGACGAGAGACGGCGTGTCCGAGGCCCTTGACTTCGGCTCGGCACGTGAGATGATGATTGCCTGGTAATTCTGATTCGGCAGCGTCGGGAACTCATGCGTTCAGGTCGGCCCGCTGAGAGCTGGCTTGCTCAAAGATCCGATGAAGAGGCAGGCCGCCCTTCGCCACGGCGACCGGCTATCAGAGATCAGGCGCAGGCCGACGGTCCCGACCGACGAAGCTCGAGTGATTTGGCATCCACACGAGCCGGTTATGTGCCAGGTCGAGCCGTCTCCTCTCAGCACTAAAAAATAGCTTCCCAGGGAGGGGCGAAGCCAACCGAAGCCAATGGGGCTAAGTTTTTTGAAATCAGATCGTTGCCGAGAAAATCGCCGGGGCGAAGCCAACGAGGCTATCTCATTGTCGCTCAGCAGCTTATGGCAGAAAAAGGGCCCCTTTTCGAGATAAGTGTGAGGTTTGGGCTCCTACCGGTCAATGAGACCGATTTGAAAGGGCCATTCCTCAACTATGCGCCACTCGAATCAAAGCTAACTTATTCAAGTCAAATACCCTATGGTGTATCGTTGGACAACTTCTTGATAGAAGGAGGTTTGCGGCTTTGAGACTCAGACCTGCCATTCTCGTTGCGACGCTCGCGCTCGCCGTCGTGCCTGCCCTGCCGGCCCAGGATTCCGGGTGGGTGCCGCTGTTCAACGGCAAGGACCTCACCGGGTGGAAGAACAACGTCGATCAGAAGTGGGTGGTTGAAGACGGCACGATTCTCGGTGAGAGCGTCAATAAGAACTACGGTTACCTGACCACCGAGAAGACTTATCGGAATTTCAATCTCCGGCTGCGCTTCAAGCCCGAAGCCGGAGGAAACAGCGGCGTGTTTGTACGCTCCCGGATCATTGGCATCGATCCGGAGCATGGGCCGGACATCGAAGGCATTCAAGTGGAGGTCGACCCCAACCCCGGCCAGCACACCGGCGGGATCTATGAAAGCGGAGGACGCGGCTGGTTGATTCAGCCCACGCCGGAGGGCGAGAAAGCGCTGAAGCCCGGGCAGTGGAACGAACTGGAGATTTCGGTTCACGGCAATCGTTACGTCACGCGCTTGAATGGGGTCCAGATCGTCGATTACACCGACACGGCCCCGAAGTTCACCGACGGAGTGATCGGCCTGCAGCTCCACATGGGCGGCGGGGTGAAGATGCGGTGGAAGGATATCGAGATTCAGGAGACTGCGCAGTAGCGGCGGCTCCAGGATCCGGCGCCACAGAGAGGAGAAGTTCCGACATGGGCGAGAACAGTCGAAGACAATTTCTTCAGGTTTCTGCCGTGGCCACGGTGGCGGCGGTGCTCGTGCCCGAGCCCGGATCGGTAAACGACCACATTTTGCGGGCCGCGCCGCTGCCGGCTCCGGCGGGCAAGCCGATGAGTCTGGGGCTGATCGTGGGAATCGGAAAGGATCCCGAAGCCGCCATCAAGAAGGTTCACGATCTCGGCGTGCCCACCTGCCAGGTAGGCGTGGGCGAGATTGGCCCCGAGATCGTCAGCCGCCTGCGCAGCGCTCTGGACAAGTATGGAATCGAGGCCACGTCGGCGGTTTTTGGAGGTCCGGGGCCGGAGGTCTACGATTTCTATCAGGGCCCGGAGACCATCGGCTTTGTGCCGCGCAAGCTGAGAGCGGCGAGGATCGAGTTTGCCAAAAAAGTCTCCGATTTTGCCAAGCAGGCCGGCATTCCCGCTATCCAGGGGCACTGCGGATTCATCCCCGAGAATCCCAACAATCCTCTTTACAAGGAAGCGGTCGAGGCCATCCGCGAGGTCGCCAGCTACGCCCGGCAGAATGGCCAGGCTTTCCGTTACGAGACCGGCCAGGAGACGCCCATCACCATGCTGCGCGCTATCGAGGACGTCGGTCTCGACAACCAGGGCATCAACTTCGACTGCGCCAACCTGGTCATGTACGGCAAGGCGAACCCGCTGGACGCGCTCGATGTGATCGGCAAGCACGTGCAGGGTATGCACGCCAAGGACGGGTTGTATCCGACCGATCCCAAGAAACTCGGCGAGGAAGTGCCGATCGGGAAAGGGAGGGTCGACTTCCCGCGCATCTTCCAAAAGCTGCGGGCATTGAACTATCAGGGGGCCGTCACCATCGAGCGTGAGATCTCGGGGCCGCAACAGATGGAGGACATCCGGAGGGAGAAGGCATACCTGGAACGACTGCTGAGCTGATAGGTCAAGCACCGCTTCGGTATCATTCCTGATGACCGGCCCATCTCGGCGCGGGGCTCCCAAGGCCATGATCCAGCTAGGAGACAGGCCGGTGGCGCAGCGGCAATCCCGCTTTCCCTTGGCTCGCTTCCTGATTCTGGTGGGAAGGCGAGCCCGCGAAGACAACCTTTCCGGCCTGTCGGCCCAAACCTCCTACTATTTCGCCCTCTCGCTGTTTCCCGCCTTGATCGTCTTGGGCGCCGTCGTCGGCATGCTGCCCTTCACCCAACTCTGGGTCGCTATTCTGAGATGGATTACCCACTATCTTCCGCCGGAGTCGCGCGAGATCGTCTTTCAGACCGTCTTCAGCCTCACCAAGGGGCGCAAACAATTCCTCTCCCTGGGCCTTCTGGGAACGGTTTGGGCGGCGATGGGCGCCCTCATGACCTTCACCTCGGCGCTCAACGTCGTCTACAAGGTGAGCGAGACCCGCAGTTATCTGAGGAGGGTGGCCCTGAGCGCACTGATGTTCATTGTGCTGATCGTCATGCTGCTGGCGACCTTCGGGCTCTTTGCCGTTGGCGACAAGGTCGATCACTGGGCGGCGTCGAAAGTGCAGCTCGGCCTGCTTACGGCGGCAGCCCGCCTGATCCGGTGGACTGTCTCGCTGGCGTTGATCTTCCTCAGCACCTTGATCCTCGAACACGCGCTTCCGAACCTCAAGCGTGCCTGGCGATGGGCCGCGCCGGGGACCGCGGTTACGGTGTTGGGGTGGTTGCTGGCCACGGACGGATTCAACTTCTACGTGCGGCGTGTGGCCTCCTACAACCGGACTTACGGCGTCCTGGGCGCATTCGTGATCCTGATGGTCTGGGCTTATATCACCAGCCTGATCGCTTTAATCGGGGCTGAGATCAACGCCGCGCTGCACGAGGGCGGCTGAAAGATCGGGCGGCGGCTCGGAGCTCGGGTCAGACCCTCAGCAATTTATAGGTCCTCGCCTAATCACTCAAGCCTGAAGTGTCGATGATGATATTGACGGCCGGTCCCCAGGGAAGCCGGCCGGGAGACGTGTGGTCGCGCGTGGTTCTGGCTGGCGGGGCCTCGTTGCCGGAGCAAGGGCGAGCGCTTCCGGTTCTCGCACAGGATCTGGTTCAAGGAATCGAGGCCGAGGAGGTCAGAGGTGGATATCGTTGCCGAGAACGCGCCCGAAGCGCTACCGCAAGACGGCCAAGTCCTGGGTGCGGGTGGATCAGCGAGTGAGATCCCCGCCCACAACCCGGCAGACGAACTCCTGCGGGAGAACGAAGCCTATCTGAAAACATTGCTGGATTCCCTCTCCGTGGGGATCTTCACGGTGGATCCCCTCACCCACAGGATTCTGGAGATTAACTCCTTCGCGCTGCGGCTAATGCAAAGGACCCGGCAGGAAGTGATCGGCCACCTGTGCCATGGCTTTGCGTGTCCAGCCGAGGTGGGCCGGTGTCCCATCACGGACCTTAAGCAGACCATCGACGACTCGGAGCGTGCCCTCGTCACCGCCACGGGCGAGCGCCTCCCTGTCTTGAAAAGCGTCCTGCCGATCATCAGGAAAGGGCGGACGGTTCTGGTCGAAAGAGTGGTTGACATTCGCGCTCGCAAGCAGGCCGAAGCGGAGCTGCTGCATGCCAAGGAGGTTGCGGAAGCCGCCTGCCGTGTGAAGAGCGAGTTCCTGGCCAACATGAGCCACGAGATCCGCACTCCAATGAACGGCGTCATCGGAATGACCGACTTGGCCCTGGACACCGAACTCACCAAGGAGCAGCGTGAGTACCTGAACATGGCCAAGGTCTCTGCAGAATCCCTGCTGAACATCATCAATGACATCCTGGATTTCTCGAAGATCGAAGCCGGGAGGCTGGACCTTGACCCGGTGCCGTTCGACCTGTGTGCCAGCCTGGAGCAGACGATCAGAATGTGCGCCGAGCAGGCGCACCGGAAGGGGCTGGAGCTGGTCGCGGACCTGCGCCCCGAGCTGCCAGAGATGGTCCTTGGCGATTCCTGCCGGCTTCGACAAGTGATGGTGAATCTGCTCAGTAACGCCATCAAGTTTACGGAGCGGGGTGAGGTGGTGGTGCGGGTGGAGACCCAGGAGCTCCAAGGAGAAGAAGTCACCTTGCATTTCAGCGTTGCCGACACGGGCATTGGAATTCCGGCCGACAAGAAGCGTCTCGTCTTCGAAGCCTTTGCCCAAGCCGACAACACCATTAGCCGCCGGTTTGGGGGCACGGGCTTGGGGTTGACGATCTCCTCCCGCCTCGTGCAGCTGATGGGAGGGGAAATCGCGGTCGAAAGCGAACCGGGGAAAGGGAGCACTTTCCATTTCACCGCCCGATTTCGCCGGGCCGCCGGCGGCGCGACTCGTTCCTCGGCCGCGGAGCTGCGCACGCTGCGGGGATTGCGTACCCTGGCGGTCGACGACAACGCCACCAGCCGGCGCGTCTTGGGAGAGATGCTCTCGCGCGGAGGATTGAAGCCCGTGCTGGCCGCAGGAGCGCGGGAAGCGATGGAGATCCTTCGGGTTTCCGCTCAGGCCGGAGAGCCCTTTCCGTTGATGCTGCTGGACGCGCATATGCCCGAGGCGGACGGCTTCAAGTTGGCCGAACAGATCCGCCAGGACCCGAAGCTGGCGGACACCGTCATCGTGATGCTGGCTTCGAAATGCGAGCGCGGGGATGAGGCGCGCCGCCGGGAACTGGGAATCGCCGCTTGCCTGCCCAAGCCGATTGGGCAGACCGCGTTATTCGCGGCTGTCGGCAAGCTGCTGGCGCCGAAGCCAAGTCGCGCGGTCCCGCCGCCTCGGGTCGTTCGACACCCCGAAATGCGACGCCTTCATATTCTCCTGGCCGAGGATAATCCGGTGAATCAGAGACTCGCGTCGCGCATCCTCGAGAAGCACGGTCATTCGGTTCGGGTGGCCGCCGATGGTCACGAGGCGCTCGCGGCTCTGGGAAAGGAAAACTTCGACCTGGTCTTGATGGATGTGCAGATGCCAGGTATGGATGGGTTCGAGGTCACCAAAGCCGTCCGGGCGCAGGAGACCGCGACAGGACGTCATCGGCGCATTGTCGCCATGACCGCGCACGCCCTGAAAGGCGACCGTGAGCGTTGCCTGGCCGCCGGGATGGACGGCTACATCGCCAAGCCGATCCAGGTGAAAGAGCTTGTGGAAGCGCTCGCCAGCGCGGCAGCATAGCCGGGGTTTGCCGCGCCGAGCCTCTCGCCCAGACAACGTGTCCTCCGCCAAGTCTGGTCGCGGAGAGTGTGCAAGATTCGCTCGCCTTTTCCGGACGCTTTCCCGGCCTCCCTCCAATTCAGGGTTAAGTTCAAGAAAAGACACCTCGAAAATAAACGACGCGAGACGGCGTCCGTGTCGCCACCGTCGCATTTTCGCCTGCTAGGCTGGTAAAGAGGCTCGCACCCGTGTGCCTGGACAACGGACGCCCAGCCCGAGTCTCAGCGTGCGCCAGCGGTCACAGAAGCCTGCTATGTCTCCAGTCGCCCGGCATCGCCGGCTCAGGTCAGCCCCACCTCGGTGGGGTCACACGTATCCGAAGGATCTGGGGAGTGAATACCAACGAAGCCGGAATGTGTAAGAGCAGAAAAGGGTTGCTAAGAACGTGCCGATTTCTGGAGGCTTGCGATACTCACGCGGAGCTCGGCGTCCGCCCGGCCTGGGTCGGACAAGCGAGCAGGCAAGAAGGCGGTCGTCAAAATATACGAACGAACCCGTCAAGCTATTGATAATAAAGGATGGAAATTTTACGATTCCTTGCGATCCCGTCAGGTCATTGAAAAAAAGTAAGTTGTGGGATGTATCCCGTCAACTCGCTGAAAATAAAGGCTAAAGACGGTCTCGGGAGGCTCGAAGCATCGGCGGATGCCTAAATAAGGCCGCTGGCTTACTCATTCAATCAGCGGTTCTTCCCTGTGAGTGCGGCGGCTTGATCCGATCAACGCAACAGCCCGACCTGATACTGCAGGGCCGCGTTCTGGATTTGATAGTCGTACTTGGCATTGACGTCCTGGATCTCGGCCTGGGTTTCGCCCAGTTGGGCTTGATTGAGCTCGACGATCGAACTCAGTCCCAGGTTGTAGCGCCCCTGCGCCAGCGCGAGGGCCAGTTTGGCCTGATTCACCAGTTGGTCCGCCACGCTGATCTGCTGGTAGGCGGTGGTGGAGTCGGCCCAGGCATCCTGCACGTCGCGCGAGATTCGTTCCTGCTGGTTGCGCAGGTTCTGATCGGCGGCGCGCGCCTGCATCATGGCGGCGGTGCGGCGGGCGGCAAAGAGGTGGCCATTGAAGATGGGGATGTTGACGTTGATGGCCGCAGCCTCGTAGTGATCGGGGATGACGTGGGGAGGCGTCAATTGCGCGATGGCCGGAATGAAGCCCGCCACTCCCTCGCCCTGGACGGTAGGAAACGACAGGTCCCGTTCCGCTTTCTGGAACTTATAGGCGGCGTCGCGATCGAAGCGCAGCGCGATCAATTCCGGACGGTTGCCCATGGCTTCCGACACCAAAGGATCGGCCGTCGATGGCGGAGGCGGAGGAGACGGCTCCTCCTGCAAACTGAACGACTGTTGCGAATCGGACCCCAGCGCCCGATTGACCTGGGCAAACGCCTTGACAATGTTGTTTTGCGTGGTGATGAGGAGAAGCTTGGCCTGAGCCAGGTTCACATTGGCGAAGCTCAGGTCGAGATCGGACTTAAGCTTGTTATTCACCAGGGCGGTCACCTGGTCGGCCACCACCTGGCGTTCGGCCACGGTCTCTTGCGCGACCTTGAGCAGCGCCTGCGACCGCAGCGCTTCAAAGTAGGCTTGATTCACCGCCAGCAGGACGTCGTAACGCGTGGCCTGCAAGCTCTGCTGCGCGGCCCGCGCTTGCAGCCGCGAACTCGCCACCAGGTTCGGAGTGCGTCCGGAGTCGGTGATGAGCTGGTCGAGGGTGATCCCCTGGCCGAAGCGGTTGAACAACCGGGAGTCGGTCAGGTAGCCCGCTCCAATCCGCGTTTGCCGGTCCGCCACCGAGCCGGTAACGCTGCCGTAGACCGTCGGATAGTACGCCGAGAGCTGCTCGCGAACGACTTCATTGCTCACCAGCGCCTCATACTGCGCGGACTGCACCTGCGGATGGTTCTTCAGCGCCAGAGCCTCGGCCTGCTTCAGAGTCAGCACGGTTGGCGCGGCCTGGGGCTGCCGGGGGGCTGGAGACGATTGACCCGCCGCCAGCCAGGGCGCGGTCAGTGTAGCTGCCAGAAGAACGATTGCTGGGTTCCTCATAAACTGGAATCCTTCCTGGTTGGATTCACACCGCCTGACAGGTATCCACGGCCGCTGTCTGCCGGAAGCGGGAAGTATCTGGAAAGCTCACCCCAGAGACCCTTCGAAAAGGGCCGTTTTTCTGTCGCGCGGCTCTGCGCCCTCCGGGCACTCGGTGGTCAATCGTTTTCGTCACACCCCGGCCGGACCGCCCGGCGCGGTGAGGGGAACTTCGTCCTTTCTGCCGTGAATCAGCAGATACACCGGCGGCAGGACAAAGATGGTCAGAATCACGGAAAACGTCACACCGCCGATGATGGCCCAGGCCAGCGGGGTATACGCTTCGCTGCCCACTTCCAGCTTGAAGGCCATAGGAAGCAGGCCGACGATGGTGGCGAGCGAGGTCATCAGAATGGGCCGCAGCCGGATCCGGCAGGCTGTGATGACCGCGTCGCGCGCGTTTTTTCCCTCGTCCCGCAGGATGCGGGTGAAATCGACAATCAAGATGCTGTTCGAGACCACCATGCCGGTCATCATCACCACGCCCATCAAGGATTGAATATTGAGCGAGGTATCTGTGACGAAAAGGGTGATGAGCACGCCGATCAAACCTGTGGGAATGGCAACCAGGATGATGAACGGATCCACAAAGGACGAGAACTGGGCCACGAGAATCAGGTAGACCAAAAGGATTGCGAGGATGAGCCCCATGCCAAAGCTCGCGAAGGAGGATTCCATGGTGAGCACGAGCCCCCGGATGTCCACTCGAAAATTCGAGCTAGGCAGTTTGGTCGCCGCCACGATCTTCCGGATCGCTTTGTAGGGCGTGCCCAGGTCCTCGCCCGACGGAGAGACGTAGATATCGACGTTCCTCTCCAACGCGTAGTGGTCTACTTCCGTCGGCGTCAGGATCGGTGTCACCGAAGCCACCTGGTTCAGGTAGGTGGGCCGATTCAGCGCCGGCGCGTGCAGCGGCATGGTCACCAGGTCATTGACGGACTTAATCTGGTTGTCAGGGTACTGGACGGTAACGAAATAATTGTTGCCCGACCGCGGATCGACCCAGTAGCTGGGAGCGATCATGATGTCCGAAGTCAGAGAAGTGATCAGATTGTCGATCACCTCTTTTGGGCTCAGGCCCAGTTCGCTGGCGCGCTCCCGGTTCACGTTAACCTGCAGGGCCGGGTAGTCCATGTCCTGAGGAATATAGACATCGCTGATCCCGGGGACCGCTCGAAAACGTTGAGCCAGCTCCTGGGCAATGTTCTCATCCTGATTGAGGTCCATGCCGCTCACCTGTACGTCGATGGGCGCCGGCACGCCCTGGTTGAGCACGGCGTCGACCAGGCTGCCCGATTGAAAGTAGGTGCGAAGCTCGGGAAGCTGGTCTTGAATGCGCTCCTGCACGCGACGCATGTACTCAAAGCTGCTGATTTTGTGCTCCGGAGTGAGGCCGGCCTGCACAAAAGCCGTGTGCATGGCAGCGTTCGAGGTGAACAGAGCGGAGAAGTCCGCCATGACGCCGACATTCGAGACAATCGTGTTCAAGTCGCCCGGCTCAACGGTCTGTCGAATGATGTCCTCCACCTTCTTGACGTATTGCTCGGTGACCTCCAGTCGAGTTCCGGTGGGAGCCTTGAGGTTGATGACGAATTGACCGGCATCCGTCTTGGGAAAAAACGCCTTGCCGATGAAGGGGTAGAGGAAGAGGCTCAGGGCAAATGCGCCGGCGAGTCCCAGCAGCACCGCCCGCGGGCGGTCGAGCGCCGTTTGGACTTTGGCCTCGTAAGCCGCCAGCATGCCCTCAAACCTGGCGTTGAATGCGGCGTGAAACCGCTGGCCCCACGAAGCCTGCGGGGTGGCGGGCGCCGGACCGGCCGGCTCCTCTGGACCATCGTGGGCGCCCATGTGGTGGCCATGAAGGATCGGCTTCAAAATCCGGGAACAATACAGGGGCACCACCGAAATGGCCACGAAGTAGGAAGCGAAAAGAGAGAGCACTACCCCGGAGGCGAGAGCAACGAACAGGAACTTGCTCACGCCGTAGAGAAACGTGACCGGAAAGAATACAACCACCGTCGCCAGCGTGATGGCCAGCACCGGGAGCGCAACCTCGTTCGCCCCCTTCTCGGCAGCGACTTCGGGCGATTCGCCCATTTCCATGTGGCGATAGATGTTTTCGAGCACGATCACCGAATTGTCGATCAGCCGGGAGAACGCCAGCGCCAGGCCGCTCAGCACCATGGCGTTGATCGACTTTCCGCCCAGGTAGAGGCAGAAGAAGGCCACCATGACCGACAATGGAATGGAAAGAAACACGGCCGAGGTGGCGCGAAGGCTCCCCAAGAACAACAGGATCATAAGGCCGGTGAGCACCAGGCCCATGCCGCCTTCGTGCAGCACGGTCTTGATGGCCTGCTTCACAAAGAGCGACTGGTCGAAGACCACGTGTGTGCCGAGCTGCCGCGGGATGTCCCGCAGGTGGAGGATAGCCTCCTTGATTCCGTTCACCACCGCGATGGTGTTGGTATTCCCGCCCTGCTTCATCACCGGAACGTAAACCGACCGCTGGCCGTCGACGCGCACGATGTTGTATTGCGTGTAGGAGCCGTCCACCGCCTTCCCGACATCGGAGAGATACACGGAGTTCTGTCCCACGGTCTTGAGGGGAATACTGTTCAAGGCCTTTGCATTGGGGACCTGTCCGTTCGTGTAAATGTTGTAGTCCAGAGGCCCGATGCGGACGTCTCCGGCGGGCAGAATCAGGTTGGAGGAATTCACGGCCCGCACGACGTCCATGGGGCTCAGTTCGTGCGCCTGCAACTTCAGCGGGTCGGTATAGACCATAACCTGCCGGTACTTTCCTCCGAAGGGCGGCGGCACGGTGGCGCCCGGCACGCCGGCGACCTGGTCGCGGATCTGGTACTGCAGATAGTCGTGAAGCTGGGTTTCGGTCAGCCCTTTGCCTTCGACCGTCAGGAGGCAGACCGGGAGGGTCGAGGCTCCCACCTGCAGCACTACCGGCGGCAGCGTTCCTTGCGGCAGCCGCTTCAAGTCCGCCATCGCCAGGTTGGCGATGCTGGTCACGTCGGCGTCCCCGTTGGTGCCGGGCTGGAAATAGATTTTGATCAAGCTGACGCCGGGGAGCGAGCGCGACTCCATGTGGTCGATCGAGCTGCCCAGGGTGAAGAATCTCTCGAAGGTGTCGGTGATGTCGGCTTCGATCTGTTGGGGCGGCATGCCGTTGTAGAAGGTTGCGACTTCCACGACCGGGATGTTGATGGGCGGAAACATATCTACCGGCATGCGGACCACGCTCGACACGCCCAGAACCAGGGCAATCAAGCAAACGACCACGATGAAATAAGGATGACGAAGCGAAAAGCTGGCCATTTATTCACTCCCGCCCATACTGGCCGGACTCACGATTTTTGGCTTGACAATTTCCCCCGGCCGGAACTGGTTCTGCTCCCCGAAGATGACCAGTTCGTTCTCTTGCACACCGGACACGGTCTCGACGTCATTGGCGGTCTCCATCCCGAGCTTCACCGGGCGGGACTCGATCGCGTGCTGTGCGTTTACTACCAGAACGGTGCCCGCCCCTTCGCCGGATTGCCGCACAGCTTGGACGGGCACCACCAGCACGTTAACGCCGCGCGCGGTGGGAAGCTTCACGTAGGCGTACATGCCCGGGACGAGTTCGTAATTGGGATTGGGTACCTGGACCTCCGTGTGCATCGTACGCGTCTCGAGATCAATCTGGTCGGAGAACCGGGTGACCTGACCCCGAAAGGCTTTGTTCAGAGCCGTCACCCGCACCTGCACCGGCTCTCCAACGCGCACATCCGGAACGACGGTCTCAGGGACCGGGATCACCAGGCGCAGAAGATCGTTTTGGGAGAGGTGGCACAGGGCCAATGCATTCTCGCTGGTGGAAGTGCCGGCGGGCAGCAGCGCGCCGGTGTAAGCATAGAGTTCGGTAACCACGCCGTTAAAGGGAGCCACGATGCGCGAGTACGCAAACAGCGCCTCATCTTTCTGCAGGGTCGCCTTGGCGGCGGCGAGTTCCTCTTCCGCGGCTGCCACTGCATCCTTTGCAGCGGAGACTTCGGCGGCGGTCTCCTGATCCTTGCCCTGGGCCACGTCGACTTCTTCCTGCGCGACCAGGCCGGGGTTCGTGGTCTGGACGCCGCCCAGACGGGTGTAAGTCAAGTGGGCCACCTGGTAGGCCGAGCGGGCGCGCGTCAGTTCTTCCTTCGCCCGTGCCAGGTCCTGCTCGCTCCGCTGCTCAGCCGCCTTGTCATGGCTGATCTGCTGCTCGAGCTCGGGAATCTCCAGAACCGCCATCAACTCTCCGGTCCTGACGTGCGTGCCCCAGTCGATGTGAAGCTCCTTCACGTAGCCGGACTCCTTGGCGTGTACGTCGATTTCCTGGAAGGGACGGAACTCCGAAGCGATCTCGAGCTCGTTGGTCAGGTTCTGGCGGCTGACCTTGACGACGGGCGCCACCGGTGCTGCGTCCGCATCCGGGCCGGGCTCGCTCTCTGCGCGCCGGGAGCACGCCGAAATCAAAAAAGGAAGAGATGCGATCAAGACCAGCGCGCATCCCCGCAATATCAACCCACAGGATTGAACTTTGGAACTGCCTATTCTCATTTTGTTTTATTCGCCCCGAAATCGCACGTCTCGGGCATTCTCCTCCTCGAGATACGCCCTCAAGAGTCAAACCGACTTGAAAAAGTGCGCCACCTTATAGCCTGCCTTCTCAGAGTCGCAAACGCCTGTCTGCACCATGTTCGGATGACCCTCTTTCGGTCTTCTCTGCCCGACGCTCGGACTGCAGCAGGTCTTAACGTAGAGCAGGCCGTGCCACCGCCGCGGAGACGACCGCAGTACCCGAGCCTCGACTCTCTGATGAGAACGCTAGCTCCGGTCCTGAAGGACTTGCCTCAGCTTTTCCAACGAAAACTCGCCGGACTCGCAAAAGGCCATGATCCTTTCCTCCGACTTCTGTAGTTTTTCCGCAGCAGCCGGAATGTCGGCGGCGATCAGCTTCGGGACCTGGAGCAGTCCGTGCCGGTCGCCGTGAAGCAGGTCCCCGGCGCTCACTCCGAGACCACCAACCTCGATCGTCGATCCGAAATCAAAGATGTGAGCGTAAGCGTGCGAGACCGCCAACTTACCCGCAAACAGGTGAAGGCCCATCTTGCGGACCCTCGGCAGTTCCCGAACGGCGCCGTTGGTGACGTACCCCGCGCAACCGAGGGCCCGGAGGATGGCCGCGTGCACGTCGCCGATGAAGGCGCCCAAACCTGGCTGCTTGTCGACATCTTCCAGCACTACGACCCGCGGCGGTGGCACCTGCAGCACGTATTGCCACCAGTCCGTACGGTCGTGGTAGCTTCCGCCTTGCATGGGCGGGCTACCGCTGCGCAGGCGGGCCGTGACCGCGTAGCCCACCATCGGCGGCAGGTCCTCAAACATGCAATGGATGCTGGAGTCTGCAAAGCCGGTATTGCGCAGCCTGACCCCGAAGGTCTCAATGGCGTTGGAGACCGTACAGGTATCCAGGCTTCGTAGAGCGTTGAGTTGCCTCTCGCTCAGAACAGGCTCGAGGGCCATACCGATCCCCTTTTCGCGAATCCGCCCGCAAGGGCAAGTTACGCAAGGTTTCGAATCTTATGCTCAGGGGGACGATTACAGCAGGATGGGCGGAGATCGAAGTGGGGTAGTGCAGAAGAAGTCCACCGTACGAAGCGGCGGGGTCTCGTTACTGCGAACGACGAGTACCCGGCCGCGAGGCCGTACCGTGCGGAACCTGGGAACCGCGACCCGAACACTGATCATCCGCAGCGGGGAACGGGGTCGGCTCTCTCGGATTTTGCAGGTCTGCGATATCCAGTGCGATCCACTTGAGCGGGGAAGGCTGAAACTGTGCTTGGCCAGCGTCGCGACCGAGATCAGGCCGACCGACAACACAAGGATGCAGAGCCGCCAAGCCGCCTTGCGGCGCGCCCTCGTCCTAACAGGCGCTACCATGCTTTGTTCCCTCGCTGGTTTCAGACCCACAGTGATTATGAAGCGCGATTATACCCCACGGGATGCCTGTACGCCAGTCAAGGCAGGACACAGGCTGGAACGCTGGGGCCTGCCACAAGAAACCCGGCCGCGCGACTTGGCCGTGCGGCCGGGCTCTGGTCAGCAGGTAAGCACCGCTTAGGGCAGGGTGTACCGTAAGTCGACGTACCCCATGCTCAAGTGGGCATTCTTGGGTGCTCCACTAGCCACGACCCAGGGTGCGCGGGTGACATAGGAGTATTGGGTGATGAGCGATAGCGCTCCGTAATGCGGGTTCTTCCAGAAGGTCTCGATGACCCCGAAAGTCGGTTCCTGGATGGTCTTGTTCTGGCTGTTGGGCGCACCCGGGTAGCCGTAACCGATGTAGGAGGGTTTGCTCGAGTAGATCTGGTTGCAGACCGCGGGTGGCGGTGTCGTTCCGGGCGGTGGAGTCACCGCCGGCTGGGTGTAGCAGTCGATACCATAGTTGCGCTGAGCCCATGCGCCGCCGTAGTAGCTGTAGAACATGGTCTTCGGGTTGACTTGATATTCGAATCCCGCCAACCCTGAAGCGGAATGGACAAGAGACGGATGGTAGTTGCCGTCAGCATCCCGGTTGATGACAAAATCCGGCGCCAAGGCGAAGATGTAACGGCCGGTGCCGTCATTGTAGAAGCTGTTCAGGACAAAGTGGAAGTTCTTGAAAAGCTCCAGGTTGAAATTCGCCGCCACTCCAGCGCCCACCGCCGAGTCGTGCACCTTGGTGGTTGGGTCGTAGGTGCGCACCGCGTCCATCAGGCCGGCAAACTCGATGTGTTCATGCAGCTTTCCCACCTTAGGATCGAAAGCCACCTTGGCGATGATGTCCGGCATCGGATTGGGCGTGGCGGGATTGTTGGCGACGTTCGCGTTGTTGATGCCGCCCGAGCCGTTATCCCCTTGACCTGCCATCGAACTCGGCACGGTCGCTGTTGCGTAAAGCTGCTGAGGGTCTTCAATCGAGATGCCTGCGGCAGCGGTGTCGGTGAAGTGATAGATCATGCGGAACTGGGCTTGACGCGCCCAAACCAGGCCCACTTGGTAGTTCGTATCCATATCCTGCGAATAGAAAATATCGGAAGGATTTGCGGAGAGCCCGGTGCGGTTCGGGGTCAGCAAGGTCCAGGACTGGCCCCCCAGAAACTCGAAGTGGCCCTTGCGGCCGTCGATCCAATACAGGCGCGAGCGGAAGGTGTTAGAGTTGCTCGAATCGTAGAGGTTCGGCGGAGCAAAACCCAAAAAGTCAGCCTCGATGTGACCGTGCCAATCGAAGCCCACGTATTTGGCGTTCACGTCCAGGCTGATGCGGGAGTTTTGCATCGAGAACTTTGTCTCCGAAAGCTGCCCTGTCGCCCCATTGGAGTAAGGGATGCCTCCGAACGAAGTCCCAATTCCGCTGCCCACGTTTGTCGAGCGTGTGAACACCGTGAAGTCCATGAAGCCGCCAGGTGTGAATGTGGCGCCGCCGATCTTCACTGATAGCGGACTCACGCCTTCCTCATCGTTCCGCGAGGCCCCATTGTTGTAGAAGGGCTCGGGGCTCGGGAGCAGGGCGGGTTCGGGGTCCGGCGACGCCGAGACCTCGGCAGCCTTGGGAATCACAGGACTCAGACTCGCCACTTGGCCGAGGCTGGAAGGCTGCCGGCCCGAGGCGGCCGGTAGGGTGGCCAACTCTGGGTGGGCGGGGCTGGTCCGGTCCATCTGCTTCTTGATCTCAGCCATCGCCGCTTGCAGTTGACTGATCTGCTGCTGCTGCAAGGCGATCTGCTGTTTGAGCAGTGATACTTCGGCGGCGGCGGAGTTGGCGCCCGCCTGGCTCGCTGGCTGTGTTGCCTGCGTTGGGGGTGATTGCGAAAATGCAGGAAGGCTGCAGGCCAGCACCAACGCCACCACAAGCAGACAGGCGCCTCTTATTCTCAGTTTGTGCATCATTCCTCCTCAGATCGTTGGAATCGTCCCGTTGGTCCGGATCGCGAAGTGCTCAGGGAAACCGCCAACGTGGTATGGTGTTGGGGACCTGTTACGGTGCCGTCACGTCATTGTTAAGTATATGTTACAGATCTACCATGCCAGCCCCAGTCTTCGAATGACCGCGTCCGCTGCCCCGCAGAGCGCCTGTTCACACCGGGCCTCTATGCTGCTCGATGACTGAACTCGAGCCGGATATTGCGGCTTTGGTACGATGCGAATGGGCTCTGCGGACTTCTTTTCGGAGGGACGCGAACCTTCGATGTCCTTGCGCCGCCTGGATGCACGGAATCTTACAAGGCTTAGCCCGGCTTGCCCGGACCGAGGCTCCCAGCAGCGGGAAAAATTTACGTGGTCCAGAACCGATTTCCACCCCCGGGCGGCACCAAACCGCCACAACTGTAACGTTATGAATGAAGTGAGAGTTGGACCCCATCTTGCTCAACCAAGGGGTTGCAAGGAGGGGTGGCCGTCGAAGGGGACGATGAAAGCTTGCCTGCTCATGCTCGTCTTGGTCCTGGTTCCCACCGCGGCGGTAGCGTTTGACTCGGCCGACTTGTCAAGCCTTTGCGCCGCGGCTGCCCAGGTGTTCTTCCTGGTTGCACCTGTCACGTTGGCCGTAGGCTCGCTCATCGGCCTCCTCTCCCGCCGCCGAGCGTGATGCGAAGGCAAGCCGCCACCGCACTAAACTGAGCGTCTTAAGTAATTGCGCATAGTCGGCGTAGCGTGTTGTTGGGTTTAGTCCAGTTGGCGAACTCGGTTTCGACCGCGACGTCAGCCAACTGGGGGAAATAGCGGTTATGAAGACAAAGCCGGCGAGTGAGTTTCCACACCCGCTCGCTGGGATTCAGTTCCGGACTGTAAGGCGGCAGGAAGTCAAGGGCGAAACG
>Ga0335085_10005002_pt1 | contig 21608 bp, 19 predicted proteins | sample Lox_Sample_45_FD_206712 | JGI IMG/M metagenome (GOLD analysis project Ga0335085, IMG submission 206712) | Soil microbial communities from Loxahatchee National Wildlife Refuge, Florida, United States - Lox_Sample_4.5 | ecosystem: Environmental > Terrestrial > Soil > Wetlands | place: USA...
GCCGCTACCGCGTGCGGACTGTTTGCGTGGCTGCGGTTCGAGACCGACGGCGGCGAGCCGGCGCTTTTGCGCGCCGCCGCGGCCAGCGTCCTGCTGGCGGTCGGAGTTTACGGGCTCATCGTACCGGCGCTCACGCCGCTTTTCCCCAGCGCGACCGTTGCCGCATTGGTCAAGCGGTCGGCTTGTGCGCATCCTCTGGTCGTCAGCGACGGTTACGCGGAACCGAGCCTCATTTTCCTCCTCGGTGCTGGCACGCGCCAGAGCGACCCTGCCGGGGCCGCGGAGTTCCTGCGCCAGGGCGCCTGCCGCTTCGCCCTGGTCGACCAAAGCGCCGTGCGCGTGTTTGCCGAGCGCGCACAAGCGATCGGCCTGCGCTACGAGCGGATGTCGAACGTTGCCGCCTTCAATATCGGCAGCGGTAAGCCGATCAACATTGCCGTGTTTCAGTCGGCGGACGGCGCGCGATGAACCAGTCGCGATCCGGTGGCCGGCCTGCGCGGTCCCGGCGTGCGGCTGGCAGGGCACCGGACGGTCTAAACACCACCCGGCAACCCGGCGACGCAGCCGAGAGCGGCCCCTCGGCCTGGCTTTTTCCGCTGCGGACCGTCGACAACCTCGGGCGATGGATCGCGGTCTTGGTCCGCCGGCCGCGGCATCGCCTGCCGCGCGTCGCGCTCGGCGCCTATGTTGCGGTCGCGTTGGCCTTGGCGGCTATCGTGACATCGATGTTTCTGTTCGACGTCGCGGTCAGCGACTGGGCGCGGGACTTGCCGGCATCGGTCACCGGTCCGGCCGACCAGATCACCAATCTCGGTCGTTCCGGTTACTTTCTCTATCCGCTCGGCTTTTTGGTTATCGGTCTCGCCGCCGTGATGCGGCCCTCGCTGCCGCGCATGACGCAGGGAGTGGTTGCGGCGCTGGCCGCGCGCTTCGGCTTTCTGTTTCTCGCGATCGGCACGCCGAGCCTGTTCGACACCATTGCCAAACGTCTGATCGGCCGGGCGCGCCCCTACGTCGGTCCGGTCGATGATCCGTTTGCCTACAAGCCGTTCATCTGGCGGCCGGAATACGCCAGCATGCCGTCCGGTCATGCCACGACGGCTGCGGCGGCGGCCATTGCAATCGGCGCGATCTGGCCGCGGGCCCGCCCGGTCATGTGGCTTTACGCCGTGATCATTTTCGCAAGCCGCGTCGTCGTGCACGTGCATCATCCGAGCGACGTCGTTGCCGGCGGCTTCGTCGGCGTCATCGGCGCGCTCATGGTACGCCGCTGGTTCGCGGCACGCGGCCTGGTGTTCGGTGCCGGCGATCTGCGCGCGTTTGCGGGACCTTCGCGGCGTCGCCTCAAGGCCGCCGCCCGTTCGCTGGTCGGCTGGCCGCCGAAGCCGAGGCGATAATCTTCAGGCGCGCACCGCGGCGGCCAGCGCGGCAAAGCCGCGCTCGAGATCGGCAAGCAGGTCCTCGACGGCTTCAAGTCCGATGTGAAAGCGCACGGTCGGGCCGCCGGGTTCCCAGCGCGTGGCGGTGCGCACGCTGGCGCAATCGAACGGGATCGCGAGGCTCTCGAAGCCGCCCCACGAGGCGCCGATGCCGAATAGTTCGAGCGAATCGAGAAACGCGTATACGGCCCGTTGCGGCGCCGGTTTGAGAACGATGCTGAACAGTCCCGAGGCGCCGGTGAAATCACGCTTCCACAGGGCGTGGCCGGGATGACCCTCCACCGCCGGGTGCAGGAGCCGCAACACTTCCGGCCGCTGTTCGAGCCAGCGCGCCACCGCGAGCCCGGAGCGATAATGCCGCTCGAGCCGGACCGCCAGCGTGCGCAGGCCGCGCAGGCCCAGATAGACGTCGTCGGGACCGACGCAGAGCCCGTTCAAGTGCACCGTATTCTTCAGGCTGCCGGCCGCGCCGGCATTGGCTGCGACCGTGCCGAGCATCACATCGGCATGGCCGCCGAAATATTTGGTGCCGGCATGGATCGACAGGTCTACGCCGAAATCCAGCGCGCGAAAGTAGAGCGGCGTCGCCCAGGTATTATCCATGAGCACGACCGCACCGTTGGCATGGGCGGCGGCGGCGATGGCGGGAACGTCCTGCATCTCGAAGCTGAGCGAGCCCGGCGATTCCAGGAACACGGCGCGGGTATTGTCCCGCATCAGCTCGGCGATCGAGGCTCCGGCGAGCGGATCGAAATAGGCGGTGCCGACGCCGAACCGGGTCAGGACCTGGTCACAGAACATCCGCGTCGGTCCGTAGACGCTGTCGGTGACGAGGAGATGATCGCCGCTACGGACGACCGACAACAGCGCCGCCGAAATCGCGGCGAGCCCCGACGGCAACAGCGCCACGCCGGCGCATTGCGGGCCCTCCAGCTCTTGAACCGCGGCTTCGAGCGCCTCCGTCGTCGGCGTGCCGCGGCGGCCATACTGGTAGCGCGCCCGGCGGGCGACGAAATCCTCGGCGCTGGGATAGAGCACGGTGGAAGCGTGATAAACCGGCGGATTGACGAAGCCGTGATACGCGGCCGGATCGCGTCCGGCGTTGACGACGCGCGTGTCCTTAAGCTGCGCCCGGACCGGGCCGTCTTTCTTTCCCTCTTTCATCGCCATCGTCTCTCGTGTATGTCGCCGGACGTTCACGGCGCACCCAGCGCCGTTAATCGTGCCATTACTTCGGCATCGTCCGCCTTCGTCAACCCTTGACCTTGCCGGGCGGTCGTTCTCAGATGCCGGCCGGGCAGGGCTGCCGTGAACGCACCGGAGAATGCTGTCGCGCCGCCGTCCATCCTGAAAGGCTTGATCATGAAACGCCTCGCTACGGCAATGGCATTGGCAACCGTGCTTGCATTGGCGACGCACGCCGCCGGCGCACAGACGCTTACTGCGGTCAAGGAGCGCGGCCATCTGATCTGCGGGGCCAACGGAACGCTGGCGGGCTTCGGCCAGCCGGACCCGCAAGGCAATTGGATCGGCTTCGACGTTGATTTTTGCCGCGCCATCGCCGCTGCGATCTTCGACGATCCGACCAAGGTCAAGTTCGTGCCGCTGACGGCCAAGGACCGCTTCACCGCGCTGCAGTCCGGCGAGATCGACGTGCTTTCCCGCAACACCACCTGGACGCTGTCGCGCGACACCTCGCTCGGGCTCGATTTCGCGGCCATTACTTTCTACGACGGCCAGGGATTCATGGTGCACAAGGCGCTCAAAGTCAGTTCGGCTCTCGAGCTCAACGGCGCCGCCGTCTGCGTGCAGCAGGGAACGACTACCGAGCTCAATCTCGCCGATTATTTTCGTTCCAATCACATGAGTCTGAAGACGGTGACCTTCGCCACGGGGGATGAGGCGATCAAGGCCTATGAATCGGGTCGCTGCGATTCCTACACTACCGATTCATCGGGCCTTTACGGCGAGCGGCTGCAACTGGCCGAGCCGAGCCAAAGCATCGTCCTGCCGGAAATCATTTCCAAGGAACCGCTCAGCCCGGTGGTGCGCCATGGCGACAATCAGTGGACCGACATCGTGCGCTGGACCCACTTCGTCATGATCAACGCCGAGGAGCTGGGCGTGACCAAGGCCAATGTCGACGACAAGAAGAAGTCGAGCGATCCGGAGACGCGGCGGCTGCTCGGGGTCGAGGGTCAGTATGGCGAAGCCCTTGGCCTGACCAACGACTGGGCTTACCGGATCATCAAACATATCGGCAATTACGGCGAGAGCTTCGAGCGCAATATCGGGCAGGGCTCGCCGCTGAAGATCGTGCGCGGGCTTAACGCCTTGTGGACCAAGGGCGGCTTGCAGTACGGCCCGCCCATTCGCTGAACCGATGCCGCTACGCCCGTCGTTCGCCGCGGGCCGGCCGATGGCAGACACGGTCCGGCGTGCGCTTCTGCCGGACCATCGCCGGCGCCGCTTGGGCAGCCTCGCCGTTCAGATGGCCATCGTCGCGGCGATCGCCGCGCTCGTCTACGGCGCGGTCTACGACGTGGCGCAGAATCTGACCCGCGCCCATGTCGCCTCCGGGTTCGGCTTCTGGAACAATACCGCCGGCTTCGATATCAGCCAGACGCTGATCGGCTATTCGGCAAGCACGTCGACGTTCGGCCGCGCGTTCTGGGTCGGTCTTCTCAACACGCTTCTCGTCGCCGCGATCGGCATCGTGCTGGCGACGATCCTCGGATTCGTCGTCGGCATGGCGCGGCTGTCGCGCAACTGGCTGGTGGCGCGGCTTGCCGGCGGCTTCGTCGAGGTGGTCCGCAACGTCCCGCTGCTGCTGCAGCTGTTGTTCTGGTACAACGCCGTGCTCAAATCGCTGCCGCAGGTGCGCGGCAGCGTCACGCTTCCGGGCGGCGGCATTCTCAACAACCGCGGTCTGTTCCTGCCGGCGCCCGAATTCGGCGCTCACTTCAACGTCGTGCTCGCCGCTTTGTTGGCCGGGATCGCCGGCGCGATCGCGCTACGCATCTGGGCGCGCCGCCGCCGCGACCGTACCGGTGCCGAAACGCCTATTTTCTGGCCGGCGCTCGGCCTCGCGCTCGGATCGCCGCTCGTCGCGTTCGCGCTTGCGGGATTTCCGCTGCATTTCGACTTCCCGCAAATGGGCCGGTTTAATGTCAACGGCGGGGTCGCGATCCTGCCGGAATTCGCGGCGCTCGTTGTGGCGCTGACGGTCTACACCGCAGCCTTCATCGCCGAGATCGTTCGCGCCGGGGTGCTTGCCGTTCACAGCGGCCAGATCGAGGCGGCGCAGGCGCTCGGCTTGCGCACGACGACGACCCTTCGCCTGGTCGTCGTGCCGCAGGCGATGCGCGTGATCATTCCGCCGCTGACCAGCCAATATCTCAATCTGACCAAGAACTCATCGCTTGCCGTTGCGATTGGTTATCCCGATCTGGTCCAGGTGTTTGCCGGGAGCGTGCTCAACATCACCGGCCAGGCGGTGGAGGTGATCGCCATCACCATGGCGGTCTATCTGGCGATCAGCTTGCTGACCTCGTTGCTGATGAATCTCTATGCGCGGGCGACCGCGATTGCGGAGCGGTGACCAGATGAGCGCCATCAGCGACGACTCGTCGTCCTATGTGCGCCGGCTCCCGGCGGCAAGCCTCAAGCCGCCGGCGGCGCAAGCCGGAATATTCGGCTGGCTGCGGGCCAACCTGCTCTCCAGCCCGGGCAATATCGCGCTGACGCTCGTTTGCATCGTCGTGATCGCCTGGGCGGTGCCGCCGCTGGTCCGTTTTTTCCTGATTGACGCAATCTGGTCCGGCGCGGATCGCGAGGCCTGCCTGGCGTCGGCAGCACTGCCCAATCCGGGCGCCTGCTGGGCGTTCGTGCGCGTGTGGTTCGGCTATTTCGTCTACGGCTTTTATCCCGCCCCTGAGCGCTGGCGGGTCGATCTGTTCTTTGCGGCTTTGGCGCTAGGCGTCGGCTGGCTGGCGCGGCCGCGAGCGCCGCGCCGCGACATCGGCGCGGTCTACTTCTTTGTTGCACTGCCCATTCTGTCCTTCATCCTGCTTCATGGCGCGCCGCTCATCGGGCTCGCCGTGGTGCCGACGTCGGCCTGGGGCGGCGTTCTCGTGACCGTGGTCGTCGCCGTAATCGGCATGGTGTTTTCGCTGCCGCTCGGCATATTGCTTGCCTTGGCGCGCCGCTCCGAACTGCCTGTGGTCAAGGTTGCGGCGGTCGCCTTCATTGAATTTGTGCGCGGCGTGCCGTTGATCACGGTGCTGTTCATGGCGAGCGTCATGCTGCCGCTGTTCGTTCCCGAGCGGCTGGCGCCGGACAAGCTCATTCGCGCCCTTGTCGGCGTGGCGCTGTTTTCTTCCGCCTACATGGCCGAGGTGGTGCGCGGCGGGCTCGCGGCCGTTCCGCTCGGACAATACGAGGCGGCGCACGCGCTCGGGCTGGGCTATTGGCGCATGATCGGGGTCGTCATCCTGCCGCAGGCGCTGCGGGTGACGCTGCCGAACATCGTCAACACCTTCATCGGCCTGTTCAAGGACACGACGCTGGTGTTCATCGTCGGCATTTTCGACTTCCTGCGCACCATCGAGGCGGCGCGCGCCGATCCGAGATGGACGGCGCCGAATGTCACCGTCACCGGCTACGCCTTCGCAGCGCTCTTCTACTTCGCCTGCTGCTATGGCATGTCGCGCTATGCCCGGGGCCTGGAGACTCGCCTGGCCCGCGCCGGGCGGCGGTAAGAGGACCGATGCGGGAGCGCGCGGACAATTCGAGTACGGCAACGCTGCCGGAGGTGGCGGTTGAAGTCGACGGCCTGCACAAATGGTACGGCGACTTCCATGTCCTGCGCGATATCAACCTGAAAGTTTGGCGTGGCGAGCGCATCGTCATCTGCGGGCCGTCCGGCGGCGGCAAGTCGACCCTGCTGCGCTGCATCAATCGGCTGGAGGATTGGCAGCAGGGCCGCATTATCGTCGACGGCGTCGAACTGACCGATGATCCCAAGCGCATCCTCGCGGTGCGCCGCGACGTCGGGATGGTGTTCCAGCAGTTCAATCTGTTCCCACATCTCACCGTGCTGGAGAATTGCACGCTGGCGCCGATCTGGGTGCGGCACCTGCCGAAGCGCGAGGCCGAGGCGCTGGCGATGAACTATCTGGCGCGCGTCAAAATACCGGAACAGGCCGGCAAATATCCGGCGCGGCTGTCCGGCGGTCAACAGCAGCGCGTCGCCATTGCCCGTGCGCTGTGCATGAATCCGAACATCATGTTGTTCGACGAGCCGACTTCGGCGCTCGACCCGGAAATGGTCAAGGAAGTCCTCGACACCATGGTCGAGCTTGCGAGCGACGGCATCACCATGCTGGTGGTGTCCCACGAGATGGGTTTCGCCCGCGAAGTCGCCGATCGCGTCATTCTCATGGACGACGGCCAGATCATCGAAATCAACGGACCGCAGGAATTTTTCGCCAATCCGCAGCACGAGCGTACGCGGGCGTTTCTCAGGCAGGTCCTGCGTTAGCCGGCAACCGATGCCGGCGAGGCGCCGCCGCAGACCGCGCTGACGTCAGGCGACGGCGCGCTCCTTGCCCTCGGATTGCGCCAGCACCGTCAGAACCTCGTTGGCCGGTATCGGCCGGCTGATCAGGAAGCCCTGCACTTCGGCGCAGCCTTCCGCCTTCAGATAGGCGAATTGCTCTTCGGTTTCGACGCCTTCGACGGTGGCGACCATGCCGATGCCTTCGGCCATTCCGATGATGGCGCGAACGATGGCGCTGCTGTCGTTATTGGTCGGCAGATCGTGAACGAAGGAACGATCGATCTTGATCTTGTCGAATGGGAACTTGCGCAGATAGGTGAAACTCGAATAGCCGGTGCCGAAGTCGTCCATGCTGATGCGCACGCCTAAGTCGCGCAGCTGATGCAGAGCCTGCATGGTTTTCTGGTCATTGTCCAACAGCACCGTCTCGGTGATTTCCAGCTCCAGGCGCTCGGCTTCGAGGCCCGATGCGGCAAGCGCGTCGATCACGTCCTGCACCAGCGATCCGCCGCGGAACTGCATCGGCGAAAGGTTGACCGCAAGCTTGATGTCGGCGGGCCAGCGGGTCGCTTCCTGGCAGGCTTCGCGCAACACCCACTGGCTGAGCGGAATGATCAGCGCGATATCCTCCGCCAGCGGTATGAAATCGAGCGGCGCGATCACGCCGCGTTCGGGATGATTCCAGCGGATCAGCGCTTCGAATCCGGTGATCTTCCGGCCGTTCAGGTTGAACAACGGCTGATAGTGCAGCTCGAATTGGCCGTATTTCAGCGCCTTGCGCAGCTCGTCCTCGAGCAGCCTGCGCGCTTGCGCGCGCGCGTTCATCTCGGCTTCGAAGAAACGGAAGCTGCCGCGCGCTTCCGCCTTCGCCCGGTACAGCGCCAGATCGGCGTTCGCCAACAACAAATCGGGATCGTTGCCGTCGTCGGGCGCCCAGGCGATCCCGATACTGCAACTGACCACGAGCTGATGGCCCTCGACATCGTAGGGCAGCGCGATCGCCTGCATGATGTGATCGGCGAGCAGGCCGGCTTCCTCGGGCCTCTCCTTCGCCATCTGAATAACGGCGAATTCGTCACCGCCCAGGCGGGCCACCGTATCGCAGTCCAATACCGATTGCTGCAGGCGTTCGCCGACGGCCGTCAAAAGCAGGTCGCCGACGCGATGCCCGAGGGTATCGTTGATCAGCTTGAACTGATCAAGATCGATGAAAAGCAGCGCCAGATTGCCGCCGTTCTTGTCGATGCGGTCCAGCGCGCGGATAAGTCGGTCGCGGAACTGAACCCGGTTGCCGAGGCCGGTCAGCGAATCGTGGTGCGCCAAGTAGCGCACCCTTGCTTCCGACTGCTGGCGCTCGGCAATCTCGTGCTGAAGCTGCCGGTTGACGCTCTCCAGCTTTTCGACGTAATGCGCCAGAGCCCGCTCCGCCTGTAACCGGGCCAGCTGGCTGTTGAGACGGGCCGAAGCGATGGCGAAGTCGATGGGTTTGGTGATGTAGTCGTTGGCGCCGAGTTCCAACGCCCGTACCACGTCCTCGCTTTCGACCTTTGCCGTCACCATGATCACGGGCAAAGCCGCCGGCGAGTGGTTCTTGCGGATTAGCTGGAGAACGTCGAGCCCATTCATGCCCGGCATCACGACATCGAGCATGACCGCATCGAATTGCTGTTCCGCAATCAGCGCCAGCGCCGTCGCGCCATTATCGGCTTCAACGATGTCGAAGCCGCGGCGCCGAAAGAACCGGTTGAGGATCGCCCGATTGTCGGCGATGTCGTCGACGACGAGCAACCGGGTCCGGGGCGATGCGATGGCACTCATGAGACACCCGGCGTGACCAAACCATACTTTGCGCTTGTTAAGCGCGAGGCGTTAAATCCACGCTGCGATCGGCGAGTTCATGCGCTGCTGCTGTGAATACAGTAAAAGAGCCGTTAGTTCTGCGGCTAATGCGCCCGAGGCGTCCAGATATGGTCGGAGTAATATCCGGCAACGTCCCGCCGCGCTTTCAGCAACTCGCGGCGGTCTGCCGGCGCTCGATCGGCAACGAGAAACGGATGCGGCTTTTGTCAGGTTCGCAGATGACCGAGACCTCTCCGTGACGGATACGCACGGCATTCCACAAGTCCTGCCGCAAAAAATCCGGAACGTCGCGCGAGCGGACGACAAATTCGGTGATGCAGGTATGGCGGGCGCCTTTGGCCTTGCCGTCCGTTCGCAATTCGATGGCGTCGCAGCCGACGGTGAGGGCATACTCGGCCAGGCCACCGACCACGGTGCGCAGGTCACCTCCCGGGCCTTCGACCATGACGCCCGCGGCAAGGTGCAGGGCGACGCCGCACTGGTCGCGGCCGGCCGCAGCGGACGCCGCCGTCGCGGCATCGTGCAGCAGCGCGGCGAAGTCGACCGGGTCGGGGTCTTGTTCGCCGACTCGCCGGTCTAGCGATGTCAGCTGCTCGGCGATGCTGCGCAGCTGGGAGACGATCCGGACATATTTTGCCTGCTCTACAGCTCCGGCGGAATGCAACTCCTGGGCTGCCATTTGCAAGGTCGCGACTGCGGCTTTCATCTGCCTGTCCCCGATATGCGTTGCCCGGCTGATCGGGCGCGGCGTAACTCTTAAATCGAGTTGTTTGGAAAGTGACTTAAGCATTCAATCAAATTGTAGGCGTTGCAAATTCGCCGAACTTGGACAATTTGATTCGTTAGTGTCGCTATTTTTAATTGTTAGCTTCGCTATTTTTCAAAAGAGTGTCGGCAAAAGAGGTCCCAGGATAATGACGGCAACAATCGTTCGGGTGAATCGTGAAGATCAGCACGGTTGGCGGTGACCGCAATCATGGCCGCTATGTGGCTTGGCTCAACAACGAACGCGCCGCGCCGCCAACGCGGTGTTATGTGAAGGACATCTCGGCGACCGGCGCCAAGCTGGAAGCGTTCGGGGCGGTACCGAATGAGTTCACGCTCCACTTCAATCGGCGAGGCGACGCCAAGGTGCGTTGCCGCGTGACCTCGCGAGCCGGATCGAATTGCGAGATCGAGTTTGTCGCGTCGCTGGCGATTTACGGCTGAGCACGAGCCGCGACGCCGCGCTGACCGAGGGTTTGGCAGCCAACACGGCATGCTCGTTTGCGCTCGGCGGCCCGGCTTCGAGCATGGCAATGCCTCGCGCTTGAGCAGTGATGCGAAAACAGAACGCGTAGTCGTTTTGGTAACTAAGACGACTTGAACCGAAATTTCATCTTAAAGCTTAGCTCAATCTTAGGCGGACCTACGTAGTTTCCCGGAAACAACACCGGTATTGGGGGTCCAGTGAGCGAACTTTTAGAAGCAACGGGCTTCGCGCCGGCGAAGATTTTGCTGGTCGAAGACAGCCCGGCCAATCGCGACATGCTGACGCGTCGGCTGGAGCGCCGCGGTTTCACCGTATGCAGCGCCGCCGACGGTCCCTCCGGAGTTGCCATGTCGGCGGCGGAGAGCCCTGACGTTATCCTTATGGACATTGCACTCGGAGCGATGGATGGCTGGGAAGCGACGCGCCTGATCAAGGCCAATCCGCAGACCACGGCAATTCCGATCATCGCGCTGACCGCGCACGCGCTGGCAACCGCACGCGATGAAAGCCTCCGGGTCGGCTGCTCCGATTTCGATACCAAGCCGGTCGATCTGGCGCGCCTGCTGGGAAAAATTCAGGCGTGCCTGATGAAAAAGAGCTCGCAGGGGGCTTCTGGCAGCCAATCGGCTGCGGCGAGCGGTGGCTAGCGTACAAAAAGTTCCGAATTCGAAACGATCAAACAACAAAATGTGGGGATCAGCGTCATGTTGGAAAACGGGGACACGCCGGTTCAGGCCCTGACCGGCAGCATGCGGGATTTTCGCGAGCTGCAGGGTAAAGATCTGATCGGCCGAGTCGGCGGCTTCTATGAATGGCAGCAGCAGCGCTTGTTGCAGGGTTTGTGGCCGTATTCGAAGGCAACCGAGCAGGCGCCACTGGCGGTCTGTGCCGCCCGCGACGACAGCGGCGTGAGATTTTGCGGGCTTAACTTCGCCACGCAGGATTATCTCGGCCTGTCTTCCGATCCGCAGATCAAGGACGTCGCCAAAACGGTCATCGACGAATACGGGGTGCACAGCGCCGGCTCCTCGGCGCTGGCGGGCAACACCAAATATTCGATGCGGCTGGAAAAGACGATTTCCGAATTCCTCCACCTCAACCACACCGTCCTCTACCCGACCGGCTGGGCGGCCGGTTACGGCGTCATCAAGGGCCTGGTGCGGCCCGCCGATCACGTGGTGATGGACGGCCTGTCGCACGCCTGTCTTCAGGAGGGCGCGAACTCGGCGACACCGAACGTTCATTTGCACGGCCATCTTAATCTGGAGTCGGCGCGCCGGCATTTGAAGCGAATTCGCGCCAAGGACACCGAAAACGCCATCCTGGTGGTGACGGAAAGCCTGTTCTCGATGGATTCCGACACGCCGGACCTGCGTGCCCTCCAGGAGCTGTGCCGCGAATACGACGCGACGCTGCTCGTCGATGTCGCTCACGACCTGGGCGCCATGGGCGAGGGCGGCAGGGGCTTCATCGGCAAGCAGGGCATGACCGGACAGATCGACATCGTGATGGGAAGCTTCTCCAAGACGTTCGCCTCGAACGGCGGCTTCGTTGCCTGCAACTCGCCGGCGGTCAAGCAGTACCTGAAATTCTACGGCTGCTCGGCGACGTTCTCGAACGCGCTGTCGCCGGTGCAGGCGGCAACCGTGACCAAGGCTTTCGAGATCGTTCAATCGGACCGCGGACGCGAGCTCCGCCGCCTGCTGCTGAAGCGCGTCGGCCAGATGCGCGACGCACTCACGGCGGTCGGGCTGAGCGTCATCGGCGACCCTTCGGCCATCGTTCCCGTCCTCGTCGGCGACGAAGCTTTGGCGCGCATGGCCAGCCGGCGGCTGCCGGAGCTTGAGGTGATCGCCAATCTCGTCGAGTACCCGGCCGTGGCCAAAGGCAACGCCCGCTTCAGGCTGCAGATGATGCCGAGCCACAGCGCCGAGAATGTCAAACAACTGGCCACGAGACTGCGTGCCGCGGTCGATCTCGTGCAGGACGAGTACGAACGATATCGGGCCGGCATTCGAGAAGAGGCCGCGGTCGTTGCTGCGGCCGTCGCATGATCAACGCTGGACGCATTTCGCGAGGACAAGTTCATGTTCAGTGACCTTAGTGAGCGCCTGCTCAGAATCATCGATTGGTTTGTTCCGGCGGAATTGCGGGCAAGCACCGCAAATCTCTGGCGGACGCGAATTTTCGTCATCAGCCATTTGCTCGGCCCATGCAGCGCGATCGCGATCATGGGCTTTCTGTATCGGGTGCTTGAGCATCGCGATTTCGTGTTCTGGACGATTTGTGCGCTGTGCGGCGCGTTCTGGCTGTTGCCGTTCGCGCTCAAGTTCAGCCGGACGCTGACCTGGCTCGCGCTGTTCTCGTTCTGCGATCTCACCTTCGTCAGCGTGTTTGGCTCCTACTTCTACGGCGGCGTGAGTTCACCATTCCTGCCGTGGTGTCTCGCGGCGCTGCTGATCGGCTTCTTCTACCTCGGCAATCGGCCGCTGCTTGTGCTCGGGATCTTTACCGCTCATCTCGCCGCCTTCTGTGCGGCCTATGTGATCAACGGCGCGTTCCCCGAACGGGTGCCCGTGGCGGCGCTGTCCACCGTGGGCATGATATCGGTCCTGTGCGCGACGCTCTACAGTTCGATGATGGCCATCTATTACGCCTACGTGATGGTCGAACAATCGGCGTTGCGGCAGGAGATCGAGAAGCACCTTGTAACGGCGAAGAAACTGCGTCAGGCGAAGCGTGAAGCCGAGATGGCCGATGAGGCCAAGGCTGTCTTCCTGGCCAAGATGAATCATCAGCTGCGCACGCCGCTGAATGCGATCATCGGCTACAGCGAGATCCTGCTCGAGGAGATCGAGCCGGGCGCCAATTCCCCGGATGAAGCGGATTTGCATACCATCAACAACGCCGGCCGTCACCTGTTGTCGCTGGTGTCGGACGTCCTCTACATGCCGAAGATCGAGTCGGACGATATCGAGATTTGCGTGCGCCCGATCGACATGGATCGCTGCCTCGATGAAGTCGTCGCCACGTGCCGAAACTTGGTCGCGCAAAACGGCAACGAATTCATCCTGGAAAAGGCCGGCGATCTCGGAACGATCGAGACGGATGAAACACGGTTGCGTCAGATTCTGATCAACCTGCTCGGTAACGCCGGCAAGTTCACCAAGGACGGCAAAGTCGTGTTGCGGGCGAGCCGCGCCAGCACCCAGGCGGGTGACCAGATCGTTCTGGCCGTCGAGGATACCGGCATCGGCATCGCGGCCGACGCACTGACCGGCCTGTTTACCGATTTCAATCATGCCAGTTCGGTAACGTCGAAATCCTACGGCGGCACTGGCCTGGGACTGGCCGTGAGCCGCAAGCTCGCCCGGTTGCTCGATGGCGATATCGAGGTCGAGAGCGAGCCCGGTCGCGGATCGGCCTTTACCGTCAGGCTGCCGGTCGTCGCGCCGGCGGCGATGGCCGAAGCCGCTTAGAGATTTTCAGCATTCACAATACGGTGGACGGGTGAACACGATGGGAAATTCTCTCAAAGAACTTGGAGCGCGGGTGAATTCGTCGGTCGACTGGTTCATTCCCGCCAAATTGAGATCATCCGACTACCTCGTCAATATTCGGATGTTTCTTTTCAGTCATCTGTTCGGCCCGTTTTTGGGACACACCATCTCGCTGTCGATGCTGTACATCGACGGCGGCGCGGATCTGTCGTGGTGGATCTTCTTCTTTGCCGTGACCGCGTTCTGGCCGTTCCCGCTGGTTCTGCGTCTGACCGGCTGGTACGTGCCGCTGTCGCTGCTTTCAATCGAAAATTTGATGTTCTGCGTGTTTTGGGGTTGCTATCACTACGGCGGCGTCAGCTCGCCGATCATGCCGTGGCTGGTCACGGTGCCGTTGCTGGCCTTCTTCTACCTTCCGGAACGGGCAACCCGCATTGTCGTCAGCGCATTGATCCTCGCCAATCTCGCGCTCTTCTACGGCGTCTATTGGGTGTTCGGCTTCCCGGAACAGGTCGCGCCCGACCTGTTGGTGGCGCTTGGGCTGGTATCGACCCTCTGCGCCAGCATCTACGTGTCGATGATGGCGCTCTACTACGCCAACATCGTCTCGTCGCAGGCCGAGCTTGAGCAGGAAGTCGAGCGCCACAAGGCGACCGAACTGAAGCTGCGCGCGGCCACCACAAAGATCGAACAGGCGATGCTGGCGAAGTCGGAATTCCTCGCCAAGATGAGCCACGAATTGAGAAATCCCCTCAATTCGATCATCGGCTACAGCGAGATTCTGCTGGAGGGCCTGGACCCGGACGCGGATGCGACCAACGACCAAAAAGCCAAGGACCTGAAGTCGATCAGAAGCGCGGGCGACCGGCTGCTTGAACTCATCAACGATCTCTTGGACCTGTCCAAGCTCGAAGCCGGCAAGATGGAACTGCACTCCGATCGGATCGAGATTGGCGAGTTGATCGAGGGCATCGGCCGGAAATGGCACGCTGCCATGGCCGAGAACGGCAACGAATTGCAGGTCGTGTCGACCGCGAGCGCAGCGATCCTCTCCGATGCGACAAAGCTGGAGCGCGTCGTCGATAACCTGATGAACAACGCGTCGAAGTTCACCAAGAACGGCCGCGTCACGCTTTCGGCGTCGCTGCAAGGCGGCGTTCTGGCAATCTCCGTCGAAGATACCGGTATCGGAATTGCCGAGAACAAGATCGGCGGCTTGTTCGAAAATTTCCGTCGTTCCGAGGAGGAGACGGCAAGCAATTATGCCGATGATGTCAGGCTCGGACTGCCTCTCGCCCATCGCTATTGCCGCCTGATGCGAGGCGAGCTGTCGGTGCAAAGCATGTTGGGGCACGGTTCGCGCTTCACCATGACCGTGCCCGTGCAGCTGGTCGCAGAGCAGCAGATGGAGCCGGAGCCGGCGCCGGAGATGTTCAACAGGGCGGCCTGAAAGAGTGGCCGCTCGCCGCCGCGGCCATGCCTGCGGCGGCAGCAAGATTGCCAACAATTAATCTGCGCGAGGTCAATCTGACCGAACTTTAACTTGAGTCGCGCAACTCAAGGGCTTTCACTTTCCTCCACATTGGCTCGCTTTGGAGGAACACATGTTGAAGCCTTTGGTGGTCGCGACGGCTGCTTTGGCCATTGCCGGCTCGTCGATCGTGTATGCACAGCAGCGTTTCGGCGGATCAGGCCATGGCGACGGTCCGCGTCTGGAACACCGGCAACGGCTGAGCGTCGAAGACATGGCGGCGTTCACTGACGCGCGCATCGCCGCGCTCAACGCCGGGCTTAAGCTCACTGCGGATCAGGCCAAGAACTGGCCGGCATTCGAACAGGCGTTGCGCGATATGGCGCAGCTGCGCTTGGATCTGCGCCAGTCGCAGGAAGCAGCCGGCAGGCAGGGCGAAGCCTGGGCGGCCACGCCGTTCGATCGGCTCGGGCAGAAGGCTGGGCGGCTGTCGAAGCTCGGCGCGGCGCTTACGCGCATTGCTGATGCCGGCGCGCCGCTCTATGCAAGCCTCACCGATGCGCAGAAGCATCGGTTCCGGATGCTGTCCCACATGTTGCAGCCGTATCACCATCACCGCACGTACGCACGCAACGACGATGCCGGCCGCGGCTGGCGCCAGGGCCGAGGCTACGGCGGCAACGACGGCTATCGTCACCGGCGCGAATACGAGCACGAAGGCTTCGAGCAGAACGACCGCGGCGCGGACGGCGGCGAGCAGCAGCGCCTGCTTCCGTAACCCGCCGGGAGTTTCAGTGGCGGCCGCTGAACTTGCCTCCCGCAGCGGTCGCCGGCAGCGGAAGCCGCGGGATTAGCGCCCTGCGGCTTTCGCTTTTTCCGACCGTTCGCGGGTCAGCGCGTCAGCGGCCCGTTGGCGTTCTTCCACGCCGCGATGCCGCCCTCGATGTGACAGGCCGAGGTGAGGCCCGCGTCTTGCGCGGCCTGCACCGCCATGGCCGAGCGTTCGCCGAAGGCGCAGTAGAACACGATGCGCCTGCCGGTCGCTGCGGCCAATTCGTGCAGCATCCCGCCGGCGCGAATGCTCGCCGCCAGATCTCCGTAGGCGGTGTGCAGGGAGCCCGGGATAACGCCGTGCCGGTCGCGTTCGCTCTGTTCGCGCAGATCGATCATCGCCACGTCGGGGCGGCCGCGTAGCGCGATCGCTTCCGCTGCCGACACCGCCCAGCCCTTGCTGGCGATGTCGGTTTGGCGCAGCCCGACCCGCATATTGGCCGGCACCGCCACGTCCATCATCTTCGGATTGGGCAGTTTCAGATTGTTCATCAGATCGACGTACTCGTCGACCGATTTCACCTTGAGCCGAGGGTTGCAAAACTTCTCTTCGCCGATGGTGGAGACGGTGTCGCCCTTGTAGTCGTGGGCCGGATAAACGAGCGTCTCGTCCGGCAGCCGCAACAGCTTGTTGAAGATGGAATCGTATTGCGCGCGCGGATCGCCGTTCTGGAAATCGGTGCGGCCGGTGCCGCGAATGAGCAAGGTGTCGCCGGTAAACACGCGGTCGGACAGCAGGAACGAATAGGAGTCGTCGGTGTGACCCGGCGTGTACAGCACATCGAGGCTCAGGCCTTCGATGGCAATGCGGTCGCCCTCGGTCACGCGCATGGATACGACATCGGCTTGACTCCGCTCGCCCATCACCGTGACGCAGTGGGTGCGGTCGCGCAGCGCGCCGAGACCGGTCACATGATCGGCATGCAGGTGCGTGTCCACGGCCTTGACCAGCCTGAGATCGAGTTCGCGAACGAGCTGCAGGTAGCGCTCGACGCGCTCCAGCACCGGATCGACGATCAGCGCCTCGCCGCCGTGACGGCTGGCGAGAAGATAGGTGTAGGTCCCGGACGCGGAATCGAACAGCTGGCGGAAGATCACGGCGCGACCGCGTCAGCGCAACGACAATGCCGGCGCGGCCGCGGCGCGGCAACCTCCGGGCTTGACGTATCGCTGCCGGGAGGGCGGGTTTTTCGTCAGCGCCGCGGGCGGCCTGATCGGTCGCCGCACGAGCTCGCCGCCGCAATTGGGGCAGCGCCCGGCGAGCACGCCGTCGGCGCAGGCGCGGCAGAACGTGCACTCGAACGAGCAGATCAGTGCGTCGCGGCAATGCGGCGGCAAATCGCGGTCGCAGCACTCGCAATTGGGCTTGAGTAAGAGCATGATCGGCGCGGCTCCGGCCTTGAGATTTCCGGGAAGCGTATCCCAGATCGGGCTGCGGTGAAATCCGCATCGCGCCGCGGTTTCGCTGCCGCCCCCGGAGTGCTCTTATTCCCGGTCGAGCGTCGTGCGGGCCGTGCTAGAGCGCGATCGCTTCAGGTTGAATCGATCGCACTCTATAAGTTTTTGGTTGAGCATGATCTTTTCGGAAAACCGGTGTCCACCCCCGGATCGGGGTCCGGGGGCAGGCTTGTTCTGGATCATGCTCTAGCCGCGCTCCACGGGCAGATCGGGTCGCGCGCCCCATTCCGACCAGGAACCGTCATAGAGACCTTTGGGCTTTCTGCCGACGGATTCGAGTGCAAGCATCAAGATAGCGGCACTGAGGCCGGAGCCGCACGTGGTGATGATCGGCTTGTCCAGGTCGATGCCGGCATCCCGGAATGCAGTTTCGATCCGCGCTGGCGGCGCCAGGCGGCCAGCCACGACCAGGCGACCGTAGGGCAGGTTGAACGAGCGCGGGATGTGCCCCGAGCGCAGTCCCGGACGCGGTTCCGGCGCCGTCCCGGCGAAGCGTTCGGCAGAGCGGGCATCGACGATTTGGGCACTGTCGTCGGTCTGCGCCATGCGGACATCGTCGAGTGTCGCCACCGCCCCGACATTCATGTTCGCAGTGAATTGACGGGCCTGGCGCTGGGCATCGCCCGTTTCCAGCGGCCGGCCTTCCGCTTTCCATTTCGGTAATCCGCCGTCGAGAACGAAGACCTTCTTGGCGCCGAAAATCCGAAAGGTCCACCACACGCGCGCCGCCGAGTAGAGGCCCGCGCTGTCGTAGACGACGACCGTGTCGCCGTCGCCGATGCCGAGTGCTCCGACCGCCCGCCCGAAATGGGTCGGGCCCGGCAGCATGTGCGGCAGTTCGGATGAATCGTCGCTGACCGCGTCGATGTCGAAGAACACGGCGCCCGGAATATGGCCTTCGCGGTATTCGGCGCGAACATCGCGCGGCTGCGCCGGCAAGGGATATGAGGCATCGACCGCAATCACATCGCGGTCAGGCAAATGATCGGCGAGCCATGCGGTGGAGACGAGCCAGCGGCTGTTCGGAGACGTCGCGGCATGATCCTCGGAGCGCAGCATGGCAAACCATGTACCGATTGAGTGAGCGGGCTCGCAATGTTTACGCGAAGGGGACCTGGATTTGCGACCGGCGGTCGAGCCACGGCGGCACCGGCAGGCTTTTTTCGCGGAGAAAGTGCGGGTTGAACAGCTTCGATTGGTAACGCGTGCCGTAATCGGCGAGGATCGTGACGATGGTATGCCCGGGTCCCAGCTCCTTGGCGAGCCGCACCGCGCCGGCGACGTTGATGCCGGAAGAGCCACCGACGCAGAGGCCTTCGTGTTCAAGAAGGTCGAAAATGATCGGCACCGCCTCGGTATCCGGAATTTGGTAGGCGGTATCGATCGGCGCGCCTTCGAGATTTTTGGTAATGCGACTTTGGCCGATCCCTTCGGTGATCGAGGAGCCTTCCGATTTCAGGACGCCGGTGGTGTAATAGCTGTACAGTGCGGCCCCCATCGGATCGGCGAGTGCGATGCGCACGGCGCCGTTGAATGATTTCAGCGCCATTGCAACACCGGCGAGCGTGCCGCCGGTGCCGACGGCGCAGGAAAAGCCATCGACCTTGCCGTCGGTCTGCCGCCAGATTTCCGGCCCGGTCGTCTCCGCGTGTCCTTGGCGGTTGGCCACGTTGTCGAACTGGTTGGCCCAGACAGCGCCGTTCTTTTCCGTTTTCGCCAATTGCGCGGCGAGACGGCCCGAAACCCTCACGTAATTGTTGGGATTGGAATAGGGCGCCGCCGGGACCTCGACGAGCTCGGCGCCGCACAGCCTCAACGTGTCTTTCTTCTCCTGGCTCTGGGTCTCCGGGATGACGATGACGCAGTGAAAGCCCATGGCGTTGCCGACCAGCGCCAGCCCGATGCCGGTATTGCCGGCGGTGCCTTCGACGATGACGCCGCCGGGGCGAAGCTCGCCCCGCTTCAACGCGTCCTGGATGATGAACAGGGCGGCGCGGTCTTTGACCGACTGGCCGGGATTCATGAATTCGGCCTTGCCGAGGATGGTACAGCCGGTCGCCGCGGATACGCGTTCGAGCTTGATCAAGGGCGTGTTGCCGATCGCCTCGATAATTCCATTGCTGAACTGCATCGCCACAGTTCCAACCCTAAACGACTAAGCCATTGGAAACAAGAGTAGATCGATTGCAATGGAAGCGCGAAACATTGCCGAAACCATAGCTGCTTATGCCTAAAGATCAGGTCCCGCCATTCACCGATCGTTTCCGTACCTGGCGGTATTCCGGCAATGAGGCGGCTTCCGACGACCGTTTGCCCGGGGACGGCCATTCTGGTGGAGCGCGATGAATCTCGACGTCAATACCCTATTCCTCGTGACCATCTATGTGGAGGCAATCCTCGGATTGCTGCTCCTGTTTGCCTGGGCGCAGAATACCACCATAAGCGCGGTGGCGTGGTGGGGATTTGCCCACCTCTTGCGCGCCGCCTCGGTCATGCTGTTCGGCCTGTACGGCTCGGTTTCAGATCTGATCTCGATCGATCTCGCCAACGCCCTGTTGTTCACGGCCTTTGCCGTGACCTGGACCGGCGCACGCGTGTTCGACCATCGCCGGCCGCTGCCGGTTCTGCTGTTCGGCGGCGCCGCGGTTTGGATCGTCGCCAGCCATATGCCGGGGTTCGCCGCCGCCTTCGACACCCGCGTGCTCCTCAGCTCGGCCATCATCACCGCCTACACCTGGGCGACGGCATACGAGTTCTGGCGCGGGCGCAGCGAAGCCCTGGTGTCGCGCTGGCCGGCGATCTTCATGCTGTTCGCGCACGGCGCGCTTTATCTGCTGCGCACGCCGTTCGGCGCCATGCTGCCGTGGCTGCCGACCAGCAACCAGGTGTTCGAGAGCGTGTGGCTCACCGTGCTCAGCTTCGAGGCGCTGTTGTTTACCATCGCGATCGCCTTCATCCTGCTGGCGATGGCGAAGGAGCGCACCGAGCACCGCCACAAGACGGCGGCCCTGGTCGATCCGCTGACCGGCATCGCCAACCGCCGCGCCTTCCTCCAGGACGGCGAGGCCCTGCTCAAGCGCCAGGCCGTCGATCCACGTCCGACCGCAGTGATGCTGCTCGACCTCGACAACTTCAAATCGATCAACGATCGTTTTGGTCATGCCGTCGGCGATCGGGTGCTTGAGATGTTCGCCGACGTTGCGGGCAGCTGCATGCGTCATGTCGACATTTTCGGCCGCCTCGGCGGCGAGGAATTCGCGGCCTTGCTGCGCGACACGACGCGCGAGCGCGCCCTCACGGTCGCCGAGCAGATCCGCTCCGACTTTGCCGCGGCGACGCGCGACGTCGCGGGCCAACCGGTCGGCGCCACCGTCAGCATCGGCATTGTCATCAGCCAGGATGCGGTGCTCGATCTCTCGGCTTTGCTGGCGCAGGCCGATCACGCGCTCTATCGCGCCAAGGACGGCGGCCGCAATCGGGTCGAAATCGCCTCGATCGAGGTTATTCTCGACCGCGCCAAGCGCGGCGCCGCCGACTTCATCGCCGCCGTTGGCGGCAAGCCGTCCGCGGCCACGTCGGCAGCCAAGAGCGCGGCCTGAAACGCCGGCTGCCGGAGCGCCGCTCGTATTTCTACGTAGTCGCGCTCTTAACGGAACGGTGACGCCGCGTCTGCCCCTATTTCCCGCGCTGATCGAAGGCAGGGGCCGACGTCATGATTCATCTCCATGTTCTACACGTTGATGACGACACCGATACGCGGCAAATGGTCGAGGCCGCGCTCGGGCGCGATCCGTTTTTCACGGTGCGCGCCTGCGCCGGCGGCGCGGAGGCGCTGACCGCAGCCGTCGCCTGGCGCCCGGACCTCGTGCTGCTCGACGTGTTGATGCCCGACATGGACGGTCCGGCGGTGTTGGCCCGGTTGCGCGCCGAGCGGCGCACCGCGCCAATCCCGGTGGTGTTCCTGACCGGATATGCGGAGGCCGGGGCGCAGCAGCGCCTGCGCTCGCTCGGCGCCGCAGGCGTGATCGCCAAGCCGTTCGATCCGTTCGAGCTGGCGGCGCAGGTTCGCCGTTTCGTCGCCGCCGAGAGCATCCTTGCGCCGGCGCGCGAAGGATTCCTGCAGCGGCTCAGGGCCGACGCGCGCGCGCTTTCGGCCTGTCGCCAGCGCCTGACGCAGACCCGGCCGGAACCGGCTTTGCTGCGGATCAGCGAAATCGCCCACGCGCTCGCCGGCGCC
>Ga0335085_10005003_pt1 | contig 21607 bp, 21 predicted proteins | sample Lox_Sample_45_FD_206712 | JGI IMG/M metagenome (GOLD analysis project Ga0335085, IMG submission 206712) | Soil microbial communities from Loxahatchee National Wildlife Refuge, Florida, United States - Lox_Sample_4.5 | ecosystem: Environmental > Terrestrial > Soil > Wetlands | place: USA...
GCGTCGAGGTTGTCGACCTTTTTCACTTTCTCGTCTCGCTGGCGCAGACGCTGGGCATGACCGCGGAGGACGTTTACCAGGCCTACGTGAAAAAGAATCAGGTCAACCACCAGCGGCAGGACAGCGGCTACGCGCAGAAAGATGCGGCCGACTCCAAGCATATTTGAGCGGCCGGGGCGCGGTTTTTCCCGGGCCGCGTGGGTCCACAAGTCACGTGCGTGAAACAAATCTTGCGCATGCGCGTCAAACCGCATTGAAAATTTCCGCCCCAATATTGCTTCCGCATGGTCAAAAAAATTGAAGGCAAACCATTAAAGCCGCCCTCGGGATTCGTCGGAAAGGTGGCCGCGAAGGTCCTCGATGCCGCCGAATGGCTGTTCTACAAGTTCTCCATCGTCGGCGACCAGCCGGTGTTCGACAACGCCAAGTTTCCCTGGGTCGCGGCGATCGAGGCGGAGTTCCCGAAAATCCGCGCCGAGCTTGACCGGGTGATGCAGCGCCGCGACGAGCTGCCGAATTTCCAGGACATCTCGACCGACGTGAAGACCATCCAGACGGACAACAACTGGAAGACCTTCGTGTTTTGCGGCTATGGGGTGTGGGCGGACGAGAACTGCCGGCAGTGCCCCGACACGGTCGCCGCGCTGAAAAAAATCCCGGGCATGAAGACGGGCTTTTTCTCCATTCTCGCGCCGAACAAGCACATTCCCGCGCACCGCGGCCCCTACAACGGCGTGCTCCGCCTCCACCTCGGCATGATCGTGCCCGAGCCCAACGAAAAAGTGCGCATCCGCGTGAACACGGAGATCGCGCACTGGTATGAGGGCAAGGCGCTGATCTTCGACGACAGCTACGACCACGAGGTCTGGAACGAGACCGACCACTGGCGCGTCGTGCTCTTCGTCGATTTCGTCCGGCCGGTTTACTTTCCCTTCAACCTGCTCAACTGGTTCATTCTTCGCATGGCGGTCTTCACGCCCTTTATCCGCGAGGCGCAGGACAACCAGGCCAAGTGGGAGAAGGAATATTACGCCGCCGCCCAGGCCATGCGTGGGCGGTGATTTTATATTTTCAGTGGCCTGGTCACTGCGCAGGCATTCCTCAAATGATCCCGACTTCAACCACTGTATGATTGCACCGCTTTTTGCTTGGACGGTCTCGAAGCTACTCCTGTTATAAAAGTCGAGGACGCAGCGGCACCACTTTTAGAAATTAGTTTCCTTGCCACAGCTCGCTCACCGCGTGACCACGAACGCGGCCTTGAAATCCACCGCGGTGGACTCACCCTCGACGACGCGGGCGCGCACCTGGAGCTTTGCCTTCCCGTAGCGCGCGAGCGCAGCCTTGAACTCCTCGATCGCGGCCTTGGCCGGCCGCTCGCAGATCGCGCGCAGATCGCCCAGCACGGGGCGCCGGTAATTCGCCGCGCTGTCCTTGACCACGATGCGCCACTCGGTCTTGTGCGCGTCGTTTTCGCTCTTCATCATCTCCCAGACCACGCCGTAGCCGGCGAGCGTGGCGATGGCCATGAGGCTGCCGCCGAACGCGGTGTTGAGGGAGTTCTTGTTCTGCTCCTTCGGCGCGGTCAGGACGAGTTTCTGGTCGTCGCTGACCTCGACGGCGACGCCCATCGACTTCGCGAGGGGAATCATTTCGTGGAGGAAAAGTTCAAAAGCTGGGATCTTGACCGACTTCATGGTGGCGGGAAGTTGGAGGAAAATTCGTCCGACGTCAAAGCCGGCGCGGCTGAGGTAAAAACTGGATTTCAGGAGATTTGCAAGTACAGCCGCGGCGCGGCGGGCCGTTTTGCGCAGCCGATTGGGCTGCATCGATTTCTCACCGCGCGGCTTGCGCGCTCCCCTCCCGCGGCGCAAGATGCAACGCTGTGGCAGAACCCTTTTCCATCCTGGAGCTTCGCCGCCAGAGCGCGGCGCACGACCGGCGAGGCGGCCGCTGGCGGATCGTGGCGAGCGTCGTGGCGGCGCTGTTTCTTCTCTTCAATGTTTTCGCCTATTTTGTCGCGCCGGGGATCTTCCGGCGGCAGCTGGAGCACCGCCTCGCGGCCGCGCTGCACCGGCCGGTCGCGATCCAGGCGGTTCATCTCAATCCGTACGTTCTTTCCGTGACCGTCGACGGCCTTGCCATCGCCGACCGCGACGGCCGTCCGCTTTTTAGCTGCAGCCGCCTTTACGTCAATTTCGACTCGTGGTCGTTCTTTTCCGGCAAATGGATTTTTCAGGAAATCTCCCTCGATGGCCCGGCCGCCCGCCTGGACATCGACAAGGCCGGCGCGCTCAACATTTCCGACCTGATCGCATCGCCGGCGGCGGAACCGCCCGGCGCGCCGCCGCCGGCGAAGCCGCGCCCGCTCGTCATCCGGCAGCTCACGATCACGGGGGCGCGTTTCGCCTTTGCCGATCACAGCCGGGCGCAGGATTTCGCGACCGAGCTCGGCCCGCTCAGTTTTTCGCTGAAGGATTTTTCCACCGCGCCCGCGCCCGGCGCGCCGTATGAGTTTACGGCTTCGACCGAGGCCGGCGAAGCGCTGCACTGGCGCGGCACGTTCTCGGCCGAGCCGCTCCGTTCCGCCGGGGAATTTGCGCTCCGCCAGATCGTGCTCAAAAAATATTCGCCGTATTATGCCGGCCGGTTCGGCGGCGACATCCTCGCCGGCACGCTCGATTTCGCCGGGCGCTACGAACTCGATCTCAGCACCGAGCCGCGCATGATGCGGCTGACCGGCGGCGAAGTGCATCTGCGCGACCTCCAGATCGCGCCGCGCGGCGCGGCCTCGCCGGTCGTCGACCTGCCGGCGGTCGATCTCACCGGCCTCGACGCCTCGCTTGCGCCGCTGAAAGTCGCCCTGGCCAAGCTGGTCCTGACCGGCGGCCGGATCGCCGCGCAGCGTTCGGCCGACGGCATGATCAATCTCGCCACGCTGTTCGCCCCGCCGAACGGCGGCGGAACGGCGCCGGCACCCGCCGCGCCGTCCGTGTCCGGCAGCCCGGTGGCGCCGCCCGATGTGTCGTTGGCCGACCTCGAAGTGCACGGTCTGGCGCTTAGCTTTGACGATGCGGCGACGCCGCGGCCGGCGCATACCGCGGTCGAGGCGCTCGATTTTTCCGCGCAGAATTTCTCCCTCGCGCCGAGCGCCCCGCCGGTTCCGTTCAAGCTCGCGGTGCGCTTCGCGCCGCAGGGCACGCTCGGCCTCGACGGCACCTTCGCACTGGCTTCGCGCCGCGCCGACACGGCGGTCGATCTCGCCAATTTTCCCCTCGCTCCGCTCGGTCCGTACGTCGAGCCGTTTGCCAACCTCCGCGTCGCGCAGGGCACGGTGTCGGTCCGGGGCCAGCTGGCGCTGGCCGCGCCGCAAATCGCCTTCCGCGGCGACGCCGACTTCAGCCAGGTTGCCACCGTGGACGGGGCGGCCGGCGATGATCTGGCGAGCTTCGCCTCGCTGGGCTTCGAACAGATCGATTTCAACTCCGCGCCGTTCGTACTTGGCGTCGCCCAGATTTCACTCGTCGAGCCGGCCTTGCATTTCACCGTTCATCACGACGGTTCGACCAATCTGGCCGCCGTGCTGCGGAGGCCGCCGCCGGAAGTTTCCCCTCCGGCCGCCGTTCCGCCGGCGAACGCGGCGCCGCGACCCCGCATCACCATCGGTCGGGTCGCCCTGTCCGACGGCCGGCTCGTATTCACCGACCGCTCGATCGAGCCCAACGCGCAGGTGGCCGTCAACGGGCTCGCCGGCTTCATCACCGACCTTTCCTCCGATGATTCCGCGCGGGCGGCGGTCGACCTGCGGGCCAAGGTGGCCGACACCGCGCCGGTCACCATCGCCGGTCAGGTCAATCCGCTCGCCAGCGAGGCGTTTTCCGATTTCACGGCCAGCGTCTCCGACGTCGACCTGGAACCCGCCGGCACTTACTTCGCCAAATATGCCGGCTACACCCTGGCCGGAGGCAGTCTCTCGCTCGACCTCAAGGTCAGCCTCGCCCAGCGCCGGCTCGACAGCCAGAATGTCGCCACGCTCGAACAGTTCACGCTCGGTGATAAAACCGACAGTCCCGATGCGACCGGCCTGCCGGTTCGTCTGGCCGTCGCGCTGCTCAAGGATCCCGCCGGCAAAATCGTCATCGACCTGCCGGTGCAGGGCAGCCTCGACGATCCCGAATTCCGGATCGGCCGGGTCGTGCTCCGGGTCATCGTCAATCTGCTGACCAAGGCCGCGACCGCGCCCTTCTCCCTGCTCGGTTCGATGTTCGGCGGCGGTGACCAGCAGCTCGACCGGATCGATTTTGCCCCGGGCGCCAGCACGCTCGCCGCCACGGAGACCAAGAAGCTCGATGTGCTGGCCCGGGCCCTCAAGGCGCGTCCCGGCCTCAGCCTCCAACTGGCCGGCGCCGCCGATCGCGATGCCGACACGCCAGTCCTGCAAAAACAAAAGCTGGCGCAATTTATCCGGAGCAAAATCTGGGAATCACGCCGCGAGGCCGATCCCAGCCTGAGCTCGCCCGACCAGATCAAGATCACGCCGGAGGAAAACAACCGGGTCCTCGTCGGACTTTATGTCGCCGCGTTCCGCCCGCAGCCCACCCAGCCTTTTCCGCCGCCGGCACCGACCGGCTCCACAACGTCCATCATCGGTCCGGAACGCAGGACCCCCTCAACGCCGGCCAGCGGTTCAACCCCGTCTTCGACCACGCTGCTCGGTCGCATCATGAATTACATTTTTGGCGGCGGAAAGTCCGCTCCGCCGGCGCCGGCCGGAAAACCGTCCGCGCCAACCTCTGCGCCAAAGCCAGCGCCGGCCTTCAAGCTGCCGCCGCCGGCCGAAATGGAGGCGCAACTCGCCGCCCAGCTGCCGATCGAGGACAGCGACCTGCGCCAGCTTGCCTCCGATCGCGCGCAGCAGGTCAAAGACTATCTCGTGGCGCAAGGCGTGCCTGAGGCGCGCCTCTCGCTCGTCGAGGCCGGCGCCGCACCCGGCCCGCCGGCGCCGCGCGTGGCGCTGCGGTTGAAATGAACGGGCGGCCCGGCGCAAGCTGCCGGGGTATTTTTCGACCGCGCGGTCAATTTAACCCCAGGCCTTCATTCGCGCCGGAGGCCGTCCCCGTGATATGCTGGAGCTTGATGTTCAGCTCAAGACTGGCGCTGATATTGCGGAGGCAATCGGTGAAGGCTTCCTGGATGGCGCCGGCCATTTCCTCGTCGCTGCCCCACCAATTCATGCCGGCGTACTGGCCGCGGCAGGTGAGTTGTCCCGACGATTTGCCATGGGAAGAGAATTCAAGCCGGAGAACGACCACGGCGCTTTTGGTCACCTCGATGTTTTGAATGTAGAGCTTGAGCAGGATCGGCTTGATGACGAGGTCGGCCCTGGCCGGATCGCCGGCCTCAGCGAAGTTCGTGCCTTTGACAGCGCGCAACTGCTGGTCAAGCCAGGGGAGGAAGGATTTTGCCACATAGGCGCGGCTGCCGATGTGTCCAAGCGAGGTGGCATCGAGCCGCTGATCCTCGACGGCCAGCCAGGCCACCCGCAATGAGGATTTGGACGGAGCAACGGGCGTGCCCTGAACGCCGGCCGGCGTGGTGAAATCCAACCGGGTGGTTTCAGGCGTATTGCAACCGGAGAAAACCAAGGCGAGGCCGCCCAGAGCGAACAACCGCACCATGCATTTCCGCGCCATCCGCCCTCTCATTGTGCAACCGCTGAGAGTTGGCCCGCGGGCAGTCGGACCCAGATCCATCCGTCCGCCTTGTGCTCGATGTAGCCTTGAAAGGTGGTGTCCATCGTCCCGTAAACTGTGGCTAGGCGCTTTTCTGCGCCATCAGGCGCCTTGTAGGCCTCTCCCTCAGGCGGTGCCGGCGCGGTCAGATCATAGGCGATCATGGCAGCCAGCTCCTGCAGCCCGGCATCGAGTACCATTCTGGCCGGCTGGCCGCCATTGGCCGCCCAAAGCCTGGCCATTCCATCCGGTGTCTGCTGGCCGGTCAGGCCCGGGAGGGAGCCGGTGCAAGAAAGAACGTTGTAATAAACCAGCGGCGGCAGATCGGATTTGGTTTGGGCGATTTTGCCGAGACGGTCACCGCCGGGATGCAGCGATACTTCGGCGCTGACGATGATGCTGTCGAAGTTGGGGGAAAGTTTATAGTCAAGCGTCACCAGCAAAACAGAGGCGCCCCCCGAGCCTTGGATCCAAGCTCCCGTGGTTTTTGGGTCGATGATCTGCCGGACATCGACATGTGATGGATTTACACCCGGAACAGAGGCCAGGGCTTTTTGCAGATCTCCGGCCAGGACGTTGCCGGGTTGATAGTTTACGAGGGCGTCGCGTACGGACGTGACTGCGGACTCCGCTTTTTTGGCGCGCGCGTTATCGACGCTCATATCAACTATGGCGGCAATAAGCCCGCCGCCGGTCGCGGCGGAAACATTCGAACGGTTGATACTCGTGCCGATTTCCTGCTGTCGCAGTCCGACAATTCCGTTTACGGCCCCGAGCTGGGTCCGTGAATCGGATGAAATGGGCACACGGATGGGCGTCGTGCAGCCGCTGAAAAGCATCGCGGCGGCGGCCAGGAAAACCGCATGGCTCCCGCCACGGCCAAACACTTGAGCTGGAATTAAGTTCATAGGGGTGGATGTTTTCAAAGAAGGATGCATGGTCAGAGCAAGTCTTTTGTCCGACGATGAATCACCCGGCGGAAGGAGGCCGGGGAATAAATTCCCGAAAGGCCGCTCTCATCTTTGCATTCACGCGGTTTTACGTGAACCTGTTGTATCTCCATGAAGATTCTCGTTCTCCTCTGCGCGCTGGGGGCGATCTCCCTGTCAATGAAAGCGGATGACTCCAAAACTGAATCCCTCGTCCTCGGTGGCGGCTGCTTCTGGTGCACCGACGCCGCCTACAAACTCCTGCCCGGCGTGATGCACGTCACCTGCGGCTATGCCGGCGGCAATTATCCGCATCCCACCTACGAGGACGTCTGCACCGGCACGACCGGCCACGCCGAGGTCATCAAGATCGACTATGACCCGGCCAAGACCTCGCTGGAAAAGCTGCTCGAATTTTTCTGGCACGTGCACGATCCGACGCAGGTCGGCGGGCAGGGCAACGACGAGGGCTCGCAGTACCGTTCGATCATTCTTTACGCCAACGAGGCGCAGAAAATCGCCGCCGAGAAATCCAGGGCGGAGGCGCAAAAGCACTTCAGCGATCCGATCACGACCGAGATTGTTCCGCTGGCGAAATTCTGGCCGGCCGAGGACTACCACCAGGACTATTTCGAAAAGCATCCGCACCGCCCTTACTGCGCCCTGGTCATCGGGCCGAAGGTCGACAAGCTGAAGAAGCTGCCGGAAGTGCAGGGGAAATGACGGCTGTGCCGGCCGGCGCGAAAACGGCGGATCCGCCGCGCCTCAAAACTCCACGTCGCGGCAGCGGGCGTCGAGCTGGCGGGTGACGAGCTCGATTTGCTTCGGGGTCAGGACCGGCGGGGCATTGCTGTGGATGGTGGCGCCGAGCTGCTTCGGATTCAGCACCTTCAGATCGCGCAGCGTGGTCGTGCTCACCCACCAGCCGGGAAAGACCAGCACGGGCGTGACGAGCATGCGCTCGCCGATGATCTGGTAGATCCACTGCGCGAGCCACTCGGCCTGTTTGCGGGCCTGGGCCAGGCCGTGGGTATCCTCGCCCCACGGATAAACCAGCTGCTCGCCGTCGAAAATAATTTCGTGATCCTTGCGGCCGCCGATAGCCTTGCCTTTGCGGCGGGTTTTGGTTTCGACGCAGTAGACGCCGCTCGGGCCGATGACGATGTGGTCGATGTCGAACTTGATGTCGCCGTATTCGCACGGCACGTCGTGGAAGATTTGGTAGCCCTCCGTCATCAGCGGCACGAGCGCCTCGGCCACGGCTTTTTCGCCATAAAGGCCGAGATGGCAGTCGCGCCGCAGCGTGAGCGTGCGCATCAGCCACCAGCCGGCACCGGCCAGCGCGGCGACGAACAGGACGATGGCGGAAATGAACACGGTCTCGCCCCAGGCCGTGGACTTGATATGGCCCGAGAGAACCAGTCCGCCCCAGAGCAACAGTCCCGGGACGATGGAGCAGGCAGCGAGGCCGATCAGGAAATAATCGTCGAGCCGTTCCAGGCGGCGGCGCAGGCCCTCGCCCGGACCGCGGAGAAGTTTTTCCGAAACAGGCGGCCGTTCACGCCGGCGGTTGACGCGCCAGATCCAAAGCGTGGCCACGGTGCCGAGATATGCGAATACGAATAATATGAATATCCAGATGGATGCGACGGCATTCATGCCGGCGGTTTTCCGACGGCCGGCGCCGGGAAGCAATGTTTTTGAGCCCCAGCGACTTAAATTGAGCAGAGTTTGACGAACCTTGACGGCGTTTTTACGGCCTTGATGCAACAATCGGGCAAAAATGACGCGTCCGTCACCGGGCGCCGGCGAGCGCCGGCATGGGCAGGTCGAGCGCGGCGCACACGCTGCGGAGCAATTCGGCCTCGGCGACCAGGATGACGCCGTCGGCGCCGACGACGTGCGCGGCGGCGGTGATGAGGCGCTGCTTGATCGGCAAAGAGGCGGCGGCGAGGCGGTCCAGCGCGGCATCGAGGTCTTCGGCGGCGCAGGCGTCGGGCGCGAGGAACGAAAGTTTGCCCTCGAGCATGCGAAGCTGGTCGGCGCCGGCGGCGAAGGCGGCGCGGGCGTCCATGTCGACGTTGCTGGAAACATGGGCCAGCGCGCTGAGCACGACGGAGATTTCGCCGGCCAGCGCCTCGAAGGAAAAAATCTGCTCGCCCGGCGCGGCGGGCTGGCGGGCGGCGGCAAGGCTGCGGCGAAGGATTTTTTGCAGCGCAAATTCGAAGGTGTCCACCTGACCGTCGGCGTGCACGAGCTGGTCGAGCGTGTCGAAGAACGGCGTGAGCGCGGTCGGCGGGAGCTGGCGCAGCGCGGCCAGCGACAGTTGCACGAGCGGGAGCTTTTGCCCGGGATTGAGCGCGGTCAGCGCCGGAGAAAGGGCGTCGAGCACGTGCAGCGCGTCGGAGCCGGCGCGGGCCGCCACGATCTGGCGCTGCTGGGCGCGCACGGTGGCATCGGCGTCGAGCAGCAGCCCGTAAACGAGGGCCGGCGCCTGGTGCGCGTCGCGGGCCGCGGCGAGCAGCGAAGGCGGCAGCCCGTCGAGCAGATTTTGCGCGCCGGCCACGGCCACGGCGGTGAGCGTGCCGATGGCGGCGACGGCGGAGAGCGGATTGTGGGCGGCAGGCTGAAGCGGCGGCGGCTGGGCGGAACGCGCGGCCAGCGGATGGAGAACCTGGGAAAAGGTCTCGTGCGCGATGTCCACTTTTTGCGGCGGCTCGAAAAATTTCCCGTCCCAGCGCGAATCGATCGCGCGGATGCGCGCCGCGAGCGGCGGATGCGTGGCCCACAGGCCGGTGAAGGAGGTGGCGAAAGCCTGGGCGAAAAAGAAGTGCCCGATTTCGGTCGCGCGGTGGGTGTCGAGCGAGGAGCCGAGCGCGTAGCCGCCGATTTTTTTGAGCGCGCCGCCTATGCCATCGGGGTTGCGGGTGAATTGCACGCTGGAGGCGTCGGCCAGAAATTCGCGCTGGCGCGAGACCGCGGCCTGGATGAGCCGGCCGAAGAAATAGCCGATGTAGCCGATGATCATGAGGGCGAGGCCGACGGCGAGAATGGCCGCGATCCCGCCTCCGCCCTTGCCCCGGGTGCGGACCCGGCCGTAGAACATGCCGCGCAAGATGCCGTGGCCGGTCAGGCCGATGACGAGGATGCCGAAGATGATGGCGGCGAGCTTGAGGTTGAGCCGCATGTCGCCGTTGAGGATGTGGCTGAACTCGTGGCCGATGACGCCCTGCAGCTCGTCGCGCGTGAGCTTGTCGAGCGTGCCGCGGGTGACGGTGACGACGGCGTCGTGCGTGGTCAGGCCGGCGGCGAAGGCGTTGATGCCTTCCTCGTCGTCGAGCACGTAGACCGCCGGCACGGGCACGCCGGCGGCGATGGCCATCTCCTCGACGACGTCGAGCAGGCGCCGCTCGGCCAGCTCGGAGGTCTTGGGATCGATCCGCCGCCCGCCGACGCTTTCGGCGATGCCCGCGCCGCCGCCGTTGTGCAGTTGCGACCATTTGTAGAGCGAGCCGAGCCCCACGACCATGAGCGTGCCCGCGGCCACGCCGGCGAAGATCCCGGGATCCCACCAGGAATAATCGCCCCGGTCCTCGGGCCAGCTGGCGGTCTGCTCGTATTCCCGATAGCTGCGGTGAAACTGCCGGGCCCGGGGCGAGAGCTGCGAAAAAATCAGGATGGCCGCGGCGTAGCTGGCCAGGATCGTCCCGAGCACGGCGAGGGCGAAGAGCACGATGAGCCGGTGCGTGCGCTGGTGGGCGTGGGCCTGGGCTTCAAAGAAGTCCATCGGATTCGATCAGGATTTTTTCATCGCGCGGGCGTGGCGGAAAATCATCGGCAGCGACAGACCGAGGGTCAGCGTCATCACGACCGCACCCGCGAGCGCGCCGGCCACCCAGTACGGCTTGCTCAGGAAAAATTCCGGGACGGCGGCGAGGGCGATGAGGCTGCCGCCGCGCAGAAGCAGGCGCCCGCCGTATGCGTTGATTTCAAACCAGCGCTGCTCGGACTCGAAGGCGGCGGGGATGCGAATGCCGTACCAGCGGTTCATCTTGATCTTTCTTTTGACGAGCGGCAGGGACACGGCGACCGTCATCAGGCCCACGAGGAGATGCGTGAGGGCGATGGGGTTCATGGGCGTTTTTCCGCCGGCAAAAAAGGGCGCCGCCGGCTCAACTGAAGCTCACTTTGGGCGCGTTGCGCTCGGTGGCATCGTCGATCTGGAAGAGCTGGGCGTCGGTGAAGCCGAACATGCCCGCAAAAAACACGTTGGGGAAGGTCTGACGCGTGGTGTTGTAAGTCATGACGGCGTCGTTGTAGGCCTGGCGGGCGAAGGAGATCTTGTTCTCCGTCGAGGTCAGCTCCTCGGTGAGCTGGAGCATGTTCTGGTTGGCCTTGAGGTCGGGGTAGGCCTCGCTCACGGCCATGAGGCGGCTGAGCGCGCCGGTCAGGCCGGCCTCGGCGCCGAGAAGATTCTTGACCGCGGAGGCGTCGGCGGGATTGGCCGCGGCGGCCTGGGAGGCGGTGTAGGCGATGTTGCGCGCCTTGGTCACGGCCTCGAGCGTTTCGCGTTCGTGCTTGATGTAGCCCTTGGCGATCTCAACCAGGTTGGGGATGAGATCGTAACGGCGCTTGAGCTGGACGTCGATCTGGGAGAAGGCGTTTTTGAACCGGTTGCGGAGGGCGACAAGGGAGTTGTAAATGCCCGCGATCCAGAGGCTGACGATGAGGACGAGGACGAGAAGGACGACGAGAACGATAAGGACGGCTTTCATGGGAAGTTGGGTTGAAGGGAGACAGGTGCACTATGGGGAGGGAACCGACGGGCGCGAGACGGAACTGATTACAAGACGAGGCTTTGTTTCCACACGCGGGCTTGCCCCGGCGCGGGGGTCTGGCATCGTCGGCTGTCTCCATGCGTATTCCCAGATGCCTGTGGTCCGGACTCGCCGCGCTGGCGGTGGCGCCGGTCTTGTGCGCGCAAACGGTCTCGCTGCCGGCCGGGCCGGAGGCGCCACTCGTCTCGGCGGCGGAGGCGCGGCCGGCGCCGGCGGAGGCGCTGCTGAAACAGGAGGCGGCGCAGCATGCACTGGAGCTGGGCCTGCCGTCGCTGGCGGCGACGATGTATCGCGAACTGCTGGCGGCGCCGCCGGGGGGCGACCGTAGCGCGCTGACCCTGGCGCTGGCCACGGCGCTGCTCAACGACGGGCACATCGGCGAGGCGGAGCAGGCGTTGCAGGGCCTGCCGGCGGCGGAGCGCGGCGCGGCGTGGCATTTGCGCGCGGGATTGACCGACGCGGTGCAGAAAAAAATGGACGCGGCCAAGGCCGAGGCCGCGGCGGTGAAGCCGGAGCAGTTGAGCGCGACCGACCGCGGATGGCTTTATTTTTTGCAAGGCCAGCTGGTGGATGCGGAAGGCGACGCCCCGAAAGCCCAGGCGCTTTACGAACAGGCGGCCGGGGCGGCGGTGTCGGACCAGCAACGGGCGCAGTTTGCCCTGGCCCGCTCGCAGGCCGAGCTGCGCGCGGGCCCGCCGGCTGATTCGCTGGTCAACGAGCTGCGGCGGAACGTGGACAAATACCAGGGCACGCTCACCGGCTACCGTTATGTGCGGCAGTACGCCGTCGCACTCGATGCCACGGGCCGGAAGATCGACGCGGTGGCGTTGCTGCGCCAGCAGTTGCTGGCCCTGCCGCCGGAGGCGCGCGCGACCGCAGATGATTTCCGCCTGCTGCTCGGGCTCATCGCCGGGCCGGACACCGATCCCGGCCGGCAGGCGCTGACGGAGCTTTTGACCAGCGGCAACGACCAGGTCAAACAACGCATCGCCTTGCAGCTGCTGGGCCGTGTCGCGGCCCAGCCGGGTCCGGAGCGGGAGACGTTCCGCCATCTGCTCGACACGCTGATCGCCGCGCCGCGGCCGCATCCCATTCTCGAGGACCTGCTGCTGTTTCGCGGCCAGATGAACCTGGCCGACAAAAACTACGCCTTGGCCCAGACCGACGCGGAGGCGCTGATGGGAAAATTCCCCGGCTCGCCGCTCAAGGCCGCGGCCCTCGGCGTCCTGCTGGGGGTGGCATGGGAGGAACATCGCTACCGCCTGGCGGCGGATTATGCGACCCAGGCGCGCGCGATCCTGCCCGCCGGTGAAATCCACGCGCAGCTCGGCGTGCTCGTGGCCGAGGCTTGTTTTCGCGCGGAAGATTTTCCCAACGCCGCCGACGCTTACGCCGCGGCCCTGAACGAGCGGCCGTCCGGGGTCGATGCGGGCAGGCTGATTTTCCAGCGCATCCAGGCGGAGATCGAGGCCGGACGCCTCGACGCGGCGCAGACTTTGGCCGACCAGTTTGCCGGTGATCCGGCGTTCGATCCGGAGAGCCGCTGGGAAGCGGAGTGGAACCTCGCCCGCGCGCTCGAGGCGCACGGGCAGATGGCGGCGGCGCTGGCGCGCGTGAGCAAACTTCTGACCGCGACCGGCGCCGCGGGGCTGCCCGCCGATTTGCACGTGCGCATGGCCTGGCTGCAGGCGCACCTGGCGTTCGAAGCGGGACAGTCCGGGCAGGCGCTGAAATTCGCCGGCGCATTGGTCGATTCGCTCGCCGGCCCGGGCGGCGCCGGTGTGCCGGCGGAACTGAAAAAGCAGATCGTCAGCCTGGAGCTGCTCCAGCAGGCCGAGGCGGACTTCAAGCTGCAGCAGTCGGACCCGGCGCTGGATCTCTTGAAGAAGCTGCGTGTGGACTATCCGCAGAGCGACGCGGCCGTCTACAGCTACATCGTCGAGGCGAATTACTACGCGGACAACAACCATCTCGTGCAAGCCCAGGAGCAGCTGACCAAGCTGGCCGACACCGCCAAGACCGACAAGACCCCGGACAGCCCTTATTCGCGCTACGCTCCGTATGCCCTTTATCTCGCCGCGCTCAATGACGAGAGCCTGGGCCAGGACAACTACCTTGAGGAGGCGAACAGCTTCATTGAGCAGCTGGTGAAGGATTATCCGCACAGCGATCTGGTCTTCTATGCGCGGCTGAAGCAGGGGGACTTGTTCCGCAAATTGAACCAGTTCGGGCCGGCCCAGCACGCCTATGAGGATCTGGTCAACAATTACCCCCAGCATCCGGACGTGCTGGTGGCGCAGATGGCGCTGGCCGATTGCCACAGCGCGCAGGCGGCCAACGATCCGGCCCACGCCGAGAGCGCGGCGGCGATCTACGAAAGCCTGCAGGACCGGCCGGATGCCCCCGCGGAACTGCGCATCGAGGCCGGCTGCAAGCTCGGCCTTTATCAGAAACAGCGCGGCCAGGCGGGGCGGGCGCAGGAAACCTGGTGGCGGCTGGCCGACGAATTCCTTCGCGATGAAAACAAATCGGCCGCGCTCGGCGCCACCGGCGCCTACTGGATGGGCCGCGTCCTCCTCGAGCTCGGCGATTCGCTCGAACAGGAGCAAAAACTGGACCAGGCGCGCGAGGCCTGGCTCCTCATCCAGCGTTACCAGCTGCCGGGCGGAGCGCTGGCGCAGGCCCGGCTGGCCCGCTACCTGCCGGCGGAGGCGAAGCCCTGAAGGACGTGATTCGGCGTGACGTTTTCCCGGCAAAGGCGTCTAACCATTAACTCATACCAACATGTCCGCCTTTGACTTCAGCTTGTTCGCCCGCGGCGGTCCGATGATGTGGATCCTCCTGCTGCTCGGGGTGCTCGGGCTCATGCTTTTCATCGAGCGCACGCTCTACCTGCATCGCGGACAGATCCGCTCGAAGGATTTTCTCGACGGCATCAAGAACATCCTGGCCAAGCGCCGCCTGCTCGAGGCCCTGACCGTGTGCGAAGAGGCGCCCGGCCCCGTGGCCGCGGTGGTCAAGGCCGCGCTGCTCAACGCCGGCGAGGACGAGGCGAAAATGCGGTTCGCGGTGCAGGAGGCGGCCCTGGTCGAAATCCCCGCCCTCGAGCGCCGCATCGGCACGATCGCCGCCATCGCGCAAGTCTCGCCGCTGGTCGGCCTCCTCGGCACGATTCTCGGACTGATCGTGACCTTTCGCGCCTTCGAGCACGACTATGCCACGGCCAGCGAGCTGGCGGCGGGCATGTGGCAGGCCCTGCTCAGCACGGCGGCCAGCCTCATGGTCGGCGTGCCCGCGCACCTGGCCCACCACTTCCTCCGCGGCCGCGTGCGCGCGATCCTCCGCGACGTGGAATGGGCCGGCAACGAAATCATGCGGTATCTGCTCACTGAATACCGCGGGCGGGGCGGGGCGGCGGCCGTGGCCGGGGAGCCGGCGGAGGCGCAGCGATGATCACGCGTCCGCTCGACCTGGCTTCGCGCGTGCGGCCGGCGCCGCAGAGTTTCGATGCGTTTTATTTCATCAACGCCGGGCTGCTCGTGCTGTTTTTCGTTTTGTTCGGCTCGCGTTTCGTGCTGGCGCCGGGCCTGGGCGTCGGGCTGTCGGGTGGGTTTGCCCTGCCGGTCATGCCAGGGGCGCGGGCCGGCGCGGCGGCAACCACCACCGTGATCAGCGTGCCGCGGCCGGGCGTGGCTTTGGTCGATGAAGGCATGATCAGCTTCGCAGGCTTGGGCGACTGGCTGAAAGTCCACGCCAGGGGGCGGAAGGCCCCGGCGCTGCTCATCCGGGCCGACCGCAACGTGCCGATGCAGAACATCGCCGATCTGGCGGCGATGGCCAAGACCGCGGGCTTTGCTTACGTCCAGCTCGCCTTCGATGAACCGGGGGCGGCCGGTCCGCAATGAGCGAGACGGCAAAACCTTTTGCCGGGGGCCGGACGGGCGGGGGGGAACGAAGCTTGTGGCTGGTCGCCGGCGCGGGCGCCTTGCTCGCCGTGATTTTTGTCGCCTGGCTTTTTTCGCGCACGCCGGTGCCGCCGCCCTCGGCCGGGGCGCCGCGGCCGGCTCCGACCGTGGGCGTGACCCGGCTCGACGCGGCGACCGACGCGGCGTTGCGTGAACAGGCGGAGCTGTTCGATCCGAAGCCGCTTTTTTTACCCACCCACCGAAACGCCCAGCCTCGCAACCTCACCGGCGTGGCGCCGGATCCAGGTGACACGGTCTTCGAGAATTTCCCGCCGATCCTGACGTTTGACCAGAACGGCCTGGCCCTGGATTTTCCCGCCGTGATCCGGGCGCCCGCCCGGCCGATTGAGGCGCTGGCCGTGGGCCTGCCGCCGCGGCCCCTCCTGGGCTTCGGCCGGCTCGACCTGGCGACGGAACCGCTGGCGCCGCGGGGCGGCTTCGTCGAAGTGGTGGCGGCGGGCAGCGGCGAAACCATTTTGCGCGGCGAATTGCCGGCGGCCGCGCCCCCCGGCGGGGACTGGGCGCCGCTCGAGTTCATGGCGGCGGTGAATGCGGCCGGACTCGTCGGCCCCCCGCAGCTTGCGCACAGCTCCGGCCGGGACGAAGTCGACGCCTATTTCCGGACATTTTTGGTCCAGAGTTTCCGGCTGGGCGCGCGCCTGCCGCCGGGCTTTTTCCGCGTCCGGGTCGGGCCGTGAAATTAATTTTCAGAACCCGGCTAAATTTCAGTTGACGGGCTAAAAAGCGGCGTTCACGTTCTTCACTCTTTTTTCAGTTGTTTGACCCAACCAGGTCTGCCCAGATAGCTCAGTTGGCAGAGCACGTCCTTGGTAAGGACGAGGTCGCCGGTTCGAATCCGGTTCTGGGCTCCAGGTCAACGTCGGCGACTTCTGCGACGCAAAACACGAGGGGTCAACCCAATCACATCAACCAACCGTCTCCTTCCCCTCCATGGCTAAAGGCACATTCGAACGCAAGAAACCGCACGTCAACGTTGGCACCATCGGCCACGTCGACCACGGCAAGACCACGCTCACCACCGCCATCCTCGCGGTGCAGGCGCGCAAGGGTCTGGCCGAAGTCAAATCCTACGCCGACATCGCCAAGGGCGGCACCGTCCGCGACGCCTCGAAGATCGTCACCATTTCCGTCGCCCACGTGGAATACGAGACGGAAAAGCGCCACTACGCCCACGTCGACTGCCCCGGCCACGCCGACTTCGTCAAGAACATGATCACCGGCGCGGCCCAGATGGACGGCGCCATCCTCGTCGTCTCCGCCGCCGACGGACCCATGCCGCAGACCCGCGAGCACATCCTCCTCGCCCGCCAGGTCGGCGTGCCGAAGATCGTCGTCTTCCTCAACAAGGTCGACCTGATCGACGACAAGGAACTCCTCGATCTCGTCGAGATGGAAATCCGCGAGCTGCTCACCAAGTATCAGTTTCCCGGCGACACCACGACCATCATCCGCGGTTCGGCGACCGCCGCCCTCGAGGGCAAGCCGGAGGGCGAGAAGGCCATCGCCGATCTCATGGCCGCCATCGACAGCGACATTCCCGAGCCCGTTCGCGAACTGGACAAGCCCTTCCTCATGTCCGTCGAAGACGTGTTTTCCATCACCGGCCGCGGCACCGTGGCCACGGGCCGCATCGAGCGTGGCAAGGTCAAGGTCAACGACACGGTCGAGATTGTCGGCCTCCGCGACACGACCACCTCCGTTGTCACCGGCATCGAAATGTTCCGCAAACTCCTCGATTCCGGTCAGGCTGGCGACAATGTCGGCATTCTTCTCCGCGGCATTGAAAAGGACGGCATCGAGCGCGGCCAGGTGCTGGCTGCTCCGAAGACGATCACGCCGCACAAGAAGGCCAAAGCCGAGATTTATGTCCTGACCAAGGAGGAAGGCGGCCGCCACACCCCGTTCTTCAACGGCTACCGTCCGCAGTTCTATTTCCGCACCACTGACGTCACCGGCGTCGTCAATCTTCCGAAGGGCGTCGAGATGATCATGCCGGGCGACAACGTCAGCGTCGAAATCGAGCTCATCTCGCCCATCGCCATGGAAAAAACCCAGCGCTTCGCCATCCGCGAGGGCGGCCGCACGATCGGCGCCGGCCGCATTGTTGAAATCATCGAATAACCTTTAACCAGACAAACGTTTCCGGCGAAACGCCGAGGCCCCCTCAACCCGGGCCTCGGCTGCGTCGTCTAAGAACCAACTTTAGGGGTGTAGCTCAATTGGTAGAGTAGCGGTCTCCAAAACCGTCGGTTGGGGGTTCGAGTCCCTCCGCCCCTGCCAGCCAAAGCCCATGAAAAATCCGTTCCGCAGCACGCGCATCTTCCTTGGCGAAATGATCGCCGAGCTTCAGAAGGCCTCCTGGCCTTCGCGGGCGGAGCTGCGCGACTCCACCGTCGTAGTCATCGTCGCCACGGTCATCCTCGGACTTTTCACCAGCATTTGCGACTTCTCCCTCTACCAGGTGGTCGACCTTTTCACCCGCCTGGTGCGCGGCTGATTTTCCACCATGACCGCCGCCACATCCGCGCCCGCCGGCGCCCAATGGTTTGCGATCCACACCCTCTCCGGCCAGGAGAGCAAGGTGAAGACCTACATTGAAAAGTTCAAAAAGGCCGAGGAGCTCGACGACTTCATCTTCGAGGTGCTGTTGCCCACCGAGATCGTTTCCGAGGTGAAGGGCGGCAAGAAAAGCACCAAGGTCCGCAAGCTCTACCCCGGCTACGTCTTCATCCACATGCGCCTCTACGAGGACGGCAAGGTCATCAACAAACCGTGGTATTTCGTCAAGGAGGTCGCCGGCGTCATCGGCTTCGTCGGCGGCGACAACCCCGCCGCGCTCCGCCAGTCCGAGATCGACGAGATCCGCGCCCGCATCGAGGCTGCCAGCGGCAAGGAGGTGCCGAAGGTCCAGTACTCCGTCGGCGAGGAAGTGAAGATCAACGACGGACCCTTCGCCAACCTCAACGGCCGCATCGACGAGATCGATCCCGAACGCGGCAAGCTCAAGATTTCCGTCTCCATTTTCGGCCGGTTTACCCCGGTCGAGCTCGAATACTGGCAGGTGCAACGCCTCACCGAATGACCCACCCCTTTTAGAATTTGGAATTTGGATTTTCGACTCCGGCCAGTCTCGGGCCACGCAAAATCCGACCAATCCAAAATCAAAAATCCCACATCTAAAATTTTCCAACATGGCCAAGAAAATCCAAGGCTACATCCGCCTCCAGCTTCCCGCTGGCGCCGCCAATCCCGCGCCCCCCGTCGGCCCCGCCCTCGGCGCGCAAGGCGTCAACATCATGGCATTCTGCAAGGACTTTAACGCCCGGACCAAGGACCAGTCCGGCATGATCCTGCCCGTCGTCATCACCGTCTATACCGACAAGTCCTTCACCTTCATCCTCAAGTCGCCCCCTGCCAGCGTGCTGCTGAAAAAGGCCGCCAACATCGCCAGCGGCTCGGCCAAGCCCAACCAGGACAAGGTCGGCAAGGTCACCCGCAAGCAGCTCCTCGAAATCTACAACATCAAGAAGGCCGACCTCAACGCCAAGTCCGACGAGGCCGGCATCAAGATCATCGCCGGCACCGCCCGCAACATGGGCATCGACGTCGTCAACTGACTTTCATCCGAAACCAAAACAACTCACCGCGGGAGTCCCGCCCGGGACGTTCGCACCGCAAGGAGTGATTCATGGAAAAAAAGAGCAAACGCTACCGCAGCGCCCAGCAGGTCGCTGATCTGGCCAAGGAATACCCGCTCAAGGAAGCGGTGGACATCCTGGCCAAGTTCCCCAAGGCCAAGTTCGACGAGACCGTCGAGCTTTCCTTCCGCCTCGGCGTCGACGCCGCCTCCGGCGACCAGAACGTCCGCGGCACCACGCCGCTGCCCAACGGCTCCGGCAAAAAGGTCCGCGTCCTCGTCTTCACCGACGATGCGAAGAAGGCCCTCGACGCCGGCGCCGATTTCGCCGGCCTCCAGGACATGATGCAGAAGATCAACGAGGGCTGGCTCGATTTCGACGTCGCCATCGCCACCACCGAGGCGATGAAGACCGTCCGCACCCTCGCCCGCATCCTCGGCCCCAAGGGCCTCATGCCCAACCCGAAAAGCGGCACCGTCACCGACGACATCGCCGCCGGCATCAAGGCCGTCAAGGCCGGCCGCGTCGAGTTCAAGATGGACAAGACCGCCAACATCGGCGTCGGCATCGGCAAGCGCTCCTTCACCGCCCAGCAGATCCTGGAAAACGCCCAGGCCGTCCTCGAAGCCATCGGCAAGGCCAAGCCCGCCGCCTTCAAGGGCCACTACATCAAGACCGTCGTCCTTTCCTCGACGATGAGTCCCGCCGTGCGCATCGCCTCGACGGAATACAGCAAATATTAATCGCGCCCCCGCCATGAGAGCCGAAAAACAATACCTGATCGCCGAGGTCGAGTCCCACCTGAAAAAGTCCGACTACGTCATCCTCGCCAATTTCACCAAGGTCACCGTCGCCGATGTCGCTGATCTGCGGGGCAAACTCGCTGCCGAAAAGGCCGAGTTCCACGTGGTCAAGAACAGCTCGCTGCGCGTCGCGGCCAAGGCCCTCGGCCTGCCCGAGTTCGACAGCTCGCTGATCGGCCCGACCGCCATCATCGTCGGCGGCAAGAACTCCGCCGGCGTCGCCAAGATCCTCAAAAAATTCTTTGAGGAAAAGCAGAAGCTCGAGGTCAAGGTCGGCGTGATGGACAAGAAGCTCATCAGCGCCGCCGATCTCGCGAAGATCGCCGACCTGCCGTCGTTCGAAGCGCTTCGTTCGCAATTGCTCGGCCTGCTCACCCAGAACGCCGCCGCGTTCGTCCGCGTGCTCGACGCCAGGGTCAAGAAAGAACAGCCCGCCGCCGCCTGACATTTAACCATCAACCGCAATTTTTCCGGCCCGCGGTCCGCCGCGCCGCCGGAAGCAAAACATCAAACGAGCAGGCTAGGGGATACGTCTCTTAAACGCGCGGCACTTTCCGCCGCCGCTAGCCCGCTCAGGAGATAACCATGAGCAACATCACCAAGGAACAAGTCATCGAATGGCTTTCCAGCCAGTCGGTTCTCGAACTCGCCGCCATCGTCAAGGACCTCGAGGCCAAGTGGGGCGTCTCCGCCGCCGCCGCCGTCGCCGTGGCCGCGCCCGGCGCCGGTGCCGCCGCCGCACCCGCCGCCGCCGCCGAGCAGACCGAATTCACGATCATTCTCGCCGAATCCGGCGCGAACAAGATCGGCGTCATCAAGGAAGTCCGCGCCATCACCGGCCTCGGCCTCAAGGAAGCCAAGGATCTGGTCGACGGCGCGCCCAAGCCGCTCAAGGAGAACGTCGCCAAAGCCGAGGCCGAAGAGATCAAAAAGAAGCTCGAAGCCGCCGGCGCAAAAGTGCAGCTTAAGTGACCCGCTTGGCGCCTTTACTCGCAACCCATTCCCAGTTTTTCGGGACAGGCCGTGCCACGGCGCGGCCTGTCCTTTGCCTTTTTTCAAAATTATTGTATAGTTACGGCTTCCGCACGCGCTAGCTACGGGGGCGCGCTTCGTTTTTTCGCTCACTCCACTCAACCGGGATAATCCATGGCCGACCGCACTCACGCCGAACGCATCAACTTCGGCAAACTCAAAGAAGTCATCGCACCGCCCAACCTCATTGAGATCCAGATCACCTCGTATCTCGACTACCTCCAGAAGGGCGTGCCGGAAAAACAGCGCAAAAACCAGGGGCTCGAGGCCGTCTTCCGCGAGGTCTTCCCCATCGAAAGTTACGATGGCCGCCTCGTCCTCGAGTACGTCTCCTACACCATCGGTGACTCCAAGAACACCGAGCTCGAGTGTATCCGGGAAGGTATTACATACTCGGTTCCGCTTTACGTGAAGCTCCGCCTGCGCGAGGAGGACTTCATCAAGGACGAGGACATCTACATGGGTGAGATCCCGATGGTGACCGAGCGCGGCTCCTTCATCATCAACGGCGCCGAGCGCGTCGTCGTCTCCCAGCTCCACCGCTCGCCGGGCATCTGCTTCGAGAAGGACTTCCACGCCAGCGGCAAGGAGCTCTTCGCCTTCCGCATCATCCCCGACCGCGGCACCTGGCTCGAGGTGCAGTTCGACA
>Ga0335085_10005004_pt1 | contig 21606 bp, 10 predicted proteins | sample Lox_Sample_45_FD_206712 | JGI IMG/M metagenome (GOLD analysis project Ga0335085, IMG submission 206712) | Soil microbial communities from Loxahatchee National Wildlife Refuge, Florida, United States - Lox_Sample_4.5 | ecosystem: Environmental > Terrestrial > Soil > Wetlands | place: USA...
AGCCGGCCCAATCTGCAGGTGGGAGCAAGGGGAAGTGGATCCGTCCGTACCGGCCTTGGTGGCCGTCTTGCCGTCGGTGGCGTTGAAATATTCCTGGATGTAATTCAGGTAGCCATTGGCGGTGACCCCGGCCTGCATGGTATAGGCGAACATGGAAATGGGGCCTTGGTTTTGCCCGTTCCAAAGGTAATCCGTCCCCATGCGCCATCCCCAGCGGGAAGAGTCGTAACCGTGGTTGTTGCAGCCCTCGCTTCCCAAGGCGATGCAGGAATGGAAAGTGCCGTCATTATTAATTTCATTGGGCACCAAGCCGTGGGTCCACTGGCTCTCCAAGGCCGGGCAGAAGGTGCTGTAAACCCAGGTGACCACGTTGGTCCAGGCGGTGTTGCCGGTCTTGGTGGCGAAACAGCGGTACCAACCGGGCGCGCAATAATCCGGGTAAATGACCCCGGTGTTGGCGTCACCGCCCGTGACCCGGCTGTTGGGGAAACAGGTGTTCATGAGCCCCGTGGCGACGGTATTGGCCTCGGTGGTGTAGGTGGCGCTGCTCCACTGGTTGGCCGCCATGTAAAGGGCCAAGCACATGTCCTGGTCAGCATCCGTGGCCGCGTTCCCCGTGCAGGTGGCCCCGGTGGGACCGGCGCAAGTCCAGTTCATCAGGTTGTTGCCGTCCAAATGGGCCTTGCGGTAGCCGTCCAAACCGTCGAAGAGGGTCTTGTCCGCCATCTGGACGGCGATCAGCATGCCGTAACCAATACCTTCCGAAACGGTCATGTAAGCGGAGCTCCCATCAGGCCACCAAACCCGGGTGCTGGACCCGGTTCCAGTGACGAAGGTGGAGCACCAAGTGGTGTAAAACTGGGAGACGGCGGCGGCGTATTGGGCCTGGGTGTAGCGGCTGGGCTGCAAGCCGTAGGCATAGCGGACGTTGTGAGGGAAGGGACAGGTGGGGGTGCCTGAAGTGTCGTTGATATGGGCCGTGTTGGCGAAAGCCGAAGGGACGGCAATGATTAAATAGAAGGCGCCGGCCAGGAAAGAAAAACGATTTTTTTGGAAAAAGGTTCTCATTGTTTCCTTCAAGGATTCGTCAAAACCCATATAACTTTTGTGCGGCAGCTCATTAGTACCGGTAAGGGTACCGCAAGAACCTTTCCCCGTAAATCCACAATCCGCATATAGGGGGCTTTAGTATTTATCGATAAACAGGTTGATATTCCAAGCTAAACAAGGAGAACCAGACGAGCTCAACCCCCAGAGTGGGTGAATTTTGAAACCCTCTCAATTGTCTTGGGGAGGAGAGGCCACACTTCCGGAACAATCTAAAAATTAATAAAAGCTGACGTCGTCGATCCAAAGATCATAGGTGGCACCGGGGAAGGTGTTATCAAACTCCCATTGCACGCCAAGTAGGGAGGTGGGGTCCCACGGCACGCTTAGGTTTCCCCATCCTTGCGGCGCGATAAAGGGCTGGCTCATGGGAATTTGAATCAGTGACCAGGAAGTGGTGATCTGGGCCGTCGTCAATTCGTAACAGTAATGGTCGTCGCACTGGAGCGTTTGGCCCATGCCGTTGACGCCGCTGGCGGTACAGCTACCGCCTTCGGCCGGCGTGGCCGTCCCGGATTCGGGAAACTTCAGGAAGACGCCCGGGGCGTTGGAGGACGGGCCCCACTTGGCATAGAACTGGATCCCATGGCTTGTGTCGCCGAAGAAAGCACCGGAATAAGCGCTGGCGTCATAGGGCCCGGCCGGCTTCAGGAAGTTGAACCCGACTCCGGCGAAGGGACAGGTGTTATAGGGCGGCCCGCAAGCCGCTCCAACCGTTCCGGAAATATGGGCGGCAAAATCCGGGGCGCTGTCGTTTCCCGGTGAGTCGGGGAAAAATGCCGTGCCGCTGACCGCACCATTCGGGCATTCGACCGTACCGACCGAGAAGGCATCCGCGAAAACATACCAATAACCGCTGCGTCCGCTGGAAGATCCGGCGTAAAAAGGAGCGGTGTTGTAAAAAACAACGTGGTTTCCGCCGTCCTTGAAGTCGCTCAACAGGGTCGGTCCAGGGGCCGCTGGGGCCGCCGGGGCCGCGCTGGTGACCATTTGGACATCATCGATCAAGAAGTCGATATTGAAATTGGTTGTCCCCATATTTTGGGGCGAGAACTTGACGGCCAGGATGGAAACCGGGTTCAAGGCCGTGGAACTTCCATCCTCCGCCAGGTCCCACCCCGCCTGGTTGAAATAAACCGTGAACTGTTGCCACGTGGTAGTGAACGGAATGGCTACCTGGTGGTCGGTCACCGGCCCGTTGTCCACGAAGTCCACCCAGAACGGCACGGTCGAGCCGCAGATGGTGGTGGGCATGGTCTTGACCTTCGCCCAAAAGCTGATGCCCGTATAGTGCCCGCCCACCGTCGCATCGTAATAACTGACCCCCGCGTTATGGGTTCCGGCCGGGTCGGTGAAGTTGAAACCCAGTTGGTCGAACCCGCTGGTTCCGCTGGAAGGTTGGTTAAAGGTCACGCTTTGTTCGATGGCCGTGGCATCGACCGTTCCAACGCCGGTGAGGATGGTGGTGACGCCTACGTCGTTGGTGACAAACCACCCTCCGTCTCGCCAATGCCCATTTTCGTCTTGGATGACGTTAATTTGGCTCACGCTGTCCGAACCGCTTCCGCCCGTTCCCTTGAAATCGTCAATCAGGGAGTAGTTGGGAGTGGGAGTCGGGGTTATGGTTGGGGTGGATGTCATAGTGGGAGTGGAGGTAACCGTGCCGGTGGAGGTTTTTGTGGGCGAGTTGGTCGGGGTGGACGTGTAGCCGGTGGGCGTCGGCGTTTGGGTTGGCGTTTTAGTGGGGGAGGCGGTGGGAGTGGAAGTGGGAGTGGAAGTGGCTACCGAAGTGGAAGTCGGGCTGCCGATCGTGACGAGAGGCTCTAAGGGGTGTCGGCTGCAACCCATAAACAAACCTAAACCAACCAACCCGGCCAGGAAGCAGCCCCCTATGAAAACCCGCCATGATTTCATTTTTCTCGGTCCTATTTAAAATTCGTTTTATCAAGCGGGACGGCGTAACCTTCCGTTGTTTTTGCCGGAACAAACTTCATTCGCAAGCAATGGCACTTTAGAAAAAACGGAAGCGGCTTGGTCGTTGCCCGTTGGAGTAACGTTAAGGATACCAAATCTTCGGTGGATTTTTGGCCACTAAATCTAATCGGAAATAAGCCGCCTGTCTTAAACCAAACCACCTTAACTAAAAACGGACGAAATTTTTTGGGATCTTGGAGTTTATCGGTAAATCTATTCGAGCTTTCAGTTTTAAAGAACAGGAACTCAGCGCAAGAGAAGCAGTTTCACCACGCTGCGTTGGCCGCCTGCCTCGATCACCACGTAGTAGAGGCCGCTGGCCAAGGGATGGCCCCAATCGTCCGTGAGATCAACCTGTAACGGGCCATAGGGCACGGACCGGTAAAGGGTTTCTTTCACCTTCCGGAAGGCGATGGTGAAAAGCTGGATCTTGACGTCTTCGTTACCCGTATAGGCAGGGGGCAAAACGCTGACCGGCCCGCCGTTCGATGGATTGGGATAAACCACCGGTGTGGAATTGGGCTGTGGTGTGGCGGTCCAGCTCACGGTAGGAAATGCTGTTGCCGTCATTGAAGGGGTGGCGGTACCCGTAGGCGTACGCGTTGACGTAGCCGTATTTACCGGCGTTAACGTCGGCGTTTTGGTCGCCGTAAAGGTGGGTGTCCGGGTTTCCGTGGAAGTAGCCGAATTCGTCGATGTTGTCGTCGGAGTGTTAACTAATGTGTTGGTCGGTGTGGAAGTGGCGGTGAGGGTTGCCGTGGCGGCAGCCGTGTTGGTCGGCGTCGCCGTCCACGTGTTAGCCAAAGTATTGGTAGTCGTAGCCGAAGGTGTGGAAGAGGCTGTCCGGGTGGGCGTCAGGGTTGCGGTGACTGAAGGGGTGCTGGAGGGTGTGGCCGTTAACGTCGATGTGGCGCTCAAGGTAGCCGTCGATGTGGCCGTGTTGGTCGGCGTCCGGCTCGCGGTGAGGGTCGGCGTAGCCGACATCGAACTGGTGGCGGTGAGAGTCGCGGTGGCGCTGGCCGTTAAGGTGGCCGAATTCGTCGGGGTGGATGTGGCGGTCGGGGTGGCCGTCCGGGTGGGGGTCGAGGTTGGGGTTCCGCTGGGCGTCAAGCTGGGCGTGTCGGTGGCCGTCGGCAGGGTTCCCGTGGGGGTAGGGGTGAAAGTGCCCGTCGGCGTAGCGGTCCTGGTACGGGTGGGGGTGAGGGACACCGTTGGGGTCGGGGTTAAGGTCGGCGTGCCACTCGGAGTCAGGCTGGGCGTGGCCGAGGGCGTGTTGCTGGCGGAGTTGGTGGAGGTCGCCGTCGCGGTTCGGGTGGCGGTAAGGCTGGCCGTGGAAGTGGGACTCAAAGTCGGGGTATTGGTGGCGGTGCCGGAGGCGGTAGCCGTAGGGGTCAACGTCGGCGTTTTAGTGGCCGTGAAGCTGGGAGTGGAGGATGCGGTCGAGGTCGTCGAAGAGGTCGCGCTGTTGGTCGCGGTCAAGGTCGCAGTGCTTGTCGTGGTGGCGGTCGCGGTTCGGGTGGCGGTACCCGTAGGCGTCCCAGTGTTCACCAGCGTAAAGGTGGGGGTGGCGCTGGGCGTCGAAGAAGCCGTCGCGGCAGCCGTGTTGGTCGGCGTTGCCGTCGGCGTATTCGTCGGGGTTTGCGTCGGCGTGGCCGTAGGGGTTTTGGTAGCTGTGCTGGTCGCCGTGAAGCTGGCGGTAAAGGAAACCGTGGCCGTCGCGGTGCCCGTCGGGGTGCGGGACGGTGTGGCCGTCAAAGTATTGCTGGGGGTATTGCTCGGAGTAAGGGTGGACGTCGACGTAGCTGTGGCGGTAGCCGTGTTTATCGGCGTCACCGTCCTCGTATTGGTCGGCGTCAACGTCGGCGTTTTGGTGGCAGTTTGAGTGGCGGTCGAGGTGGACGTATTAACGGCGGTATTGGTGGGAGAACTGGTGGGGGTGGATGAGGGGGAAGCCGTTGGGGTGGCGGTGGCCGTCCGGGTGGGGGTCGCGGTGGGGCTGGATGTGGCCGTACTGGCCGAGGTGTTGGTGGAACTCGCGGTCGGGGTACTGCTGGGGGTGGCCGTCCGGGTAGCGCTCACCGTGGAAGTTGGGGTGGAAGTGGAGGTTTTGGTGGGGGTGGCCGAGGGGGTATTCGTGGGGGGCACGGGGGTGGCGCTGGGGGTGGGCGTTGCGGTATTGCAGACGACCGTGATGGCGATGGTGTTGCTGGTGACGGGCCCGCCGCCCGTCCACTGGGCAATGCCGCGGTCGCTGACGACCTGGCATGCGTCGCTGGCCGTGTAGCTGTAGGACCCCACGATGAAGGTAATCGGCACACAGCTCCCCCCCGGCAAATTGTTGACCACCCACTTTAAGTTAGGATAAGTCGTGCCGCCTGTTGGATCGATCGACACCGCAGCGCCTGACACCGTTACGGTCCATTGGCTGTAGCCGGGGCCTTGGAAAGCCCACGAAAGCGGGTTCGTGATGTTATCCGTGACGGTGACCGAATTGGCCGTGACCGAGCCGGAAGAGTTGCAGACATTCAGAACCATGGTGATGGGGGCCGCGTCCGAATAACCCGAGGTGGGCCCGCCGGTGGTCTTGGTCAGCGTGATGTTCGGCGGCACGGTGGTAGGGGTGGAGGTGGCGGTAGCCGTGGGCGTTCCGGTGGGCACGGGCGATCCGGCCGCGCAGGTCGCCACCGGCGTGGCCAAAAAGTTCTTCTCCGCGGTGCCCCAGGTGGAGGGCGTGAAGGTCCAGTCGGACAACAGGTTCGGGCAGGAGGAGGGATGGAAGGACCAGGCTGTTCCCCCGGCGACTCCCGAGGTGCCGGTGAGCCAGGTGAACATGTTGGTGTCGTAGGTGGAATTATCGCTGTTGCAACTGGTGGAGGGGCCGTATTCCCCCACGAAGACCGGATAGCTCGAGAGGATCGAGCTGGGTACTTCCGAATTCCAACTAGAGGAGGAAGTCCCGTCGTTATCACCGTAGAGGTGGGCGGCGAACACGACACCCGCCCCCGTATTGGTGACCGAAGAAGCCGGAAGACCGTTCAGGTTGGCGCACCAGTGCAGGCCGCCCATCAGGCAGACATTGGTGGCCCCAGCCGAACGCACGGCGTTCAGGAGCTTCTGCATTCCCGGGGTGCTGAAAGACGCGCCTCCCAGCGTTCCGCCATTCAGCCATGTTTGGTAACCCGCGGTATCCGTGACGATGGGGGGGCCCAGGTTGTCGTTGCCCGAGTCGTAGGGTTCGTTGTAAAGGTCGAAGAGGACCGCCGGGTTGTTGGCGAAGGTTCCCGCCACCGAGCTCCAGAAGGTCACCGCATTGGCGTCGGCCATGGGCTGTTGCTTGGTGCTGGCCGCGCTTCCCCAGCCGCTTCCGCAGGGGGCGGAGGCCGTGGAAGAGGTACCGGACCAGTGCAGGTCCAGGATCACGTAGGCGTTGTTGTTCTCGCAAAGGGTGACGACGCTGTTGACGATGCTCCGGTAGTTGGTGCCGTTGGTGTCCCCGCCCTCACAGCCAAACCAATAGTCCTGGTTCATCGGCAACCGGATGATGTTGGATTTCCAGACGGTGACCGCCTCACCGACCATGGCCGAGGTATTTCCCCCATTGCCGCCGGTGGGGCCCTCCCCCGTGCTGGAGAATTCCAGGCCGTCCGCGTCCACACCTTTTAAAAGCATTGAACAGCCGCTGGCCGTCACGAGTTTGTTCCCGGAAACGTGGAGGGCCGCTGAGGTGGCGAAAACCCATGAAGCGGGGAAAAAAGCTGGAAAGATAAGAAGAAAGAGGCGGGGATATTTTTTTATAAAAAACGTTTTTAGTATGATTTCCATAAATCCACTTCTTTGGCTCCAACCAAATGGAGGGATTCGGAAATTTTACTACTTTTAACCGCTTTTTAACAATTTTCAGGGCCAAAAAATCGAATTTTGGCATGTTTTTTCCAAGACAACCTCCTACCGGGTTTAAGGGGCCCAAAAACTATTCAGAAACCCCAGGTTCCTCCTTTATCATTCCCCCGTCTTCCCAATTCCTGTCGCTTATTTCCTTATTAGAAAGGTTTCCCATGTCCGAGACATTTCTCATCACCGGGGCCAACCGTGGCATCGGCCTGGCCGTCACCAAGGTCCTTTTAAGCCAGGGCGACAAGGTCTTCGCCGCCTGCCGTGAACCCCAAAAAGCCGAGGAACTCAAGGCCCTTCAAAAAAGTTACCCCGCCGCCTTGGAAATGGTGGCCTTGGAGGTATCGTCGGATTCTTCCGTGGCCCAGGCAGCCAAGACCGTTTCCGCCAAGACGCCGCACCTGGACGTGGTCTTCAACAACGCCGGCATCCAGGCCCAGCCTTACAACGCCCACCTGGAACAGGTGGAGCTTTCCAAAATGCGGGACTCCTTCGAGGTCAACACCCTGGGCCCGCTTCGGGTTTCCCGGGCCTTCCTCCCCCTCTTGCGCAAGGCTTCCAACCCCCGGATCGTCAACATGACTTCCGGCCTGGCGTCCCTTTCGGGCAAGAGCGAAGGGGCTTTTTATCCCTACGGAGTTTCCAAGGCGGGCCTCAATATGCTCACCCGCACCATGGCCTTCGACCTGCAAGGCGAGAAGATCGTGGTGGTTTGCCTGGATCCGGGCTGGGTGCAGACCGACATGGGCGGCCCCAACGCGCCTTTGAAGCCGGAGGAATCGGCCGGCGCCATCGCCAGAACCCTCAAGGGCCTGACGATGAAACAGACTTCCCTCTTCATCTATAACGACGGGAAGCCACTGAATTGGTGACCCCAAAAAGCAATTTTGAATTCTGAGTTCTTCATCTTAAATTCCGGTTATTTTCCAGCCGGTTTTTGGCTGGGAAATTTCAACAATTTAAAATTCAACGCTCAACATTTAAAATCGCCTGTATGAAACCCCATTCCTGCCTTTGGTTCATCCTCTTCTCGGTCTTGTTCGCAGTTCAAATCATCCCCCGCTGGTGGGGCGATTCCCTGACCAATGACGAACCCCTGGAAATCGCCAACGGATATTTTTACCTCACCCATGGCGACGTGGTTGCCCAACACCACCACCCACCCCTCTCCAAGGCCCTCGAAGCACTGCCCCTGCTGGCCCTGCGTTTGAACGAGCCCCAAGGGACGAAGGACGCCATTGACCGCGCTTACGCCTTTTTCTTCAGGGACAATCCCGGCCGGCTCCGGGCCATGACCATCGGGGGGCGTCTTTCCCCCCTTCTCTTCGGGTGGGGGATCGGGTTCTTGATTTTCCGGTTCGTGCGCAGGCAGCCCCTGCCCGTTTATCTCTTCGCCTTGGGGCTTTGGGCTTTCGATCCCACCCTTTCGGCCTTTTCCGGCCTGGCCATGGCGGACGTCCCCGTTTCTTTTTTCTTCTTGGCTTCCGTGCTGGCCTTCCAGCGGTCCCGGGAAACCCGCTCCTGGAAGTTCTCGCTCCTCGCCGGAGTCCTCTCGGGCATGGCGGTCACCTCCAAGTTTTCCGCCTTGGTGCTCCTACCCTTGTTTTTGGTCCTTGAGTTAATTCCCTATTTGAGGAGATCCACACCTCCCTTTGAAAAAGGGGGGCGGGGGGGTATTAGCCGTCATCAACACCAACTGACAAAACTAACTCCCCCTCATTCCCCCTCTTTCAGAGGGGGAAAAAATAAACTCCCAAGTCTTTATGCCTTCATGCCTTTTTGGCGAAATATCTCTTCCAGGTGGCTTTGGGGCCTGGGGGGGTGCGGCCTCTGGATCTTTTTGCTCTACCTGCCCGGCACCCTCGCCCTTCCGGACCACCTTTCCCCCTTTCATTATTTTTGGGACGGCTTCAAGGCCATGGCGGACTACAAAGGGCATCCGGTTTATTTCATGGGCCGTGTGGACCGGGAAAACCACTGGGCCTATTTCCCCGTCGCCTTCCTCTTGAAGAATCCCCTTCCCTTCCTGGGGCTTCTCGTCTTGGGGTTTGTTTTGGCAGCCTTACGCCGCCTGGCCCTTCCCCTTTGGCAATGGCTCCCGGGCCTGCTTTTTTGCGCCGCCATCCTGCCCACGCAGGATCTGGGAATCCGCTACCTTCTTCCCGCCTATCCCTTTTTCATCCTGGTGGCGGCTGGGGCCGCCGGGTGGCTTTGGAAAAAGGCCGGTTCCAAACCCTTTTGGAGAATCCCACTCGTAGGGCTCGCCCTGTATCAAGCGGCCAGCGTGGGGTTTAACTTTTCCCACGCCATCAGCTATTTCAATGAAACCGTGTCATCGGAGGCGAAGTTTTATTGGCTGGGGGATTCGAATTTGGATATCGGCCAGGACCTGGGCCGTCTCGCCCGGTTGGCGGGGAAAGAGGGATGGGGCAAAGTGAAGCTGGCCTACCTGGGCGGGGCCGACCCCTCGGCTTACGGGCTCAATTGGGAGCCCTGGAGGGAGGAAGATTTAAAGGGTCCCCAGCCGGGTGCGGTTTACGCGGTGAACGCCAGCTTTTTCCAATTGGCCCCGGCCTTTTACCCCGAGGCGCTCCCGATCGCCGCGGGCTGGATCAGCCAGGCCGCGCCCTCAGGCAAGTTGGGCGACACCTGGTATTACTACCGGATTCCCGGGGCGTCCCGGCCCGGCCAGGGCAACTTCCTGCCGTCCGTTCCTTACCAACAACGCCGGGGCTATACGCCGATTGACAAAAAAAGTTTTGAGTTTTAAGTGTTGAGTTAAGAGTTAATGAAATTTTTGGATTCATAAACAAATCCAAAAATAACCAGAATTCAAAACCTAAAACTCAGAACTCGAAATTTCTTTTCATTAAAACATCCCCGTAAGCCCGCCCTCGAAGTACCTTCCGGGCAGGGGAATTCCCTGGAACGACGCCATTTGGGAATTCAGGACGTTCTCCACAGTGAGAAAACCTTTCAGGTGATCCGAGACCCGGTACTTCGCTTCCAAGCCCAAGTTCCAGTAGTCGGTGGGCGGCGCGGGAAAACCCAGGTCCGTCAGGTATTGGGTATCCACGGGATTGCGGTCCACGTAACGGGCCTCCACGCCCAAGGACCATTCCTTCTCCGGCTTTACTTCCACGCCGCCCGCCAGCTTCAGGCGCAGGCGCCCTTGCACGGCGTTGCCGTTCTCATCCGTGGCACTGATCCAAGTGGCCGAGAAATGGGGTTCCAGCCAGTCGGCCAAAGACACTTGAAGGCTGTCCTCCGTTCCGATAAAGAGGGCCTGGGGCAGGTTGACATAGGTCCAAAAGTCATCCGCCGGGTCCACGGCGGGGTTGATAAGGTCCTGGTAGAAATTGGCGAAGCCGGACAACTGCAGCGACAGGGGGCCCATCTTGCCGTCGATGCCCACCTCCGTATCGATGCATTCCTCCGGTGACAGGGCCGGGTTTCCTTTATCCCCCGCCCAAACCGAGGCAAAAGGCGAGCCGTTAAACTGGGCCAAGAGGTCCGGAGGCAGGGCCGCGAAACTGGTATAAGGAAGGTAAAGCTCGTCAAAGCTGGGAAGCTTATAGCCCTTCCCTGCCCCCGCGTGGAACTGCCAGTCGTTGGAAGGTGAAAAGACCAGGGTTCCCGTCGGGTTATCCACCACGTTGTTGGCGCTATAGGTTTCCAGGTGGTCGGACCAATCCAGGTGCAGGCCGTCCGTGAAATGAAGGGTTCCCGAGGCCTCCAAGGCTCCCGTCCACCGGGAGTTGTCGCCATAAAGTCCGCTCCAAATTTCCTCGCCATGCGCCTCCACGCCCAATTCAAGACGGGTCAAGAAGCCGTCCACCGGACCGGAAAAAAGGCCCTGCGCCGCGTCATCCAGGTACTGGTTGCGGTAGGGCTCGTAAACGCCTGAGGTCGGGTCCGCCCCGATGGGGTTGGATCGGAGCACGTCCGAATAGCTGCCGGAGAGGGACAGGTCCAGGCGCCAGGCTCCCAGGGGCTGTTGATCCTTGAAGAGGCTCTGCACTCCCCAGGCGTCCTGCCGTCCGTCCAGGTCGTATTGATCGGTCCCCGCCGCGATCACGTTGTCGGCGTCCGGCGCGCTGCCGATCTGGCGGAAAAATCCGGTGGAAAACCGGGCATCCCCGTTGCCCAGTTTAAAGGAAGCGCTATGGCTCACGTCCCAATGGGTCTCATCGGTAAACCCGTAAGTGACACCGCTGGCCGGGTCCACCACGGGCGGAAGGTAGCCGTCGGTGGTGAACCAGCTGCCGCTGAGGGTGTTTTGGAATTCCTTTGGGCCGAAAGCGGGCGTCTGCGCCTGGAACTGGTAGGTGTTGAAATCCCCGCCGCTGGCCCCAATGCCGCCGGTGGCCTCCTCGGGCTTGCGGGTGACGATATTCAGGACCCCACCCAGGGCGTCCGAACCGTAGGCGAGGGCCTGGGGCCCTTCAATCACTTCCACCCGTTCGATGCTTTCAGTGGGGATGGTGCCCAGGTTGAAACTCTCCGGCACCCTTTGGCCGTTCACCAAGACTACTGTTTCGCGGAAAGACTGGCCCCGGATGGAAAGGGTGTTCCAGGTTTTGCCCATTCCTTCCCCCTGGGTTTCCAAGCCCGACTGCTCGTCCAGGACCGTTCCCAGGTTGCCCGTGTCACGGATGGTTTGAACCTCTTCCCCCGATATCTCCTTGACCGCCAGGCCGATGGGGTTGCCGTGGACCACCATTTCCTCCAGGGTCACGGGCTCACCGGAGGGAGTGGGGGAGGCTTCTTGGGCGAAAGCGGTGGACGCCAAAAACAAAACCAAAACAAAGTTCATTTTTTTCATACGAAGTCCTTTCAAAATAATTACGGGTTCCACGGATACCATCCAAACAGAACCTTGGCCCGGTGGAGCGGGAAGGCAAAAATTTTATGGCTCTTGGCACATTCCTAAAGTCCCGCGAGATTTTAAGGGATTACCAATCCATGATCAATTCATCTCCACCCTTGGGCGCAATTAGGATTGACCGTTTCAAGTCTGCCGAAGAAGAAATCGATTTTTGGGGTTATGGGCGGCGAATGGGTTAGCTTTCAAGGGCAGGCAAAGCTTCAGTGGTGAAGATAAATCTTGCCTATCTTCTGACCGCTATTGGCTTGGATGACGTAGATGTAAATCCCGCTGGCCAAGGGGTTTCCGTTTTGGTTCTTGGGCGGCCAGTTGAAGCTGTTCGCCCCCGCCGCCCCCTGAAGGGTGGAGCCGTAAATTTTCTCCCCCGCCACGTCGTAGACCGTCAGGGTCAGCTCATCCGGGGAGGGCAGGTCCACCACGAATTGGATAGGCGCCTGGCCGTCGGTGACGTTGGGCTCGGCCGCTGCGGAAAAGCCTTTCACTGGGGTGGGAGTGAGGGTGATGGTCGGAGTGGAAGTAACGGTGGGGGTTAGGGTAGGCGTGCCCGTGGGTGTGGGGGTGCCCGTGGCCGTCGGAGTGTTGGTGATGGTGGCGGTCGGGGTTTTTGTGGCCGTGGCAGTGGGAGTGCCGGTCAGGGTGGGCGTTGCCGTTACGGTCGGGGTGGCGGTGGGCGGGCAGTTCGAGTCCAAGGGGCAAATTGTCCAGGCGCCCCGCCCGTGGGTTCCGGCCACGATCATCCGGGGGCAGGTGGTGGACATCTTGAGGGTCAAAACCGTGGAATCGGGGAGCAAGGTCCCCATTTGGGCCCAGCTGGTAGAAGCCCCGTTGACCGCCTGGGTCGCGAAGACACCCACGTCCGTGGCCACATAAAGGTCGCCCGGGAATTGGGGGTCCACCAGGAGCCAGTTGACCGGCGCGTCGGGTAGGTTGCCGCTGATATCCGTCCAGCTGCCCCCGCTGTTGGTGCTTTGGAAGACGTGACTTGTTCCGAAGCCCTGCACCCCCACGTAAACCGTTGCGGGACTGGTGGGGTCGATGGCCAGGCCCTGGATGGGGTTGGCGGTTGGAAGATTGGAAGTGACATTGCTCCAGGTGGAGCCGCCGTTATTGGCATAAACCCCGTAGGTCGCATTGCCGTCGAAGGTGGTGGCGTAGATATAGGAAGTGTTGCTGGGCGCGGCCTGTAGAAGAAGAATGCTGCCATTATTATTGCCGGTGAGGTAGGTGCCGATGGGATTCCAACCCGTACCGTCACCGGAAGGCACCCCCGGCCCCTTCCAAACCCGCGAAGTGCCCAGGATGATAGATACCGGAGAACCAGGTAGGACTTGGTAAGGCACCAAAACATTCGCGAAGTCGCCTGAAAGAGGTCCGGACGCATCAATGACAAGATTATTGAAATTATCATTGCCGTAATTATCTGACCGATAAAGACCTTCGAAACCACTCCCCGGAATGTAAAAGAAATCAGTATAAAATTGTCCAAGTACATTGGGACTGGCATCTGTATAAGTTCCGTCCCCGCCGCCTAATTCGTCCCAAGTCAGGCCGCTGTTGGAGTGGTTGAGAGAAGTGCCGTTGTCTTGGGATCCGCCGATGAATTTGCCCGCCGCGGATGGGTCGGGACTGACGCTGTAAAACTGAATGGTCCCCAGATTGGTGTTCAGGTTGGTGAAGGTCCCGCCGCTGGTGGTAGTTCGCCAGACCCCGCCGTCGTTTCCGATTTGCCAGGTCCCGCCGTTGACGAAGGCGATAGCGTGCTGGTCTGGATGGGTATGCGCTGTTGAGCCGTTCGTTAAGTAAACATTGCCCAGGTTGGTCCAGGATGTGTTTTTTCCGTTTACATTGGCGGTGGACCAAAGGTCAATGCCACCCACAAGAAGAGTGTTGGAACCGGGTGGAGCAGCCACATATTGGTCATAGGTCCCCTGGGGACCCCCGCACTCGTCGAAAAGATTAGGCACTTCATTGGTGGTCCCGGGGCAAGTATTCCCTAACAAACTGGTTAGGTTTGGCAAATTTATGGATGTCCAGGTGGAGCCTCCGTCTATGGATTGACTCAGTCCCGTATCCCCCGTTCCAGGGGTTGAAGGTTCGTCATTAACGTCCGCCGCCAGGCACCAAAGTGTGGTTCCTCGCGAAGTCAGCGTAGCCCGGGCAAAATTGGTGGTATTGGGTGCCGTTCCACTTGGGAAAGGCGTATGCAATTGGGTCCAACTGGCCCCATGGTCGGTGGAGGCGTAAACCCCCTGGTACCGCACTGCCGCGAAAAGGGTGGTCCCGACGCTGTCGTTGGAAACGATGTCGGTGAAGGAATGTCCATTGATGGCCTGACCGCTATTCACCGCCGTGACCTGGCTCCAAGTGGCGCCGCTGTCCGTGGAGCGGTAAAGCCCCTGCTGGTTGACCGTCAAGCCGTTGTCGCAACAGGCGGTCCCCACCATGGCCGCCATTACTGTGGCGGGGTAGGCGGGGTCGACCAGGATCTTCGAGCAGCCCATCCCCAAAAAGGAAATCGCCCCGCTGTTGGCGGTGGATACAAGGTTCCAAGTCGATCCACCGTCGGGGGACACCAGGATTCCTACTCCGTAATAGGAATCCCCGTCCATGTTCTGCTCACCCGTTCCCACGTAAATAGTGGGTGGATTGCTGGGGCCCAACGCGATAGCGCCCATGGCCAGGCTTTGGTTGGGGGGGCCGATAAAGGTGAAGGAAGGCGAACCTGAAAGCCCGTTGGTGGTCCTCCACAGGCCGCCGTAGGCGGCGCCGACGTAAAGTGTGTTTCCGCTGGGGTCGTTGGTGAGGTCCAGGGCCAGGCTGGTCACCCGGCCTGAGACGCTTCCATAAATATAAACATTACCGGGATTGGCGACCGAATCGTTCTCGGGGGAAGGGCCTACTTCGGTCCAATCGCAGGAAGAGCCCAAAGGCGCAGGCCCGGAAAAGGGCTTGACGCCCAAGGCCATGGAGTTGCCCCCACCCCGGATGACTGGCATGGTTAAGGCGTGTTTCTTGGCTTCCAGCTGGTGGGCCGCGGCGGGGCGGCCGTCCCGGGTCTTGCGGCCCCGCATGAACATCTGCTGCCAAAGCTTGGGATAAAGGGCGTCCTTTTCCTCCCCCTTGCCTTCCCTTTCACGCCGTTCCCGGTTTTCGTTGTGGTCCAACCAATGGGTCGTGGCCCAAACCGCGGGCACGGTGAGGGCAAGAAAAAGGACGGCATAAAACCGGAAAGGGCGACGGATGGAAGCCATGGGAATGCGACTATACCATTAAATAAAGCCGATTTCACGGAGAGGGTTTGGCGTGCCGGCGTTTGTAAATGTCAGTGCAGGATAAGGATTTTGCCCATTTTTTGGTTCCCGCCCGCTTGCACGGAATAAATGTAAAGGCCGCTCGATAACGCCTGCCCGTTTTGATTCTTTCCATTCCAAACGATCACGCTGACTCCCGCCGTTCCCTGTTCCGTCGTGTCGTAAACCCTCTCCCCCGCGATGTTGTAGACCGAAAGCATGATGAGGGCCGGGCCCGGAAGGGTGACCCGGAATTGGAAGGGGTTGGACCCATCCCCGACGTTGGGCACGACCTGCACGGCAAATCCGGAGGAAGGCGTCGGCGTCTTTGTAAGAGTGGAGGGAATGGCCGTCGTCGTAGCCGTGTTTATCGGCGTCGGAGTGGGGGAGGAAGTGACGGTTGGGGTCGCAGTAGCTGTGGGAGTTCCGGACGGCGTCGCCGTGGCCGTGCTTGTCCGCGTCAACGTGGGCGTGGAAGTTGCCGTGGAAGTGGCAGTTTGAGTCGCGGTCGAGGTAAGGCTCGGGGTCGGGGTTTTCGTGGAGGTGCCGGTGGGCGTCAAACTGGGCGTGGCGGTCAAGGTGGAAGTGGGGCTCGGGGTGGCGGTCGAAGTTTCCGTCAGGGTCGCGGAACTCGTCGGGGTGTCGGTGGGAGTCGCGCTGGCCGTGGAGGTGGCTGAGGAGGTCGGTGTTGAAGTGGCCGTCAAGGTTGCCGTGTTTGTGGACGTGGCGGAGGCTGTCAGGGTGGCCGTGTTCTGAAGAGTATTAGTGGGCGTCGCCGTGGGCGTGTTGGTCGGCGTCAACGTTGATGTATTAGTCGTGGTTGAGGTCGCCGTCGGAGTGGCGGTTAAGGTTGTAGTCGAAGAGGCTGTCAGGGTGGCGGTTGCGGTGGCCGTTGACGTGGCGGTAGCCGTGTTTGTCGGTGTTACCGTCCGCGTGGCCGTCTGGGTGGGCGTCAATGTCGGCGTGCGGGTTGGAGTGGTGGTAGCCGTTTGAGTGCCGGTGAAGGTCGGAGTCGAGGTGGCCGTTGCAGTCACCGTATCGGTTGGCGTTAATGTCGGGGTGGGGGTGGCCGAGGAAGTCGGGGTGAGGGTGGCCGTTGATGTGGCGGTAGCTGTGTTTGTCGGCGTTACCGTTTGCGTTGCCGTCTGAGTCGGCGTCAATGTCGGCGTGTTGGTCGGGGTGGAAGTGGCCGTTGGGGTGGCAGTTGAACTGGCCGTGAGGCTCGCGGTCGAAGTGGCCGTCGAAGTAGGGCTGTTCGTGGATGTGGAGGTGGCTGAGGAAGTCGGGGTGAGGGTGGCCGTTGACGTGGCGGTAGCCGTGTTTGTCGGCGTTACCGTTTGTGTGGCCGTCTGGGTGGGCGTCAATGTCGGTGTGTTGGTCGGGGTGGAGGTTGTTGTTTGGCTGGCGGTTGAGCTGGCCGTGAGGCTGGCCGTCGAGCTAGACGTCTGGGTCGGCGTCAACGTCCCCGTGGCCGAGGGTGTGGAGGTCCGGGTCAAGCTCGGCGTGGGGCTTGGGGTTTGGGTGGCGGTTGAAGTGGCCGTCGAACTGGGCGTGCGGGTGGCCGTGGAGGTCGCCGTAGCCGTGGGTGTCAAAGTCGGCGTGGAAGTGGCGGAAAAGGTGGGTGTCCCTGTTCGGGTCCGGCTGGCCGTTAAAGTGGGCGTGAAGGACCCCGTCGCGGTGGGCGTGGAAGTGGGGATGTACCCGACTAAATCGTTGATCAGCGGCTGGCCGTTGGGGCTGCCCCATCCCGTTGCCAGGTCGTACCCCGTCACCGCCGGGAATTCGGTAGCACTGCCGTTGTTGCCCGAAGTGATGTCGTGGAAATCGGTGGTGTAGTTGGGCCCCTTGCCGATGGAATAAAGGGAGGGGTTGGCGAAACCCACCGGCCCCAACCCCGAGGCGGCGGCTTGCTGGTTGACCAGCGCCATGAATGCGGCCCAGAGGGGCGTTGCGGCACTGGTGCCCCCCACGCTGTCCTGCCCCGTGCAGTCGTAGACGTAGCATTGCAGGCCTACGCAGGAGATGTCGGGGACGTTGCGGTAGACGGTGGATCCCATGTTGGCCGTCATGCTTAAGCCCACCTGGTAGCTGGGGATGCTGTCGCCCGTCTTGGTGCCCTGCAAAATGCCGCCGGTGGACTGCCAACCCGCCGAACTGGGGATGGGCACTTCCGCCGACCAGACGGCACCCGTGCCGGTCATGGTCAGCTCGTTGGCGCCCACCTCGGTCTGGGTGATCAGGCTGTCGTTCTCCAGGGAGGTGTCCCCGTAAGGTGGGTCGCCGATGAACCCCCCAATCCCCTTGGAACTGCCGTCCCCCGCGGCCAGGAAGTAGGACTGCCCCTGGGCCGCGAACTCGGCCAGGAAACCGTTCTGCGCGGTCCTTTGGGAATTGGTCAGCGCCCATCCCCAGGAACAGCTGATCTGGCGGGCGTTGTCGTCCGAGGCGATGCGGCTCAAGACGTTGGAGGGGCTCGTACCCTCCATATACACCACCACCTGGCTCAAGCCCGGCGCCATGGCCATCGCCACTTCCATGTCCAGGGCCACCTCAATTTCCGGATAGTTGTCGGCGGCCGTGCAATCGATGGCGGTGGAAGAGGTAAAACCGTCCATGTAGACGTTGGAGACCGGCACATTCAAGGCCGGGTTGCACTGGCTTTCGTAGGTGGTGACATCGCTGGGGTTGTAAACCGTGAATTCCACCAGGTCCAGGGTCTGTCCCGCGCCTGTCAGGGTGGTGCCGGACGCGTAGGCATTGCGGTAGTCGTTGCCGATGAAAGTGGTGGTTTTGTCCACAACCGGGCCTGATCCCCCGGCACGGGGGGAGGCCCCCCCGGCGAAGTCCGCCGTCTTCCGGACCCGGGGCCGGGGCATCTGTTCGTTGTCCAGCCCCTCCACCAGCACAACCGGCACGTCCGTGTCCAGCGAAGGCTGGCGGTCGGGCCCGAAGAAAACGCTGCCGTCGTCGCGCCGGAAGTCGTGGATTTGGACATGGAAGGCCTTTTCCACATCCGCCGATTTTCCCTCCACGCCCAGGGCCAGGCGGTTGGTAAAGGCCCCGGTCACCGTGAGGTCATAGGCGGCGGCGAAATCCTGGATCGCGGCGTAATCCGATTCGGTGGCGCCGAATCTCTGGGCGAACTCCGCGGGAGTAAGGAAGTGCCGGTAAAGGGGGCTGTGGGGGTCATAGAGGTCTTTGAGCAGGCCGTCCAGGTCCTGGGAATTCCGAAGGGGCAAAACGATGGAAAGGTGGATATGGGAATCGGCGGCATGGCGGCCCAGCCAGGCGCCTGAGGCAACCGGAAAGGTCCGGTGTCCCTGCAACTGTTGCCGTCCGGCCGTTTGGGAGTGGGCCCCGCCCGAGAGAAGAACGGCCGCTACAAGGGCCGCCCATCCCGGCCGAAAAAATCGTTTTTCCACCAAACCGTTTTTCATAAGGTGGCAATGTTATAAGCCGGTCCCAAGCCAAAGGGAAGCCGGGAAAAGGCCCTTACCAACCAACGGTTAACCTGGGGAGGTTTCTCGGTTCAACGGAAGGAGGGGGAGGTCCAAAAACGATTCAAACGGGACTGGAAAATCCTGGCCTTACCGGAGCACCAGGAGTTTTAAGACCAGCCGTTCCCCCGGTGTTTTAACCACTACGTAATAAAGCCCGTTGGCCAGGGGGACCCCGGCCTTATCCGTCAGGGGAATGGGAATGAAGCTTTCACCCGCCGGCAGGTTCGCCGCCGTCACCGTGTTCACCTTGCGGAACGCGGTCGTGAAAATCGTGATGGTCACCCCATCCGCCGGCGAGGTCAGGCCCAGCTGGAGGGTCACCGGCCCGGGGCCGGAGACCGGGTTCGGGACAAGGATCGCGGTGGGCTGGGTGGAGGGTGTGGAAGTGGATGTGGAACTGTTCACCGGGGTAAGGGTGGGCGAGGCCGTCGGGGTTGAAGTCGGCGAGGGGGTCGGTGTCGCGCTGAAGGTCGGGGAAGCTGTCGTCGTGGCGGTCAACGTTGCCGTGCGGGTCGCCGTAAGCGTAGGGGTTGTCGTGGCCGTACTGCTGGCCGTGAGGGACGGCGTGGCGGTCATCGAAGGGCTCGCGGTGGAAGTGGGCGTGTTCGTGGCGGTGGAGGCACCGGTGGAGGTGGCGGTAAGGGAGGCCGTTAATGTGGGGCTGGCCGTGGGGGTGGCGGAGGGGGTCGACGTCGCGGTGGAGGTCGGGGTGGAAGTAACGGTAGAAGTCGGGGTATGGGTGGCGGTCGAGGCGCCCGTCGCGGTGGCCGTCAGGGAAGCCGTCGAAGTCGGGCTAAGAGTTTGAGTGGCGGTGGCCGTTCGGGTTGCGGAAGCCGTGGGGGTGGCGGAGGCGGTGGCGCTGGGGGTTAAAGTCGTCGTGGAGGTAGCTGTCTTCGTTGGCGTAGCCGACGGAGTCGGCGTAGTCGAAGCCGTTGGCGTCATGGTCGCTGTGTTGGCCCCGGTGGAAGTGGCCGTGGCGCTGGCCGTGGAAGTGGCGCTGTTGGTGGGGGTGCCGGAGGGTGTTGAGGTCCTCGTGGCGGTGGCCGTCAAGGTCGCGGTGGCGGTGGGAGTGTTCGTGCCGGTGGATGTGGGGGTTTTAGTGGGGGTGGAGGACGCCGTCGGTGTCGCCGTACCCGTCGGGGTGCCGGTGGCCGTGGAAGAAGGGGTGGCGGAGGGGGTCGCGGTGGCCGTCTTGGTGGGGGTGGCGGTCGGGGTATTGGTGGGCGTGGAAGTTCTCGAGGAAGTGGCGGTCAACGTAGCCGTTTTTGTCGGCGTCAACGTCGGCGTTCCCGTGGGAGTGCTGGACAGGGTGGCCGTCGGCGTATTGGTGGGAGTGGCCCCGCCGCCGCAGCCGTTGTTGACCGCCGCCGAGAAGGAATTGCTCACGTAGGGAACGCCCTGGGTCCGAAGTTCGATGCCCGCCTCGATGGCCGCCAGGTACCAGGAGGAGTTGATGTAGCCCCGCGACACCGCGTCGTTGATGAAATTGAGGATGTTCAGGTTGGAGACCGAGGTGACGTTGCCGCTGATGACATAGGCGATGTAGTTCCAGCCGATGTTGCCTTCCCAAACGTTGAAGGTGTACCCGTCGATGGACACGTTGGAGGCCTGCAGGGTCCCGGCGGGACCGGGATTGCCGGTGGTATTAAGCCAAATCATCAGTTCCGCTCCCCCACCATAACCCCCGCTCGTGTTGGTGGTCGTGGAAAACCAGATGTCATAGGCGATGTCGTATTGTCCGGTGAGGGTGGGCGTGAAATTCCAACTGGAGGTGACACAGGTGAGGTTTGAGACAAGCATAGGCAGGTTGGTGCCGGGACTACAGTTGCCGTAATGGCAGCCGTCATAAATGGCGGGATAGCTGCCGACGTCGGGGCAATTGCCCGTGTACTCCGTGACGCCGAAGGCACCCGTGGAATCATTGATGGTCACGCATTGGGTGCCGCTACAACTGCCGCTCCAATAATTGGTGATGACGTTATAGGAACCGATGGTCACCGTATGGTTGGTACCGGGCCCGTCGCAATAATTCGAGGTTTGAGCCAGGGCTTGCCCCATGGCCCCCAGGAGAAGGGCGCAAAGGAACAGGGTTCGGGTCGGTGGAAAGCGTCGGTTTCGCAAGGCCTTTTCCGTTAATTGAGAGTTCCGGCAAAAAACGTTTTTCAATCGAATCAGAATTCAAAACAAACGGCGCCCATTGGGCGCCTTGTGTTGAATTGTATCACTTAAATTTTTGGCGGATGCGGACGGGCGGGCCGGAAACGCTTTCGAGCCCAGAGGTTTAAAAATGAAAAAAAGGCTTTCACCGAATGGTTTCTCGTGAAGTCCGGAAGGAAAAACGAAACCAAAAAAATTCCTGCCAGCCGCCGATGATTCAATGCGAACAAAGCATTTCTGTCGCTACTTAAACCCAAACGCCATTTAGCCACGTGCCCTGAAGCTATAAACCAGTTTCGAGGCACGGATTCATGGGATGGCTTTAAATCTGAAAAAAACCGGCCGAATGAATTTCCAAAATCACACGGAAGTTTTTCTGTTTTGGGTTCATCCCATGAATCCCATGCATCTGTGGCTAATAAGTGTTTTGATGATGAGGATCAGCGCATGCCGACCTTCCATAAAGCTTTCAAAGAGGTCGGTATTGCACTGATCCCAGTGTTTCATTTTTAAAATGAAGGTCAGCGCAGGATGAGCCACTTCCAAACCCAGCGGTTGGTGTCCGCCTGCACCATCACATAGTAAAGACCGTTGGCGAGGGGGATACCGTTCTGGTCCACGGCGGGCCAGGGGACGGTGCGGACCCCGGCGGGGATTTCCTGGCTGTCCCACTCCTTCACCTTCCGGAAGGACGTGGTGAAGACCTTGACTTGGAGCGAGTGGACGGTCGAGGCAAAGGAAAGCTGGAGCTGGGGCGCGGCGCCGTTTTCCAGCGGGTTGGGCCAAATGACGGGGGCCA
>Ga0335085_10005005_pt1 | contig 21604 bp, 17 predicted proteins | sample Lox_Sample_45_FD_206712 | JGI IMG/M metagenome (GOLD analysis project Ga0335085, IMG submission 206712) | Soil microbial communities from Loxahatchee National Wildlife Refuge, Florida, United States - Lox_Sample_4.5 | ecosystem: Environmental > Terrestrial > Soil > Wetlands | place: USA...
CTGTCGTGTGACCCGCAATATTGCCGGGTCTGCGCGGGTTGATCTGAACACCGGCAACATTCAGTGGAGCGTGGTCACCGCCGGTGGTTTCCGCCGAAGTCGCAGTGGAGGTCAATGGGGAGTATGGCGCTCCATGTGAGGTGCACGGATCGCCGGCGCGGTCAGAAGCGGTGCGAAATGCCCACGTAATACTGTTCGCCCGGTGTGTTGCGGTCGAGGCCGAAATTGGCGCCGGCATCGAGTTGCAGGTCTTTGGTGCCGGGCGGTTGCCAGGTTCCGGCGATGTCGAAGCTGTACTGATCGACCGTGCCGGTGGGATCGCCGTTGAACTCCCCCCACAGCTCGGCCGTGGCGGTAACGGTTGCCGAGAGGTTTCGCGTCAGGCCGAGTTCCATCACGCCGGCAGCATGTCGTCCGTCGTCGTTCGCATTCTTCAGAAGATCGACTTCCGGAACGGCGGAAAGCGACCATGTTTCTGAAAGCGCGAATTGCAGGGGCAGGACGGCGCCGGCCTCCACCGCGCCGTTGCCGACACCGCTGGCTGCCGTCGGAAGTTTCAGCCAGGGATCGAACGCCGCACCGAAATCGCCGCTGCCGTTTCCCGCAAGACTGGTTTTGATTCGCAGCACGGTGTCGCCGAAGCCCGATGCATCCATCCGCGCACCGGTCCTCTTGTCGCGCGAGACGATATCGACGAACGGAGAAATGTTCACTTCCGCATCGACCGTGTCCGTCAGCCCCAGCCGGAAGTTCGGGCTTGTATAGACATACGTGTCGGTGGAGATGCCGTCTTCGTCCTGCAGCGTCGCGTTGAAAATGTCGGATTCGATCTGCAGGTGACCTGCATCGACCGTGCAGGGCCCTGTGCCCTTCGTCGGCCTGTCGGTGCAGAAGGCGCGCATGTCCTGATCGGGGACCGGCGAGAACAGGGAATACTCCGCGGTCGGCTGCTCCTGGCCTTCCGCCGCGATCGTCGGCATGAGTCCGAGAGATGCGCAGAGTATCGGGACGGTCCGGCGAAGTACGCACGGGGTGCGCGGGCGCGGCCGGAAAAAATACATGAGTGCCCCTGGTGAACGTGCCAATGGCCGTCACGCTACCAGCGGAAGGCACGCGTCGCCATCGGGCGATTTCCGACGATGCCGGACGCACGCGTCGTAAAGCCTGACCGAAATCCTCGGCACGATCCGTCGGCAGGCGGCACGCGTTTCCGCACCGTATTGACCGGAGCGAGGTTTCAATTCGCCACGGTAAAGGTGGTCCGGCCGAACAGCGCCTGCACGTCCGCGGCGTTGGAATCGACGAGGCAATTGCCCGCCGCGTCGCAGAGTTCATATCCGGTAATGGCCCCGGTGCCGGTTTGTCCGAAGCCGCCGATATAGGTCCACGATTCGACGGTGCCGCTCGTAACGGGTGCAGCCACCGCCTCGGTGGCGCAAAACGGCGTAGTGGCTCCCGGCGGCTGGACGAATACGCACGGCAGCACCACGCCGGAAATATCATCGGACACCGTCATGCGCGCGCCGAAGGAGGCCGGGGCGGAACTCAGGTGAACGGTGGGAGTGAGGACCTTTCCCGCGGTCACGAGCGGTGCGGTCGTGTCGGGGCTGGCGGGATTCGTCACTGTGATCGTGCTGCCGCCAGGGAACAATCCTGCGATCTGCGACTGATCGTAGGTCGTGGTGGTCCCGGACTTGTCGATGATCGAAAGACTGACGAGCGTCCAGGTTCCGGGCGCAGCGTAGAGCGAAAGACCGCCACGACCCTGGTCCCCCGTTATGCCCATGAACGGTTCCTGGATGTCGATCGTCCCGCTCGTTGGCGCGGGAATTCCAAAGCCGGCATTGTGGCCCGATAAGAGATATTGGCCGGCGCTTTGCGACATGAACGTGGCGCTGATCGTGGCGAGCCCTGCGGTTGCCGCGAATTTTATCGAGAACTTCGGCGCAGCGGGCGCACGGATCGTATTGATGCTGCGGGTGATGAGCTTGCCGGATATGATCGAAGGCGCCGCAGTCAAAGCTCTTGGGCCTGATGAAACCCAGGCCTGCCGCAGTTCCGCGGCGCGTGCTTCAAGCCGGCTCCTGCTCAGCGCGAGCTGTGGCGCTTCGCCGGATTGCAGCGTCGTTCGCATGTTCGGCTCGATCGTGCCCGCGAGCGGAACTTCGCCGCCGCCGGACCGGTCCAGTCCCGCTCCGGCCTCCGCTCGCGCCCCGTGAAGGACGACAACGCAAGCGAGAGCCCCTGCCAGTGAAGCATCGAAACGGCGAGTCATTGTTCCCCTCGGATGTGCGGTAAAAAAGCATCGCCGGAGCATAAATCTCGCGCGTGGCCCGCGCATACCGCAAATTTATTATATGCGCGTGCTGCCACTGGATCGCCTTGCACGGCATCGGCGGTTCGGACGCGGACAGCTCCGGCGCGGCACGGGTCTGGACCCCTCGGTCCTTCCGGCGCTAGGCTCGCGGGCGATAGCGATACAGTGCTCGCATCGGCAACGTGGGGAAAGCAGCCATGATGCAATCGCGTGTTGCGGTCTTGATTGCCGTCGGTCTTCTCAGCACGGGCCTTGCACACGCTTCGCCGGCGGTCAAAGTGTCGCCGAAAAGCGGGCATCCACAGGTCACGATACAGGTCGACGGCAGCGGTTTCGCCGCCAACGAAGCCGTCGACATCTACTTCGACACGACGGACATTCTGCTTGCGGCCACCGGCGGCACGGGCAGTTTTGCGAATTATCCCATCGCGATTCCAGCCGGTGCGCTGCCGGGTCGGCATTGGATCACGGCCGTCGGCCGCAAGGACGGAGCGGCTGCGCAGGCCGCCGTCACCGTGCGCACGAACTGGAGCCAATCCGGGTTCACGGCGGCCACGCGCTACTATAATCCATGGGAGAATGTCGTCTCGCCTTCAACCGTCGATCAGCTCAGCATCGTATGGAGCGCGCCGGCGAATGCTCCCAATGCCTCTCCGGCGGTTGCCGGCGGCGTCGTGTACGTCACGGGTTCTAGCGGGAACGTCTACGCAATCAGTGAAGCGAATGGAGCGGCGAAATGGACCGCCCATGTCTGCACGCAGAGTTTTGCTACGCCGGCGATCGCGGGTGGCGTGGTGTATGTAGCCTGTTTTGCGGACGGCAAGGTCTATGCGCTCAACGCCACTGACGGCAGCCAGAAGTGGACCACTCCGCTCGCCGGCCACCTCAATGGTTCGGTTGCCGTCGCGGGAGGGATGGCGTTTGCCGTCAGCGATAACGGCGATCTCTACGCGCTCGATGCCTCCACTGGCGCATTGAAGTGGACAGGAACGACCGGAGCCTCGATCCATACGCCGGCAGCTGCAGCAAACGGGCTGGTTTACGTTGGGTCGCTGGATGACAGTGTTTACGCTTTCGATGCCGTTGCCGGCACGAAGGTTTGGTCCCATGCGACGGGCAACCAAATTTTCGGTACTCCTGCGATTGCCTTTGGGGCTGTCTATATCGGTTCTGCCGACGGCAATCTTTATGCGCTCGAGGCCCATTCGGGCACCATCATGTGGAAGTTCAACACAGGGGTCAGTATCGTGGGCTCTCCCGCCCTCGCTCTCGGTCACGTGTACATTTGCAATTCAAACGGTGTCTATTCCGTATCCGAAGGCAGCGGCAAGCTTCTCTGGTCCTCCGCAGTCGGCTTGTCGGGCTCGTGTGACGTGAGCGTGGCCAACGGAGTTGTGTACGTGGCAAGTCCCGGCCTGATCACTGCGCTCGATGCCGCGGTCGGCACCACGCTGTGGGAGGCGGCAACACCCAATCCGACGACGCCGCCAACGATCACCGATGGAATTCTGTACGTGCCAAGTGCCCCGAGCCAGGATCTTCTCGCTCTCGCGCTCAACGGTGGCAACGACGCGGCCTACCGGCGAAATTCTGCGCCGCCATCGCCTTCGTCGCTGCATCCCGACCGTCGTTTGCAACCGGCGAAGGCGTTCGGGGCGCAGAAGTAGTCCATGCCGCGCGATTGCGCGCGCAACTCTTGCTGGATCTGTTCGCGGTAGAGCGAAAAGGCTTTCCTTCGAATCGTCATGTCGCGTACTGAATGGCAGCCTGCCGCTCGGAGCGTGCGCTCGCTGCGGATGAGCGCGACATGCCCAAGGATGCGTTGCCCGGAGCGCGCTGGATCACTGAAGTCGGAGGCAAGAGCGGCGATGCGGGAAAATTTGGCACGACGCGGCCTGGTGAACCCGAGTGTCCGGACACCGCCGCTCACCGACGCTCTACTGCTGAAGATAATAGAGCCCGTCGGCTGTTACAGAGCACCCCGGCAACGCGACCGAGAAGGCGAGGTCGATGGGGTTGGTCCCCGAGACACTCGTCACATGAAAGGGAAAACTCGCATTCGAGATCGGATTGCCATTCATGTCGAGCGAACGGGGGAAATCGATACTGCCGCCTTTGTCGGACGTGAACGTCAGGATCGCAGGGCCGCCATAGTAATTGTATTCGGTTAGTTTTTGAGTATCCGGATCGACCTTGAATTGCACCAGCGACAGATTGAGCTTGGCCGCCGTGAAGCCGTTGCTCACCAGGGCCGTCGAAGTTTGTCCGATATTGTTGGTGAACGCGAGATTGAGCAAGCCGCACGCCAGGGTGTAGACGCCGTTGCTCTCGACCAGCACGTTCTGCACGCGGACGCTGGAGAACGGATAATAGCCCGCCGGAATTGGCATGGTTATTCGCGCGGCGGAAGCGGTGCAGAGCGAAAGGACCACGGCGAGAGCTGAAGCTGGGATGATCCGCATGACGGCTTCTCGGGCATTTTGCGGGCGTTCCGGAATGCTAGCGCGCTGTCGTCAGGCGTTCAACCCAGGTCGCACCCATATCACACTTCGGCAGCGTGACGGCAACGAGCCAAAAATTCGCCCGCAGGCCATGGCAGGCGATCATGATGCGCAGTGAACGCAACTCCCGGAGACGACGGTAGAACCGCCCCTTGTTCAGGAGACGCTTGGTACTAAGATTGTGCCTCTGCTCGCAATTTGCCGATGATGGAGGGTAGCATGGCGATTGCCAGATTTTCCGCGATGGTTATCGCAGTCTCGCTGTTGTCCGCGAATGCGGCACTTGCTCAGGTGCCGAAGGGCTATTGGCGGTTCGGCGGGTTGTGGACTGCCAATCAGCCTGTTTCGGGCGCGGGAGAAGCCGGGTGTGGGTTCTCCAACACGCCGGACGATCAGTCCGGCGCTTCGTCGTCGCAGTTTGTCGTCGACGCAAAAGCGGCAAAGCTTTTTCTCCCGGATATCTCTCTGACCCGCGTGAATGAAGACGGCGCGCTGGTCGAGAAATGGACGATTGCCGGTGTTGCAATTATCACCTTCAATTCGGCGACTACGGCCACGGTCGCCTGGATTCCGCCGTTGGCCTTCGGCGTCGTCTATGACGATGGCGGCAGCCCGCACTACAAGACGGACCGGGATCTGAAGGCTCAGATTAACGATTTCACGGCAGCAGTGGATAAGGACGGAAAGTTGTATATGCGGTTCAAGCTTACCGGATTTGACCAGGCGCCGTGGAGCAATTGCGTCATTCAATTCAATGGATTCTTTTACCCATGATGGACTCGGCGACGGCGCACCACAGCAACGGACGTTCGAAAAGAATCTCGCCATAGTTCCCGCGCCACCGGTCCGCACCAGGCGCAGCCAGACCCCGGCGGCGACCCTGCGGGCGCGCGTACATGGGCCTTCTCAGCGGGCCGATTTCGGTGGCTCTGTCCCGGGTTAGTTGCGATGCGCTCGATGCGTGCTGGCATCGACGTCCGCTCCTCGACGATTTCCTGGTCCTGCTAAGCGCCTAGCAGGCGGGGCATAGGGAGATGGAATTGAGAAACTCTGTACGTCGGCTCGGAGGACAAGAGCGTGTATGCGCTGAATGCCGCGAAGGGCAGCGCGATCTGGAGCACGCCGACAGGCGACATTATCAGCCACTCCACGCCGGCGGTGGTCCACGGCGTAGTGTATATCGGCTCGTTCGACGGCAAGCTTTATGCGCTCGACGCCGCCACCGGTTCGGTGCTGTGGACTGCCTCGGCCGGAAACGCTGTCTTGTCCTCTCCGGCGGTGGCCAATGGCGTCGTGTACTTCAGTTCGGTCGACAACAATGTATACGCCATCAATGCGAACAACGGGACAGCGCTGTGGACCTACGCCACCGGCGATGCCGTCGCCGGCAGCCCCGCAATCGTGAACAACACGGTATTCGTCGGATCCGACGACTCCAACCTCTACGCGCTCGATGCCATTTCCGGCGCCGTCAAATGGACCACAGTACTCAGCAGTGAGGTCGGACTCAGCTCCGTTTCCATAGCTAACGGCGTCGGCTATATTGGCGACTCCGGCGGCCAGCTTTACGCATTCGATTTGACGAATAGCGCAGTGTTGTGGGCCGCCAATGCCTCCAGCGATTTCGATACGCGACCCATCGTCGTCGACGGCAGGCTGTACGCCGGATCAATCGACCACAATGTCTACGCGTTCGCGCTCGATGCCGGATTCAACGCCAAATACGCAAAGCGCACGCCGCCGTCCACAGCCTCGCTGCATCCCGATTACCGGCTGAAGGCCGTACGCTGACGGCGAAGACAACGCCGCGGTACCGCGCCTGAATCGAAATGGGTGGATAAACCCGACGGTGCCAGAAGCAATGCCGGCCGGTATGCGCCTTGACGGCCGCGGCGCCCCACGGAGAAATTTGCCTGCTGCTGCGCGGGACTTGCGCGCTCGCCGCAGCGCCCGTTAACATCGGCGCGGGATACTGGGGCGCTTAGACATGGTTCAATCGCGAAGTTCCGCGCGTGGCGCGGCGCGCATCCGAAATCAAATCGCAACGGCCGTGCTGGCGATCGCCGGTTTTGGTTTGGCGGCTGCGGATGCGCAGACGTACATGTCCGTGCATGCGTTCTGTCAGCAGGCGGGCTGTACCGACGGCATGAATCCATGGACGACGCCACCAGCGGTCGACATTTCGGGCAATGCACAATTCTCGGGATATCTGTACGGCACGACCGAGCAGGGCGGCGACAATGGCGAGGGCACGTTGTACCAGCTCGCGCCGGCCAAGAACGGGAAATACACATTCAAGAGGCGTTACAGCTTCTGCCAGGATCCTCCCGCCTGCACGAACGGAGGTCTTCCGATCGGTCCTCTGGTGCAGGACGCGAGCGGAAATCTCTACGGCATCACAACCAACGGCTACGCCTACGAGCTGAAGACGAATGCCGGCCGCACGACATTCACCTTTGTGCCGCTCTATCTGTTCGGTGCCAATGGCGACGAATCGAAAGGCGCAATTCCGACCGGCGGATTGACCTACAAGGGCAAGGCAAGCGGTGCACCTTACGACGGGACATCACCGCTTTACGGCATGACCGGGCAGGGTGGCGCCAACGGCCAAGGTGTCGTGTTCCGGCTGAAACCGGGAAAGCACGGCTGGACGGAGGACGTGCTCTACAATTTCTGTTCGCAGGCCGGCTGCACCGATGGTGAAGAGCCGACTTTCGCAGTCCTGTTTGTCGATTCCGTGGGCAGTCTTTGGGGATCGACACGGTATGGCGGTGCCTATCAGGGGGGCGTGGTCTTCAAACTGAAGCCGGGCAAGACGCTCCCTTGGAAACAGTCGTTCGTCTATGGTTTTTGCTCTCCCGCGAACAACTGTGCGGATGGATATGGTCCCGAGACGGGTGTCGTCATGGACCAGGGCGGCGATCTGTTCGGCACGACCAGCCTGACGACTCCAAACACCAGCGGTGGAACCGTATTTCGTCTGCATATCGCCAAGAGCGGCGCAAAGGTGACGCAAATTCACGCGTTCTGCCAAACCGATTGCCGGGACGGAGCCGCGCCGATCGCGCCCGTTGTTCTCGATGGCGCCGGAAATGTGTACGGCACAACGACAGAAGCCGGTGCCGCCGGCAGCGGGGGAACTGTTTTCGAGCTTGTGAAGGCCAACAAGTATAACCTCAAGGTCCTGCACTCGTTCTGCTCGCAGCCGGGCTGCACCGATGGGTTGGTGCCGTACGCGCCGGTGATGATCGACAGCTCCGGAAATCTGTTCGGCACGACGGTTGGTGGCGGTACCGCGGCGAACGCCGGCGTCGTGTTCAAGCTGACGCCCTGAACGGCGGCGCGCTTTTCGAGAGGCTCTGCGGGCCGCTGTCCGTCGAAAGCGTTGAGCGAATTCTGGATGGCGCTCGCGCATTCGCCGCGGCCGCCATCGATCAATGTTGCCCTGCAAGGGCAACGCGCGAGGCCGCCGTCGCCGGCGTGGCTCCAAGCCTTGGGCATGGGGGTGGGGAGCCTGCCTCACGCGTTGTAGGGCATTGTACTACAAACCTTTCGGATGCCAACCCGCAATCGAGGGTTCATTCGGATAAAGGGAGTCGACCGTCCAATGACGACTTGACGGTTTTGATCAAACGTGTTACCGAATTGGTTATAACTCGGTAGTGCGCCAGTCGCGCTTCCCTCCAGCCCCAGCCCAGCCCCCCCCATATCGCCCGGATCCGGTCGCCGCGCGCGCCGCTGCGCGGCGGGCGTTCGGCCGGCCCCCGGGCTCATCGAAAAGGACCGCCCTATGAGCAGGATACTCAAGCACAAAGTCGGTTACGCACGCCCGCCGCGCGATCGGCGTTGGAAGAAAGGCCAGTCCGGCAATCCGTCCGGGCGGCCGAAAGGCCACCAAAATCTTGCGACCGTTCTCGCTGCTGCGTTGAGCGAAACCACCACGGTCAAAACCGCAAACGGCCGCCCGCGCACGATGACCAAGCTCGAGGCGGCGACGCGTCAGCTCGTCGACCAGGCCGTCGAAGGCGATCCGCGCGTGATCGGTCAGCTGCTTGGCGAACTGCACAAGAACGAGGCGCAGTTGGAGCGCAATGCCGCCGGCGACACGCTCGACCCGGTAGACGAGGAAGTGCTCAAGGCGCTCTACGCGCGGCTCGCACGCGATGCGCTGGCGAAGAAAGGCGTCACCGGCAGCGTCCTCGCCCGTCGTTTGAAAGCAACGCGCAAGGATGCGCGGTGACGCCCGACGACGGGCGCGCAGTAGAACCCAAGGATGCTTGAACAACACCAGATCGGGCGCTTGCTGGGACCGCGGCCTTCCTGGCCGCACTATGGTTCTGCAAGCCTCTGCCGCAGGGACGAGAATGGCCAGTCCTCGGCTCGCGAGACTAAGCCGGCCATGAGCGGGTTGCATTCGATGTAGCTCACCGTGTTGACATAGTGCTTCTCGTTGCGAACGAAACGATCGAAATGATCCGGGGCCCGCAACGCGCCGTTCTTTGCGATGATCCCGTTGACGCGATTCGCCGTGTAGGATTTCCAGGAATGCACCACGTCACCGAGCCGGTACCCTTCCACTTGCTCGATCAGCACGTGCACATGGTTCGGCATGATGACCCACGCCAATAACCGATATCGCTCTCCGTCGAAATAGTTGAGCGAATTTTGGATGACGCTCGCGCATTCGCCTCGGCGAAGAACGCATGCGCCGCGTCCGCCGTCGATCAAAGCCTCTATGTGGGCGCGTAGCTCCGAATCCGTGTTGCTAGAGGCAAGAATTGCGTCATGGACATGGCACGGCAAACTGTCGGCGAGGCGGAAGGTGATCGATTGCACGACCGCGCCGGCGTCGAAGGGGGGCAGTTAACCCCGACGGTACCAGAAGCGATGGCTATCGGTGCGCGGCCTGGAAGGCCGCGGTCCCAGGGAGAAATTGTTCATCTGGGGAGGATGGATTGCAGTTGTCGCAGAAGTACGTCCACACAATCTCAATTCGTCGCAACGCGAAACGGCCCGGCATACCAATTGAAGCACGACAACAACGGTCGCCAAGGAGTTAGTTCAAACAAGGAGGCATCCATGACCCGCACTCAGGGCGCAATCTCTGCGCCCGACTATCGCCTGCTCGTGCGCGCCAACTTCCATCTGTTCCTGCAGCGCAGCTTTCACGAGCTCAATCCGCGCACCGAATTCCACGACAACTGGCATCTTGCGGTGCTTGCGGAGAAGCTCGACTCGGTACGCCGCGGCCAGACCAGGCGGCTGATCGTCAATCTGCCGCCGCGGCACCTGAAGTCGCTGGCGGCTTCGGTTGCGTTTCCCGCCTGGTGGCTGGGACACAATCCCAGCGCGCAAATCCTCTGCGCGAGCTACGGGCAGGAGCTGTCGGACAAGCTGTCGCGCGACTGCCGCGCCCTGATGACGAGCAGATTCTACACCGAGCTGTTCCCGACGCGGCTTTCGGCGGAACGCTTCGCGGCGAGTGAATTCGCCACCACGCAACACGGCTTCCGCCTCGCCACGAGTATCGGCGGCGTGGTCACCGGACGCGGCGGCGACATCATCATCATCGACGATCCGCTCAAGCCCGAGGAAGCGGTGAGCGACGCGCTGCGCACCCGCGTCAACGACTGGTACGACAACACGCTCTACTCACGGCTCAACGACAAGCGGACGGGCGCCATCGTCATCATCATGCAGCGGCTGCACGAAGACGATCTCGTGGGCCACGTACTGGCACAGGAGAAATGGGACGTGCTGTCGTTTCCCGCCATCGCCGAAAGCAATCAGACGTTCCGGATTCGCACCAGCGAGGGACAGGTCGGCACGATTCGGCGGCGCAAGGGCAGCGTGCTGCAGCCGGCGCGCGAGCCCAGGGAGCAGCTGGAGCGCATCAGACGCGCGCTCGGCAGCTACAATTTTGCCGGCCAGTATCAGCAATCGCCCGCGCCTTTGGGCGGCGGCATGGTCAAGCGCGAATGGTTCCGATTCTACGTCGCCGCGCCGGCACCGTTCGACCGCATCGTGCAGAGCTGGGACACCGCCAACAAGGCGACGGAGCTTGCCGACTACAGCGTCTGCACGACCTGGGGAGAGAAGCAGAAGAATTTCTATCTGCTGGATGTGCTGCGCAAGAAACTCAATTATCCCGAACTGAAGCGTCTGGTCCGCGAGCAGCAGGCGGCGTTCGGCGCGACACACGTGCTCATCGAGGACCGCGCCTCGGGCACGCAGCTCATCCAGGAGCTGACGCAGGAAGGGCTCTATCAGGTGAAGGGCATTTCCAACGCGGACGACAAAGTCATGCGCCTGCATGCGCAAACCGGCACCATCGAGAACGGCTTCGTCCATCTGCCGGAAACGGCGCCGTGGCTGGACGAGTATTTTGCCGAACTGCTGCGCTTTCCGCGCGCCAAGAACGACGACCAGGTCGATTCCACCGCGCAGGCGCTCAGCTTCCTGACGACGCCTTCGCCGTGCCAGGGATGGAAGGATTTGATCGCGCGCCAGCTCGCCCGGCTCGACCGGACCGGAGTCGTTGCGTGAACAAGGCCGCGGTGGTCCGCAGCTTAGCGCTTATCGCGGCCCGCCATGGAATGCGGTATCGGTGAACGCCGACGATTCGCCGGCAATTCCCTGATAAATTCCCTGCTCGCGCGCCGGCGGCGCTATAAAACTCCCGGAATTATTGGCTATCTTGAAATCGCGCGGCGCAAATTCCCTGCAGATTTCCCTGTTACCACCGAATTGGAGTGCGATCCGTGCCCGACCGACCGACGATCCGACTGAAGCCGCGCGAGGGACGCCGCGCCCGCGCCGGCGCGCCGTGGATATTCTCCAACGAGATCGTGATGGACGCCTCGGCAAAATCGCTGCCACCGGGGAGCCTCGTCAACGTCGTCGGCGACGACGGACGCAGCTTCGGTGCGGGTACCTTCAATCCGGGAACGCTCATTGCCGTGCGGCTGCTCGACGCGCCCGTCGCAATGGAAATCGATTGCGAATTCCTGGCGCGGCGGCTCGGACACGCATTGGCCGTGCGTCAGGCGTTGTTCGATGCGCCGTATTATCGGCTCGTGCACGCCGAGGGCGACTTTCTGCCCGGCCTCGTCATAGATCGCTTCGGCGAGACACTCGTGGTTCAGATCGCCACGGCGGGCATGGAATTGCTGCTCGATCCGTTGCTCGAAGCGCTTGACCGCGTGATCGCGCCCCAATGTGTGGTGCTGCGGGCCGACGTGCCGCTGCGCGCGCTCGAAGGACTTCCGCTCTACAGCCGTGTCGCCAAGGGGCATCAATCGTCGCAGCTGCACGTCGAGGAAAATGGCGCCCGGTATTTCGCCGACCCGACCGCGGGGCAGAAGACCGGCTGGTATTACGATCAGCGCGACAATCGCGCGTTCGTTGCGCGTCTCGCCGCCGGGAGATCCGTGCTCGACGCCTATTGCTATACCGGCGGCTTCGCGATCCTGGCGGCGCGCTCTGGCGCGCGCGAGGTGAGCGGTATCGACAGCTCGGCCCCGGCGCTTCGCCTGGCCGAGGAGGCCGCCATCGCCAATGGCGCGGCGTGCCGTTTCGTGAAGTCGGACGTCATGGAGGAACTCGAACGCCTCGCGAATGCGGGCGAGACGTTCGATGTCGTCATCGCGGATCCGCCGCCGTTCGTGCCGGCGCGCAAGGATTTGGAGGCAGGCGCGCACGCTTATCGCAAGCTCGCGCGCCTCGCGGCAGGCACGACGCGCGCCGGTGGCTACGTGGCGCTTGCGTCGTGCTCGTACAACATGCCTGCAGATCGGTTCGCGCAGGAATGTGCGATCGGAATCGCGCGTGCCGGCCGCCGCGGCGCGCTCATTCGTCAGGCGGGCGCCGGTCCCGATCATCCGGTGAACCCGATGCTGCCGGAATCGAGCTATCTCAAGACGCTGGTCTACGCGCTGGATTGAATTCGGAGCGCGGGCCTCCGAGCCCGCATGCGCGCAGGGATGCGCGCGGTCCCGGTGCTCAAATCGTCACCTGCGCGCCGAGTTCGACGACGCGGTTGGTGGGCAGGTGGAAGAACTTCGCCGGTTCGAGCGCGGCGGATGCCAAGCGCATATAGAGCCAGGTGCGCCAGCCGCCGAGAGCGGGATTTTCCGCCGGTACCAGCGTCTCGCGCCCGATGAAGAAGGTCGTCGTTTCGAGATCGATCGCTAGTCCGTAGGGGCGCGCGCTTTGCAAGGCGAGCGGCACGTCGGGCATCTCGAAAAAGCCGTGGTGAATGATGACGGTGTAGAAGCCCTTGCCGAGCTTTTTCACTTCGAGGCGTCTTTCCGGCGGCACGACCGGAGTGTCGTCGACTTCGACGTGACACAATACGACGCGCTCGTGCAGCACCTTGTTGTGCTTCAAGTTGTGCAGCAGAGCGCCCGGTACCACGTCGACCCGCGAGGACATGAAAACGGCCGTCCCCGCCACCCGCACCGGCGTCTTGTCGGCGCGCTCGAGAAACAGCGACAGCGGCATCGAATCGCTGCGGACCTTCTCCAGATGCGTGCGCCGGCCGTTGCGCCAGACGTCCATCATCACGAATACCGCAGCGGCGATGAGCAGCGGCAGCCAGCCGCCCTCGATGATCTTCAGCGAGTTGGCCGCAAAGAAGGAAAGGTCGATCAGCACGAGCAGGCCGAACACGAGCGCCGTACGCCGAATACCCCATCCCCATTGCCGTGCGGCCACGATGGACACGAGCAGAGTGCTGATCGCCATCACGCCCGTCACGGCGATGCCGTATGCGGTCGCCAGTGCGTCGGAGCTCTTGAAGATGAGCACGATCAGAACAACCCCGATGCACAGCAGGGAATTGGCCTTGGGCACATAAATCTGGCCCACGTCGAGCGCCGAGGTGTGCCGGATTTCCATGCGCGGCAGCTGGCCCAGCTGCACGGCCTGTCTTGTGATCGAATAGACGCCGGAGATAACGGCCTGTGAGGCGATGATCGTGGCGATGGTCGCAAGCAGTACAAGAGGATAATGCGCCCAATGCGGCGCCACCTCGTAGAATACGGTTGCGGTCGCATGGGGATCGCGCAGGATCACGGCCGCCTGGCCAAGGTAGATCAGAACCAGCGACGGCAGCACGATGTAGAGCCAGGCAATCCGTATCGGCTTTTTGCCGAAGTGGCCCATGTCGGCGTAGAGCGCCTCGCAGCCGGTCACCGCGAGAACGACGGCGCCCAGCGCGACGAAAGTCTGCGCCGGCGCACGGACGAACCCGTCAAAGGCGTAATAGGGGCTGAGCGCCCACAGCACTTGGGGGGTGCGAATGATCGCGTAGATGCCGAGCGTGGCGAGCACGGCGAACCATACGGCCATGATCGGTCCGAACAGGCCGCCGACCTTGGCGGTGCCGCGATTTTCGAATGCGAACAGCGCAACCAGGATGACCAAGGTCAGAGGCACGACCAGCGGAGCAAATGCGCTGCTTTCGGTTTTGAGGCCCTCGACGGCACTCAGCACGGAAATGGCCGGCGTCAGCATGCCGTCGCCGAAAAACAGCGCCAGTCCGATGACCGCCGCGATGCCGATCAGCGCCTTCAGCCCGCGTCCGATGCCCGGCGTGCGATGGGCGAGCGCGGCAAGAGCAAGCACGCCGCCTTCGCCGTCGTTGTCGGCGCGCATGATGAAAATCACGTATTTGATGGTCACGACGATGACGAGCGACCAGAAGATCATCGAAGCCGCGGCGAGCGCCGCGAAATGGTTCGGCAGCGGCCCTCCCATCGCCCACGCCGACTCGCGCATGGCGTAGAGCGGGCTGGTGCCGATATCGCCATAGACGACGCCGAGGGCGCCAAGCATGAGCGTGGCGGTGCGTCCCGGAACCGCGTGCTTGGCGCCATGACCCAGCGCAGCACCGCTATCGAATCCGGTCTCGTCGAGAATATCGGTTGTCTTGCGCTGAGAATCGCTCACGGATAATGCCGGAAAAAACTACGCACTCCGTCTGATGCGCCCTCATCCGTTCACTGCGCCGGCGGGGCCAGCTCGGCGGCGCGGACCATAAGCAGACCGGCGCGTATGGCGCAATAGGCGTGAGCCGTTACCCCACATTCTTCTCGCGGCTCGAAGTTCACCAGCCTTGGGCTACGCGCGCATGGTCGCCGTCGAACTCGGGCCCTATGAAACCCTGGACCAGGTAGGTGCGCGTACCCCAGCTCGCCGTTCTCGGGTTGAACACGCGCACTTCGCTCCAATCGTTGTCGGAGCTCACGTCCACGACCGGATCGTTGTGATAAATGGCGCCGTCGTCCAGCCAGTTGGCGTGGTCCACGGTGATCTCCCGGTCGGAAATGAGGCTCGCGACCACTGCGACATGGGCACGTCCGGGTCCTGCATATCCCGTGAGCACCATGACCGAGCCGCGGGAAGGCGTCGACTCGTGGGCATACAGACCGTCGGATTTCGCCCACCAGGTCCCCGCGTCGCCATAGATGGGAAGACCGGAACGGGCGCGGGCGTAAGGTACGCATTGCAACGGCGTGGCCGGTGTTTCCACACGCGCACTGCGCAGGGCCGCTGTGGGCAGATCGCTATAAGAGCCGTTGGTCGAGGCACAGTCCGCAAGTGCCAGTGAAAGGGAGACCGCCACCGCGAGTCGAATGAGAGACCCCACCATGAAAAGCCCCTGCGTTTTGCCGCTCAAGCGGCGGCGGTCACTGCCCTAGACCGTATCTCTTCCAGTTCAAGACGGCGTTAGACTGACGAATCGATTTTGAAATAATCGAATTTGAATCAATTCTGACTGTTTATCGGCATCGCTTCGGCGGTTGCCGGCTGCGCCGCGCTGCTGCGTCCCATCAGTCCGATGGACAGAAGCCCCGCCGCGGCGAAGACGAAGAATGGCGTGCTCCAGGCATGTTCCGCAAGGGCAAAAATCGGCAAAAACAGGCCGACGAAGAGTTCCTGGTGTCCCCGCCAAGCCGTGAGGCACACCCCACCTGCCTTGGGCGTGGGGGTGAAATCCATCTTGGCGCCGAAGAACGCCTGGAAAGTCGCGCGCGCATTGGCCAGGATCAGCCCGCTCGGGAAAATAATCGCCATCATCAGCGAGACGGGAAGCTCCGGCTCATCCGTCCGGCGGAGCATCGCTTGTCCGGTGTAGAGATAGGCCACGCTGGCCAGGAGACCCAGGACCGAGACGCCCAATCCGAGTTCGGCCACCGGCTTGAGGTACACGGCGGCCAGCGCCGTCAGGCTGAGGCTGATGACCACGCTCGCCGCAGCCAGTGTGTAGAACGCGAACTGGCAGATTTGCAGCGTCAGGACCGCCTTCAGCCAGACCGCGAGATCGCTGCCCCAGATTTCAGGCAGGAGCTTCCTGGCCACCTGGGCATGCCCGCGTGTCCACCGCGCCTGCTGGGCGCGCCAGCCGGCCGCGGTTTCGGGCAGTTCGCCGGGGACCTCGAGGCTGGAAACCATGGCCCCGCGCCAGCCCTTGAGCATGCAGCGCAGGCTGAGATCCAGGTCCTCGGTAAGCGTATCTCCAGCCCAGCCTCCACCGCTCTCGATTGCGGCCCGGCTCCAGACGCCTCCCGTGCCGTTGAACGAGATCGGCAGGCCGGCCCGATAGCGGGCTTCCTGCTCCACGGCGAAATGGCCGTCCAGAAGGAAGCCCTGTGCCCGGGTCAGCCAGTTGCAGCCGCGATTGGCGTGGCCCCAGCGCCCCTGAACGAAGGCCAAGTCCTTGTCGGCGAGCAGCGCGGGCACCGTGCGCCGCAGGAAATCGGGGGGCGGAACGAAATCGGCATCGAAGATGGCGACGTAGGGCGCGTCGGATTGCAACAGACCGAAGGCCAGATTGCCGGCCTTGAAACCCACCCGGTTTCCGCGGCGAAGTACCTTGATGTCGACCGGGCCGACGCGCTGAACGGCCTGGCGCAGGGTCTCGTGCCCAATCGGCTTGCCGTCGTCCAGAAGCTGGATTTCGAGCTTGTCGGCAGGCCAATCGAGCCTGGCGGCGGCCTCGGCTACGCGCAGAGCCAGCGAACCTTCGTCGCAGACCGGCAGCTGCACGAGCACGCGAGGAAGCGCGGCATCGGACAATTCCGCCATTCGCAGATGCCGCCGTGGCGCCAGAACCCTTATCAGGGTCAGGACAACCAGCTGCGAGGACAGCAGCGCGAGCAGTACCAGCACGCAGCAGAGTGCCGACTGCAAGATCAGGGAGAGGCTGAACATCTGCGTCGTGGGAACCCCCGCCATGCCGAGATTATGCGTTTGCGACTACCGCCGGACGTACGGCAAATCTAACGCAGATGCGACCAATCTGTGACGGGACGATTCGTTTCGCAAGTGCGTGCGCTGCAAAAGGCTTGCACGGGAACAATTTCCGTCCATGCTTCACTGCCGGGAGCGGGTTCGACAGGGCATATCGGGCGGGAAAAAGGAAGAAATATGAAAAAACAAAGGCTTGCAATGGCAGCGTGGAGCACCGCCATGCTTGCCATCCTGGCAAGCTGCGCATCGCAGCCGCCGTATTATGGGCCGAAGAAACCAGGAGAGAACGTTGGGTACACAGATACGCGGCTCGATCAAAACCGCTACCAAGTCACGTATTCCGGCAATTCGAACACCGACAGGCAAACGGCGGAAAATTTCCTGTTGATGCGCGCGGCCCAGGTGACCGTCGAATCGGGCTTCAGCCATTTCATCTTCGATACGCGCGACACCAAGGCCAAGAATACTTACTACTCGACCTTCACGGGGTGGTCCGGCTGGCCGGGATTCGGCGGGTACTGGTATGGCTGGCCGTATGACCCGGGCCCATTCGACGCACAGGGCGAAACGCGGCCCGTCACCCGGTTCGAAGCCTATGCCGAGATTGTGATGCTGACCCCCGCCCAGGCCGCAAAGGAACCGCGGGCGATTGATGCAAATCAAATCATTGCGCATCTCGGTCCTCTCGTCATTCCCCCGCCTCCGGCGAAGAGTTGAGCGATACGGTCCGTCCGATGAACTCGTTGCAGCAATCGGGCGCCGTTCTGCGCAAAATGGCTATCGGCGTGGTGTTTGGGCTGCTTGTCGTAGGCGGTCTTTTCTTCGCTTCCCGCTACCTTGACTACGGCACGGGAAATTCGGAGCTCTCCTCCGGCTTTGTGGGCGCGCGAAGCTTCGGTGCCTGGCAGCTGGTCTGTTCCGAAACGTCGCCGCAACGTCAGGCGCCAGCGAGCGATACACCGTTGCCCCTTCGTTTGTCCGCGGCCGATCCCGGCTTTGTGCCGTCGGCAGGTACCGTGCCCCTTGGCCGCTGCCGCGCGACGATCAGCTTTCGCCGCAAAGACGATCCCAGCAGGGCCGTCGATGTCTCGTTTCGCTTTCTTGGCGCACACAAGATTCTGGCGATGATCGTGCGGTTTCCGCCACTCGCCAAACGCGGCGATCCGATCGTTCTCAGGCTTGGCGAGCAGCGCTACGCATTCTCGGTCACGGACTGCCCGGGCGGCCGATGTGCGGCGCTTACAGCGTTCGGCGAAGATGTCGAGAAGCGTGTTTTGGCAAGCCCGAATGGAACGTTGATATTTCCGCCAGGCATCGACGGACGACGTTTGGCAATCGCCGTGCCGTTTGCGGGGCTGGCCGAGGCGCTGTCAAATATGCGCGTTGCGGAATCGTGAGTGCTGCCGGAACTGCAGCACAGCCCGGCGTCCCGAGTGAATTTGTCCAACACCCATCGGAGATGAAGTGACCGAACCTGAATTGCAAAGCGAGAGCCCGCAGGGCGAAGCGCCGGGCGCTGCGCCCGAACAGCAGACGCGCCTCAGTTGTTCGCGCGGCTTCGCCGATTGGCTGCTCGCCAATCGCTGCAGCCTCGCGTTCACATCCTATCAGACGGGAGAGCTTTTTCTCATCGGCGTGCTTCCAGACGGCCGCGTGTCGTTTCACCAGCGCCATTTCGTGCGCGCGATGGGACTTCATGCGACCGAGCAGCGCATTTATCTGGCGGCCCTTTTTCAAGTGTGGCGCCTGGAAAACGTGCTCAGGCCCGGCGAAGTGGCCAACGATGCATTCGACAAGCTCTATGTTCCGCGCAATGCGCAAGTGACCGGGGATCTGGATGTTCACGAGCTGGGCGTGGAGCCTTCCGGGCGCGTGATTTTCGTCAACACGTTATATTCCTGTCTGTCGGTGTTCAGCCGGACCGACAGCTTCATGCCGATCTGGAAGCCCAAATTCATTTCCAAGCTCGCCGCGGAGGACCGCTGTCATCTGAATGGGCTCGCCATGGATAACGGCCAGCCGCGCTATGTCAGCGCCATCTGCCGCAGCGATATCGTCAACGGGTGGCGCGACCGCCGCGATCAGGGTGGCTCCATCATCGACGTTACGGACGACCGCATCGTCACCGACCAGCTTTCCATGCCGCATTCGCCGCGACTGCATCGCGACCAGCTGTGGGCGCTGGATTCGGGACGCGGGTGGCTGGTGCGCGTGGACCGGCGCTCCGGCAAAATCGAAAACGTCGCGTTCTGCCCTGGATTTTTGCGTGGGCTGGCGTTTCGCGGCAAGTACGCGATCGTCGGCCTGTCGCTGCCGCGCGACGGGGCGTTCACCGGGCTGCAACTCGACGAGGAGCTGAAGAAGCGCGATGCCGATCCTTGGGCCGGCATCAATGTCATCGATACCGCGAGCGGCGATGTCGTGCAGTGGCTCAGGCTCGAGGGTCATCTGCGCGAAACCTTCGCCGTGGCCGTCATTCCGGAGGTTCGTTGCCCCATGGCGGTCGGCCTTATGACGCCCGATATCCGAACCCATATCACGGTGGAAGACACGCAAGCCGGGGAAGGTGCCAACCCGGCATAAGGCTCGGCACCCAGGGAGACGCAAAAGTGCAACAGTAAGGCGGTGGCGCCTCGCTGCTGGCACAGCGACAGCTTTTTTCGGTTGCCACGGCTTGCTGGAACTGGCTTATTGATAAACAGTAAACAGAATAACAGTCGGGGGAGGCCCGTGGACTGCACGTTTGGCCTGTTTTTTGGCGGCCTGTTGTCTGGCGACCGGTTTTTTGCCGCTCAGCCGTCAACATCGGGTCTGCCCGGGCCGCAGCGCGCCTGCGCTTTCCACGCCTGCCGGCTCCTGGCGCTCAAGCAGGGCTTGGGGCATCGATCCTTTCCAGCGAACACTCGCGGACGCCGCGAAAGCAATCGGCCGCCCGGCGCATGCAGCTGATAATGCGGCACGCGGGCGGGCGTCATCACATCTAGGCAATAACATTTCCAACAGGGGGCAAGGGGGAAACCAATGCTCGACGCTTCGAAATCAGGACTATTGGCCCACACAGGGCTGCGCCGCGTGGCACTCGCGTCCACTTCGCTGCTTGCACTGTCCGCGGCTTTTTCCGCAAGCTCAGCTGCTGCGGCCCCCGTCTGGGATGCAAGGCCGAACCTCGATCTGAGGTTTTCGCCCAAATGGAGCAGTTTCGATACCGTTGATGACCTGACAGCTGTCGCGTCCGCATCGGTCGCCGACATCGGCGCCGTCGCGGCCGTCGGGCCTGCAATCATCAAGCACCCGTCCAACCCACCTGGTTGTAGCGGCATGCCATATTGCAAGGCGACCAATACCAACAACTACACGGTCGAATTGTACGGTTCCGCCCAGAATATTGGTGTTTTTAATGCAAGCTCCCAGGCAACGCTAATTTTCAGCAACAGCGGTAACGTCACGTCGTCCGGGAACGGTTTTGCGGGGAGGTCCGTCGCCTCGAGCGTGATCACATCGGGGGATAGTACCTCTACGGCGACAAGCACTCTCACGAATTCCGGTACGATCAACAGCGCCGGTGCTGGCGTTTACGCCTACTCGTTTGCGACAGAGATTGGGCTCGGTACCGCAAACGCAGCGGCGGCGGCGACGTCGAGCGTCACCAACACCGGTTCGATCAATGCTGCCGGAGGCGCCGGCCTTTCGGCCAAGGCTTTGGTAACAGCAACGGGGTCAGCTGCCACTGCCACTGCCAATGCCACGGTGGTCAATTCGGCCAGCATCACCGCGGCAGCTGGCAAGGGCCTATTCAATAAATTTCCCGGCATCGGGATAGCGGCTACCGCCTCTGCAAAGGCTTCGCAACAGTTCGCCGGTACAGGAATTCTTTCTGCATCGGCTGCCGCGGCGATCACCAATAGCGGCAGCATCGCGATGAGCGGCGATTACTCCAGCGGCATCATTGGAACGGCGAACGCATACTACGGCGCTTTGAGCGCCAACAGCCAGGGTACCAAGTCCAGCGGTAGTGTGACGATCACCAATAGCGGCGCCATTTCGACTACAGGCAAAGCGGCCTTGGGCATCAGCGCGCGTACCACGTCCAGAGCGAAGGTCGCCAATGGGACGTACGCGACCGCCGTGGCGATGAACCAGATCACGAATTCCGGTGCCATCACCACGTCAGGAGATACCGCGCACGGCATCGACGCATACTCGTATGCCTACGCCAACGGCGCCACCAGCAGCGCTACGGCCACGACCAGCGTGTCGAACTCCGGGAACATCACCGTGACCGGGACAAAGTCCGCCGGCATTATCGCCCGCGCCAGGGCGTATACCTATTCTGCCGGGACCGGGTTGCTCCCCGGTGTGAGCACGACGACCATCACCAATTCGGGCAACATCACGGCATCCGGCTACAACAGCGTAGGCATTGAGGCATACAGCGGTACGAATACCAGCGTTACCAACTCGGGGATCGTGATCGGCGGTACGGGTAAATACAGTGCCGGTATCGCTGCCCACGGCGGCAACGTCGCGGTCA
>Ga0335085_10005006_pt1 | contig 21603 bp, 20 predicted proteins | sample Lox_Sample_45_FD_206712 | JGI IMG/M metagenome (GOLD analysis project Ga0335085, IMG submission 206712) | Soil microbial communities from Loxahatchee National Wildlife Refuge, Florida, United States - Lox_Sample_4.5 | ecosystem: Environmental > Terrestrial > Soil > Wetlands | place: USA...
TGCCGGCGGCGGCAGCGTCCGCCGGCTTGCGCCACGAGCGGCGTTCGCCGGACCAGACAATTTCGCCCCCGGAGGCAGAGATCGCGCCGGACAGAATTTTGATCAGCGTCGACTTGCCGGCGCCATTGGCCCCGATGAGGCCATGAATGGTCGCGCCGGCAATTTCGAAGCTGGCGTTCTTTAGCGCGGCTGTCCCATTCGGGTAGACTTTTTCCAATCGTCTGACCGATAGGACAGCGTCATTCAATGCCAAGGCGACATCCTCAGAACTGGGGCGGACAAGTATCCACATTATCCTTTCTGACGGTGTCCCACTTGTAGGTGAGATAGCGATCGGCCGGCATCTGTTTCGTGCGAGCGTAGTTGATAACGGCCGCGGTCGCCTGATAGCCGCTGGTCTCCGGATAGGCGCACGTCGTGACGATCGGCTCGCCGGCCTTGATTAGCGCCTCGACGCTCTTGGAACTGTCGAGGGTGTAGATCCTTGCCTTCGACTTGGCGGATTTCAGCGCGGCGAGGCAGCCTTGAGCCATAGCCTGATCGTGCACGAACATGATCGTGATGTCGGGATGCGCTTGAACCGCGTCCTGGCAGATTTGATGCGCCCGCTCCGGGTCCCAATTGCCGGCTTGTTTGGCGACAACATCGAACTTCTTGCCGGATTCCTTTAGGGCCTTTTCAAAGCCCTCGGTGCGGAACAACACGGCTGCAAAACCGGGCAATCCTTCGACGATTGCGAGTTTGGCGCCATTCGGATTATCGGCAACTGCGATTTTTCCGACTGCATAACCTTGCTCGATGTCGTTGCGGTCCGCCAAACCGACCAGGGCGGGATAGACCCATGGCGGCTGATGCTTCTTAGGGTCGCCGACGAAAACGCCCATCGAGGCGATCGGAATGCCGGCGGCCTTAGCCTTGTCGGCCCAATCTTGCGCCGCGATGCTGTCGCCGGGATCGATGACGATGCCGTCAACGTGCTGCGCGATCAGCTTGTCGATGTCGTTTGCCTGCGTCAGCGTATTGAGATGAGAATCGAGATCGATGGTTTTAGCGCCAAGCTCCTTGGCCGCTTTCAACTCGCCGTTCTCAAGCGCGACCGCGTAGGGGAAGCCCAGACTTTGATGCGATACGCCGATGGTCAGGGGCTTGTCCTGCGCCGCTGCAGGCAGGGCCAGCGCGCAAAATGCGGCGCCCGCCAACGCCAAGCCCAGTAATCGTGATGTCTTCATTCGTATTCCTCGCCATTTCGAATTCCGCGACCTTTATGGCCGACGGGCTTTCGTGGGCAGCTGCCTACCCACGCGAAGTCGTATACCATTATGCACAAGGTCATGTACATGAATAGATAGGGAGGAACGTCATGGCGCGGTCACTGGCAGATCGATCGGTCATCATAACGGGGGCGGCCGGCGGCATCGGCCGCGCGGCGGCCGTACTGTTCGCGCAGGAGGGAGCGCGCCTGACCCTGACCGACCGCGATGAGCGCCGTGGCCCTGAGACGCTCGACCTCGTGCAGAAGACGGGCGGGGCGGCGCAATTTTTGGCCGGCGATATTTCTTCCGAGCGGTTTGTCGAGGAAGTCGTCGCGAGAGCGGTCCAAGCCTACGGCAAGCTTGATTGTGCTTTCAACAACGCGGGCATTATCAGCGAGCTTGCGGAGCCGGTCGGCAATTACAGCTTGGCCGAATGGGACCGGGTCCTTCGCGTCAATCTGACGAGCATGTTTCTATGCATGAAACATGAGACATCCGCCATGCTGCGAACCGGAGGCGGTGCGATCGTCAACACGTCCTCTGCCCTGGGCCAAGTCGGGCAATATAATATGCCGGCCTATTGTGCGTCGAAGGCCGGTGTGCTTGGGCTGACGCGGGCGACCGCGCTCGATTATGCGACCAAGAACATCAGGGTGAACGCGATCATGCCTGGTGTCATCGAAACGCCGATGACCAAAGAGGGTGTGTTTGTGAGGGTGCCGGGGCTAGAAGAAATTTTGTTGGCGCAGCACCCGATCGGGCGTTTTGGCCGGCCCGAGGAGGTTGCCGGCGCGGCCCTCTTTCTTTTGTCTGAAGGCGCTTCATTCATAACCGGACACGCTCTCGCCGTCGACGGCGCGAATATGGCAATCTGATTGGGTGAAGTTCATTTGCTTTGCTGGCTGCGCGAGAGGGCTTTGTGCCTAGACTAGCCAAGGATGCCGACGAGGGGGGAAACGGCGCTGGCAGCCGCGTTACGGTCAAATCGGCCGACCGGGTGCTGACCCTGTTCGAACTGCTCGGGCGATGGGGCCGGGAGATGTCGCATGCGGAGATCGCCGACATCATGGGCATTCCAAAAAGCAGTCTGAGCCAGTTGCTCAGGAATCTGGTGGGACGGGGTTGGCTGGCCTATTCAGCCGACACCAAGAGTTACGGGCTCGGTGCGGCGATCATCGACATAGCGCGCGGCGCCGCTCAGACGCATGATGTCGTAGGTCTGTCCGGGCCCATTTTAGCTGAACTTACGCTCGCCACAAACCAGACCTCGGCCTTGAATATCTTGCGCGGGGATCTGGCCGAGACCGTCTCGACCGTACTGGGCGGGGACACGCTTCTGGCGGTCATGCGGCTTGGTGAGAAATCGCCGCTCTACACGACGTCCTACGGTAAGGCGCTGCTGGCGTATCTGCCGGCCGATATGCAGGACGACTATTTGGCGCGGGTAGAATTCGTGCCGATGACGCCCCGGACGATTCGCTCGATCGAGGAACTGCGTATTCAGCTTCAGACCATCCGCCGCGACGGCATCGCTTATTGTTTCGAGGAACATATACCCGGAATCGTCGGTACGGCGCGCCCCGTTATCGGTTCCAGCGGGAACGTCGTCGGCGCAATCAGCATCGCCACCGCGGCGATACGATATGACGATAGATTGCGAGCACAAATTTCCGAAGCAACGGCAGAGGCGACGAAGAAGCTGTCGCAACAACTGCGTTTGCCTCATGTCACCAGCAGGAGGCGCGCGAGTTCCGTCGGCTATAAAGTGAATAAGAAAGTCTGAACGGCCGCCGTCGATTCGCGGCGGCTGCGAGCAGGTTTGGTGTGATCAATAGTGTTCCCGCGATGCGATTGATGACGTGCTGTCGTTTTATTCATTTTCTCCCATTTATCAGAGAGTTTGGGATTCATTAACAACAAAATTGGCGTCATTTTCCGGCCACGGTGACACCATCGTTTTTCCGAACATGCATGGCTCTTTGCGATCGGCACGGTGGAGCGTCGGGTTCCGTTGGGTCGCGCGGGGCGAAAGCACGTTAGGTAAGGTGGAGTTCTTTATGACGATCCGTGCGTTCGTTGGCGGCGTCGCCTGCGCCGCCACAGCGGTCGCTATGTCTGTCTGCTCGGCGGCTGCCGCGGATCTTCCGCCGGCGCCGGCTCCGATTCCGACGGCGCCGGTCGCCTACGCGCCCGCGGCGATCTACAATTGGACTGGCTTCTATATCGGTGCGCACGCCGGCGGCGATTTCGGCAATTCGTCCTGGAGCGACCCGTTTACCGGCGCGAGCAACACGTTCAGCAGCACGGGATTTTTCGGCGGCGCCCAGCTCGGCGCAAATTATCAGCTCAACATGCTGGTGCTCGGTGTCGAGGGTGATTTCAGCTGGACGAACCTTAAAGGCAGCGGCACCGATTCGCTCGGAGATTCGATCAATACCGGCGTGAACTGGACGTCGACCGTCACCGGCCGTATCGGCGCGGCCTTCGATCGCTTTCTGATCTACGGAAAAGGCGGCGTGGCGTTTGCGCAGGACGCGAGCAGCTTCACCGACAGCTTCGCCAACAGCGCGAACACCACATTCATGCGGACCGGCTGGACTGCCGGCGCGGGACTCGAATACGGCATCACCAGGAACTGGTCGGCGAAGATCGAGTATGACTATCTGAACTTCGGGTCGCAGGCTTTGAATTTCACGACGCCAACGACTCCGCTGTACGGCTCGAACGCCAATCTCAACATCCAGGAAGTCAAAGCCGGCATAAACTTCCGCTTCGGCGGTCCGTAAAGCGCGAATTTGTGAACCGCCGGAAATCCGCTAGTTGATCCGGATATGGGCGGTATCGATCACCGGCTTCCAACGGCCGAGATCGGCGTTGATCCGGGCGCGGAACTCGGCCGGCGTGTCCGGGATCGGCTCCATTAGTTGCGTGGCGAGTTTCCCGCGGATTGCCGGCGAGGTGATGGCATCGCGGACCAGCTGATTGATACGTTCGACTGTGGCTGGCGACAGACCGGCCGGACCAATCAGCCCCATCCAGGCATCGGCTTCAACATCGATGCCGGATTCCTTCAGTGTCGGAACGTTGGGCAATAAAGCGGAGCGCTCCGCCGTCGACACGGCGAGGATTTTCACCGCCCCGGTACTGACCTGTGGCACGACCGAAATAGCCGGCAGACAAGCCATTTGCACTTCGTTGCGAATGAGTGCGGTCATGGTTTGCGGCGATGAGGTGTAAGGCACGTGCACCAGCTGCGTACCGCTTTTGATCGCGATCGCTTCCATCGCCAGGTGCGACAGCGATCCGGTGCCGATCGAGCCGAAATTGTACTTGCCCGGATTACGCCTGATCAGGTCGACCAGTTGCGGCACGTTATTGACGCCGAGAGCACTATTGATTGCCAGCACGCTTGGTTGCGTGACCAGCATCGTGATCAGCGCGAGGTCTTTGTTCGGATCATAGGGAAGCTTGCTAAACAACAGCGTGTTGATTGCAAGCGGGCCGCCGATGCTGACGCCGATGGTCGAACCGTCGGGCTCGGCTTTGGCGACCGCGTCGGTGCCAATGTTGCCGCTTGCGCCCGGCCGGTTCTCAACAATGAACGTCTGGCCCAGCTTCTGATGCAGCGCATCGGCGACGAGACGGGCGACGAGATCGGGCGTTGCTCCGGCCGCAAATGGCACAATGATCCTGACGCTTTTGCTCGGCCAATCCTGCGCCAAAGCCGGACCGGCGAGCAGGACGGCGACGAGTGCCACGGCGATGCGTTTCATTGGGCCTTGGTATTCGTTTTCACGGGCTCGATCACTGTCCTACTTTGCCGCGGGCCGCAGGGGTGCACCAGATCGGCACTGATCGCCCGGAGGGCGTGTTTCAGGGGCCATCGATACCATCATTGACAAGCAAGGCGCGCTGGCCATGATCGCGCCCTGACGTCACCCGGGGCGGCGATTTCGACGCACTTCCAAGCCCTCGGGTGCGAACTGTGCGGGAGCATGGGCCTCACCGTCGAAATCATCGGACTGATCGTGTTTCTCGGCGCCCACGTATTTGTCTCCATGCGCGGCGAACGAGAGGCGTTGATCAAACGGATCGGCCGCGGACCTTATCTTGGCCTGTTCGCGCTGGTCTCGATCGTTGGCCTTGTCCTGATCGGCTATGGCTTTGCGCGCTACCGCGCCGAAGGCTTGATCCCGCTGTGGTATCCGCCCCCATGGACGCGCCAGATCGTGGTCGCGCTGATGTGGCCGGCGAGCATTGCGGTCGTCGCGGCGTACATTCCCGGCGACATCAAGCGCGTGCTCAAGCATCCGATGCTGGTGGGCGTCAAAATCTGGGCCTTCGCGCATCTGTGCGCGAACGGCGATGTCGGCGGCATCATTCTTTTCGGCTCGGTGCTGGTCTGGGCAATTTACGACCGGATTACGCTAAAGCGCCGGACTGACGCTGGGGCGCCTCCCATTCCAACCGGCGGGCGGAGAAACGACATCATCGCGATTGTCGTCGGTACCATTCTCTATCTCGCGCTCGGCTTTGTGTTTCATCCCCTGGTCGTCGGTCTGCCGGCGTTCGGAACGCCGGCGCTGGGACACTGACGCGTGTCAGTGCACGAGGCGATACGGCGGTTCACCGCGCCTGACATTCGCGCCCGCAAGGGCGGCGAGCCGATAGTGTGTTTGACGTCCTATCATGCACACACCGCGCGCATCCTCGACGGCTATTGCGACGTTATTCTGGTCGGCGATTCGCTTGGCATGGTGATGCACGGCCTCGAAACCACCGTGCCGGTCACGCTCGATATGATGATCCTGCAAGGACACGCGGTGATGCGCGGTTCAAAGCGGGCGCTGGTGATCGTCGACTTGCCGTTTGGTTCATACGAGGCCTCGAAAGAGCAGGCTTTCGCTTCCGCGGCCCGGGTGCTGAAGGAAACCGGCTGCGGCGCCATCAAGCTTGAGGGTGGCCGCCGTATGGCGGAAACCATCGCGTTTTTGGTCGAGCGCGGCGTGCCGGTGATGGGTCACGTCGGCCTGACGCCGCAGGCGATCAACACCATCGGGTCGTTCCGGGCGCAGGGCCGCGACGAGAGCGATTGGGCGCCGATCGAGGCAGATGCGCGCGCGGTAGCGGACGCCGGCGCTTTTGCCGTGGTCCTCGAAGCGATCGCCGAGCCGCTTGCGCGCCGCATCAACAGCGATGTCGCGATACCGACGATCGGCATCGGCGCGAGCGTCGCCTGCGACGGCCAGATTCTCGTGCTTGAGGACATGCTCGGTCTTTCTCCCCGGGTGCCGAAGTTTGTCAAACGCTTCGGCGAACTCGGACCCTCGATCGAGCGCGCGGTGAAAAGCTACGCCGAAGAGGTCCGGGCTCGCAGTTTTCCGGATCCCGACCACGTCTATGCGATGCGAAAGAAAAAAGATTAATCGGCGGCACCGGCTGCCGGTTGGTTGGGAGGCAACGCTTCGGCGTTGACGTTAAGGGTTGCACAATCGCCGCAGCAGCGGGCAAGACTTTGCCTTGCTGGCGCCACATGCTTATTCTAGCTGGCGGGCGGTTCTCCGAGCCTAACCGCCCGGAATTCCTTAACTTTGTTGTGCAGGGTTCATGACGCCGGCTTCTTCACGCTTCGCGGAAGCGGGCGGTGTCTTTTGAGCGGGCTGGTGCTGGGGCAGGTCTGTGTCGGATATTTTCCACGAGGTCGACGAGGAGGTAAGGCGCGAACAGCTCAAAAAGCTGTGGGAGCGCTACGGCACCTATATCGTTGCTGCCTGCATTCTCGTGATCGTGGCGGTTGGTGGCTGGCGCGGCTACCAGTGGTGGCAAAACAAAAAGGCTGCCGAGGCTGGTGCGGCGTTCGAGCAAGCGGTGACGCTGGCGGAATCCGGCAAGCGCCAGGAGGCCGAAGCAGCGTTCGCCAAGCTCGGTACTGACGGCACCGCCGGCTATCGTGTGCTGGCGCGTTTGCGCGAAGCCGCAGAACTCGGCCTGACCGACCACAAAGCCGCGGTCAAAGCCTATGACGAGATTGCGGCCGACAAGGGCGTTGGCGCGGTCATGCAGGATTTGGCCGCGCTTCGCTCCGGCTTTCTGCTTGTGGACAGTTCTTCCTATGCCGAATTGCGCACGCGGCTTGAACCGTTGACCGGACCCGAGCGGGTGTTCCGGCACAGCGCCCGTGAATTGCTGGCGCTGTCGGCGTGGAAGCAGGGCGACATAGCGGCTGCGCGGCAATGGACTGAAATGATCACGGGTGATCCGCAGACACCGGCGGCCACGCGAAGCCGCGCCGAGGTTTTGAGCGAACTCATTGCCGCGAGCGGCAAGGGTTGAGCTGGGCTGAGCGGATGCCGACGCGAAGATTTTCCTCGCTGGTTTGGATCAGTTCGGCGCTCGCGCTAGGCCTCGTGCTAGGCGCCTGCACGCCGGGTGGTCAGTTCGATCCGACGGAATTACTTTCGTCCGACGTGTTCACCACCAAGAAGAAACTGGCGGGCGACCGCGAACCGCTGTTCCCGAACGGTGTGCCGGGCGCGGAAACGGGCGTGCCGGCGGATTTGGTGAAAGGGTATCAGCCGCCACCGGAACAGCAGGCGGCGGACAGCGCCGACGCCGCGGCTCCTGCGCCTAAGCCCGCAGTTGCGGAAGCTCCGGTAAAGCCAAAACCGAAGCACAAGCCGAAACCGGCGATCGCGCGTGCGGCGGCGCCCGGACAGCCTTTGGCTTCCGCGCCGCATGACTCGGCCTGGGATCGGGCTCCGACGCCGTCTGCTGCGCATGATCCGGCTTGGGATCGGGCTCCGGCGCCGTCTGCTGCGCATGATCCGGCCTGGGACCGGGTTCCGACACCGTCTGCGGCACAAGGTTCACCGCCGGCTTGGCCAAACCCGCCGACAAATGCGCCCGCCCAGACCAATTGGCCGGCGCCCGGGCAATTGACCGCACAGCCTGCGCCGCCGGCTCCGGCGCGAACCCAAAGCCAATAGACAGTGCGGCGAGCGCAACGCGGACTGGCCGAATTGATCGGCTGCCGGTACCTGTATCCACGCTGATCGCGCCGCGATAGACAGCGGCGTATCGCCCTGCACCAAGTCATTCACTGCTAATGTCTTTGACCATCGCCATTGTCGGTCGGCCCAACGTCGGCAAATCGACCCTGTTCAATCGCCTCGTCGGGGCGCGTCGTGCGCTTGTTGACGACCGACCCGGAGTGACGCGTGATCGCCGGGAAGGCGAGGGGAAGCTTGGCGATCTATCGTTCAAGGTCATCGACACCGCCGGGCTTGAACAGCCCGACCGCGATGGTGAAAGCCTTTCTGCAAGGATTCAGGCGCAGACCGCCACGGCCCTGGCGCAAGCCGATGCGGTGTTCTTTCTCATCGATGCCCGCGCCGGCGCGACCCCGGCCGATCGCGTTTTTGCCGACCTGGTCCGCAGATCGGGCAAGCCGGCAATCGTCGTTGCCAACAAGAGTGAAGGCCGTGCCGCCGAGGCCGGCGTTCTTGAAGCCTATGCGCTCGGCCTCGGCGACCCGGTCGCGATCAGCGCCGAACACGGTGAAGGATTGGCGGGACTGTACGACGCGCTTCGCACCGCTCTGCCCGAAGCGACCGGCGAAGACGAAAATGCGGAAGCCGCAACACCCGCGGTCGCCGCCGAGAGGCCGATCCGGATCGCCGTGGTCGGCCGTCCCAACACCGGCAAATCAACCCTGATCAACCGGCTGCTCGGCGAAGAGCGGCTGCTGACCGGTCCTGAAGCCGGCATTACCCGCGACGCAATCGCTGTCGATCTCGACTGGCAGGGGCGAACGTTGCGCATCCACGATACGGCCGGGCTGCGCCGCCGCTCCCGCGTCTCGGAGAAGCTCGAGAAGCTGTCGATCGCCGATACGCTCAACGCGATCCGGTTCGCTGAAGTGGTCATTGTTCTCGTCGACGCCGAGGCGCCATTTGAAGAGCAGGACACCCGGATCGCAGATCTCGTCGAGCGCGAAGGGCGCGCCGTCGTCATCGGCATCAACAAAGTTGACCTGGTCGAGCGGCAGCCCGGCGTCCGGTCGCGGCTACGCGACATCGCCGATCGCGTGCTGCCGCAGATCAAGGGCGTGCAGGTTGTTCCGCTGTCGGCGCGCACCGGCGAGGGGCTCGACCGGCTGATGACGGCGGTGATGGAAAGTTACGTGGTCTGGAATCGCCGCGTGCCGACGGCCGCGCTCAACCGCTTTCTCAGTGACGCTGTCTCGGCCCATCCGCCGCCGGCGATTTCCGGCCGCCGGGTCCGGCTCGATTACATTACCCAGCCCAAATCGCGGCCGCCTACCTTTGTTTTGTTTTCGTCGCGCGCCTCGTCGCTCCCTGAAACGTATCGCCGTTATCTGGTCAACGGGTTGCGCGAGGCGTTCGCGCTGCCGGGCACGCCGGTCCGGCTCACGTTGCGCGCCAAGGCCAATCCCTACGCCGGCCGAAAGCGCCGCTGATGCGGGAGCCGACAGCGGAACCGAAGCGAAAACTCGGCGTGCTGCGGCGCGAGGCCGCCTTCGTTTTTATCTTCGCCACCGTCCTCCTGGACATGCTCGCGATCGGTATCGTCATTCCGGTGTTGCCGAAGCTCGTAGTTGATTTTGTCGGTGGCGATACCGAAGTGGCAGCGCGGGTTTTCGGTATTTTCGGTACCGCATGGGCGCTGATGCAATTTCTGTTCTCACCGTTTCAGGGTGCTCTGTCCGACACGTTCGGCCGCCGGCCGCTGATCATTATCTCCAACTTTGGCGTCGGCCTCGATTACGTGCTGATGGCGCTCGCGCCCACGCTCGGATGGCTGTTCGTCGGGCGGGTGATTTCCGGCATCACCGCGGCAAGCATCGCAACCGCCTACGCATACGTGGCCGATGTGACGCCGCCCGATAAGCGCGCCGCACGTTTCGGCCTGCTTGGAGCAGCCTTCGGCGCTGGTTTTGTGCTCGGCCCCGCGCTCGGCGGCCTCGCCGGCAGCATCTCGCCACGCTTGCCGTTCTGGATCGCCGCCGGTTTAAGTCTCGCCAACGCCTGCTACGGATTTGCGGTGCTGCCGGAATCGCTGTCGCGTACTCGCCGCGCCCCGTTCCGCTGGCGGCGGGCTAATCCTCTCGGCGCGCTCGTGCTGCTGCGTTCACACGCCGAGTTGTTTGGGCTCGCTTTCGTGAGCTTTCTTGGCAATCTCGCACATGCCGTTCTCCCCAGCATCGGCGTTCTCTACATGCTGTATCGTTATAGCTGGGACGAAAGCACCGTCGGCTTGACGCTTGCCGGTGTCGGAGCGGCCTCGATCATTGTGCAGGGCGGAGTGGTCGGCGCTGTTACAAAGCGGATCGGCGAGCGGGCTGCCTTGCTGGTCGGCCTCGTGTTTGGCGTCCTTGGGTTCATGGTTTTTGCGCTCGCCCGCACTGGCGTGGAATTCTGGGTCGGCATTCCACTCATGGCGCTGTGGGGACTGGAGAGCCCGGCGTGTCTTGCGCTGATGAGCCGCTTTGTCGGCGCCGATGAACAAGGACAGCTGCAGGGCGCCAACGCCAGTATCAGCGGCATCGCCAATCTGTTCGGACCGGTGGTGTTCACACAGATTTTCGCGGCGGCCATTGCCGGCGGCCGCGAATGGCATTTGAGCGGAGCGCCGTTCATGCTGGCGGCCTTGCTGCTGTTTCTGGCCGCCGTGACGGGCTGGTTGGTGACGCGGAAGCGCGTCTGAGACTTCAGGCAGGTTGCATGAAGTCCAAGAGCTTTCCGGCGCGGAAATCGTAAAGCTTGCCGGTTTCAGAAAAGCCGGGCAGGCAAAGCTCGAGAATTTTTTCCGCAATCTGTTCCGGTGTAGGCAGACTCAACGGGTCTTCCCCCGGCATGGCCAAAGCGCGCATCCGGGTGCGTGTCGGGCCGGGATTGAACAAATTGACGCGCACCGCTGTCGAGCTCGTTTCATCGGCATAGGTTCGCGCCAGCGCATCCAGTGCCGCTTTTGAAACCGAATACGGCGCCCAGTAGGCGCGCGCGATTGTGGCGATTCCGGAGGTGACGAACACGGCGCGGCCGGCGTCGGAGCGTTTCAGCAACGGGTCCATCGCGCGAATCAGATGCCAGTTGGCGGTGACGTTCACCGCCATCATCTCGTCCCAGGCTTTCGGCTCGATGTGATCGAGCGGTGAAGGCACGCCGCCCATCGCGGCATTGCCGACCAGCACATCAAGCCGCCCGTAGCGTTCGCTGAGCGCGGCGGCGAGTTTATAGAGCCCGCCGTAGTCGCGTATGTCGAGCGGCGTCAGCGTCGCCGAACTGCCAGCAGCCCCGATCGCATCGTCGAGTTCTTCGAGGCCGCCGACAGTGCGCGCCAGTGCGACCACATGAGCCCCCGCGCGCCCGAGCGCCAGCGCCGTCGCGTAGCCGATGCCGCGCGAGGCACCGGTGACCAGCGCGATCCGGTCAGCAAGCGGTAGCGGCATTCCTTAGCTCGCCTCGGCGAGCAGGGAGAGTTGATGGGGCGGAGCGTCCTGGGCGGTGCGATCGGCCAGCGGCGTCGGGTACTCGCCGGTGAAGCAATGATCGGTGAATTGCGGACGCACCGGATCGCGGCCTTTCTCACCCATGGCGCGGTAAATGCCTTCGACCGAGAGGAAAGCGAGCGAATCGGCGCCGATGAATTGCCGCATGCCTTCAAGGTCGTGGGTGGCGGCGAGGAGCTTGTCCTGCTCCGGCGTGTCGATGCCGTAATAGTCGGGATGGGTGATCGGCGGCGAGGCGATGCGAAAGTGCACTTCGCGTGCGCCCGCGTCGCGCATCATCTGCACGATCTTCACCGACGTCGTGCCGCGCACGATCGAATCGTCGATCAGCACGATACGCTTGCCGCTCACCACGGCGCGGTTGGCGCTGTGCTTGAGGCGGACGCCCAGCGCGCGGATCTGCTGGGTCGGCTCGATGAAGGTCCGGCCGATATAGTGGTTGCGGATGATGCCGAGCTCATAGGGAATGCCGGACGCTTGGGCGTACCCGATCGCCGCGGGCACGCCGGAATCGGGAACCGGAATCACGACATCGGCGGGGGCGGGCGCCTCCCGGGCGAGCTCTGCGCCGCAGGTCTTGCGCACGTCATAGACGCTGCGGCCGCCGATGATCGAGTCGGGCCGTGAGAAATAGATGTATTCAAAGATGCAGGGACGCGGCGCCATTGCCGGGAACGGCTTGTGCGAATGCGCGCCATCCTCGTCGAAGATCAGCACCTCGCCGTTCTCCACGTCGCGCACGTATTGCGCACCGATGATGTCGAGTGCGCAGGTCTCGGAGGCAAGGATCGGGCAGCCGTCTAGTTTGCCGAGCACCAGGGGCCGGATACCCAGCGGATCGCGGGCGCCGACCAGCTTCTTGTTGGTGAGGCCAACGAACGCATAGGAGCCTTCGAGCAGGCGCAGCCCCTCGATGAAGCGATCGACGAAACGGTTGCGGTGCGAGCGCGCGACGAGGTGAAGGATCACCTCGGTATCTGTGGTCGACTGCATCATGGCGCCTTCGCGCACGAGCTGCCGGCGCAACGTCAGGCCGTTGGTGAGATTACCGTTATGGCCAATGGCAAAGCCGCCGGCGTTCAACTCCGCGAACAACGGCTGCACATTGCGCAGAATGGTCTCACCGGTCGTCGAATAACGGACGTGGCCGACGGCGGCGTTGCCCGGCAGGCGATCGATCACGTCACGTCCGGAAAAGGCGTCGCCGACCAGTCCCAGGCGGCGCTCGGAATGGAAGCGCTTGCCGTCGAACGAAACGATGCCGGCGGCTTCCTGGCCGCGGTGCTGCAAGGCGTGCAGGCCAAGCGCGGTGATGGCAGCGGCATCCGGGTGGCCGAAGATGCCGAATACGCCGCATTCTTCCCGGAGGCGGTCCTCGTCAAGATCGAGCAGGCCGGGTTCGGTCATGTTCGGCCTTTCGGTGCTCAATGCACTGTTCCTCTGGTCCCAAGCAATTGCTGCAGCCCGGCGCGGCTGGAGCGATCGTAACCGACCCGGCCGCCTCCAGGAGTGTCGACGTCACTGCGCTGGTCGGGCGCATTGTCCGGAGTATCAGTCTCTTCCGGCCGCGGCTTCTTCAACCGCTTTAAGATGGTGGCTTCGGCGTTCTCCGGCAATTGGTCCTTGAGCCATTCTCCCGTACTGCTCAGGACGACCCTGGATTTGGCGTGCAGGACCCAATCGGGCTTGCTGCGGTCGGGTACCAGCCAGTCAAAGAACATATAGGCGACCACGACGATAATAAGCCCACGCCCAAGGCCGAACAGGAAGCCGAGGGTTCGATCGAGCGCGCCCACCCGGCTGTCGAGCACCATGTCCGAAACCCTGACGGTGAGAATCGAGACCACCAGCAGCGTGACCAGAAATACTCCAGCGATGACCGCAACCGTCGCCACGATGTCGTTGTTGAAATACTGCTTGGCGAGCGGGAGGAGCTTTGAATACGCGTAAAGCGTCGCACCGGCGGCCAGGATCCAGGCGATGATCGAAAGGATTTCGCGCATGAAGCCGCGGACCATGGCGAGCAGTCCCGAGACGAGCATGATGACGATCAGCCCGATATCCAGAAGCGTAATCGGCATGGTTTGCTAATCCGCTCGCTTGCCCGCCAGATCGGCGGCGTGCGCAGGGGCCCGAACGCCTAAGTCCGCCGCGTGTATAGCCGGGCCGGGTGTCACAGTCATCCGCCTTCTGATGCGGTCAACAGTCTCATCTTGATCATGAGCAAGCAGGTCAAAATGCCGAAGCATATTGTGGTTTCGGATTAACTGTCCTGCCGCCCGACGCGCTTGAGAGCGGGGGCACCGTCACGCGCAATGTCGGCCACGAGACTCGCCAGCGTGCCAATGGTCGAGAGCGCAAAGCCTTGTGGCGCTTCAGCGCGTGCGGCTTCCGGAACTGTCGCGCGTCCGAAGCCGAGCTTCTGCGCTTCCTTGAGCCGTGCCGCAGTCTGCGCCACCGGCCGCACCGCTCCCGATAGTGATACTTCGCCGAAATAGACCGCATCGGCGGGGAGCGGCGCGTGCGCAAGCGACGAAACCAGGGCGGCGGCTGCTGCAAGATCGGCCGCGGGTTCCTGAATGCGCAAGCCGCCGGCAACGTTGAGATAGACGTCATGCCCGGACAGACGAACGCCGCAATGGGCTTCCAACACCGCCAGAACCATGGACAGCCGGCTCGGGTCCCAGCCGACGACGGCGCGCCGCGGCGTGCCGAGCGATGTCGGCGCGACCAGCGCCTGGATTTCCACCAGCAGCGGGCGGGTGCCTTCGATGCCGGCAAACACCGCGGTGCCGGCGCTTCCGAGTTCGCGTTCGGAGAGAAACAGCTCGGACGGGTTGGCGACTTCGCGCAGTCCGCTGCCGGTCATTTCGAACACGCCGATTTCGTCGGTCGGGCCGAAACGATTTTTGAGCGCGCGGAGGATGCGGAATTGCTGCGATCCTTCGCCTTCAAACGAAAGTACTGCGTCGACCATATGCTCGACCACGCGAGGGCCAGCGATCTGTCCGTCCTTGGTGACGTGGCCAACCAGGATCACCGCCGTGCCACTACGCTTGGCAAAACGGATGAGCTCCCCCGCCGATCCCCGCACCTGTGTCACCGTCCCGGGCGCGGCCTCGACGGTTTGGGTCCACATCGTCTGAATCGAATCGATGACGAGGAGTTGCGGCGGCCGCTCTTGCGAGAGCGTCGCCACGATGTCCTCGACGGAGGTCTCTGCGGCGAGCTCGACCGCAGCGTCGCTGAGGCTGAGCCGCTCAGCCCGCAGCCGCACTTGGGCGACGGCTTCCTCGCCGGAGATGTAGACCGCGCGATGACCGCGGCGCGCGTAATCCGCCGCGACTTCGATCAACAAGGTCGATTTGCCGATGCCCGGATCGCCGCCAAGAAGGAGCACGGAACCGCGCACCAGACCGCCGCCCGTAACGCGGTCAAATTCGGCGATACCGGAGGCAAGCCGCGGCGCTTCGTGCGTTTGCCCCTTAAGCGGCTCGACGACGAACAGCCGGCCCTTGCGCGCCGAACGTATCGTTGTCGCAGCCCCTTCTTCGACGATCGTGTTCCACGCGCCGCAGGCTTCGCAGCGGCCAGCCCAGCGCGCTGTGGCAGCCCCGCAGCTCTGGCAGATGAAATTTTGCCCGCGCGCGACCATCCGTGCGCTCCTTATCCGCCGCGATAGACGAGATGGCTGCGCGGGCCAAGCCGGGTCAGAATTTCGTAAGCAATGGTGCCGGCGGATTCAGCCGCTTCGTCGACGGCGATGTCCTTGCCGATAAACGTTGCGACGTCGCCGCGTTGGACCGGTGCATCGACAATTTCAGTGACGTCGATGCAGGTGAGGTCCATGGAAATGACCCCGGTGATCGGGCAACGTTTGCCGGCCACGATGGCAGCGCCACTCGCCTTGCCATTAACGCCGCTGGCGGAACGCAGAATGCCGTCGGCGTAGCCGAGCGCCGCGATGGCGATACGCGAGGGCCGTCGCGCCTTCCAGGCGGCGCCATAACCGACGGTCTCGCCCTGCGCCACCTTGCGTACCTGCAGAATTCGGCCGGTCAGTTCGACCACGCTTCGCATGGGATTGGCGTGACCCGGCGTTGGGTTGATGCCATAGAGCGCGGCGCCGGGTCTTGCGAGATCGAAGTGTGCCGAATCGCTGAGGAAGATGCCCGAGGAGTTGACCAGCGAAGCGGGAATGCCGTGGTAAAGCATGCGCAGCTCGCGAAACAGCCGGATTTGACTGGCGGTGAGCGGGTGGTCGGCGATTTCGGCGCAGGCGAGATGGCTCATCACCAGCGTGATGCCGTGGTTTTCGGTCTGCGCGCGCGGCGCCAACGCGGCGGCTTCATCCGCAGTGATGCCAAGCCGGTTCATGCCGGTATCGATATGGAGCGCCGCGCCGCCGCGCCAATTTTGGGCCGCGACAAAGGCGTCCCATTCAGCCATCTCGGTGGTGCTGTTGATGACCGGTTGGACGTTCAGTTCAGCGAACGCGTTGGCGGCCTCATACGAAAAGCCATTGAGCACGTAGATCGCGGCATCGCGGGCGCGGGCGCGGGCGCGCCGCGCTTCGGCAACGTCGGCGACGAAAAAAGTTTTGCAGCCGGCGTTGGCGAGCTTGGTCGTGACCGGCTCGAGGCCGAGCCCGTAAGCATTGGCCTTGACCACGGCGCCGCATTCTACGGTGAGAAGCTGTCGCGCCAGCGCGCGCCAGTTCGCCTCGACGGCATCGAGATCGACGGTAAGCGTCGAGCCGGTCTCGGGGTCGAGGGGGCTGGCCGCCGATTCAGGCTGCGGTTGTGCGAGTGCCATACCGCGTTATGGCGGGCGCCGGGGCGGTGGTAAAGCTGAACCATGACGGAATGGCCGGCCGACCCTCGGGCGCTATACGCGGAGGCTGCTTCACATGGACCAAGGAGGGTCCGGTCAATGTCGAAATTGTCGACTACCACTAGATGGGTTGCTACTCCGAATCGCGTGACCACCCATCCCGGCGAAATGCTAAACGAGGAATTCCTCAAGCCGCTCGGAATGTCGGTTAACGCGCTCGCGCTCGCCCTGCGCGTGCCGGCAACGCGGATCGGCGCCATCATCAACAGCGAGCGGTCGGTGACAGCGGATACCGCGTTGCGGCTGGCGCGCTTCTTCGGCACCAGCGCCGAGTTCTGGATCAATCTGCAGGCGATGCACGATCTGACCAAGGCGCGGACGGAAAATGGCGTAGCGGAAGAGCGCGACGCGCGACCGAGGGCCGCCTAGAAGCTCTGCTGGTGCGCGGTGTCGAGATTGGCAAAGCTCGATAGCGCGTTGCTATTGAGTTCAGGTGCTTGCGCGTGACCGCCAATGTCCCCAAGAAAAATCTTTTCGCGCAGCTAGATCGTACGACGCGAATCACAGTATTTCCGCACTTTACTCACAGCGTTATCCACAGTCGGTTGGGTGGCGTCATTAGACGCTGGAGGAGCAACCCATGCGGCGAGTATCGAAAGCAAAGATAAGAGCAGATCAATTTCGCTCCCGTGCAATCGAGACACTGAAAGATTCAGATTGGCTGGACGACGGGGTTCGATCCTGGTTGCAGAAGCAGCTAAGACGCGAGCGCGACTACATCTACACCGAAAACGAGCACGCTGCTCTTGCCAGGGTCGCTGCGGCCGGAACGTTGTTTGGCGGCTGGGATGGATACAGCGTTTCTGAACTTTTAAGTGCCGCCTGTCGCTACAAGGCAGACGGTGACTATGAGGATGAACGTATCTTTGACGAGCTTGCAGGCAGAGGTGCCACCCAGTTGAGGCTGGGAGAAATGGGACACTTAGTCGCCTTCTGTCGAAGCGTAGCGGGCCTATCGGTGGCGCAATTCAAGCCAGAGATCACAACGTTCGACGACACTGCGTAGTTCAGCTATCGCCACAGCGTGTTGGGTTGCTTTATACTCTCATAGAACTCGGACAATCTGACATGACCGCTGGTCGAGAACAGCTCAGAAGTTGGGCTCGTGCACGGCATCGAGATCGGCGAAGCGTGTAACTTGAGCATCAAAGTGTAGGGCAACCGTTCCCGTTGGTCCGTGGCGCTGCTTACCAATAATAACCTCGGCCTTTCCGTGAACGTCGTTCATCTCGCCTTGCCATTTCTCGTGTTCGACCGTGCCCGGACGAGGTTCCTTGTTAGTTAGGTAATATTCTTCACGATAGACGAACAGCACCACGTCCGCGTCTTGTTCAATGGAACCCGACTCTCGCAAATCTGACAATTGCGGATGCTTGTCTTCACGGCTTTCCACCTGGCGTGACAGCTGAGACAAAGCCAAGATTGGAACGTTTAGCTCTTTGGCTAATGCCTTTAGGCCCGTTGTGATCTCGGTAACTTCGTGTACTCGCCCTTCCATTGCACGGCGGGTCGATCCCTGCATCAGCTGAATGTAGTCGATGACGATGAGGTCGAGACCGCGTTGCCGTTTTAGGCGTCTAGCGCGAGCGGCGAGTTGTGCGACTGATATGCCGCCAGTTTCATCAATATAAAGTGGCAGATGTTGAATTTCAATCGTCTTATCCTTGATTACTTCAAAATTGCTTTCAGTGATATCGCCGCGTCGCATTCTATTCGAAGGTATCCCGGTTTGCTCGGCGACGATTCTGGTAGCCAATTGTTCGGCCGACATTTCCAGCGAGAAAAAACCAACAATTCCGCCATCTGTCGTCTTCATATGGCCGTCTGCGCGTTGTTCGCCTTTCCACGACTTGGCGACGTTGTAGGCGATATTGGTCGCAAGCGCTGTCTTTCCCATGCCGGGTCGTCCCGCTAGGATAATCAGATCGGAGGGCTGTAACCCCCCCAATTTCGAATCGAGGTCTTTGAGGCTGGTTGCGAGACCGGACAGCTTGCCGTCGCGCTGGAATGCGGCTGCCGTCATGTCAACGGCGGTCTTCAACGCCTTCGCAAAGTTTTGGAAACCGCTATCGTAACGGCCCGTCTCCGCAACCTCGTACAGCTTTTTTTCGGCGTCCTCGATGTGAGACGACGGCGTTGCCTCAACAGGCGCGTCGTAGGCGAGGTTTACTATGTCAACGCCGATCTCAATCAGAGCGCGGCGAACAGACAAATAGTACACGATCCGACCGTAGTCCGCAGCGTTGATGATTGTTGTCGCTTCGGCCGCGAGGCGTGCCAAATATTGGTCGAGCGAGAGCCCTGCGATGTTAAGATCGCCTGGCAGGAATGTTTTTAAAGTAACTGTCGTCGCCGACTTGTTCAGGCGAACAAAGCGACTAATCAATTCGAAAATCTGGCCGTTTATCGGCTCGAAGAAATGCTTAGGCTCTAGAAAATCTTGGACCCGGTAAAATGCTTCATTGTTGATGAGCATCGCGCCGAGCAAGGCTTGCTCGGCTTCGATGCTGTGCGGAGGCGAACGGCCCGACGGCTCCCCTGGGATCAGCTTGAGGACGGTCGAATCGGATGCTGCCATGGTCCTGATCAAAGGAGTCGCGAGCTGTGGCCGATTTGCGGCGTGTCACCGAAATTCGGCTCGGGGCTGGTTTCGATTCACTACTCAACATCGCGGATTACTCGACGGACGGTGCCACGCTGGAATTAACAACCGTTTGCGCTTCCCACGAACGCATCGTCGATAACGGAGCGCCGCCGCGTTGGGAAATCCAGATTGCCGCTTTCCCCGTTACCCACCGCAAACGACTTAAGAACCGCCGTCAGAAACACATCGCCCTTGACGTTCACCTTTTCAGAGCGTGCCGATCCGGCGCTACTCCCCAGCCAGGCGCAGTGGCTGCGCGTACCCGGCTTCGGCGGTGCGTAATCGGGCTTCTTCGCGCGTGATATAGTCGCGGGTCTGTGGCACGACGCCCTTTCGCTTCGCCATCTGGATTTGGAACACCACCATATCGCTCTCGCGAAAGGCCATTTCCGAGGAAGCCAGATAGAATTCCCACATCCGCACGAAGCGTTGATCGTAGAGCCGCTCGATCTCCTCGCGGTGCGCGAGGAACCGTTCGCGCCAGGCCTTGAGCGTCTCGGCATAGTGAAGCTGGAGAATTTCGACGTCGGTAACGATGAGCCTGGCGCGCTGAATGGCGGGCAGCACTTCCGAGAGCGCCGGGATGTAGCCGCCCGGGAAAATATATTTGGCGATCCACGGGTTGGTGACGCTCGGAGGACTGCTGCGGCCGATGGTGTGGAGAAGAAACACGCCATCGTCGTCAAGGAGTTGCGCGCACTTGCGAAAGTACCTGTCGTAAAAGCCGACGCCGACGTGTTCGAACATGCCGACCGACACGATTCGGTCGAAGCCGCCGGTCACATCGCGATAATCGATGAGACGGAAAATTGCATCGTCGCTGCGGCCGCGCTCGACCGCTCTCTGTTGCGCACGCGCGTATTGTTCTCGCGAGAGCGTGATGCCGGTTGCGTGCGCGCCCGCGACTTCGGCGAGGTAGAGCGCCAAGCCGCCCCAGCCACAGCCAATATCAAGGACATTGGCGCCCGGATCGACCAGGAGCTTCGCGGCTAGGTGGCGCTTCTTGGCGAGCTGCGCGTCGTCGAGCGACTGGTCCTCACTTTCGAAATAGGCGCAGCTGTACTGCTGGTCGGCGTCGAGGAAGAGGCTGTAGAGCCGGCCGTCGAGGTCATAATGATGGGCCACATTGCTTAGCGACCGCGAACGCGGGTTGAACTGTTGCACACGGCGAAGCAGGTAGCGCATCAGCCGCGTCGGCAACGCCCATTTCGGCGCGGCAATGTGCTCCTGCCGCAGCAGTATCGCGAGCGCATCCGCGATTGAGCCCTGCTCGACAACGAAGCTTCCGTCCATATAAGCCTCGCCGAGTCGCAGCTCAGGATCGAGCAGGACTGAGCGCTGTGCTGCGGCGTCGGTAAAGCGAACGGCAACCGGCGGGCCGCTGCCGTCGCCGAACGTATATCGTTTGCCCGAGGCCGTTGTGACAGTGAAGGAACCCTGGCGGATAAACCGCCGCATGAAGAACGATAGCAACCGATCCAACGTCGCCTCCGCACTGCTACATGCGCCGGGCCGGACGGGACGGTCGGCGCATATTTGGCCTTGGATCCGCTGCCTGCGGCTTATTGACTGCAGGTCATCGGGCTTTTGGCCTTGCCGTCATTAAAACAAAATCCTCGTTGACCAGCAATGCAAGGTGAAGGCTCTCCGCGGGGCTCGACGCCACGCACATTCGGCCGGTTTTGGGGTAAGGAAGATCGGTCAAGTCGCAAGATTCGAGGAGCTCAAGGGGTGAACTGGCGTCTCGCGCCGACAATCGGCCTCGTTGCACTGCTGGCGCCAGCAATGGCGCATGCCCAGACCAATCTCGACCAGGGCAAGTCGGCCTCGCAGATCTTTGCTGCCGCTTGTGTCGAATGCCACAAGGCGCCGCACGGATTGGCCAAAGGCAAGAATAGCGCCGCGCTCACGGACTTTTTAGTCGAGCATTATACGACCAGTCGGGCACAGGCGGCGGCGCTGGCCGCCTACGTGCTGGGCGGCCGCGGCGCCGAGCCTATCGGAGGTGCCGCGCAAGGCAAGCCTCAGAAGCCCCCAACCGAACGCGCCGATCGAGGCGCGACCACGCAGGAGGAAACCAAGCCGAGCAAACACCAGGCCCGGCCACCCAAACCCGAAGAGGGCCCACGCAGCGAAGCCAAGTCTGACGCGAAGCCTGAGGGCAAGCCGGAGACTGAACCCCTGCCGGGCGAGCGGTCGCCAACAACCGCAACGCGAAGCCGACACAGGGAACCCAAGACCCACCAAATCCCCATCGAGCCGGCCGTGGTTGCTCGCCCGCC
>Ga0335085_10005007_pt1 | contig 21597 bp, 15 predicted proteins | sample Lox_Sample_45_FD_206712 | JGI IMG/M metagenome (GOLD analysis project Ga0335085, IMG submission 206712) | Soil microbial communities from Loxahatchee National Wildlife Refuge, Florida, United States - Lox_Sample_4.5 | ecosystem: Environmental > Terrestrial > Soil > Wetlands | place: USA...
GTCGAGATCCAGCTCGGTGTCGCGCGGGGTGTGCTGGAGGGCGGCGACAAGCGAGTTGAGATTGGGCTGGCTGGTCGAACCCGACATCGCGGCCAGCGCGAGATCGACGATGTCGACGCGGGCGTCGCTCGCGGCGAGCACCGACGCGGCCGCGACGCCGCTGGTGTCGTGAGTGTGGAAATGGATCGGGAGGCCGACCTCCTGTTTGAGCGCACGGATCAGCTTGCCGGCGGCGTAGGGGCGGCACAGGCCGGCCATGTCCTTGATGGCGAGCAGATGCACCCCAAGCCTTTCCAGCTGCTTCGCGAGCTTCACGTAGTAGGTGAGCCCGTATTTGTCCCGCCGGGGATCCAGCAGGTCGCCGGTATAGCAGATGGCGGCCTCGCAGAGGGCATCGGTCGCCAGCACCGCGTCGAGCGCCACCCGCATATTCGGGAGGTAATTGAGCGAGTCGAAAACGCGGAAGACGTCGATGCCGGTGGCGGCGGCATGGCGCACAAAGCCGGTGATCACGTTGTCGGGATAGTAGCTGTAGCCGACGCCGTTGGCGCCGCGCAGCAGCATCTGGAAGCACACATTGGGGATGCGTTCCCGCAGCAGGGCGAGGCGCTGGTAGGGATCCTCGTGGAGGAAGCGCATCGCGGTGTCGAAGGTGGCGCCGCCCCAGCATTCGAGACTAAAGAGGCCGGAGGCGCGGCGGGCAAGGGCGTCGGCCACCGCGAGCATGTCATAGGTGCGCACGCGGGCGGCGAGGAGCGACTGGTGCGCGTCGCGGAACGTCGTGTCGGTGACGAGCAGGCGCTTTTGCGCGAGGATCCACTGGGCGAACCGCCGCGGTCCGTGCCGGCGGAGCAGGTCGCGGGTGCCGGGCGGCGGCGGGCTGCGCCGGTCGTAGTCGGGCGCGGGCGGCGGCGCGGGCACTGCCGCCAGCCGGTGGCCCTTGACCTGCGGGTTGCCGTTGACGATGACATCGCCGAGATAGGCGAGGAGCTTGGTGGCGCGGTCGCGCCGCCGTTTGAACTCGAAAAGGGCGGGGGTGGTGTCGAGCAGGTTGGTCGTGGCCTCGCCGGCGCGGAACGGCGGGTGGTGGATGACGTTCTCGAGGAACTGGATGTTGGTCTTGACGCCGCGGATGCGGAATTCGCGCAGGGCGCGGTCCATGCGCTGCAGCGCGATCTCGAATTTCGGTCCGTAGGCGGTGACCTTGACCAGGAGGGAGTCGTAGAACGGCGTGATGACGCTGCCGGTGTCGCCCATGGCGCCATCCAGCCGGATGCCGAGGCCGGCGGAGCTGCGGTAGCTGAGAATGCGGCCGTAATCAGGCGTGAACTTGTTGGCGGGGTCCTCGGTGGTGACGCGGCACTGCACGGCGTAGCCGATGCGCGGCATGGCCTCCTGCCGGGGCAGGTCCAGCTCGGGTGCGAAGAGCGCGCAGCCCTGCGCGACCAGAATCTGCGAGCGCACGAGATCGACCCCCGTCACCATCTCGGTCACGGTGTGCTCGACCTGGATGCGCGGGTTCATCTCGATGAAGAACCACTCGCGCGGGTCGTCGGCATTGACGAGGAATTCGATGGTGCCCGCGTTGTCGTAGCGGATTTCGCGGGCGATGCGGACGGCGGCGTCGCACAGCGCGGCGCGCACCTCGGCGGGGAGGCCGAGCGCGGGCGCGACCTCGATTACCTTTTGGTGGCGGCGCTGGACGGAGCAGTCGCGCTCATGGAGGTGGAGGACGTTGCCGTGGCGGTCGCCGAGAATCTGGACCTCGATGTGGCGGGCGCGCGGGAGATAGCGCTCAAGGAAGACGGCGGAATTGCCGAACGCGTTGCCGGCTTCGGTCTGCGCCTCCTCCAGTTTGGCGTGGAGCTCAGCCCCGGCCGTGACCACGCGCATGCCGCGGCCGCCGCCGCCAAAGGCGGCTTTGATGATGAGCGGGAAGCCGATCTCGTGCGCCTGGCGCGCGGCCGCGACCGGATCGGTCACCGGCTCCGGCGTGCCGGGCGGCACGGGCACGCCCAGCTTCTGGGCGAGCCGCCGGGCGGCGGTCTTGTCGCCCATGAGATCCAACAGCTCGGGACGGGGCCCGACAAAGGTGATGCCCACCGTGGCGCAGGCGCGGGCGAACTCGGCATTTTCCGACAGGAAACCGTAACCGGGGTGGATCAGGTCCACGCCCTTCTCCCGGGCCAGCGCGACGATGCCCTCAATATCGAGGTAGGCGGCCACGGGGCCCTTTCCGCGACCAATGAGATAGGCTTCGTCCGCCTTGAAGCGGTGCACCCCGAGGCGGTCCTCCTGGGAGTAGAGCGCGACCGTGTGGAGGCCGAGCTCGGTGGCGGCGCGGAACACGCGGATGGCGATTTCGCTGCGATTCGCGACGAGGAGCTTCATCATTGGGTGCGCGGCAAGCGATGCAATGTCCCCCAAAACCGTGCGTCAACCTTTCTCAGGGGTGGAAGCCGGCCCCGCCCGGCGCGGCCCCCGGCGGGCGCAGAATGGCCTAGACCCGCGGCGCCGGGACCGCAGAATGCAGGGCCGAAGCGAATCCCGTGCCGTGGCCAAGATCTCCAAAGTCGAACTGAAATCCCTGCTCGAAGCCAGGCACAGCCAGCCGCACAGCCTGTTGGGAATGCATCCGGTGAAGCAGGGCCGCACCGAGGGCGTCGTGGTGCGGGCTCTCCTCCGGGCGGCCGCGGAGTGCGCGGTCATCGACGCCCGCGATGCCGCGGCGCTCATGGTGGGCGGCGCGCCGCGATGGCCCATGCGCCAGCTCGCTCCCGAGGGGTTCTTCGAGGTTCTTATCCCCGACCAGGCCCGGGTCTTCCCCTATCAGCTGCGGGTGAAGCTGCACAGCGGCGAAATCCGGCAGATCCACGATCCCTACGCGTTTCTGCCGACGGTAGGCGAGCAGGACCTCTATCTCTTCAACGAGGGCAACGAGCACCGCATCTACACGAAGCTGGGCGCGCACGTACGCACGGTGGACGGGGTCACCGGGGTGGCCTTTGCGGTGTGGGCGCCGACCGCCCGGCGGGTGTCGGTGGTGGGCAATTTCAACCATTGGGACGGCCGGTACCATCCCATGCGCTCGCTGGGCGCGTCGGGCGTGTGGGAGCTGTTCGTGCCCGGCTTGGGCGAGGGGGAGCTCTACAAGTTCGAGATTTGGGACCAGCGCGGGCAGATCCGGCTCAAGACGGACCCCTACGCGACGTATTACGAGCCGCCGCCGAACAACGCCGCCATCGTCTGCAACGTCCGGCAGCATCCGTGGAACGATGCCGGCTGGCTCGAACAGCGGGGCCTCGAGGCGGGCCGGCGCGACCGGGCGATCTCGGTCTACGAGGTGCACCTCGGCTCCTGGCGCCGCGTGGTGGAGGACGCCGAGCGGCCGCTGACCTACCGCGAACTGGCGCCGGCGCTCGCCGCTTACGCGAGTGAAATGGGCTACACCCACGTGGAGATTCTGCCGCTGGCGGAGCATCCGTTTGACGGCTCGTGGGGCTACCAGGTCACCGGCTTCTTCGCTCCGACCCACCGGTACGGGACGCCGGCGGATTTCGCCTGGTTCGTCGACCACCTGCACCAGCGGGGCATTGGCGTGATCCTTGACTGGGTGCCGGCGCACTTTCCGCGGGACAGCTTCGCGCTGGCGGAATTCGACGGCAGCCATCTCTATGAGCACGCGGATCCGCGCCAGGGCGCGCACCAGGACTGGGGCACGCTGATCTTCAACTATGGCCGCAACGAGGTGCGGTGCTTTCTTGTGGCGAGCGCGCTCGCCTGGTTCGACCGCTACCACATTGATGGCCTGCGGGTGGACGCGGTCGCCTCGATGCTCTACCTCGACTATTCCCGCAAGCCCGGCGAATGGGTGCCGAACAAGTACGGCGGCCGGGAGAACCTCGAGGCGATCGACTTTCTCCGGCGCACCAACGACCTGGTGCACCAATATTATCCCGGTGCGCTGATGATCGCCGAGGAGTCGACGGCGTTTGCCGGGGTCACCAAGCCCGCTGCGGACGGCGGCCTTGGCTTCGACCTCAAGTGGAACATGGGCTGGATGCACGACACGCTGCGGTATTTCTCCAAGGACCCGATCCACCGGAAGTGGCACCAGAACGACCTCACGTTTGGCATGCTCTACCAGTACGCCGAGAATTTCGTCAGCGTCTATTCGCACGACGAAGTCACGCACGGGAAGGCATCCCTGCTCTACAAGATGGGGGCGTGGCACATTCCCGAGAAGGCGGCCAACCTGCGGGCGCTCTACGGCTTCATGTGGGCTTGGCCGGGCAAGAAGCTGCTCTTCATGGGCAGCGACTTCGGCCAGGCGCACGAGTGGAACCACACCGCGAGCCTCGACTGGCACCTCTGCCAGTACCATGACCACGAGGGGCTGCGGCTGCTGGTGCGGGACCTGAATCGCCTCTACGCGGCCGAGCCCGTGCTCAGCAGCAACGATTTCAATCCGCAGGGGTTTCGCTGGATCGCCTGTCATGACGCCGACGCCAGCGTGATCGCCTGGCTCCGCCTGGATCCGTTCGAGCAGACCATCTTCGCCGCGGTGGGCCACTACACGCCGATCGTCCGATCGGACTATCGCGTCGGCGTGCCGCGCCGCGGATTCTGGAAGGAGGTCGTCAATACCAACAGCCAGTTCTATGGCGGCAGCGGTCTCGGCAACGATGGCGGGCGGACGACGGTGGATGAGCCAGCCGACGGCTTCAGCCAGTCGCTGGTACTCACGCTGCCTCCACTCAGCACGACGATCTTCAAGTGGACCGCCGACGCGGCCGCCGGCCCGGCAGCTCCAGTCGGAAGCTGAAGCCATGCCGCCGGAAACCCAGCGTCGCGTAGAACCGGTGCGCGGCGCGGCGGTGGCGGCTGCTGGATAACGCGAGCTTGTAGCATCCCCGGGCGCGACAGCGCTGCCGGGCCCACTGCATCATCCGGCGGCCGATCCCGCGGCCCTGCCAGTCGCGGCGCACGACGACGTCCTCGATCACGCCGGACGGCGCGGCGAGGTGCGCGAGGTTGTCCATGATCAACAGGGCAAACGTTCCGACGATCTCCCCGCCGCTGCTGGCGACGTATAGGTCATAGTCCGGATAGGACCGCATGCGCGCGAGCACCCGGCGTGCCCGGCCGAGCGGGATGGTCGCGCGATCGCCCACTTCGCGATAGAGGGCCAGGACCGCGGGCAGATCCGCCGCGGCGGCCCGGCGAATGGCGACTGCCGCTTGGGCATGCACGGCCGCCCGGGGGGCGCGGAATCAGGGCCTCTTGCCCACGAGGCGGTAGGTCGCCATGAAGCCGCGGCTCTTGACGTCGATGTTGCCGCGCTCCTCGAGGATGAACTTGTCCTTGAGCAACGCGTAGGTGCTCGCCGACACCTGAATCATACCCGGCAGGCTGTGCGATTCCATCCGGCTCGCGACGTTGACGGTGTCGCCCCAGAGGTCGTAGGAGAATTTCCGGGTGCCGATGATGCCCGCGACCACCGGGCCGCTGTTGATCCCGATGCGGATGTCCAGCGTCAGGGAGTTCCGGCGGTTGAAATGATTCAGCACCTCGAGCATGTCCAGCGACATGAGGGCGCAGCGCTCGGCGTGCTCCGGGATGGCGGTGGGCACGCCGCCGACCACCATGTAGGAGTCGCCGATGGTCTTGATCTTCTCAAGCTCGTAGGTCTCGGCGAGCTTGTCGAAGCCGGAGAACAGGTCGTTGAGCAGCTGCACCGTGCGGCTGGGGGCGATGTTGGCGGAGAAGCTGGTGAATCCGACGATGTCGGCAAACACGACCGTCGCCTCCCGGAAGCTGTCGACGATGGTTCGCTCGCCCTGTTTGAGGCGGTCCGCAATGGCTTTGGGCAGGACATTCAACAGCAGGCGGTCGGATTTCGCGCGCTCGGCCTGCAGCTCGGAAAGGTAGGCCTGTTCCTGGTCGCGCAGCCGCTTTTTTTCGAGCGAGGCGTTGATGCGGGCGTGCAGGATGATCGAATTGAACGGCTTCGGGACGTAGTCCTCCGCCCCCGCCTCGATGCAGCGGACCGTGCTGTCCACCTCGTCGAGGGCGGTGAGCATGATGACCGGCAGATGGCGGAATTTGGGATCGGCCTTGATGAACTCGAGCGTGTGAAATCCGTTCAGCTCCGGCATGATGATGTCGAGCAGCACGAGGTCGAAGTCCCGCTGCTTGAGCAGATCGAGCGCGACGCGCCCGTTTTCCGCGGTCGTGACGTTGTACCCCGAGCGCTGGAGGCGGCGGGCCATCATCTCGCGGTTCATGGAATCGTCGTCCACGACCAGCAGGTTGCCGCTGTACTTGGCGCTGGCGGCGCCGATGAACTCGGCCGGCGCCGCCGGCTTGGCCGGCGCCGGCGGGGGGGCCAAGACCACGTGGAGCGGCGACGCGGCGTCGGCGGGGTTCGGGCTGATGTCGATCTTGACGGCGAACTCCTCGCTTTCGAAAAGCCGGTGGAGGTTATAGCCCGCCTGATTGATGCGTTTGAGGTCGCTGACCACGTCGGTCATGCCGGCCTCCGCCGCCTCGTCCTGGCAGAGCTCGGAAAAGCCGACGATGGCGTTCAGCGGTGCAAGCATGTCCCGCCGCATGCTGAGCAGGTCGATCTTGCCCGTCTCCATCTTCCACGGCGCGAGCGCGTCATTGAACAGCGCCAGGAGCTGCCCGCCGGCGGTGTGAATCTTCTTGATGTCGCGCAGCAGCCGCTCCGCCTTGAGGTCGTCGATCGATTCCATCAGCATCTCGCTGTAGCCGATGATCTGATTCAGCGGGGTGCGCAGGGCATGGCGCAGCTGGGTCAGCGTCTCAATATCATTGGACTGCAGCGCCTGCAGGAAGGGGCTCAGCGTCCCTTGGGCGCTGACCGGCTGCTGGAGGCCGCCGCTGCCGCTGCTGCTGGGGTTGGGTTCGCTCATGGGGCGGGGGCGCGGGGCTGGTTGAGCAGGGCTTCGATCTTGCCGAGCAGGCGGGGCAACTCGACGGGTTTGGTGTCGTAATCGTTGCAGCCCGCCTGGAGGGCGTGATCCCGGTCGCTCGTCATGGCGTGGGCGGTGAGGGCGATGATGGGGATCGCGGCCGTGGCGGGATCCGCCTTGATCCGGCGGCTGGCCTCCCAGCCGTCGATCACCGGCAGGCTCATGTCCATCAGGATGAGGTCGGGTTTTTCCGCGAGCGCTCTTTCAACGCCCGCGCCACCGTCCACGGCGAGGACTGTCGTGTAGCCCCGGCGCTCAAGCCGCCGCGAGAGCATGTCCCGGTTCATTTCGTTGTCTTCCACGATAAGAATCTTGGCCATGGCAGGGTGGGGAAAGCCGATCGTCGCGGCGCCCTAGGGGGCGGGGGTCGCGCCCGGCGCGGTCTGGCGTTTCAGCATATGCTGATTGATGGCCTCGCGAACCTCCCGGAGCAAGTCTTCTCGGGCAAAGCGCCCCTTTTCAAAGATGCGCTCGACCTGGCCCTTGAGCACCTGCTGGGCGTCGACGTTGAGATCCAGCGAACTCACCACCACGACGGGAATCTTCGACCACTCGGGATGGGGCCGGATCTGCTTGAGGAATTCGAAGCCGTCCATCTCCGCCATCACCAGGTCCAGGACGATCATGTCGGGCATCACGCCGCCCTGAATGATCGCGAGCGCCTCCTTGCCGTTGCTCGCCTCCTTGACCGTGATGTTTTCCTTCTGGAGCATGCGCACGACCAGTTCGCGCGAGGGCGGATCGTCCTCGACCACGAGCACGGTGCCGTTCTGCTTCGGCGTCCGCTGCCGCTCGAGGATGGGCAGGAGCTTCTGTGCGTCGATGGGCTTGGTCAGATAATCGGCCGCTCCGAGCGCGAACCCCATCTCCTTGTCTTCAAGCATGGTCAGCAGGATGATGGGAATGTCCGCGAATTCCGGCATGGCCTTGAGCTGCGACAGTACCGACCAACCGTCCATGCCCGGCATGAGGATGTCGAGGATGACGATGTCGGGGTGGTACTCCCGGGCGATGCGCAGGCCCTCCTTGCCGTCCCGGGCCGTCCGGGTCGAATAGCCCTCGCGGGTGAGCATGTTGGTCAGCACGGCGTGCACCGCCTCGTCGTCGTCGATGACGAGCACGCGGCCCTTCGGCACGGGGGCCGGCTGGCTCTCTTTCTCGACAACGGCGTAGGGCGAGCGCGCGGGCTTGACGCGGGCGGGGACGCGCATCGTGAACGTGGAGCCGGCGCCGGCCTTGCTCTTGACCATGATGTCGCCGCCCATCATCTGCGCGAACTGCTTGGAGATCGCCAGGCCCAGGCCGGTGCCGCCGAATTTGCTGGAGGTGGAGGCGTCCGCCTGGGTGAAGGCCTTGAACAGCCGGCCCAACTGCTCCTCGGTCATGCCGATGCCGGTGTCGATGACGTGCATGACGACCCACACCTGGTTGTCGCTGACCTCGCGCTCGATCTTCAATTCGATGCGGCCGCTCTCGGTGAACTTGCTGGCGTTGCTCAGCAGATTGAGCAGGGTCTGGCGGATCTTGGTCGCGTCGCCATACATCGAGCCGATGGCGGGGGAGCAGTTCACGATCAGCTCGTTGTGACGCTTCTCGATCAGGGGCATGATCGTGCTGGTGACCTCGTGGACGATCGTCTGCAGATCGAAGGTCTCGAGGTAGAGCTGCATCTTGCCGGCTTCGATCTTGGACAGGTCGAGGACGTCGTTGATCAGTCCCAGCAGGTGCCGGGCCGCGCTCAGAATCTTCTGGAGATCGTCGGCGGCTTCCTTCTCGCCCTTTTCAGTGGCATCCTCGTGCAACATCTCGCTGTAGCCGATGATGGCGTTCATCGGCGTGCGCAGCTCGTGGCTCATCTTCGCGAGAAACGCGCTCTTCGCCTGGTTGGCCTCCTTCGCGGCGGTGACAGCGCGCTCCAGTTCCGCGGTACGCTCGGCGACCTTCTGCTCCAGACCCTCGTTGATCTGGCGAAGGCTCTCCCGGGCGTCCTCGGCGCTCTTGCGCGCCACCTCCAGCTCGGCGTTGCGCTGCTGGATCGTCTGCACCATCAGATTGAAGGAACGGGTGAGCGTGCCGATCTCGTCGCTGCCGCGCTCCTTCACCCGCACGCGGTAATCCTGTCGCTCGGCAATCCGGCGCGCCGCGCCGGCCAGCTCCGTGATGGGGTCGGTCACGGCCCGCTGCAGCCGCCGGGCGACGACCATCGCGAGCAGGCAGGAGGCGAGGAAGATGATCACCGCGCCGCGCAAGGCGTCGCCGAATCGTTCCGACGCGAGCTTGGCCACATTTGCCTTCAGGTAGAGGTTGCCGATCACCCGTCCGTCCCGGTCGCGCAGGGGATGCAGCGTCACCACCAGGTCGGTGGAAAAGCTCAGGCTGATATGCTGGGGCAGCGGAATGAACTCGTGCGAGCCGGGCCGGATGTATTTCGCGAGCAGCCGGTTGTCGGGCGTATAAACGGCCGCGGCCACAATCGTGTCGTCGTTCTGCAGCGAGCCCAGCGACATGCTCGCCGCCGAGGGGTCCTGGGCGAGAGTGGCGACGATGTTGTCGATCAACAAACGCTGCGTGGCCTCGAGCCGCCGGTAGATTTCACCATGAAAGCGGTAGACGTCGTAACTGTAGTAACCCCCGATTGCCGCCAGCAGCGACACCGCGGTGACTGAGATGATGATGAGGCTCAGCTTCCAGCGAAAGGGCAGGGTATTCCGCTCAGCTTTATCCATGAGAATGCCGGAGGTGTTCGGCTGTCCGTCGTGGACAAGTGTAAGGTGTCATTTCCCGATTCTCGTTCGCCTGGCCAGTCAGGCGCGCAGGTCGGACGATGAGGTGATTGGGGACAACCTTCAAGGATCAATAATCATGTCAATCATGTTTACCCCGGGGGACTCAACGAGTTAAGCAGTCGTTGCCGAAGGTGGATGGCGCCGGGGTTCAGCCGCGGGACAGCCTTCCGATTTCCCGCGCCAGCGCGGCCGAGGCGCCAGACAGCCAGCAGTCCCCCTTTTCGCGAGTCGCTCGCGTGGCGTCTCCCATGACGCCGCTTTGCGAGAGGTCGCGCGTCATCCAGGCAAACGTGGCCGCCGCACGGTCGGGTCGCAACTCGCCGGGATCGTCCACGCGGGCGGGGTACTCGCGCACGGCCCGGTCCATGCGCACCAGTTCCGGCGCAACAGCCAGCATGAGCGACGTCTCCCACTCGCCGGCATGAATCCCCCAGGCCGCTTCGTCCGGGGAGACGGCTGGTTCATAGCCGTGGCGGAGCAGAGTGGCCTCGATGCCGACGGTCTCGGCAATCTCGCGGACCAGGGCGGCGAGAACAAGGCTGTTGCCGCCGTGGGTGTTGAAGAACGCGATCCGGCGGAAGCCGAGATCGCGCAGCTGGCCCGCGATCGCCAGGCCGAGGCGGCGCAGCGTCGGGGTCGAAATGGAGATTGTTCCAGGGAAGTCGCGGTGTTCGATGCTGGTGCCGTAGGTGATCGGTGGCGACACGAAGACGGGCCGTTCGGGCGGCAGCTGCGCGAGTGCGGCCGCGAGCAGCGCCTGGCCCAGAATGGCGTCCGTTCCGACGGGCAGATGCGGGCCGTGCTGCTCGATCGCACCCGTCGGGACGATGGCGAGCCGGCACGCGTCTGCGGGCAGGCGGCCCAGCCGCTCGGCGGAAAGCGCGGGCAGGTAGCGGGCGCGATAGGCGGGGAAGGCCTCCGCGGGTGCATCTGGCGCGGGCGGAACTGCGATCAGCGGGGGCGGCGGCGCGAGATGCTGGCGGATCTCCAGAAGCAGACCGGCCAGGCGCGCGGCGTCACCCCTGCCGCCTTGACCGACGTCCACGCCGAGCGCGCCGGCGTGAATGACATAAGTGCGGAGGCCGGCCCCGGCCCGGACGTCCATCGCCGCTGCCCCCACCAGCGGCTCATTGGCGGCACTCGTATTGAAGAAGACCAGCTTGTGGAAGCCCGCCGCCGCCACCCCGGCGCCGATCGCCGCCAACACCGCGTGGGCGGTTTCGGGATCGAGGCCGAAATAGCCGCCGCTCCGGGCGGCGGTCACGAAGCGAAGCGGCGGCAGAACACGCACGGCGAATCGCGCCTTGGCCTGAGCGACCGCTGCGCGCAGCAGGCGAGCGCCCTCCAACTCCTCGGCGTCCAGCGGAAGTTCGGCGCCATGGACGGAAAAGCCATGCACGGGGAGGATGGCCACGGCGTATTCCTTTTGGGGCAACGCGACAAAATCGGTCCACCCGTGATGCGCCCAGAAGGTTTCCGGTTCGGCATCAGCCAGCCAGTTCGGGCCCATGCGGCGAGGGTAGGGCTGGCGAAACGGCTGACGATTGCAAAATGACGGCCGCGTTCCGCGCCGCTTGGCGACCTAAGAAACGGCCGGAGCAAACGTTATCCCGGTAGAGACGCAACCCCAGCCCCAGGAGGACCCCATGAACAAGGAACTCATCCTGCCCGCCGCCTTCGCCCTGACCGTGCACGCCTTCGTGCTCTTCGGCATGCCGGGCAGGAGACCGGCGGCCCCGCCGGCACCCGATCTCCAAATGCCTCCGCTGGACAAGCTGCTGCCGATCGACAACGACGAACTCCGGCGCGACCCCGACGCCGAGGAGCGGACGGAGGTCAAGCGCGGAGCGGAGATTGCGCCACGCGAGTACGACGTGCCGCGCCCCGTTTCCACCAAGACGGATTTTGTGATCGTCACGCTGCCGCCGATCAGGGGCAATCCGGATGCCAAAACGATCCCGGTTGACTGGACGACTCCGCGGGAGGGAACCGGCACTTCTTCCCGACCGGTTGATTGGAGATTCCTCGATCACGTGCCGCGGGCGCGCCTGCAACCCGCCCCCGTTTATCCGGCCGACCTGCGCAAGCTTCGTGCGGAGGGGACGGTCTGCGTCGAGTTTGTTGTGGATGAAGCGGGCAATGTGTTTCAGGCGACTGTGGTCAGCGCGACCAGACCGGGTTTCGAGGAAGCGGCGCTGCGCGCCGTGGTGAAATGGAAATTCGAACCCGGCTTGAAGGACGGGTGCCGGGTCCGCTTCCGCATGAGCGTGCCGCTGGTGTTCCGCATGGCCGACGACTGAGCGGCGCCCGGCGGCCGACGGGTGGCGGATACTCCGACTGGGCGGCCGCGATCTCAGGCCGACGCCGGCCGCAGGCGGAGCAGGCGGCTCACCCGATCGACAAGATCCTTTGGGCTGAACGGCTTGGTGATGTAGTCGAGGACACCCAGCTCCAGGCCCACGTTCCGGGAATCCGTCGTGACCCAGGCGGTCAGCACCACGATGGGGATCGTGGCCGTCGCGGCGTTGCGCCGCAGGATCTCGCAGACACTGAAGCCGTCGATGTCGGGCAGCATGAGATCGAGCAGGATCAAGTCGGGGCGGCGCTGGTTGATGGTCTCGATAGCCTCGCGTCCGCTCGCGGCGGTCATGACGTCGTAGCCGGCATGGCGACAGTGCAGACGCACCAAATCGGTGACGTCGTATTCGTCGTCCACGGCGAGGATGAGGGGTGTCATGGCCGGGGAGTATGACGCCGCCGGCGTGGCACCGTCGTGCCGGGGAGGTTACATCGGCGTGACGTTGTGCCGAGCGCACAGGCCGGCCGCCGGGGGTGCGCTCGCGAGCGGTGGTGCCTACGGAAGCGGCGGGCAACGGTTAACCTTGACTATCCCCGAGAACTTGGCGGCGATTTCCCACCGACGCGCGAAAAAACGGTCAAAACCACGAGGTAATACTTTTGACTCGCCCGACGGGACAAAGGTAGCATTTTCAACCAGTTAGATGGGCGAGTGTTAATGGATTCCCGCGATGGCGCGAAAGATAGCATTCATCAACTACAAAGGCGGGGTCGGCAAGACCTCGATCATTGTCAATCTGGCGGCCTGCCTTGCCAAGCTCGGCAAGCGGGTGTTGCTGCTCGATTTTGACACGCAATCGAACGCGAGCATCTGGCTGTTGCGGTTGGAGCGGTGGAACAAGATCAACTCAACCGGGGAGGGATCGCTTTATTCCGTCTTTGACCCCGGCAAGGCGCGGCTGACCGACATCCTGGTGAAGGATGTAATCGAGGGAAAGGCGGGCGAGAAACTCCTGCCCGGCCTGGACCTCATCCCGACGACGTTCAATCTGGTCGATCTCGAGAACGAATTCGAGGGTGATCCGACGAAGCCGCCGTATCTGCTCCTGAGCGAGCAGCTCCGCGAGCTGGAGCCCAACTACGATTTCATCCTGATCGACAGTCCGCCCAACCTTCTGCGTGCCTCCCAGTGCGGTGTGTTCGCCGCCAATGAGGTCTACGTGCCGGTCAATCCCGACGCCCTCAGCCTGATCGGGTTCACCCTTCTGGTGGAGAAGCTGCACAAATTCCACCAGCTGTCGGCCAGCTTCCGCACGGCCCAGATGGGGCCGCCCGCGGTCGTCCAGGGGATCATCTTCAACTCAATCAAGGCCGGCGTGGACATCGAAGTCCCGAAGATGCGGATGCAACTTCGGATGAACCAATACCGAACTCAGCGGCGCGTGGCGGCCACGGCGAAGATCTTTGAAACGCAGGTGCGCGACGCCACCATCGTGCGCCGGGCGGTGGCCCTCGGCCTGCCGGTGACCCTGGTCGGGCAGGAGACGAGCGACACCGACAACGTGCTGAATGATTTTCGCCGGCTTGCATTGGAGCTCAACAAACACGGAGAAATCCTCTAAGATCCCGGCGTTGAAGCTCCGCCTATGAGTGCGACCGAAGGCAAGTTTTCCGCCAAGGACTGGGACGAGGTGCGCATGGGTTTCCACACCTCGATCATGGTGGACACGTCGCTCAACAGCCTGGCGCAGAATCTTGACGCCCCGGATTGGCCGCTCCATGGCAAGGAGGAGACGCCGGCGAAGTACATCGATCTCACTTTTGAGGATCTGCAGCTCGCCCCGGGCTTGGCCGGACGCCCGGACCGGATCGATCACCTGATCACCATCCTGCGCGACACCCTGGCGTTCGACGATCCGTTCGGCGAGATGGTGGACCAGTCCACCGCGATCGGGGATCGGGACAACCCGCTGCTGAAGAATCTCGCCAAGCTGGAGATTCCGACCTCGTTTCCGATCGAGTTCACGATGGTCTCGCCCGACACGAAGGAATTCTGCCAGTTGGAGAAGATCACCACGCTCGGCGAATTCGCCGATTTTGCGCAGAGCATGCCGCCGCACGTGATCGTGGGCGGCGATTTTCGCACCCTGCTCAATGCGCTCGCCCATGTGAACGAGGAGGCCCTCGCGGCGATCCTGCCGTTTCGGCCGGGCAGCAAGGGTCTGCATCTCCCCGAGGCGCTGGGTCTGTTGGTCGCGGCGATGCCCGTCGGCGAACGCCTGGCGCTGTTCAAGCGCTTTGGCGGGCGCCTGACCGCGGAGGAACAGGCGAAGATGGCCCGCCTCGACAAGAATGAACTGAGGCAGGTGGAAGCCGGCCTGCGCGAGCGGGCCGCCCGGATTTTCGGGGTTTTTAGGTCCGAGTTCGACGAGTTAACGGCCTCGCTGAAGGAGGGCGGCTCGCTGGACCGGTATCTGGTCGTCCTGGAGGATCCGGTGCAGGAAGCCCTTGCCATGGAACTGCTCGAGCCGGCGCTCCGCACTGCCGGCGCGCCGTTGTCCGCGGACGAGGCAGGCAAGCGCGGCGGGCTGCGGGGACTTTTGACGCGCTGGTTCAAGAAACGATGAGCGACCCGCCCCGACCGCCTGTGCCGCCGCCCGCGTCCGGCGCGATCAAATTCCCCCCGCCGCCCGGCGCGATCAAATTCCCGCCGCCGCCGGCGGCGCCGAGGATTCTCTCGCTGCGCCGCAAACTCGCGCTCGAGCCTTCCAAGGAATCCGCCGAGGCGCGGGAGTCGATCAACGCCATCATCTCGGCCACGCGCACGCCGTGGGGCGAGGTGCGGACGCTGACCACCCAGCAGATCAGCGACCTGCAGAAGGCGCTGCGCCAGCTCGAAGGCAAGCTGGAAGAGCGGGAACACGCGGTGAGCGAACTGGCGGCCAAGCTGGCCGAGCGCGAGCGCGATTTGGCAGAGGTGGAAGCCCTGCTGGTGGCGAGGGAGAAGGTCATCGAGGCGGCAAAGCGGAATGCCCAGGCGCCCGCGCTGTCCCAGGAGGAACGCACGGCCCTCGAGCAGCTCAAGGCCGAGCTCGAACGCCAGGAGGCCTCGCTGAAGGAGCAGCGGGCGACGCTCAAGGAGCGGGAGACATTCATCGACGAGAACGAGGCGAAGCTCTTCGAGAAAATCCAGGCCCAGCAGGAGCACGAAGTGGAACTTGAGCAGAAGCAGGAGGATCTGCGGGCCATGGAAAAGCGTCTGGCGGTGCGCGAAGCCGCCCTCGACCCGGCGGCCGCTGCCACCCGGGAGGCCGCGAAGCCGGAGAAGAAGTTCGACGAATTCAACGAATAGGCCCCCCCAGGGGTCCGCTGCCCGTGGAACCACCGCGTCCGCCGCCGGTCACAATTTTCCCAAATGACAGCCAACCAAGGCGCGGTGACGGCGGGCGGTGCCCGGAATGACGCCACTTTTTGCTCGCGCCCCCGTCACCCGGGATGCTTGCCTCTATCCCGCTCATGAGAATCGTCGTCTTCCTTGCCGCCGGCCTGACGGTCCTCGCCGGCGTATTGCGGGCCCAGCCAAGCGACGACGACGATGAGATGGACTATTTCCCGCTGGTGCCGACCGGCAATTCGCTCCGCTTCGGTCTGCGGTTTGTCGGCGGTCCCAAAGTCACGTTCGGCCATCTCGGCGTTGTGCCGAGCACCCGCGATGTGGGCGACACCATCACGGTGCAGACGCGGTCGTACGACGACGGCTCCGTCAGTCTCGACGCGCGCACCGGTGCGAACGGGGGCGCGGTCAAGGACGGCTTGACCGATGCCTGGACCTATCAGTTCAGCTCCCAAGTGACGCCGGGAGGGGACATTGCCTTTCACACCTATGACGTGACGTCGAACGGCGCCGGCATGAGGGGCAAGAGCGGGAGCGCGGCCGGCTGGGAGCTGCAAATGGGGCATCGGTTCCGCCGGATCGCCCGCAAGATCGACCTCAGCCTGGTGGCTGGCTTCAGTTTCACGAGCATGAATTCCAAGGTGGGTGGCTCGGTGCCGGCGCAGCTCAACATTCTCACCGACGTCTACTCCCTCAACGGCCAGACCCCGCCCGAAGCGCCCTACACCGCGCCGGTCTTCGGAAGCCAGGGGTTGTACGATTCCAATGGCAATCCGCTCTTGGCCTCGGATGGGAGCCAGCAGACCAAGTCCGTCGAAACCAGCACGCTGCTGGCGGACCTGCCCACGCGCAGCACCTCGAGCGGGACCACCGACGTGCGCGGTCGCTGGCAGATCAAGGGGGCGGCCTACACCATCCGGGCCGGGCCGCTGTTACAGCTGCCGCTGAGCGAGCGCATCAAGGTGACCTTGGGAGCGGGCGCGGCCCTCGTCTATGTGGGTTCGCAGTATGTCGTGGATGAAACCGTGCTTTTGGATGAGACTCTCACGACGCTGGAAACCAAGGAGGTGAAGGATCACAGCGTGTTTCTGCCCGGCTTCTACGCTGATGCGGGCGCCGAATATTGGGTTACCGAGCGGGCCGGGTTCTACCTCGGGGCGACCTATCTGAAGAGCGGCAGCTTCGACCAGACGATGAATGATCGGACCGCGAGAGTCGACATGAGCGGCAGCTACGGCGTCCAGAGCGGCATCACCCTGCGCTTCTGATCGGCGCTGCGATCTCCGGCTTCGACTTTCCGCCGCGAGGCGTCAAACTCGCGGCATGAAAAGGCGCCTGCGGTTGGAGGAAGTCTCCGATCCGGCGGTACTGCGGGCTATGCACACGGTGCCGCGCGAGGACTTCGTGCCGGGACACCTCCGCAATGCCGCCTACGATGATTGCGCCCTGCCCATCGCCTGCGGCCAGACGATCTCGCAGCCGGCGGTGGTGGCCTACATGACCGAGCAATTGCGGCTGGCGCCGGGCGATCGTGTGCTCGAAGTCGGAACCGGCTCGGGCTACCAGGCCGCGGTGCTCGCGGAAATCGTCCGCGACGTTTACTCAATCGAACGCATTCCGGAGCTGGCGCGGACGGCGGCGGCCCGCCTGGCGCGGCTGGGCTACGCCAGCGTGCACGTCCGCGAGGGCGACGGCACGCAAGGCTGGCCGGAGGCGGCGCCGTTTGCCGCCATCATGGTGACGGCGGCCGCCGAAGACATTCCGCCCTCCTTGCTGGCGCAGCTGGAGGTCGGGGGCCGGCTGGTCATGCCGGTCGGAGGATTCTACGGCGAGCAGGCGCTCGTCCTGGTGGAACGCCGGGCGCAGGACGATTTCGATCACCAGCGGCTCTGGCCGGTGCGCTTCGTGCCGCTGATTTCCGGCTGATCCGGGCGGTCGGCGGACGATCTGGCCTCCGCCGGACCAATCCGAACCGCCCGCAACCGGTGAGCTGGCCGGAGAGCAAGCCATAGATGTCAATGAAAGTCGGGGTTTGGTCCTCCCGCGTGCGGCGAGCAGGGGACGGTTGGAACCCATGGGGCCGGCCCGCCCGGCCACTGAACCGATGATCAGAGCGCGTCGTCGGGTGGCCCGAGGTCCGCCAGCACATCGTCCAGCGGTCGCAGCCGCCCGGCCGGGAAGAACGAGTTGATGCGCGCGATGACCTGCTGGATGAGGCCGTCGGGGCAGGAGGCCCCTCCCGTGATAAGCACGCGCAGCGGGCTGGCTCCGCCGGCAAAGGACCGGCGCTCCATGCGGCCGGAGGGTCCGTGGTTGCCCGCGGGGAACACGAAGTGCTGCACGTCATCCCGGCCGCGGAGGTTGTCCTCCGATTGGATGAAGCAGGCGCGGGTTCCCATCTTCTCCTCGCACAGGCGGAACAGCTGGTAAGTGTTGGAGCTGTTCTTGCCGCCGATCACAAAGGCGGCGTCGAGCGGTTCGGCCAGCGCGCGACTCAGTGCGTCCTGATTGACTTGCGTGGCGTAGCAGAGCGTATCCTTTTTGCCGCTGCCGCCCACCCGGGCGTCGCCTTCCGACTCGCCGTATTTCAGCCGGTAAACTTGGCGGAAGTAGTCGATGATCTCGACCGTCTCGTTCATGAGCAGCGTCGTCTGATTGACCACGGCGACGCGCTCGAGGTGGCGCCCGGCGTCGAAGCCGGGGGTGCACAGACCGCGGAATCTCTCCTCAAAGGCGGTCCGCCGGGCTGGCGTCGGGTCGAGGATGAGATCGCCGATGAGGCACGCCTCCGCGAGATTGCGGATGATCAGCGACGGGGCGAAGCGGCAGGAGTTGGAAAACGTGGCTTTCGTTTCCTCGTGCTCCGCCTTGCCGTGGATGATGACGGTGTAACCCGCGCGACCGAACGCCCGCGCGGCCTTCCAGACCTTCTCCACCAGCATGCAGGTGGCATCGTACGGGGCGACCGGGATGCCCTTGCGGATGAGCTTCTTCTTGTCGTCGTCGGTCGCGCCGAAGGCGGGGATCACCACAATGTCATCGCCGGTGAGAGTGTCCCACAGGAGTGGCGCTGTCTCCCCGGGCTGGGCAAGGCTGCCGTCGATGGCGAACGGCCGGCCCTTGTCGGTCTGGAGGAAACGCAGGCCGCGTCGCAGGAGGTCCTCGTTGACGAAGGGGTTGTGGATCAGCTCGCTGAGCATGAAGACGCGGCGGCCGGGGTTCTCGGCGAGCGTTTCGTAGGCCCGCTCGATGGCGTTCTTCACCCCCAGGCAGAAGCCGAAGTGGCTCGGGATGACGTAGCGCACGGCCCCGAAATCAAGCGCGGCGGGCTGCGCGGCAGAACGCTCGTGGGTGCGGTTGAGGGCCTTGATCGCTTCGCACAGCCGGCTCTGATAGAGGGCGCGGGCGGCGGCGTCCTGGGCATAGAGGCCGCGGTTGCGCTCCTTCTCCACACGGAAGCGGTAGACGTAGTCATTTTCGCCGAGGTGAAGGTAGGGGATGGCGATCAGGTGGGGCTCGAGGCCGTCGAGCGCCGCGGCCAGCGACGGCGCGAGGTCAGGGCGGCGCGCGACGAGTTGATCCAAGGAGAGGAAGATCACTTCGGCGTCGGCGGGTGATCCGGTTGTCTGCACGAGGAAAATCCGATAGGCCGCCCCGCCCACCGCGACCGAGAAGTATTCCGCCGGCGGCGTGTGCTGTGGAAATTGGGCGCGCAAGCGCTGCGTCGCCACCTCCACTTCCGGGCCGACGAAGGCCAGTCCCAGGCGATTGCCGGCGCGCCGCACCGCCAGCCGGTTGGCGGCATCGAAGACCAGATGCGCGTACAGCGGGGAACTGGCGGTCGGATTGGGGAGGGCGGCAGCGGGCATCGGTGATCAACCAAAGGCGCCGCCGGGCGGAGGTCAAACCGGTTGGCGGCGCCGATCGAGCCATCCCGCCACGAGGCAGACGATCACCAATGTGGTGAGACTGCCGGCCGCCAGCGTGGCGATGGAGGCCGGCGGCGGTGCCCAGAGTTGTCCGCTGAAGGCGACGGCGGCCAGGATAACGAGAAAGGCGGCGAGCCCATAACGCCCGAGCAGGGATTCGGCGCCGGTGGCCGCGGCATAGAGCCGCCAACCCATCAGAAGCAGCAGGGCTTCGACAGCCAGCGCCACATGCAGGTGGTTCCAAAGGCCCAAGCCGAGCCGGACCGATTCCGTCGGCATCAAAGGCACCTCCGGCGGATGCACGAGCAGGTCAAGCAGCCAGTGCGACAGCACGGCCGCCACCAGGACGCCGGCGGTGCGCGCCCGCCGCGTCAGCCACCAGCCGGCGGCTCCTGCCAGCGCGCCGCCGGTGAGGGCGCCCAGCAGGCTGTGCGAATACGGAAAATCAAATCCGAGGTAGTGGCGCTGCGCATAGTCCGGCGGTACCCGGCCCTGTTCGAGGCCAGCCAGGACCAGAATCCACAGGGCCAAGTCGGGCAGCATCGTGGCGGCGAACAGCCAGCCCAGATTGACGCGGGGTTCGGCCTTCTTCAGCGCCAGACCAACGCCGAGATGTCCGATGAACATGAGAGGATGGAGTGCAGGAGACTTTGTGGCGGCAGAGGCGCTTCGTGGCAAGCCGGCGGCGGGCGGAATCCGCCCGCGGCCAAACCCCGGGGGTGGCTTGCACCATGGGCCACAGGCGGTTACCTGATGAACGAAGGCATGACTTCATCCGGATCACGCCGTTGGAGCCTGCAGGGCGCAGCCGCCGCAGCATGTTTGCTGTGGGCCGGTTGCGCCAGCACGGCGCACCCGCCGCCGCCGGCAGCGCCGCCGGCGGTGCAGGCGCCAGCGCCCCCTCCGGCCGCGGGGGAAGCGACCACGCTGAAGCAGACCGACACCCTGCTCACAATGGTCGAGCAGGTGGGCTGGCGGCAAGTGCAGGACCTGCTACCGCTTTTGGACAGGCAGCCGGGAGGAAACTTTCCCGGGGTGACGGCGCTGGCGCGCGACCTCCGCGCGGTCGGCTTGGAGCCGACGACCCCCCGGGGGGTCCCGCCGATTGATGTCAGCCGGCTGGTGGACCACAACCCGAACTTCTGGAGCGCTTACTACGAGATCGCGCCCGGGGACCCCTTGATGGACATGCTGCATGTCAGCCTGCTGCTGGCTGCCGGCGATGTCGTGCGGGCCGACCGTGTCGCCACCCTCGCGATCAATTTCGGCCGGATGGAGCTGGAGTATCGCAAGGAGCTCGTGGGGTTGGACGCCTACGCCCAGATTGTCATCCACGTGAGCCGCGGCAGCGTGGAGGGATTGGAGCGACTGCGCCGCGCCGGGAAGTTCGCGGAGCTGGCGCAGGAGGCGCGGGCGGCGCTCGCCGTCTGGCCGCGGAATCCCGTGGCCTGGGGCCAGCTGGCGGCGGCCCAGCAGGCGCTCGCCGGACCGGCGGCCGCCGGCGGGGACCCCGCGGCTAGCCGGAGCCGGGCGGAATTGCATCGGATCGATCCGCTGTCCGTGGCGGAGTCGCCCGCGGGCAGTTCGGAGCCGGCAGCCGTGGGGGAAACGCGCCGTCTGTGGACGCTGATCGACGAGGACAAGGCGACCGGCGATGACCAACTGCTCGAGCGATTCGCGCGCTCGGCACAGGCCGCGGGCCTCGACGAACTGGCCTTGGTGGCCCACAGCCTCGTGGCCGGCTGGCATGAGGGCTCCACGCCGCTCGAGGAGAATTTCGTCCAGACTTGCCTGCAGCGCTTGGTCGGGTCGGAGGTCGCGACGGGCATATGCCGGCGGGCGTTCGGACCGGATCACGAGTGGCTCGGCCTGAGCCGGGACGGCGACCTTCCGGCCTCCAACCTGGAGGGCGCGTGGATCCACCCGCAGCTGGAGCAACGCCTCTTGGTGCAGATCGCCGCCACCTCGTACTGGATCGAATCCGGCCTGGCGCAGGGCGCGGACCTGGCGGGGGACTATTCGGAGCGCGGCGAGGCGTGGGCGCAGCTTCTCCAGAAGGATGACGCGGTCGCGGATTTGCGCCGTTCGCTCGAATTGGAACCCGGCAATGCGGCGGTGCGGTACGATCTGGCGGTGGTCCTGAGCGACGCCGGGGATTTTCAGGAGGCGGAGGGGGTATTTGCCGAGGCGCA
>Ga0335085_10005008_pt1 | contig 21594 bp, 22 predicted proteins | sample Lox_Sample_45_FD_206712 | JGI IMG/M metagenome (GOLD analysis project Ga0335085, IMG submission 206712) | Soil microbial communities from Loxahatchee National Wildlife Refuge, Florida, United States - Lox_Sample_4.5 | ecosystem: Environmental > Terrestrial > Soil > Wetlands | place: USA...
GTCGCGGCGATGCGCATGCGCCGCCGCCGGTTGCGTCAACGCGCGATTAACGCGTTCGCAAGGTTAATCAGCCCATAAAATTATCGGTGGCATTGTCGATAAACCGGCGGCGGGCGCGGGTGAATTCGAAGCCGAGCGGCCGGCTCTTCGGACGTGCGCCCATGTGAGTGTTGTTTGCGTCGCGTGAGCGAGTTCATGGCGGTATCGCGTCAGCATCGTCGGTCGGCGTCGATTGCAATCGCGGCGCTCGCCTTCGCGCTCGCGCCCACCAGCATCGGTTTCCAGGATCTCGGCGCGCTGCTGGTGCGTCAGCCGGGCGTCGCCGCGCGCGCCTATGCGCATATCATCGACTCGCCGTTCGGCACCATCCACGCCGCCACCTTCAGTCTGCAGCGGCCGATCGGCACAACGATACCGCATCCGCCGATCTACGCTTTGGCGAATTTCGATCCGACCGACATCGCCGTTTCGATCGCCTCGCAATTCCTCGGCGATCCGAACGCGCCGCTGCAATTTCCAACCGTCAATCGCGCCGACAAGCGCGACTCCTTTATCGCGCGTGCGCGCGCGCCGATGCCGCCCTTGCCGCCGTTGTTGCCGGTCGAGCCGGTGCCGCCGACGCAGGCCGATGCTCTGCTCAAGGGCAGCGGCGCGACAGCGCGCATCGACCCTTACGCGGATTATGAGTTCGCCGGCGTAGCCGACGATACCTCGCCTGATCGGGTGCCGGCCGATCGCGGCTCGGCGCGCAAGGATGACGCGAAAATCTATTTTGGCGCCGACCCGCTCGCCACTGGGCAGGAACAGCTCGCGCCGTGGGCGGCAGGCGAGACGCCCATTGTCATGGCCTCGGTTGATCCCGACATCAAACAGTCGGCCTTGCTGCCGTCGCAGGGCGCCGCCGCGGCCGGCGAGAGCATCGCCGCCAAGGGCAAGGTCACCGGCGCTGATCAGCGTCCGCAGTCGCCGGCCGAGCGTCTTGCGCTGAGCGGCCCGGCGCGCGCCAAGGCGGAGAAGTGCCTGGCGAACGCCGTCTATTTCGAATCGCGTGACGAACCGGTGCGCGCGCAGATCGCCGTGGCGCAAGTGGTGATGAACCGGGTGTTCTCCCCGTTCTATCCCAACGATGTCTGCGGCGTCGTCTATCAGAACGCCGAGCGCCATCTCGCCTGTCAGTTCACCTTCGCCTGTAACGGCGTACCGGCCGTGGTCACCGAGCCCGACGCCTGGGCGCGCGCCAACCACATCGCCCGCGACATGCTCGACGGCAAGCTGTGGATGCCGGAGGTGGCGAAATCGACGCATTATCACGATTCCTGGGCGCATCCGAACTGGGTCGGCGAGATGAAACGACTGGATCGGCTGGGCGGCTTGATCTTCTACCGGCCGCGCGCCTGGGGTAACGGCGCCAGCGAACCGACCTGGGGCGATGCCAAAACGACTGCCGCCGAAGTAAAGAAGATGTAGCGGACCGGGCGTCGTCAGCCATGCGCGGCGCTGATGGCCAGCATCACGACAATTCGTTAGGGGGCGGCGCGGCGACGTTATATCTTACGCGGTAAGCCCGCGAATGACCTTCGCGGGCCTCATTGTCACGGCAAATTCTTCGCGAAAGCTACAATGTCGGCACCCACGGCGACCGTTCAAACAAGCGCAAACAGCTGGCGCACGCCTTTGCTGGTGATCGTTTGCGGCTGCCTGATCTCGATGATCAGTTTCGGGCCGCGCTCCTCACTCGGATTTTTCCTGACGCCGCTGTCGCAGGCGAACCATTGGGGCCGCGACGTGTTTGCCTTCGCGCTCGCCGTGCAGAACCTGTTATGGGGCGTCGGCCAGCCGGTTGCCGGCGCGATCGCCGACCGCTATGGCGCGCCGCGCGTACTCGCGGCCGGCGCCGCGCTGTACGCGCTCGGGCTCTACCTGATGGCGTCGGCGACGACGCCGATCGCGCTCACCTGGTCGGCCGGCGTGCTGGTCGGTTTTGGCTTGTCGGGCTGCGCCTTTGCCATTGTCGTCGGCGCCTTCGGCAAGCTGGTGCCGCCGGCCTGGCGCTCGACCGCCTTCGGCTTCGGCACGGCGGCGGGCTCGTTCGGCCAATTCCTGTTTTCGCCGCTGGCGGTCGCGCTGATGGACCGCTTCGGCTGGACCTCTGCATTGGTGGTCTTTGCCTGTCTGCTGCTGCTGATCCTGCCGCTGTCGGCGGTCCTCGCGGCGCCGCGCGATATTGGCCCCGCGCGGGCGCCGGACCGGCCCGCGCAATCGATCCGTCAGGCGATGACGGAAGCCTTCCGCCATCGCAGCTATGTTCTGCTCGTGCTCGGCTTCTTCACCTGCGGTTTTCAGCTCGCCTTCACCACGGTGCATTTGCCGGCCTACCTGGTCGATCGCGGGCTGTCGGCCGAGATCGGCGGCTGGACGCTGGCGACCATCGGCTTGTTCAATATCGTCGGCTCGATTGGCTCGGGTTATCTCGGTAGCCGCATCCCGAAGCGCTATATTTTGTCGATCATCTATTTCGCGCGCGCGGTTTCGATCGCCGTGTTCGTCCTGCTGCCGGCGAGCGCGACCACGACGCTGATCTACGGCGCCGTCACCGGGCTGTTGTGGCTGTCGACCGTGCCGCCGACGTCGGGACTGGTGGCGGTGATGTTCGGCACGCGCTGGCTGACCATGCTGTTCGGCTTTGCCTTCTTGAGCCATCAGATCGGCAGTTTCCTCGGCGTCTGGCTCGGCGGCTGGGTGTTCGATCACTACGGCTCATATAATCCGGTGTGGTGGCTGGCGGTCGGCTTTGGCGTTGCCTCCGCGATCATCAATCTTCCGATTACGGAAAGCCCCGTGGCGCGCGAAGCCGAAGCGGCGGTCTAGCCCGCGGCGCCGCCGGTTGGAACCGCCGCGCTCGCTGCGGCGCGGTTGCTTTGCAAGGCTCGGATTCCAGCGTAGTTTGGGCGCTTAATCGCTCGAGGACGCGGGACGCATGGTGGACTTTGCGTGGGCCGAAGGGGCATTGAGCCGCCCGCAACTGCGTCGTGCCATGCGCGATGTCTTCACCGGCTCGATCTGCAGCGTTTTCTCGATCGCCTATTGCCTGTCTTACGCGGCCTTGATCTTTTCCGGGCCGCTGTCGCGCTTTCTGTCATACGGCATCGCCGTCACCTTTTTGTCCGCCGCCGTCATTGCGGCGATTGTGGCGTGGCGCAGCTCGCTTCCCTTTGCCGTCGCCGGTCCCGATTCGTCGACCTCCGCGGTGATCGCTACGCTCGCCGCCACGTTGGCCGAGCGGCTCCACGCTGCCGGCGCGACCGAATTGCTCGCGCCTGTCCTGATTGTCACGACGCTGGCGACCGGCATCACCGGCCTTTTGCTCGGCGGGTTGGGGATCGCTCGCGCCGGGCGCGCCATCCGTTTCGTGCCCTATACGGTGACCGGCGGCTTCATGGGCGCGACCGGCTGGCTGATGGTCGTCGGCGCCATCCGCGTGACCGCCGATCAGAAACTGTCCTTTCAGGACGTCGGCAATTTCCTCCAGGCGGCGGTTCTCGGCAAGTTCGCCGCCGCTCTCGCGGTCGCGGCGGTGCTGTATGCGCTGCTGCGGCGCTCGAGCAATGCCTTCATCCTGCCAGGCGTGATGGTGGCTGCGATCGTCGTCTTCCATCTCGCTTTGCTTCTCGCCGGCCTTTCGGCGAGCGACGCCCAAGCGAGCGGCTGGCTGTTCGCGCCGCAGCCGGCGGTCTCGCTGACGCTGCCGTGGCATGCCGCTTCGCTTGCCGCCTTTCCGTGGAGCTCTTTGACCTGGCTCTCCGGCGATCTTGTCGCCGTGATGTTCGTCACCGTCGTCAGCTTGTTGCTCAACACCGCCGGCGTCGAGATCGCCTCGCGCCGCGAAGCCGACATTGAAAGCGAATTGAAGGCGCTCGGCCTCGCCAGCATCGCTACGGCCGCGGTCGGCGGCTACGTCGGCTGCCTTTCGCTCAGCCGCACCGCGCTCAATTACACGCTCGGCGGCCGCGGCCGCTTGTCCGGGCTCACGGTCGCGGCGATCTCGGCCTTGATGGTCGTCGCCGGCACGAAATTCGTCGGCTTTGTGCCGAAATACGCGCTCGGCGGTCCGCTGATTTTCGCGGGCGCGCGGCTGTTGCATCGCTGGGTGGTGCAGTCGGCGGGGCAGTTGAGCCGGCTCGAATACCTGTCGTTGCTCGCGGTCGCCTTCATCATCGTCCAGTGGGGATTCATCGCCGGTGTGCTGATCGGCGTGGTCATCGGCTGCGCGACCTTTGCGGTGAGCGCGAGCCGTGTCAACGCCATCAAATTCTCCTTCGACGGGTCGGAATATCGCAGCCGTCTCGACCGCAGCGCCGAAGAGCTCGCCATCCTCGCGCGCCACGGCCGCGAGCTTCAGGGCATGGCGCTGCAAAGCTACCTGTTCTTCGGCTCGGCCAATCGTCTGTACCAGCACGTCAAAGCGTTGCTCGCTGAAAAGCCGGAATGCCGCTTCGTGCTGTTCGATTTCCGTCTGGTCACCGGCATCGATTCATCGGCCACCCACAGTTTCTCGCAGATCAAGCAGATCGCCGACGAAAACGAAGTCCGCCTCGTGCTGGTGCATTTGAAGCCGGAGCTGCAGCGCGCCTTCGCGGCGATCCGGTTGCTCTCGGACAATGTCATGGTGGCGAACGATCTCGACCGCGCTCTCGAGGCTTGCGAGGAGGACATTATTGCGACGCATCGAGGCGAAGCGGGCGGACTCAATTCGCTGCGCGATTGGCTCGTGACGGCGCTGGGCAGCGTCGAATACGCCGATGCCCTCGCGCAGCGCTGTCGCCGCTTCGAGATCGGACCGGGCGAGGTCGTCGCCCGCCAAGGTGAGCCGTCGAATTCGATGCATTTCCTGCTCGACGGGCGCGTCGGCATTGTCGTTGACATGGGCGACGGCAACGCCGTGCGCGTGCGCAGCCTCGGCCGCCATACCACGATCGGCGAGATGGGGCTGATCTCCGGCCGCCCGCGCAGCGCGACCGTCCAGGCCGAGGCGCCGAGCGTCCTTTATGAGCTCACGGTCGACGACTTCGACGACATCAAGCGGCAGCAACCGGCGCTCGGGCAGGCGTTGCTGAGTTACGTGATTACGGTGATGGCCGAGCGCCTCAGTTTTGCAAGCCGCGTCATCGGCGTCTTGCATCGGTAACAGGAAAGCGCGGGGGTTCAGCGTGGCGACATTCAAGGCGATCGTGGTCGAGAAGGCGGACGGCGGCACCAAGGCCGCGCTCGGCGATTTCGACGAAGCCAATCTGATGGACGGCGACGTGACGGTCCGCGTCGACTATTCGACGGTCAATTACAAGGACGGCCTCGCCGTCACCGGCAAATCACCGGTGGTGCGCCGCTTCCCCATGATCGCCGGCATCGATTTCGCCGGCACCGTGGAATCTTCCGCGCACCCGGCCTGGAAGGCGGGCGACAAGGTGATCCTTGACGGCTGGGGCCTGGGCGAGACGCATCTCGGCGGCTATGCGCAGAAGGCCCGCGTCAAGGGCGACTGGCTGGTGCCGCTGCCCGCCAGCATGAGCGCGCGCGAGGCGATGGCGATCGGCACGGCCGGTTATACGGCGATGCTGGCGGTGATGGCGCTCGAACGGCATGGGCTGACCCCCGAGCGCGGGCCGATCGCGGTCACCGGGGCCGCCGGCGGCGTTGGCTCGGTCGCCGTCGCGGTGCTCGCCAAGCGCGGCTTTACCGTCAGCGCGATCACCGGCCGGCCGCAGGAAGCCGATTACCTCAAGAGCCTGGGCGCCGCCGAGATCGTCGAGCGCAAGGAGCTCGCCGGACCGCCGCGGCCGCTCGCCAAGGAACGCTGGGCCGGGGCCGTCGACAGCGTCGGCTCGACGACGCTTGCCAATCTCCTGTCCATGAACCGTTATGGCGGGGCGGTTGCCGCCTGCGGGCTTGCCGGCGGCATGGACCTGCCGGGTTCCGTTGCCCCGTTTATTTTGCGCGGCGTGTGTCTTTACGGCATCGACTCCGTCATGTGCCCGCTAGCGCGCCGGCAGGAGGCGTGGAAACGTCTGGAAAACGATCTAGACCGCCAAAAACTGGCCGCAATGACCCGGGAAATCGACCTGTCGGGGGTTCCCGAGGCCGCCGCCGCCATCCTCGCCGGGCAGGTGCGGGGGCGAATCGTGGTCAAAATCGGGTAAAAGCATTCAGGATTTATCGACGAACGCCGGTTATAGTCGGCTAAGCTTCAATGACAGGGCAAAGCTTCTGTAGGCCGGTGGCGTCAGTCGGAGTACGGATATGGTGCGTGAAGTAGCGTTGGTCGCCAGCTTGTTGACGGCGGTTCCGGCAATTGCTGGCGAGATGAACGCCGACGAGGCGCGCCGCTTCGTCATCGGCAAACTGTTCTCCTATACCTGCTTCGAAGGCACGCGCGGGCAGGGTCGTGTGCATTCCGACGGCTCGGTGTTCGGTTCCATCCAATTCCAGGGCGAGGGCCAGGTTCGCTATGCCGCGTTGCCGGCGGGCACGTTGCGCGTGCAGGGCGAGACGGTTTGCGCCTCGCTGCGCGGACTGCCGATCCAGCCCTGTTTCAACCTGGAGCGCACCGGCGAGGCGAGTTTCCGCGGGTCGGTGCAAGGCTTGAGCTTCGCCTATTGCGACTTCACCCGCCACGGCCGCGCGCATGTGATCCGCAGCGCCCATCGCGGGCATGGACCGCTCGGCTTGCGGCCCTCGCTCACCGCCGACAACAATTAACGCGGCACGTCCGCTTAAGGCAGAACGCGTACGCGATCGCCCTCGGGCCTGAGCGCGGCGTTGAGCTTGGCGCTGCGCGCGGCGAGACCGGCGAGCGCCTCCGCCTCATCGGTCGGGCGGGAGAAGTAGGATTCATCGTTCGCATTGGCGCGCACGAAGCGCAGGTGACAATCGGCAATCGCGCCGTGTTCAAACGACGCCTCGACCAGCATGCCGAGCCAGCCGGCATGCTTGCGCCCGAGATGGCCGGTGGCAAAGGTGAGATTGCCGAGGCCGTAGAAGATCGGCTTGCCCTTGTAGACTTCGACCGGCAGCGCGTAATGCGGCCCGTGGCCCATGACCATGTCGGCGCCGGCCTCGATCGCCGCGTGCGCGATCTCCTTCATGTATTGCAGCGGTTCGCGCCCGAGCCCCCAGTGGCAGGAGGCGATGACGACGTCGACCTGCGGGCGCAGCGCCTCGATATCCTTGCGGAACTCGGCAAGATAGGCGGCGTCCGCCCAGGTCATGACAATGGGCGGGATGCCGGGTCGGTTCGCCGGCGGCGTTTCGGGTGAAATGCGGCCCATCGGTACGTGGTAGGCCGTGTGGCCTTTGATGACGGCGATGCCGGGTGAATCGGCTTGCGCCTCATGATCGGTCGGCCAGTACACCGAGCTGCGTTGCAAGGCGCCGACGCGCAGGCCGTTGCGTTCGATGATCGCCGGCGCGCGCGCGGCCGCGATATCGGGACCGGCGCCGGTATGGTGCACGCCGATCTCGTCGAGCCTCGCAATTGAGGCCGCGATGTTGCTCCAGCCATAATTGACGTTATTGGCGATGCCGACGGCTCGGATGCCGGACAGTTGCAGCGCCTCGCCGCCCACCTTGGGATCGGCGAAGAAGCCCTCGTTGGCATGCGTCTGTTTCTGCCGATGCAGACAGCATTCGAGATTGCCGAAGACCGCATCGGCCGCCTGCAGCGTCGCGACCACATGGCGGAACGGCACCGCCGGATCGCTGACGCGCATCAAATTGACGTCGCCGGTCAAGATGACTTTGGCTGCCATGTCCCTTCACCCCCGCGCTGCCGCGCGTGTTTTCGCACGCCTAATCCGCCACCATGTGCGCGGCGGTGATCACCTTGGCCCATTTCTGCGTTTCCTCGGCGATGAAGCTGCCGAATTCCGCCGGCGTGCCGCCCATGATCGTGCCGCCGAAATCGGCGATGCGCGTCTTGATCTTGCTGTCTCCAAGCGCGGCATTGGTCTCCTTATTGATGATGGAGATGACCTCGGCGGGCGTGCCTTTCGGGCCGACAAAGCCGTACCAGGCGACCATGGCATAGCCCAGCACGACCTCGCCGATGGTCGGAACGTCGGGCAGGGCCTCCGCCCGCTTGGCGCTGGTGATGCCGAGCGCGTGCAGTTTGCCCGCCTCGATATATTTTTTCGATGCCGCGATCGGCGGAAACAGCACGTCCACCTGCCCGCCGAGCAGCGCCGTGAGCGCCGGCCCGTTGCCGCGGAACGGCACGTGGGTCAGTTTGACGTCCGCCAGATACATGAACATCTCGCCGCTGAGATGGCCGCCGCTGCCGACGCCGGGCGAGGCCATGTTGACCTTGCCAGGATTGGCCTTGGCATAGGCGATGAAGTCCTTCAGCGTTTTTGCCGGGAACGACGGGTTGACCATCATCACGTTGGGCACGCTCATGATGCCGACGATCGGCACCGTGTCGCGCATGAAATTGAAGCTCAGCTTGTGATAGAGCGTGGCGTTGACCGCGTTCGGCACGCCGGCGAGCAGCAGCGTATAGCCGTCCGGCGCTGCGGTGATGACGAGTTCGGCGGCGATATTGGTGCCGGCGCCCGGCTTGTTCTCGACCACGAATTGCTGGCCGAGCTTGTCCGACAGCCATTGCCCCATCAGCCGCGCCACGAGATCGTTGCCGCCGCCGGGCGCGAAGCCGACGATCAGCCGCACCGGCCGCGACGGGTAGGTATCGGCTAAGGCGAAACGTGACAGCGCGGGGAGCGTGGCGGCGCCGGCGGCGAGTTGCAGAAAGGATCGACGGGGAAGTTGCATGGCTTTCCTCCACAGATTTAAGTTGTTTTGCGCGAGAGGCGGCCCGGATTGCACACACCACGCGACATCGCCCCCTGAATGATGGACTGGAACGCCCGTCGGCGAAAGCTCACGGGCGCAAGGCTCGTCAGCGCTGATCGCATGCGGGGCATGACAGCGAAAAGGCTGGCGCAGCACTCGCTCCTCCAACACAATATCGCGCAAAGCCGGTACGACACGAATGGCAACCGCCACTCCTCCCGAACTGCCCGCCCGCCCGCTCGCGGAACAGCTTGCCGCTTACGCGCATGACCTTGCATTCGCGGATCTCGACGCCGAGACGCTCGAGCGGGTGAAGACGCATATCATCGACACGATCGGCTGCGGCATCGGCGCCTTCGACGAGCGGCCGGTGCGCATTTGTCGCGACGTCGCGCTGGCGGTGAGCGGTGACGTCACCGTCATCGGGGCCGGCAAGCGCAGCACCGTCGATTTGGCCGCCTTCGCCAATTGCGCCGCGTTCCGCTATCTCGATTTCAACGACACCTATGTCGGCCGCTTCTCGGGGCATCCGAGCGATTTGATCGCCGCTTGTCTTGCGGTCGCCGAGGCCGAAGGCGCGAGCGTTCAGGAGCTGATCGCCGCCATTGTCCTCGCCTACGAGGTGAATTGCCGGCTGGTCGACGCCTGCGACATCGGCGCGCGCGGCTGGGATCCGACGGTGATGAGTCTGCCGGCGGTCGCGCTCGCCGCCGGCAAGCTGATGCGGCTTGATCCAGCGCGCCTCTCGCACGCGGTCAATATCGCGCTCAACGACCATATCCCGATGGCGCAGACGCGCGTGCAGACGCTGTCCGACTGGAAGGGGCTGTCCGACGCCGAGGCCAGCCGCAACGCGGTGTTCGCCGCGCTGCTCGCGGGGCAAGGCCTCACCGGGCCGGGGCCGATCTTCGAGGGCCGCTCCGGCTTTTTTCAGCAGGTGACCGGCCCGGCCAAGATCGATGTCGAGGCCTTCGGTCGGCGCGGCGTGCCGTTCCGCATCCATCGCTGCGCGCTGAAGGCCTATCCCGCCGTGATCTACACGCAGACGGCGATCGTTGCCGGCATCGAAGTTGCCAAAGAGGTCGGTTCGCTCGACCAAATCGCCGCGGTCGAGATCGCGACGACGCGGCGCGGCTATCAGCGCACCGGCAGCGAGCCGGAAAAATGGGCGCCGGAAACGCGCGACACCGCGGACCATAGTCTGCCCTATATCACTGCGCGCGCGATGGCCGACGGCAACGTCACCAATGACAGCTTTGCGCCGCCGATGTTTCGCGATCCCGCCATCCGCGCCTTCATGCGGAAGATCACGGTGCGCGAGGACGCCGCGCTCACGGCGCGCATCGGCGCCGCCGTGCCGACGCGAGTGACGGCGATCCTCGGCGACGGGCGGAGCGTCTCGCGCGAGGTCGATTATGCGCCGGGCTTTGCCGAACGGCCGATGACACGGGCCGAGGTGGAAACGAAATTCCGCGGCAATGTCGGCCAGCGCTGGTCGCAAGCGCAGACCGCCGCCGTCCTGGCGGCGCTCTGGGAATTCGAGCGCATCGGCGATCTCGGCGGCTTTCTCGCCACGCTCGCGGTGCAGCCGGACCGCTGAGCGGCCACGCGCGGCTCAGCCCTTGCCCGGAAAGATCATCGTCGTCGTGCTGGCGTGCGCATAGAGCTTGCCGGCGCGGTCCTTGATGTCGCCCTCCGAGGTCGCGACCGTGCGGCCGCGGTGGATGATGCGGCCTTCCGCGCGCACCGGCCCGGTGTCCTTGGTCAGCGGCCGCACCAGATTGAATTTGAGCTCGAGTGTGGTCCAGGTGTCGCCTTTCACCAGCGTCGAAAACACGGCGCAGCCGAGCGCCGAGTCGAGCAGCGTCGCGGCAAAGCCGCCATGCACGGTGCCGATCGGGTTGTAATGGCGATATTCAGGAAGGCCCTCGAACACGGCACGGCCGTGTTCGACCTCGACCAGATGAAAGCCGAGCGTCTCGCTCATCGGCGGGTGCGGCAGCGCGCCGCCGACGATGGCGCTGAGAAAGGCGAGCCCGTCATAGGACGTAAGCACCGCCGGCGAAACGACGCCGTATTTTTTGCCTGCCACCTGCGCCCCCTGTCACCGACGCCATTTCTCAATGAAGAGCAATGCGCCGGTCAAGTCCGCTCACGAGAAATTGGTCTTAGATGTCCAGGCGGAACGGGGCGCCTTCGGCCGCCAATTCACCCGGGCCGATGGTCTCGATCGCGCGCACCATGCGGCCCTGCCGCTTGAGCAGGCGGTCGGCGATGGTCACGATGCGCAGGTTCGGCTGCGCCGTGCGCGAGGCGCGCCGCACGACCCAGGCGATCTCTTGTTCGTCGCGCTGCGGATTGAGCGCGCAGGCCGCCACATAGGCGCCGGCGGTCGAGCGGCTGATTCCGGCAAAGCAATGCACCACCATGGGCGCGTTGCGGTCCCAGCGGCCGACGAAATCGATTAGCCGTTGCACGTGCTCGACGCCCGGCACGGTATAGCCGTCAATCGGCGCCGTAATGTCGTCGACCGCCAGCACCAAATGGTTTTCCACCGCGATGTGGCGAGGCCGCTCGACCCGGTCGGTGGCGCGTAGCAGGGTGACGATGTGGCGCGCGCCGGTTGAGTCGACGGTATCGTGCAGGCGGGCGAGAGAGCAAACGTGAATCATGGGTGCGATTGAATCGATCGGATGCGTCTTATCTATGACGGCGGCGGCGGCAAGGAAAGGATCAGCCGCGTAACAGCTTGTTGAACCGTTCGGTGAACCGCGTCGCGGCCATCGCGGCGGACCAGGACGTGAGATAGTCGCGTTCGAGGGTGGCGGAGAATTTCGGCGGCGGGCCGAAAAAGCGGCGCGCCTCGGCGGGATCGAAGCCGGCGAGCCGCGTCGCCTCGAGATAGGCGGCGTTGCGGTCGGCGGCCTTGATCAGGTCGGTGAGGGCTTGCGGCAGCCTGGGCGGCAGGCCGAAGCGTAGGTGGATGGCGCCGAGCAGGCGATGCTCCACCGCCTTGTAGCTGTCGCCGATCACCGCCTTGAATGGCGAGATCATGTCGCCGATCACGTATTCCGGCGCGTCGTGCAGCAGCACCGCCAGCCGGCTTTTGGCGTCGAGCCGCGGCGATTTGGCACGCGCCAGCGCCTCCACCAACAGCGCGTGCTGGGCGACCGAGAAGATATGCGCGCCCTTGGTCTGCCCGTTCCAGCGCGCGACGCGGGCGAGGCCATGCGCGATATCCTCGATCTCGACGTCGAGCGGGGAGGGATCGAGCAGATCGAGCCGCCGCCCCGACAGCATGCGCTGCCAGGCGCGCGCGCTCGTCTTGGCGGTCGGCGGCTTGGTCATCGGCGCTTAGCGAGCCGCGCGCAGGCTTCGTGCCGGTGGCAGCTTACGAGATGGTCGTTGACCATGCCGACCGCCTGCATGAAGGCATAGACGATGGTCGGCCCGACGAACTTGAAGCCGCGGCCGACGAGCTCCTTCGACATTTTGCGTGAAATCTCGGTTTCCGCCGGCACCTGACCTCTGCTGCGGAAGCGGTTGACCTTCGGCTCGCCGTCGAGAAAACCCCAGAGCAGCGTGGCAAATCCCGGGCCCTTCTCCATGATGTCGAGGTAGCCGCGCGCGGAAAACACCGCGCCTTCGATCTTGGCGCGGTTGCGCACGATGCCGGCGTCCTGCATCAGCCGCTCGACCTTCTTCGGCGTGTAGCGCGCGATCTTTTCGGGGTGGAAATCGTCGAAGGCTTTGCGGAAGTTCTCGCGCTTGCGCAGGATGGTGATCCACGACAAGCCGGCCTGAAAACCATCGAGGACGAGCTTCTCGAACAGCGCGCGGTCGTCCCATTCCGGTACGCCCCACTCCTCGTCGTGATAGGCGACGTAGAGCGCATCCCGCCCGGCCCAGGGACAGCGGCGGAGCCCGTCGTCGTGAAAGAGCGGCGCGTTCATGGCGCTTTCTCTCCCGGCCAGGCAAATTTCGCCCAAGCCGGCTTGATGACTTCGACCGGCATGTTGCCGCAGGTCAACGGCGTGCCGGCGGCGAGCGCGTCCGCCATGCGGTCGAGACGCAGCATGGCGAGCCCGCGTCCCTTGCCGGTCGAGGTGAGCGCGCCGATCTCCTTTTCACCCGCCATCACCGGGCCGGCCGCCGGCGCGAACTCGCCATAGCCGACCGGCAGCACGCGGCTGCGCGCGCTGCCGCGGTGCTCGACGCGCGACACCACCTCCTGGCCGACGTAGCAGCCCTTGTCGAAATCGACGCCGGCGAGCTGATCCATGTCGGCTTCGTGCGGAAAGGTGTCGCCATAGATGAAATCCTCGCCGCCGCACGGCACGCCGAGCACGATACGGTGCGCCTCATAGGCGGCGGCATCGGTGAGCATGGCGCCGAGATCGGCGGCCGCTTCGCCGGCAAGCTCGGGTGGCAGGATGGTGCGCGCGCCAAGCCCGGGCAGGCGCGGATCGGTATAGGAGAGGCCGAACTCGCTCAAACCCGCACCGTCCCAGACGGCCATGACGCCGAGCTTGTCCGATAGCTCGTCGACCGCGACCTTGGCGCGCAGCCGGTAGAATTTGAGCTTTTCCACAAGCGCCGCCGCGAGCGCGCGCGGGCAATCGAGGAAGAAGCCGCCGCCATCGCCGGGCTCCGCCTCGGCGACGATGAAGTCGGCGATGATCTTGCCCTGCGGCGTGAGCAGCGCGGCAAATTGCGCCCGGCCCGGTGCGACCTTGCCCATATCGCTGGTAATGAGCCCGTTGAGGAAGTGCCGGGCGTCGTCGCCGGCGACCTTAACCACGCCGCGGTCGGGGAGAAGCGCTGCCTGCATGGGGATTCCGTGAAAGCCTCGGTCAGTCTCTTGCCAGAACTTGCGGCGAAACGTAAGCGCTGTTGGCATAAGCTCAAGCGCCGTTTAGACCGGATCCAGAATGGCGGAGACCTTCGACCTCATCCTCAAGGGCGGCACCGTCGTCAATCATGACGGCGAGGGGCCGCGCGATCTCGCCATTCGGGCCGGCAAATTCGCCGCCATCGGCGATCTGTCGCGCGCCTCCGCCGCCGAGGTGGTCGACTGCCACGGGCTGCATCTCTTGCCGGGGGTGATCGACAGCCACGTGCATTTCCGCGAGCCGGGGCTCACGCACAAGGAGGACCTCGAGAGCGGCTCGCTTGGCGCCGTGCTCGGCGGCGTCACCACCGTATTCGACATGCCGAACACCGATCCGACCACGACTTCAGCGCAGGCGATCGCCGACAAGGTCAAGCGCGCGCATCACCGCATGCATTGCGACTTCGCCTTTTACGTCGGGGCCACGCGCGAAAACACCAAGGACCTCGGCGAGCTGGAAATGCTGCCCGGCGTCTGCGGTGTGAAAGTGTTCATGGGCTCCTCGACGGGTTCGCTTCTCATTGAGGATGACGCTGGCGTGCGCGACGTGTTGAAGAATATCCGCCGCCGTGCCGCTTTCCATTCCGAGGACGAATATCGCCTGCGCGAGCGCATGCATCTATGCGTCGAGGACGATGCGCGCTCGCATCCGCTGTGGCGCGACGCGCAGGCCGCGCTGATGTGCACGCAGCGTCTTATTCGCCTTGCTCGCGAGACGGGCAGGCGCGTGCACGTGCTCCATGTCACGACCAAGGAGGAGGCGGAATTCCTCGCCGCTCACAAAGACGTTGCCACGGCCGAGGCAACGCCCGCCCATCTCACGCTGGAAGCGCCCGGCTGCTACGATCGCCTGGGCACGTTCGCCCAGCTCAATCCGCCGATCCGCGATGGCATGCATCGCGCCGGCCTCTGGCGCGGCCTGGCACAGGGCGTGATCGATTCGATCGGTTCGGATCATTCCCCGCACACGCGCGAGGAGAAGTCGCATCCCTATCCGAAGACCCATTCCGGCATGCCGGGCGTGCAGACGCTCGTTCCGCTGATGCTCGACCACGTCAATGCCGGCCGCTTGTCGCTTTTGCGCTTTGTCGACTTGACCAGCGCCGGGCCGGCGCGCGTCTATGGCATCGCCGCCAAGGGCCGCATCGCCGTTGGCTACGATGCCGACGTCACGGCGGTCGATCTCAAGCGGCGGCAGACCATCACCAAGGATTGGATAGCCTCGCGGGCGGGCTGGACGCCCTATGACGGGGTCACTGTCACCGGCTGGCCGACTGGTACTATAATACGGGGCCGCAAGGTCATGTGGGAAGGCCGTTTGGCTATGTCCGGCTGCGGCGAACGCGTGCGCTTTTTGGAAGCCTTGGAATAAGCGGAATTCCGCTTTTAGTAACGGCGGAACAACCTTAACTTGAGGACCTGTGGCCGGGGAGCCTGTCGGCAGGTTTTTTGTCGCCCAGATAAATTCTGTAGAAATAAATCCGGATGCAGATGGTTATTACGGTAGCCCAGCACCCCCGCGCGAGCTGCCGGAACCAATAGCCAGGACTTCATGAGCGGCGACCTGATCTCGCTCCGCATGCTGCTGGTGGGCGCCGAAGAGGCGCACGAAAACCATTGGCGCGAGGCCGCCACGCAAGCCTCGGTGCCCATCGATTTCGACGTCGGCACTCCGTCGGCCGCCAAGGTCGCGCTGAGCCGAGGCGGGGTGGACTTCTGCGTGCTCGATTCCGCGCTCACCGACGCCGACCGGGCCTCGGTGATCAAGGCCGCGCGCGCCAAGAAGCCGACGCCGCTCGTCTTTGCCTGCCTCGCCAGCGCCGGCGGGCGCCCCGACAAGATCGACGGCCTTCTTGCGGAGCCGGCAAGCGCAGGCGAAGCGCTCCAGCTCATCGAAATCTGTATCCGCGCGAAAATGCCGACCCAGGTGCTGGTCGCTGCCGATTCGGACTCTTTGCGCGGGGTGGTGCGCAAGATCCTGAAAGCCAGCCGCTTCACGCTCGATATTCACGAGGCCGAGGACAGCGCCGATACGCTCGATCGTCTGCGCAAAGGCAATTTCGGCCTGGTTTTTCTCGACTACAACATGCCGCGTCTCAACGGCGCCGATGTGCTGCACGGCATCAAGCGCGAACATCCGAACATGGCGGTCGTGATGATGTCGTCGAGCCTCAACCGCGGCGCCGCCGGGCGTCCGCATTTGTCGGAAGCGCTCGCTTTCCTGCGCAAGCCGTTCTATCCGGCCGACGTCGATTCCGTTCTGCAGCGCTATTTCGGCCTGCAAGGGCGCCGCTGACAGGCGCGCTTCCCCGGAGCTGGGCCGCAAGCCGGCTATTGCCGGCGTAATTCGAGCGAAAATTCGCCGTTGCGGATGCGCGCGCCGAGGCCCTCGGCGTATTTGGCGGCGGCATCCTCGCCATAGGTGGCGACGAATTCGGCGAAGGCGGCAAACAGGCACGCCTGCGCCAGGCAGTCGCCCTCGACGCCGTCGAGGCGCGCTTCCGCCCAGGCCTCCTGCAAATAGCCGAGCGCCACGCGCTTCTGCTCGTGGTCGGCGAGCGGTTCGCGCGCCTGCCTCGCTCGCTCGATCATCGTCATGTCGACTTTGTCCCCGGCGCGGCCGCAGCGGCCGCTCAATTCAACCGGCCGACGTTAGCACGCGGGCGGGCGGCACAAGCCGCGAGATAACGGAAAGGTTAATAACGGCGCGTGTTTTGCACACTTAATTGCCGTAACGCGCGGTGATTTCCCGCGCGATCTTAGCTCCCTCTTCGAGATAGCGGCGGATGGCCATATCGGCGGCCGGGGTGCAGGTGCGATAGGTTTGCTGATAGCCGCGGTAACCACGATTGAAGCTCGCCACGATCTTGCGCCGGCGCTCGCCTTCGGGCGCCTCGGCGTCGAGCAGAGCCTGCATCTCGTTCCGCCATTTCTGCCCGTCGCGGGAGCCGCACACGCCGCGCAGATAGTGCAGCGAGCCCATGATTTCCGCGAGCCGCTGCAAATCGCCGTCGAACGGCGCCGGCGCCGCTGGCTGAGGAGGCGCCGGTGCCGCCGGGGCTGCCGCCTGCGGAGGGCGCACCGGCGTCTGCGCCTGCGCGGGCAGGGCGAGGCAAAGCAGGGCGGCGGCGACGAGCTTTTTCATGCGCGATTCCGGCGGACGGGCCTGATATGCCCACCCCGTCGGGCAATCGCAAGGCGGTTCGCTCAGGGCAATTGTGCCAGCCGCGCGAACGCCGCCGCTACGATTTCGACGAGCCCATCGGTCGTGCGCAAGCCGGTCAATTCGGCGGGTTCGAGCCAGCGCGCGTCGTCAAGTTCCTCGTTGAGCACCGGCTCGCCGGAAAGCCAACGCGCGGCAAAACACAGGATGACGAAGTGCCGTTCGATCCGTCCTTGCGCGTCGCGCATGATCGCCTCGCGGTAGCCGGCGAGCGCGACGGGATCGATCGTCAGCGCGGTCTCCTCGCGCACCTCGCGGCTGACCGCTTCGGTGAGCATCTCGCCGACTTCGACGCCGCCGCCGGGCAGCGTGTAGACGCCGCGCGCCGGCTTGCGCGCGCGGCGCACGACCAGCAGCTTGCCGTCGCGGACGATCGCCGCGCTCACCGCCAGGATCGGCCGTTGCGGATAGGCGCGGACGTCGTTCATCTGCGCGTCATCAACGCGTCGACGACGGCCTGCGGCGATGTCGGCTCGCCGGCGTCGCTGTCGCCGTTGATGACCGCGCCGGCGCGCGCGACCAGGGGGCGGAGCAGGGCGGCGGCGCGGTCGGCGAGCGCAATCGCCGCCGGCGAGGGAATATCGGCGCGCATGGCCGCGCGCGTGGCTTCGAGCACCGCGGTCATGGTGCCGGCGAGCGCGTCGAGGCAGCGACGCAGGCTCGGATCGGCGGCCTCGTAGGCGGCGATGGCGAGCCTGCGGCCCTTGAAGTGCGACGCTTCGAAGTGTTCGCGATAGCTCATCGGCTGCCAGCGCAGGAAATCGTCCAGGCAATCCGGCGAGCTCGACAGCATTTCGAGCAGCATGATCGCCTCGCTGAAGTGGTTGAGGTAGTCGGACGCAAGGCCGGTCGCCGGATTGATATTGGCCTCGGCAAGGCGGCCGGCATCGAGCCCGGCGGCCTCGTCGGCTTGCAACGTCTCCGCGCAATCCTGATATTTCATCGGCCCCGGACCCCCCAATCGGCCGGACGCCAGTGTTGTTCCACCCGGTTAAGACGCGATTAAGCAGACGAGGAAAGGCGTGCAAAATGTGCGGCCGTTATACGGTCACCTCCGCGCCGGAAGCGCTGCGGGCGCTGTTTCGCTACGCCGAAAAGCCCAATTTCCCGCCGCGCTATAACATCGCGCCGACGCAACCGATCGCCGTCGTGCGCCTGGCCGAGGGAAAGCGGCAGTATGCCTTGGTGCGCTGGGGTCTGCTGCCATCCTGGGTCAAGGACCCGAAGGCGTTCTCGCTGCTCATCAATGCGCGCGGTGAAAGCGTCATCGACAAGCCCGCCTTCCGCGCCGCCATGAAGCGGCGCCGCTGCCTGATCCCGGCCGACGGCTTCTACGAATGGCAGGCGACCGGCGGACGCAAACGGCCGTTCTACGTGCGGGCGAAGTCCGGCGCGCCGCTCGCCTTCGCCGGTCTGTGGGAAACCTGGACCGGACCGAACGGCGAGGAGGTGGACAGCGCCGCGATCGTGACCACGCGCGCCAATAAGACGCTCGCGCCGATTCACGAGCGCATGCCGGTGATCGTGCCGGAAGAGGCCTTCGACCTCTGGCTCAACACCAATGAGGTCGACGCGCAGACCGCCGCGGCGCTGATCGCGCCGGCGCCCGACGCGCTGCTCGAAGCCTTCGAAATCACCACGGCAGTCAATCGTACCGCCAACGACAACGCGAAACTGGTCGAGCCACTCGGCGCTGTGCCGGCGTCGGAGGCGAAAGCGTTAGCTCCCGGCAAAACGGCGCCGCCGCGGCCTTCCGTCAAACGCACGATCAAAAAAGACGAAGGGCAGAAGACGCTGTTCTAGCGCTACAGCACCTTGCCGGGATTGAGGATGCCGTTGGGATCGAGCGTCTTCTTCAAGGCGCGCATGAGCTCGATCGCCACCGGATCTTTGTATTCCGGCAGGATGTCGCGCTTGATCACGCCGACGCCGTGCTCGGCCGAGATCGAGCCGGCGTATTTCCTCACCACGGCAAATACGGCCTCGTTCACCTCGTGCCAGCGCGCGAGATATTGCGCCTTGTCGGCGCCTTCCGGCTGCGTGACGTTGTAATGGATATTGCCGTCGCCGACGTGGCCGAAGGGCAGCGGCCGGCAGCCGGGAATGAGCTTGGTCACCGCCGCGTTCGCCTCCGCGATGAATGCGGGGATCGCCGCGACCGGCACCGATACGTCGTGCTTGATCGAGCCGCCGATGTGGCGCTGCACCTCGCCGAACATCTCGCGGATGCGCCAGAAGGCTTTCGCCTGCGTGCCGCTGTCGGCGATGGTGGCGTCGAGCACTAGGCCCTTCTCGTGGCCGGCGGCGAGGATGTCCTCGAGCACCTCGCGCAGGCCGCTTTGCGCCTGCGACGACAATTCGACGAGCACGAACCAGGGATCGTCGCCGGTAAGCGGCATACGGCTTGCCGCGTCGAAATTGACCACGGCCTCGACGCCCGCGCGCAGCATCAGCTCGAATGAGGTGACCCCGCCTGCGGTGCGGTCGGTGGCGAGGTTGAGCAAATCGACCGCGGCCTGCGGCGAGGGCACGCCGGCAAAGGCGGTCTCCACCGAGCGCGGCCGCGGCACCAGGCGCAGTACGGCGGCAGTGATGACGCCGAGCGTGCCCTCCGAACCGATAAACAGGTTCTTCAGGTCGTAGCCGGTGTTGTCTTTCTTGAGCTTGTTGAGATCGCGCAGCACGCGGCCGTCGGCGAGCACGACCTCGAGCCCGAGCGCATGCGAACGCGCGATGCCGTGCGCGATCGCGGCGGTGCCGCCGGCATTGGTCGCGAGATTGCCGCCGATGCTGCAGGTGCCTTCCGACGGCAGCAATTGCGGATAGAGCCGGTCGGCCTGCGCCGCCGCCTCGCGCGCGCGCTGCAGCGTCACGCCGGCTTCCACCGTCATGGTGTTGGAGACGGCATCCACTTCGCGGATTTTGTCGAGGCGGTTGAGCGAGAGCACGACTTCGCCGCGCAACGGAATCTGCCCGCCGACCAGCCCGGTATTGCCGCCCTGCGGCACCACGGCGGTCGTGGTTTCGTTGGCGAGCTTGAGGACGGCGGCGACCTCCGCGACCGAGCCCGGCCGCAGCACCACCGGCGTATGCCCGTGAAAGAGGTCGCGCATCTCGACCAGATAAGGCTCCTGCGCCGCCTTATCGGTGATGGCGTATTTCGGCCCGACGATGGCGGCGAAACGGTTCAGCAGGTTGGGGTCGAGCCGGGGCTGGTCGAGCATGCGGCGACTTTAGTGGACTTTCGCGCCGCCGTCATCGCGATCCGCCTCGCCTCCGCGCGGCGCGGCAGCGCGCTTGAGGCGGTCGTTGATCGCTTCGCCGAGGCCGTCCGGCGGCACCGGCATGACCGCGACGCGCGTGATGCTGCGCGCGTCGAGCGCGCGCAGGTGCGAGAACAGATTGGCCGCGGCTTCGATCAGATCGCCACGCGGCGACAGATTGAGCGTCGCCGCCGGCGCCGTTCCGAAGCCGAGCAGCGCTTCGTCGGCGTCCGCGGCGTGGGCATTCAGCCGCAGTTTCGCTTTGGGCGCGTAATGGGAGGCGAGCATGCCGGGCGCGAGCGGCGCCTCCTCGGCGGGGCTCGCGACCGCCAGCGCACGGCCGAGCACGCGCTCGATATCCTCGCGCGGCACGCCGCCGGGTCGCAGCAGGGTCGGTTCCTCGAGGCAGGCGACGATGGTCGATTCGACGCCGACCGTGCACGGACCGCCGTCGAGCACCATGTCGATGCGTCCGCGCAGATCGGCGAGAACGTGCGCGGCGTCGGTCGGCGACACGTGGCCGGAGCGGTTGGCGGACGGCGCCACCACCGCACCTTGGAACGCGGCGAGCAGCGCCTGCGCGACCGGATGCGCCGGCACGCGCACCGCGACGCTGTCGAGCCCGGCGAGCGCCAGATCGGCGACGGCGCAGTCGGGCCGCTTCGGCAATACCAAAGTCAGCGGTCCGGGCCAGAACGCCGCTGCGAGCCTTTCGGCGGCCGGATCGAAACGGCCCAGCCGATGCGCGGCGGCGCCGTCCGCGACATGGACGATGAGCGGGTTGAAGCGCGGGCGTCCCTTGGCGGCATAGAGGCGGGCGATGGCCTCGCCATTGCCGGCGTCGGCGCCGAGCCCATAGACGGTCTCGGTGGGGAAGGCGAGGAGGCCGCCGGCGGCAAGGCAGCGCGCCGCCTCCGCGATTGCAGCGGCAGAGGCCTCAAGTACGCGTGTTCCGGGCTCGACCGTCATCTTGCCTCTAAGCTTGCGCCGTTTCAGGACCCGGGGTTATAAGGCCGCCGGCAGTCGGAGTGTAGCGCAGTCTGGTAGCGCACCTCGTTCGGGACGAGGGGGTCGCAGGTTCAAATCCTGCCACTCCGACCAGCTCCACTCCCGGAGCGTTCCACCCCAACAAGGCGTGACCGGGGCCTTACGGCAAGGAACAAGTTTTGGTCGAGTCGCAGATCGCATCGTCGCACGCGCGACCGGACGAAGCGTCCAGGTGGCCCGACCGCATCCACGCGGTGCTGAAGCGAAACAATATCACCCAGGTCGGTTACGTCCCCGATAACGGACATGCCCGCCTTATTTCCTTGTGCCAGCAGGATAATGAGATCGCCGATGTGGTGATGACCACGGAGGCGGAAGGGCCGGGCCTC
>Ga0335085_10005009_pt1 | contig 21583 bp, 18 predicted proteins | sample Lox_Sample_45_FD_206712 | JGI IMG/M metagenome (GOLD analysis project Ga0335085, IMG submission 206712) | Soil microbial communities from Loxahatchee National Wildlife Refuge, Florida, United States - Lox_Sample_4.5 | ecosystem: Environmental > Terrestrial > Soil > Wetlands | place: USA...
AGACGGCGTTCCCGGTCAAGGTCACGGTGACCGCGTCCGCCGTCGGATTGATCTGGCTGGCGAGGATGATCCCGCCCGGAGTGACCGTGGATACGTTGGCGGTCGGATAGCCGTTGACCATGTTGATGATCGCTCCCTCCATGGTCACCGACCCGCCGGTCGGGGTGCACGTGCCGCCCACGTTGGCGAGGCAACCCGCGTGCGCGAGCACCGCCGCCGAGCGCACGGTGCCGAACAGCGCCTGCGCCTTCGCCGCACGCGCTTGATTCTGCATCGCGATGAAGCGCGGCAAGGCGGCCGCGGCGAGGATGCCGACGATCGCGATCACCACCACCAATTCGATCAAGGTGAATCCGCGTTGCTTCCTAAATCCGATTGCCGCCATCTGCACCATTCCCCTGGCGCGCGAAGCGCCCATCAGAACCACCGGTACGGCGCCACGAGCTCGAACCGAGCCCATTGCGGCTGCGTTTCGCCCCGCGCACCAGATACCAGCACTACATGCCACGCGACGCGTTTCTCGCCGCGTGAGTCAGGAGTGAAATACCTCCCTAAATCAACATAGTACACGATTTCCTTCGTCTTGTTGTCGAAATACCAGTTGCCGCTCTCGACTCCTTCCGGCGCACTACTGGGCAGGACGCCAAGATAATTCTGCGGTTTTCGTACCAGCAGGTCCATCGGATTCCCCGTTGCAAGCCCCCGCAACTGGTCGAACCGGTTGTCGAGCACCAGCTCGGCCGCGCGCAAGTTCACGCTCGAGCGGATGTCCATCGCTACCTGCTCCATCGCGGCCTTTTCGGCTTGCTCCTGGTAATACACGGCCCGCTCGAGAAACACGCCGACGAGAATCGAGATCAGCCCGAGACTTACCACCAGCTCGAACAGGCTGAAGCCGCGGCGGCGAATCACGACGCATGGCCTACTTGTGGTGGAGCGCTGCCTGGCCGAGGTCCCAGATCGGCAGGAACACGCCCAGCGCCAGCACCAGGACCAGGCCTCCCAGCCCGACGATCAGGATCGGCTCGATCTGCTGCGCGAGCGTTTTCACCTCGTACTCGACATCGCGCTCGTAGAGGTCCGCGACCTCGCGCATCAGGCTGTCGAGTTCGCCCGTTTCGTCCCCGACCGCGATCATCTGCAGCACCACCGGCGTAAACACCCCGCTCGCCACCGCCGTGCGCAGCACGCTCTCGCCTCTCTCGACGCCATCACGCATCTGCTCGATGCGCTGCGCGATGAAGTCGTTGTCGACGACCTGCGCCACGTTGCTGAGCGCCTGTACCACCGGCACGCCGCTCTGCAGGCCGAGCGCAAAGCTGCGCGAGAAACGCGCCAGCGTCGCCTTGAGGACGATTTTTCCGGCGATCGGGATGCGCAGCTTGACCTTGTCCCACTGGTACTTGCCGCGGCGCGTGCCGATCCAGGCGCGAAAGCCGAGCACGGCGGCCACCAGCGCGGCCAGCATGAAGGGCCAGTTCGCCACCATGAAGTTCGAGAAGCCGATCAGCAGCTTCGTGAGATAGGGCAGCTCGGCCTTGAATCCGGAGTACACCTTGGCGAACGCCGGAATCACGAACAGGTTGACGATGATGATCGCGGCCGCCATCGCGACCAGCACGAAGGTGGGGTAGCGCACGGCGGCCTTGATCCGATCCTTGATCTCCTTCTCGAACTCGAGATGGTTGTAGAGGCGCAGGAACACGTCCTCGAGCTGCCCGGTCAGCTCACCCGTGCGCACCAGGCTGACATAGAAGTACGAGAAGACCTCGGGGTGCTGCCGCATCGCCGCGGACAGCTCGCGTCCGGCATCGAGGTTCGTGCGCAGATCCTGGATCACCTCGATCATCGTCGGATTGATCGCCGATTCCTGCAGTCCGGCGAGCGCCCGCATGATCGGCACGCCCGCCTTGAGCAGCGTGTACATCTGCCGGCTGAACAGCATCAGGTCGAGCAGCGTCGCGTTGCGCCGCCCCAAGTTGCGCCACCACTGCGGTACCTGAGCGGCCAGAATGCGCTGGCTCGCCTGTATGTCCACCGGCGTGATCCCGGTGTTGATCAGCTGGTCCGCGATGACCCCCGCATCCGAGCCTTCCAGAGTCCCCGTAATCAGCTCGCCCCTGGTATTGCGGCCCTTGAAGCTGAAATAGGGCAACTCACTCCTCCTCGGAGCTTGCCACGCGGATCGCTTCCTCGAGTGTCGTTCGTCCCGCAGCCGCCAGCTTGAACGCGTTGCTGCCGAGCGTCTGGCCCTCGAGCTGGCGCCGGGCGATCTCGGTGAACAAGTTGGGATCATTGCGGTTGGTGGCGCGCACGAGGTCGGGGCTCATCTCGAGCATCTCGTAGACGCCGGTGCGCCCCTGGAACCCTGTGCCGTTGCAGTTGGAGCAGCCGCGGCCGCGCATGAAGCGCGCATCCTTAAGTCCGGCGCCCGCTCCCACCGCAAGCCAGCGTGCCTCGTGACCCTCCGGCGTATACGGCGCAGCGCAGCTCTCGCACACCAGCCGCACCAGTCGCTGCGCGAGCACCGCATGCACGGAGGTCGCGACCATATAGTGCGGCGCCCCCATGTCGATCAGCCGGATCGGCGTGCTGATCGAATCCTTGGTGTGCAGGGTCGATAGCACGAGGTGGCCGGTGAGGGCGGCGCGCAAACCGATCTGCGCGGTTTCCTCGTCGCGCATCTCGCCGACCAGGATGATGTCCGGATCCTGGCGCAGCGCCGAGCGCAGCACGCGCGAAAACGTAAGCTCGATCTTCTCGTTGACCTGCACCTGATTGATGCCGGGCAGGCGGTACTCGACCGGGTCTTCGACCGTGATGATCTTCTTGTCCACGGTGTTCAGCTCGGCGAGGGCGGCGTAGAGCGTGGTGGTCTTGCCGCTGCCGGTGGGGCCGGTCACCAGCACCATGGCGTTGGTACGGCGCACCACCTGGCGGAATCGTGCCAGCATGTCCGCCGGCATGCCGACGTGATCGAGGCCGAGCAGCCCGGTCTTCTTGTTCAGCAGGCGCAGCACCACGGACTCGCCGTGCTGCGTCGGCATGGTCGACATGCGCACGTCGACTGGCTGCTCCCGCACCATTACCGCGAAGCGGCCGTCCTGCGGCAAGCGCTTCTCCGAGATGTCGAGCCCCGCCATGAGCTTCAGCCGCAGCACGATCGCCGGGCCCGTCTTGACGTCGGTCTCGGTCTGCGGAAGAAGCACACCGTCGATCCGGAAGCGGATCTGCACGGTCGTTTCCTGCGGCTCGATGTGCACGTCGGAGGCGTTGACCTGCGCGGCGTCCTCGAACACCGTCTGCAGGAGCTTCACCACCGGCGCGTCTTCAGCGCCCAGGCCGGCGCCCAGCGCGCCGAAGTCGATGTAGTCGCCGAGGTCCCGCTCCAGCTCCTTGGCGAGACCGGAGATCTCCTCGGTGCGGCGATAGACGCGGTCGATGGTATGCATCAGCAGCGCTTCGTTCACCACCGCGGTCTCGATCTCGCGCTTCAGAATCCTCGACAGCTCGTCATACGCGAACAGATCGGTCGGATCCGACATGCCGACAAGATAGCGTCCCCCGCGCTCCTCCAGCACGATGGCACGGAAGCGCCGCGCCTGTGCCTCCGGCAGCCGTCGCACCAGGTCCTGCAACGTGTTGTAGAACTTCAGGTTGACGAACGGAATGTTCAGCTGGCGGGCGATCGCCTCGCAGATCTGATCATCGTTGACGAAACCCAGTTCGACCAGCAGGCGGCCCAGCTTGCGGCCACTGCGCTTCTGCTGCTCGAGCGCGAGCTTCAGGTTTTCCTGAGATATGATCTTCTGGCCGACGAGGATGTCGCCCAGCCTGAATTTTTCCGGTCGCCCCATACCTGTCCCGCCCGTGCCCCGGGCCGCGGGCATTATCCGCCTTTCCGCCAGGCCCTGCGCTGGCTGCGGTTCCGGCGAGCGCTTATGATTCGCCCTGCCGCGGCGCTTGTGCCGCGGTCGCACAAAATTTTGCAGGGACCGCGCCGCATGAAGAGCTTCGCCTCGCAAGCCGACCTCGCGCCGAAAAAGATTTCCTTCCGCCGCCTGTCGCGGAGCTGCTGGGCCTTTACGGCGGAAGGCGACCCGAACTCCGGCGTCGTCGTCGGCGACGACGGCGTGCTGGTAGTCGACGCGCAGGCGACCCCGGTGATGGCCCGGGAGGTGATCCGGCGGATCCGGCGCGTCACCGCCAAGCCGATCCGGTATGTCGTACTTTCCCACTACCATGCAGTCCGGGTGCTCGGCGCCTCCGCCTACAAGGCAGAACAGGTCATCGCCAGCCAGCGCACCCTGGGGCTGATCCGGGAGCGTGGACGACAGGACATGGCGAGCGAGATTGGCCGCTTCCCGCGGCTCTTCCGCGGCGCCGATTCGATTCCGGGGCTGACCTGGCCGACGCTTGTCTTCAGGGACGAGATGACGCTGATGATGGGCAAGCTGGAAGTGCGGATCTTGCATCTGGGGCCGGGCCATACGGGCGGGGATACCGTTGTGTGGGTGCCTTCGCAGCGCATACTGTTTTCGGGTGACCTCGTGGAATACAACGCCGGCATCTACACGGGCGACGCACATCTGCAGGAATGGCCCGCCACTCTGGAGCGCCTGCGGGCGCTCCGGCCAGCCGCGCTCGTGCCGGGGCGCGGCCCCGCGCTGACCACGCCGGCAGCGTGCGACAGGGCGATACGCTACACGCGCGAATTCGTGCACGGGCTGTACGCCTGCGCCCGGCGCGGGGTGGCCGCTCGGAAATCGCTGAAGGAGGTCTACGCCCTTACCCGTCGCCGTATGGATCCAGGCTACGGCGCGTACCCGATCTACGAGCACTGCATGCCGTTCGACGTGTCGCGCGCGTACGACGAGGCACGCGGCATCCGGCACCCGCGCATCTGGACCGCGAAGCGCGACCGCGAAATGTGGAGGACGATCGGGTGAAGCTCACGGCCAAGTCTTTTTTCGGGCAGATCATCCAGCAGGCGATCTTCATTGTGCTGCTGGTCGGCGCCGCCCTGGGGCTCGTCGCCGGCCTGCTGCTGATCTTCGATAGCGCGCGGGCGTTCAGGGCCAGCGACATCCTGAATCGGTGGGTCTCCACGCGCGCCGCCATCCGGCCGCTGGAGGAGCACCGCGATATCAGCCGGCCCATGTACCGCATGCACAGGTTCGTCGGCTTGCTGATATGCGCTGGCGCTCTGTACGCGCTGGTCGTGATCGGCATGCCTTACGGCACCGCGGCGATCGCGAAGTCTCTTGGCACGCTCGGCTCGCCACGCGTCGCCTCCTGGCTGTCGGATAGCCTGCGGGCGTTCCTGCTGATCGGGAATTTTGCCGCTCTGGCGTTCGGGATCGTGTTTACGGTCCGGCCGAGCGCGCTGCGCGCGCTCGAAGCCTGGGCCGATCGCCGGATTTCGGGGCGCCGAGCCTCGAAACCGCTCGATCAGATGCGCTTCACGGCGGACGAGTTCGTGCGAGCGCACCCCCGGTTGGTCGGCGCGCTGGTCGCGCTCGGCAGCCTCTACGTGCTGCTCAACCTCGGGTTCGCCCTGCTGCGGTAAAAGCACCTAAGACGCGGTCCCGCTCCGCACCGCCTTTCGGCCGGTGCGGAGGGGACGAACCCCAACCGCGGAGGAGGAGGGAGGAGACCGCGGAGGGCGCGTTCTTGAATCCTGTCCGCACCACTCATACTCGGCAGTGCTGCGGTGCATCAAATCTACGGCTTTGCTGATGGATATACAATAATGCCTCAAGTAAAAACTCTTTTGCTATTATAGCAACAATGGCGGACTCCCTTTACGAGATGACGGCGTTTGCCAAGGTTGTCGCGGCAGGCAGTCTTTCGGCCGCCGCGCGCGATTTGGGTGTTTCGACCGCCGTGATCAGCCGCAAGCTTGCGGCCCTGGAAGCGCGGCTCGGCGTCCGGCTGCTCAACCGGACGACCCGGCGCCTGTCGCTGACCGACGAAGGCGCGAGCTATCACGAGGCCTGCTCCCGGATCCTGGCGGAGATCGAGGATGCGGACGCCGCCGTCAGCGCCCGGCGCGTCGAGCCGCAGGGCGTTCTCAAAGTCGCGCTGCCTGCTTCTTTCGGCCACAAGCACGTCGCCCCGCTGGTCCCGCGTTTTGCCGCCCGCTTCCCGAAGGTGCAGCTTTCGCTCGGTCTCTCGGATCGCACCGTGAACGTAGTCGAGGAAGGCTACGACATGGCGATCCGCATCGGCGAGCTGCAGGACTCCTCGCTTGCCGCGCGCAAACTGGCGCCCAACCGGCGCGTCGTCTGCGCGAGTCCCTTGTATTTGCAAACGCACGGGACGCCGCGGCGGCCCGAGGACCTGCTCCGCCACAACTGCCTTACGACCACCGAACTGCACATGAACTGGGAGTACCGCGATCCTGTGGGCAAGCGCGGCATGGTGCGCGTCACCGGGCGCTATGCCTGCGACAACTGGGAAGTGCTGCGCGAGTGGGCCGTCGCCGGCCTTGGCGTCGCGCTCAAGTCGACGTGGGACGTGCGCGCACACCTGCACGACGGCAGTTTGGTACCCCTGCTTCCGGGCTACGAATTCGGGGCCGACGTCGCCATCTACGCCGTCTATCCCCACCGCCGCTATCTGCCCGCCAAGACGCGCGCCTTCATCGACTTCCTGGCCGATTCGTTCGGCCCGGAGCCATACTGGGACCGTCCCGAAACGACGAACGCCGCCGCGCCGGTCGCGGTCTAAGATATTCCCGTTTCACAAGACCGAGGAGACGACCCGATGAATGCACCGGTGGATGCTGCGACCCTCGCCAAAGTTTCGCTTGACGACAAGTACACGCTGGAGCGCGGGCGCGTCTTCCTCACCGGCATCCAGGCGATCATTCGCCTCGCGATGCTGCAGCGCGAGCGCGATGCTCGCGCCGGACTGAACACGGCCGGGTTCATCTCCGGCTATCGCGGCTCGCCGCTTGGCGGCCTCGATCAATCGCTTTGGCGGGCCAAGAAGCACCTGGAGAACAGCCACGTCGTGTTCCAGCCCGGGGTGAACGAGGACCTGGCGGCGAGCGCGATCTGGGGCACGCAGCAGGTCGGGATGTTTCCGGGCGCGAAGTACGACGGCGTCTTCGGGCTATGGTATGGCAAGGGGCCGGGCGTCGACCGCTGCGGGGACGTGTTCAAGCACGCCAACGCCGCCGGCACCTCGAGGCATGGCGGCGTGCTGGTGCTCGCCGGCGACGACCATGGCGCGAAGTCGTCGACCTTGCCGCACCAGAGCGAGCACATCTTCAAGGCCTGCTGCATCCCGGTCCTCAACCCGGCCAACGTCCAGGATTACCTCGACCTCGGGCTGCACGGCTTCGCCATGAGCCGGTTTTCCGGCTGCTGGATAGCCTTCAAGTGCGTCACCGACGTCGTCGAGTCCGGCGCATCGGTCGAGGTCGATCCGGAGCGCGTGAGGATCCAGCTGCCGGCAGACTTTGCGCTGCCGGCGGGCGGGCTCAACATCCGTTGGCCGGACGGCATCCTCGAACAGGAATCGCGCCTGCTCGACTGGAAGGTCTACGCCGCGCTCGCGTATGTACGCGCCAACGGCCTGGACAGAATCATTTTCGACAGCCCAAGACCTAGGCTGGGAATCGTTACTACCGGAAAGAGCTACGGCGACACCATGCAGGCGCTCGCGGAACTGGGCATCGATGCCGGCGTCGCGCGGGACATTGGCCTGCGCGTATACAAGGTTGCGATGACCTGGCCGCTCGAGCCGCAGGGTGCGCGCCGCTTCGCCGAGCGCCTGGAAGAGGTGCTGGTCGTAGAGGAGAAGCGCCAGCTGATCGAGTACCAGCTCAAGGAGGAGCTCTATACCTGGGACGCCGCCAGGCGCGCGCCGCGCGTGGTCGGCAAATTCGACGACAATGGCGAGTGGAGCCGCGCGGCGGGGCAGCCCTCGGGCTCATGGCTGCTTCCCGCGCACTACGAGCACTCGCCGGCGATGGTGGCGCGCGTGATCGCGCAGCGCATGGAGAAGCTCGGCATGACCGCCGCGCTGGGTAGCCAGTTCCGCGATCGGCTGGCGTTCCTCGATTTCAAGGAAAGGGCGCTCGCCAAGCCGCGCGTGCAGGCGATACGCCAGCCCTACTTCTGCTCGGGTTGCCCCCACAACACCTCCACCCGCGTGCCGGAGGGCAGCCGGGCCACCGCCGGCATCGGCTGCCATTACATGGCCGTCTGGATGAACCGCAGTACTGCGACCTTCACGCACATGGGCGCCGAAGGGGCGCCCTGGATCGGGCAGGCGCCGTTCACGGACGAGAAGCACATCTTCGCGAATCTCGGCGACGGCACCTACTATCACTCGGGGTTGCTCGCGATCCGGGCCGCGGTATCGGCCAAGGTCAACATGACCTACAAGATCCTGTTCAACGATGCGGTGGCGATGACCGGCGGCCAGCATCACGACGGCCCGCTCGACCCCGCACTCATCTCGAGACAGATCGCCGCCGAGGGCGTCAAGCCGATCGTGATCGTCACCGATGAGCCGGGCAAGTATCCGGCGGACACCAACTGGGCCCCCGGCGTCACGATCCGCCACCGCGACGAGCTGGATGCGGTGCAGCGCGAGCTGCGCGAGATGCCGGGCGTCTCGGCGCTGATCTACGACCAGACCTGCGCCTCGGAGAAGCGCCGGCGCCGCAAGCGCAACGAATATCCCGATCCCGCCAAGCGCGCCTTCATCAACGAAATGGTTTGCGAGGGCTGCGGCGACTGCAGCGCCAAATCCAACTGCCTCTCGGTGGAGCCGCTCGAGACCGAGTTCGGCCGCAAGCGCAGGATCAACCAGTCCTCGTGCAACAAGGACTATTCCTGCGTCAACGGCTTCTGCCCCAGCTTCGTGACGGTCGAAGGGGGGCGGCTGAGAAAAGGCAAGGCGGCGTCGCTCGCGGAGGCCGCCGGAGCGCAGATCGCCGACGCTTTTCCGGCGCTGCCCGAGCCGGCGCTGCCCGCGCTCGGCGCGCCGTGGGGCATCCTCGTCACCGGGATCGGCGGAACCGGCGTGATCACGATCGGGCAGATTGTCGCGATGGCCGCGCACCTGGAGGGCAAGGGCGTTTCCGTGCTCGATATGTCAGGCCTGGCCCAGAAGTACGGCGCCGTCATGTCTCACGTCAAGGTCGCCGCGTCGCCTGAGGGCCTCTACGCGCCGCGCCTCGATACGGGCGAGGCGAACCTGGTCGTCGGCTGCGACCTGGTCGTCACCGCCAGCGCCGAGTCGCTCGCGCGCATGGCGCCGGGGCGCACGCGGGCCGCAGTCAACGCGAGCGTCACGCCGACGGCGGACTTCGTACGCAACCCGGACTGGCAGCTCCCCGGCAGCAACCTGACTCGCGACATCGCCGAGGCCTGCGACGGCAAGAACGTGGAGTTCATCGCCGCCACGGAACTCGCCACCGGGCTGCTGGGCGACGCGATCGCGACCAATATGTTCATGCTCGGCTACTGCTGGCAGCGCGGCTGGGTGCCGCTCGCCCGTGAATCGCTCGAGCGCGCCATCGAGCTGAACGGGGTCTCGGTCGATTTCAACCGCAAGAGCTTTATCTGGGGCCGGCGCGCGGCCGTTGACCTAGAGCGCGTGCGACGCATCGCCGTACCGGCGGAAGTGATCCCGCTCGCTCAGCGCTTCTCGAAGAGCTTGGATGAGATCGTGGAGCGGCGCGTCAGGCACCTCACCGGCTATCAGGACGCCGCCTACGCGGCGCGCTACAAGGCGCTCGTCTCCAAGGTCCAGGCGAAGGAATTCGAGGTTGCGAAGAGCGCCCGGCTCGCCGAGGCCGTGGCGCGCAACTACGCCAAGCTGATGGCCTACAAGGACGAGTACGAGGTCGCGCGCCTTTATACGGACGGCGAGTTCGCGAAGGAGCTGCAGGCGACGTTCGACGGCGACTACAAGCTGTACTTCTACCTCGCGCCGCCGCTGCTGGCGCGGCCCGACCCGCGCACGGGCGAGCCGAAGAAGATCCGCTTCGGCAGCTGGATGCTGCCGGCGTTCAAGCTGCTGGCGCGGCTCAAGGGCCTGCGCGGCACCGCGCTCGACGTCTTCGGCCGCACTGCCGAGCGCCGCGCCGAGCGCGCCGCGATCGGCGAGTACGAGAGCGTCGTCGGCTCGCTGCTCGAGGGCCTGACGCGCGAGAACCTCGACCTGGCGGTGCGGATCGCCTCGCTCCCCGAGGAGGTCCGCGGCTTCGGCCACGTCAAGGCGAAGAGCATGGCCGCCGTGGCCGTTCGCCGCGCCGAGATGCTGCGGCAATTCGGCGGCGCTGCGGCCAAGCGCGCCGCCGCCTGAGCATGGCGCGGCGCGGCGCGCTGCTCCGTGTCGCCGCGCTGGCGACGGTGCTCGGGGCAACTGCCGCCGCGCGGGCACAGGGCGTCCAGACGCGCGTGTTCGAGACCGAGGACGGCGGCAAGATCGCGTACACGATGCGCACGCATGAGCCCGGCGTGCACGCGCCGAAGCCTGGAGCGGTGCTTGCGTCCACCAGCGCGCTCGACACCATGCGCCTGCTCAGCGTGCACCTCTCTACCGGCGACATCGAGTCCGCGGCGCTGCTCTCGAACTCTCCGCGCCGCCGCTACGAAGTGCTGCGCGAATATCGCGACTCGGTCGGCGCGGAGGAATTCAAGCGCGTCTTTGCGCAGTACTTCGACCCCCAGAACCGGCTGCTGGCCGAAATCGCGATCGGCGATCACACGCTGCTTGTGTGGGAGCTGCGCGACGATGCCGCGCATCAGACCTACGTCGCCGGACAGTACTTCGTCAAGATCGACGACCGCACCCTCATCGACGACGTTCCGAACCCGACGCGCTCCCAGCTGCGCCGCCTGCTGCAGGCGTGGCGCGACGGCAAGCTCGAACGCTAGAGCTTCAGGCTGAAGGGCGTGAAGTTGGTGTTGCGGTCGTAGTAGTCCTCGTTCTCGGCACGCTTGAGGAACCCCACGATCTTGTAGGTGACCGGGGTCATCACCGCCTCCCACGCGGTCTTCAGCACGTACTGGATCATCGCCACCTTGACCACGTCGGATGTGGCCCAGATGCCGTAAAACGCGACCACATAGAACAGGCTCGAGTCGACGAACTCGCCGACGATGGTCGAGCCGATGGTGCGGGTCCAGAGCCATCGGCCCCGGGTCCATAGCTTCATCTTCGCCAGAACGTAGCTGTTGGCGAAGCTGCCGCTCCAGAAGGCGATCATCGAGGCGAGCGCGATGCGCCAGGCGTTGCCGAACACCGCCTCCAGCGCGGGCTGGTAGTGCTTCATGTACTGCGAGGGCCCGGGCGGCAGGCTCACCACCACCCACGCCATGAAAGAAGCGAAGGCCAGCGCGCCGAAGCCGGCCCAGACCACGCGCCGGTCGCGGCCGTACCCGTACACCTCGGTCAGGATGTCGCCGAAGATGTACGAAATCGGGAAAAACAGCACACCGGCGCCGAACGGCGTCGGGCCGAGTAGCGGCAGATCGACCTCGGCCTGCTTGGCGGCGCCGATGAAGTTCGAACAGATCAACACCGTGACGAAGGCGGCCATCACGAAGTCGTAGTACCGGTACGTCCTCGGCGTGCTCATCGGGCGGCATAATAGCCGAATGATCCCGCCCGCCGCGGTGCGCGATTTCCAGCTGACGCGGGTTCCGCCCGAGTTTCTCGACGACCCGTACCCCTGGTACGCGGCGCTGCGCGAGCACGACCCGCTGCATGCGCTGGACGGCGGCGGGGTGTTCGTTTCGCGCTACGACGACGCCATCGCGGTGTACCGCAGCCCGCACGCCAGCTCCGACAAGAAGGAGGAGTTCCGGCCGAAGCTCGGCAATTCGCCGCTGTACGAGCATCACACCACCAGCCTGGTGTTCAACGATCCGCCGCTGCACACGCGGGTGCGCCGCATCATCATGGGCGCGGTAAATCAGCGCGCCATCGCGCGCATGGAAGCCGACGTGGCGCGCCTGGTCGATGCGCTGCTAGAGGACATGGCGGGCCGCGGCGAGGTCGATTTCATCGCTGACTTCGCGGCGCAGATCCCGATCGAGGTGATCGGCAACCTGCTCGGCGTGCCGCGGCCGGAGCGCAGCCCGCTGCGCGGCTGGTCGATCGCGATCCTCACCGGCCTGGAGCCGAAGCTCACGCCGCGGATGCTCGACGCCGGCAACCGTGCGGTGCGCGAGTTCGTCGACTACCTGAGGAACCTGATTGCCGCGCGCCGCCGGCGCCCGGGCGACCTCGAGTCCGACGTGCTGACGCGGCTGATCCAGGGGGAGAAGGACGGCGAGAAGCTCACCGAAACCGAGCTCTACCACCAGTGCATTTTCCTGCTGAATGCGGGACACGAGACCACCACCAACCTGATCGGCAACGGCCTCCGGACCCTGCTCGACAATCCCGTCGAGCTCGCCCGCCTGCGCGCCGATCCGGGGCTGGTGCCGGGCGCGGTCGAGGAGATGCTGCGCTATGACGGCCCAATCCAGCTCAACAACCGCAGGCTGACGGCGCCGCTGGAGCTGCGCGGCGCCACGCTGCCGCGGAACACGCTGATCACCATCGGCATCGGCGCCGCCAACCGCGATCCGGCGCAGTTTCCTCAGCCGGGCCGCTTCGACGCCGCGCGCAAGCCAAACCGCCACGTCGCCTTCGGCCAGGGCGACCACGTCTGCGTCGGCATGAACGTGGCGCGCATGGAGGGGCGCATCGCCTTTACCCGGCTGCTGGCGCGCTTCGCGAAGATCGAGCTTGCCGGCCCCCCGGAGCGCGACCGGCGGATCCGCTTCCGGGGCTTTCGCCGCCTGCCGGTGCGCCTCGCATGAGCGCCGCGCCCGGCCTGCGCGGCGACTACAGCCGCGCTGCGGCCGACTATTCGGTTGCGCAGGACTGGCGCAGCTACGGCGCCGAGGAGCACGCGCTCTTCAGGCGGCTGTTCGAGCGCCAGGCGAAGCTCGTAACCCGCTACGCGTGCCCGGAATGGATCGACGCCATCGCCGGTCTCGACGCCGGCGGCGAGATTCCGAGGTTCGACGCGGTGTCGAGGAAGCTGAAGTCGAAGACCGGGTGGGAGATCGTCGCGGTGCCGGGGCTGATCCCGGACGACGCCTTCTTCACCCACCTCGCCAATCGCCGCTTCCCCGTCACCGTCTGGCTGCGCCGGCCGAAGGAGTTCGACTACATCGTCGAGCCCGACGTGTTCCACGATTTCTTCGGCCACGTGCCGCTGCTGTTCGATGCGGTCTATGCCGATCACCTGCACGAATACGGCAAGGGCGGCCTCAAGGCGATGCGGCTCGACGCGGTGAAGATGCTGGCGCGACTCTACTGGTACACGATCGAGTTCGGGCTGGTGAGGACGCCGGCCGGGGTGCGTGCCTACGGCGCCGGGCTGCTCTCCTCCGGCGGCGAGCTCGCCTACTGCGTCGACGATCCCGCGCCGCGCCGGCTGCCGTTCGATCTGGAGCGCACGCTGCGCACCGAGTACCTGATCGACCGCTACCAGACCACCTACTTCGTGATCGACTCGTTCGCGCAGCTGATGCGCGAAACCGAGCCGGACTTCGCCCCGATCTACGCGCGGCTGCGGGGCCTGCCGGCGCTCGCGCCCTGACCTAGAGGCGGCCGTCGGGCTCGACTCCGCGATAGAGCCAGTCCGCCTCCCACAGGTCGTCCGGATCGCGCCGGCGCGCCAGCTCGTTGCGCAGTTCGCGCGCGCCGGCGTCGACGTGGAACCACTCGCCGAAGAAGCGCGAAGAGAGGACGACGCGCGCCGTCCGGTTCATGCGCTCGCGCTGGTAGGCGAGAAACGCGCGGCCGTGGCCGCCGCCGGCGGCGGCAACCTTCTCCGCCAGCACCACCCCGTCCTCGATCGCCATCTGCGCGCCCTGCGCGAGGTATTGCAGGGTCGGGTGCGCCGCGTCGCCGAGCAGAGTGACGCGCCCCCGCGTCCAGTTCACGACCGGGTCGCGATCGTGCAGCACCCAGTTCCGCTCCCGGGAGACGTAGCGCAGCATGTCGCGCACCGCCGGGTGCGTGCGCGCGAAGAGCTGCTCCAGCTCCTCGGGCGTCCCCGGATCCTTCTCGCCGGCCCGGAAGCGGCGGCTGGCGATCGTGGCGACGTTGTTCATCACCGTGCCGCCGCGCAGCCGGTACTGCACCAGGTGCAGGTCCGGCCCGCCCCAGATGGTCATGGCCCCTGCGCGGCTGCGGTCGACGATCTGGTCGAACGGCACCACGCCACGGTAGACGTAGTGCCCCGCCATGCGCGGCTCGCCGTCCCCCAGCACGGCCTGGCGGGTCGGCGACCAGAGCCCGTCGGCCCCGATCAGCGCCGCACCCTCGAATTCGACCCCGTTGTCGCATCTGACGACCACGCCGCGGTCGCTCTGAGAAAAGCTCCTCAAGCCGTGGGACGCCAGCAGCGTGACCTCGTCGTGCGCCTGGCAGGCGGCGAGCAGCGTGCCGTGCAGGTCCCGCCGGTGGATCACGAAGTAGCGGTAGCCGAAGCGCGCCCGGAACCGGTCGCCGAGGCTGACCCGGGTCAACTCCTCGTTCGTCACCGCATCGACGAAGATCAGCGCGTCCGGGAAGAACGCGCTCGCCTCCATCGCGGCCAGCACCCCCAGCCGCTCCAGCATGCGGCAGACGTTCGGCCCCATCTGGATGCCGTAGCCGATCTCGCCGAACTCGGCGGCCTTCTCCAGCACCCGCACCCGCCGGCCCTTGCGCGCGAGCGCGAGCGCCGCCGCGAGCCCGCCGATGCCGCCGCCGGCGATCAGAATTTCGGCCATATTCGAAGTAGCATTGCCACTCTCACCATTCTGGAGGAAGGCCGATGAAGAGCAAAGTCCTCGTCGCGGCAACTGCGCTCGCCGCGTGCCTCGCCGGACCCGCGGTTGCGGCGGAGTACACCATGCGCCTGAGCCACCAGTTCCCGCCGGCGCACCACGAGGCGAAGAACATGGAGCAGTTCGCGGCCGACGTCAAAGCCGCGACCCACGGCCGGGTGGAGGTGCAGATCTTCGGCGCGGCGCAATTGTTCAAGCCGAACCAGCATCACGCGGCGGTGGCGAGCGGCAAGATCGAGTCCGCGATCATGCTCTCGTTCCAGTGGGGCGGGACCATCCCGGAGATGAACGTCACCATCATCCCCTACTACATGTCGTACGTGTCCAAGATGCGGAAATTCCCCGGCTCCGAGGCGGCGAAGCTGCTCGACGCCAAGATGGAGGCGAAGGGCGTGAAGAACCTCGCCTGGCTGGTCGACGCCAACGACGGCATCTTCACCTCCAGCAAGGGGCTGCTCGTCCGGCCGGAGGACTTCAAGGGCATCAAGATCCGCGGCCTCACCAAGTTGTTCGACGCCGGCCTGGTGGCGATGGGCGCGGCGCCGGCGGCAATGCCGGGCTCCGAGGTCTACCAGGCGCTGCAGACCGGCGTGATCGACGCGGGCTTCACCGGCGTGCAGGCCGCCTACAGCCGCAAGTTCTTCGAGGTGCAGAAGTTCGGCGTCGCGTCGAACATCATCCTCGCGTACGACAACCTGGTGGTGAATCCGGAGTGGTGGGGCAAGCTGCCGCCGGACCTGCAGAAGGCGATCCTCGACTGCGTCGCGAAGGCCGAGGCGCGCGTCATGCCGGCGAGCGACGAGATCCCGGCCGAGCACATCCAGCAACTGCGCGACAAGGGCATGAACGTCGTGGTGCTGACCAAGGAGCAGGAGAAGGCGATGAGCGACGCCATGCAGCCCGCGGTCCTCAAGGCCTTCCGCGCCTCGAGCCCGGACGCCGGCAAGCTGCTCGACCTGATCGACAAGCTCTGAGCCGGGCGTGAAGGCCCGGCGCGAGGCGCTGGAAGCGGCCAGCCGCGCGATCCGGCTGGTCAACGCGGCCGGCGAGGCGCTGTCGGCCGCGGCGGTGCTGGCCTCGCTCGCCCTGATCGCATGGGCGGTGGTGATGCGCTACGCCTTCAACCGCCCGCCGGTCTGGGTCGACGACGCGGTGGGATTCATGCTGGTCGGCATCGTGATGCTCGCCGCCGCTCAGTCGCTGCGCCGCGGCGACCACATCGCCGTCGACCTGATCACCGCGAAGCTTGGGCCGCGCGGCAGGGCGCTGGCGCAAGCGTGGTCCGCGATCGCCGTGCTCGCCGTTTCCCTCATCCTCGTCGTCAACGGCTGGCAGACGGCGATGCTCTCGCGCCGGCTCGGCATTCTGACCGAGGGCAACGTCGAGATTCCGCTGGTCTGGCTGCAGCTGCTGCTGCCCTTGGGCGGCGCGATGATGATGCTGGTCGCGCTCGAGACGCTGCTGCGCCTCGCCCTCGGCGCGCCGCCGCCGCACGCGGGCGAGGATCGGCAATGACCGCCGCCCTGATCTTCGCCGCGCTCGTCCTCGTGCTCTTCACCGGCATGCCGATCTTCGCCGGGCTGTCGCTTTTCGGCGGCGCTCTGCTGCTTGCGACGCAGGGCGGCCTCGGCTCGATCGCCGAAGTCATCTTCGGCGAGCTCAACCGCTACCTGCTCGTGGCGATCCCGCTGTTCGCGTTCATGGCCCACGTCATGATCCGCGGCAAGATCGTCGACGATCTCTACGACACCGCCTATACGCTGACGCGGCACCTGCCGGGCGGGGTCGGCATCGCCACTGTGCTCGCGTGCACGATCTTCGCCGCGATCTCCGGCTCGAGCGTCGCCACCGCGCTGACCATCGGCGCAGTCGCGATCCCGCAGATGATCCGCTTCGGCTACGACCCCAAGGCCGCCTACGGCGTGGTCGCCGCCGGCGGCACGCTCGGCATCCTCATCCCGCCTTCCGGGCCGATGGTGCTGTACGGGGTCGTCAGCGACACCTCGATCGGTGGCCTGTTCATGGCAGGAGTGGTCCCCGGGCTCCTGATGGCGGCGATCTTCGTCGCGTGGTGCATGGTCTCCACCTCGCTCCGCGGCCGGGAGACGAGGCGCGAGCCCCGCGCGACGCTGCGCGAGGCGCTCGCCGCGATCCGCAAGTCGGCGTGGGCGCTGTCGCTCCCGGTCCTCGTCCTCGGCGGCATGTATGCGGGCGTGTTCACCGCCACGGAGGCAGCCGCCGCGGGCGCCGTGATGGCGCTCGCGGTGGGCGCGTTCGCCTACCGCAGCATCCGCCTGCGCGCCGTCTGGCAGTGCGCGCTCGAGGCGAGCCGCACCTCGGCGATGCTGTTCATGATCCTTGCCGGCGCCTCGGTGCTCGGCTTCGTGCTCACCAAGATGCGCATTCCGCACCAGATCGTGGAGCTGGTGGTGTCGATGCACATCGGCGTTCTCGGCTTTCTCGTCTGGATGATGCTGCTCATCTTCGTGCTCGGCATGTTCCTCGAATCGATCGCCATCATCCTCATCACCACGCCCGTGATCCTCCCCGTGATGGCCCAGTTGCACATCGACTCGATCTGGTACGGCGTGCTGCTGACCATCAACCTCGAGCTCGCGATGATCACGCCTCCGGTGGGCATGAATCTCTTCACGATCAAGGCGGTGACGCGCGCCCCGCTCGGCGACGTGATCCGCGGCTCGGCGCCCTACGTGGCCCTGATGCTGCTGTGCATGGCCATCGTCATGGCCGCGCCGCAGCTCGCGCTCTGGCTGCCGGGAACCATGCTCAACCTTCGCTGATCGGAACTTCAGGACAACCACCCGGGAGCGGCGACATGACCGACCTGTTCGAGAATCCGATGGGGCTGATGGGCTTCGAGTTCGTGGAGTTCGCCTCGCCCGAGCACGGCGTGCTGGAGCCGGTGCTCGAGAAGCTCGGCTTCTCGAAAGTCGCGGTGCACCGCTCCAAGGACGTGGCGCTGTTCCGCCAGGGCGGAATCAACTTCATCGTCAACAGCGAGCCGAAGAGCGCCGCGGCCTACTTCGCCGCCGAGCACGGGCCCTCGGCCTGCGGCATGGCGTTCCGGGTGCGCGACTCGCACCGCGCCTACGCGCTCGCGCTGGAGCGCGGCGCGCAGCCGATGGAGATGCCGACCGGCCCGATGGAGCTGCGCTTGCCCGCGATCCGGGGAATCGGCGGCGCGCCGCTCTACCTCATCGACCGCTTCGAGGAGGGCCAGTCGATCTACGACATCGACTTCCGCTTCGTCGACGGCGCCGAGCGGCGCCCGCGCGGCCATGGGCTCCGGCTCGTCGATCACCTCACGCACAACGTCTACCGCGGGCGCATGGCGTACTGGGCGCAGTACTACGAGCGGCTGTTCGGCTTCCGCGAGCTGCGCTATTTCGACATCAAGGGCGAGTACACCGGCCTCGCCTCGCGCGCCATGACGGCGCCCGACGGACTGATCCGGATCCCGCTCAACGAGGAGGCGTCGCGGACCACCGGCCAGATCGAGGAGTTCCTGATGAAGTTCAACGGCGAGGGCATCCAGCACATCGCGCTGCTGACCGACGACCTGATCGCCACCGTCGATCGCCTGCGCGGCGCCGGCGTGCCGCTGATGAGCGCGCCGCCGGCGGCCTACTACCGCATGCTCGAGGACCGGCTGCCGGGCCACGGCGAGGACCCGGCCGCGCTCGCGGCGCGCGGCATCCTGCTCGACGGCAGCACCGCCGGGGGCAAGCAGCGGCTGCTGCTGCAGATCTTCTCGCAGACGCTGCTCGGTCCGGTGTTCTTCGAGTTCATCCAGAGGAAGGGCGACGAGGGCTTCGGCGAGGGCAACTTCAAGGCGCTGTTCGAATCGCTCGAGCGCGATCAGATCGAGCGCGGCGTGATCCAGGCGAAGGCTTAGAATCGCGCCTCATGGCGCTCAAGTACCAGTCCGGGTTCGGCAACACCTTCTCGACCGAGGCGGTACGCGGGGCCCTTCCCGTCGGCCAGAACTCGCCGCAGCGTGGCCCGCGCGGACTGTACGCCGAAGTGCTCTCGTTCACCGCCTTCACCGCGCCGCGCGCCGAAAACCTCTCGGCCTGGGTCTACCGCATGCGCCCGTCGGCGATGCAGGCGCCGTACCGCCGCATCGCGAACGGCCTGTTGCGCTCCGGCCCCTTCGCCGAGGTCGAGACGCCGCCCAACCGGCTGCGCTGGGACCCGCTGCCGGTTCCCGCCAAGGCAATGGACTTCGTGGACGGCCTGACTACGATCGCGGGGTCGGGCGATCCGGCGGCGCAGGCGGGCCTCGCCGTACACGTCTATCGCGCCAACCGCTCGATGACCGACCGCTACTTCAGCAACGCCGACGGCGAGATGATGCTGGTGCCGCAATCGGGCGGCATTGGGTTGTTCACGGAGCTGGGCCGGCTCGAGGTCGAGCCCGGCGAAATCGCGCTCGTCCCGCGCGGGCTCAAATTCAAGGTGTCGGTGCGGGGCCCGGCGCGCGGCTACATCTGCGAGAACTACGGCCCGCACTTCCGGCTGCCGGAGCTCGGGCCGATCGGCTCGCAGGGCCTCGCGCAGCGGCGCGATTTCCTCGCGCCGGTCGCGGCGTTCGAGGAGCGCGGCAGGTGCCAGCTGGTGGCGAAGTTCCTCGGCAACCTGTGGGCCGCCGAGGCGCGCCACTCGCCGCTCGACGTCGTCGCCTGGCACGGCAACGGCGCGCCCTGCAAGTACGACCTCGCGAAATTCATGGTGCTCAACACCGTGAGCTTCGACCACCCCGACCCGTCGATCTTCACGGTGCTCACCTCGCCCTCCGGCCAGCCGGGCGTGGCGAACTGCGACTTCGTCATCTTCCCGCCGCGCTGGCAGGTCGCGGAGCACACGTTCCGGCCGCCCTGGTTCCATCGCAACGTCATGAGCGAGCTGATGGGCCTGGTGCGCGGCGAATACGACGCCAAGGCCGGAGGCTTCCTGCCGGGAGGCGTCTCGATCCACAACTGCCTGCAGCCGCACGGCCCGGACGTGGCGAGCTTCGACAAGGCGAGCGCGGCCGCGCTCGGGCCGCACAAGCTGCAGAACACGCTCGCCTTCATGTGGGAGTCGCGCTACGTCTTCCGCCCGACGCGCTTCGCGCTCGCCGCGCCGCAGCTGCAGCGCGACTACGACGTGGTCTGGGCGGGCTTCAAGAAGCATTTCAAGTAGTTCATGATCGACCGCACCCACGATCCGGAGCTGAGGAGCTGGGTCGAGAGCGCCAACGCGCCCGGCTGCGAGTTCCCGATCCAGAACCTGCCCTTCGGCGTCTTCCGCCGGAAGGGCTCGAAGGAGACGCCGCGCGGCGGGGTCGCGATCGGCGACCGGATCCTCGACCTCGCCGCACTGGGCCTCAGGACCGGCCCTACGCTCAACGGAATCGCGGCGGCCGGGCGGAGAAAATGGCGGCAACTGAGAAAGCTCCTCTCCGCTTCGCTTTCGGATCCGAGAAGGAGGAAAGCGCTGTCGCCTTTCCTCGTGCCGCAGAAGAAGGCCGAGCTTTTCCTGCCCGTGGCGATCGGCGACTACAGCGACTTCTACACCGGCATCTACCACGCAACCGCGGTCGGAAAAATCTTCCGCCCCGACAACCCGCTGCTGCCGAACTACCACTGGGTGCCGATCGGCTACCACGGCCGCGCCTCCTCGGTCGTCGTGTCCGGGACGCCGGTGGTGCGCCCGAACGGGCAGACCAACGCGCCGGAGGCGCCGGCTCCCTCGTTCGGCCCCAGCAGGCGCCTCGATTTCGAGCTCGAGCTGGGCCTCGTCATCGGGCCGGGCAATGCGCTCGGCAGGCCGTTCCCGATCGCGCGCGCGCTGGACCACGTCTTCGGCGCGGTGCTGCTGAACGACTGGTCCGCGCGCGACATCCAGGCCTGGGAATACCAGCCGCTCGGCCCGTTCCTCGCCAAGAGCTTCGCCACCACGATCTCGCCCTGGATCGTCACCCTGGAGGCGCTCGAACCGTTCCGCTGCGCGGCGTTCGTGCGCGGCGCGGACCAGCCGGCCCCGCTTCCCTACCTGAGCGACGCCTCCGACCGGCGCGAAGGCGGTTACGCGATCGACATGGAGATGCACCTGCGCACGGCCAGGATGCGCGCGCAGAAGCTCGCGCCGCTCTGCCTGACGCGCAGCAGCTTCCGCCATTCCTACTGGACGGCGGCGCAGATCGTCGCGCACCAGGCCTCGAACGGCTGCAACCTGCGGCCGGGAGACCTGCTCGGCTCGGGCACGATCTCGGGGCCGACGCCGGATTCGCTCGGCTCGATGCTAGAGCTGACGCAAGGCGGCAAAGCGCCGCTCGCGCTGCCCTCGGGCGAGTCGCGGGTCTTTCTCGAGGACGGCGACGAAGTAACCCAGCGCGGCCGTTGCGTGCGCGAGGGCTGCGCGACTATCGGATTCGGCGACGCGGCCGGAACGATCCGGCCCGCACCGCGCTAGCGGGAGGCTGCGGGGGAACGCGGGGTTCCCCCGTTTCCGGCTAGGCCCAGTCCGGCTTTCGCTTCTCCAGGAACGAGCGGATTCCCTCGCGGGCCTCGCGACCCGCGCGGACCTCGGCGAGCACCGCCGCGGTTTCCGCCGCGAGCTTCGGCGACACGGGGGCCTTCGCCACATGGGCGACCAGGCGCTTGACGCGGGCGAGCGCCTGTGGGCCCGCCTGCGCGAGTCGGGCGCAGATCTTC